>Ga0247727_10006287_pt1 | contig 23441 bp, 23 predicted proteins | sample WisWelCaveWW1625_FD_202498 | JGI IMG/M metagenome (GOLD analysis project Ga0247727, IMG submission 202498) | Biofilm microbial communities from Wishing Well Cave, Virginia, United States - WW16-25 | ecosystem: Environmental > Aquatic > Deep subsurface > Groundwater > Cave microbial mat | place...
TTTTCTACGTGATTTATTACATCACCACGGCCGTGTTCTTTCTGGTCGCGGGCGCGATGATCTACTTTCTCGTCAAATACCGCCATCGTGAAGGCCGCACTGCGATCTATTCCCACGGGAACCAGACACTCGAAGTGGTGTGGACTTCCGCCACCACGATCGCGATGGTCACGCTCGCGTTGGTGAGCAAGCCGTTGTGGAGCAAAATCAAACAGGAGTTGCCGCCCTCGAATTACAAAGTGCAAGTCACGGGCAAGCAGTTCAACTGGGAAGTGCTCTATCCCGGCCCCGACGGACAATTCAATTCCGCGGATGATTATCAAATCGACAATGAAGTGCACGTGCCGGTCAATCAAGCCGTGCAGTTGAAGCTCAAATCCAAAGACGTCATTCACAGCTTCTTCGTTCCCGTGCTCCGTTTGAAGCAAGACATGGTTCCCGGCCATGAGATTGCGGCCTGGTTTGAAGCCACGAAGGCCGGCGAGTATGAAATTCCCTGCGCCGAGTTGTGCGGCTTCGGCCATTCCGGCATGCTCGGCAAATTGTTCGTGCATGAAAAAACCGATTACGACAATTGGGTCAGCCAAACGTGGCCGCCGCTCGAGCCGGCTGCCCAAGATAGCTCCGTTATTTCTCCCCAAGAAAATCCGCAACCGTAGCGCAGACTTCCAGTCTGCAAGCCAAGCAGGCAAGATGCCTGCGCTACGTGATCTTCGCGATTGACACGGTTCTTTCAAGATAATTTTATAACTCCGAGGATAACACATGAGTGAGATGACGCACGTTCAAGAAGCACACACCGAGCACGCGCACGGCGGCTTTATCAGCACGTATATCTTTTCTCTCGACCACAAGATGATCGCGAAGCAGTTCCTCCTTTTGGGGCTGCTGATGTTGATTGTCGGCGGCGCACTGGCGCTGCTGTTTCGCTGGCAATTGGCGTATCCCAACGAGCCGCTGCCGCTGATCGGCGCTTCCAAACACTTCATTGAAACCGGCGAAGCGCAAACCAGCATGGATAAAACCTGGGAAGAGTGGCTCTCGAAAGACGAAGCCGAGCAAAACTGGCTCACGAAGAACATGCCCGCGGGCGCGGTCTCACCCGCGTTTTATAATACGCTCTTCACCATGCACGCCACGATCATGGTCTTCTTCGTGGTCATGCCGATTCTCGTGGGCTGCTTCGGCAATTTTCTCATTCCGCTCATGATCGGCACGCGCGATATGGCGTTTCCGCTTTTGAACATGCTCTCGTTTTGGGTGGCGATGATCTCGGGCATCATCATGATCGCGGGCTTCTTCGTTCCCGGCGGACACGCGGCCGCGGGTTGGACGGCCTACACGCCGCTCTCCAGCTTCTTTACGAACCCGGACGGAACCCTCTCCAACTCCACCGGAGTGGATTGGGGCCAGAACCTCTGGTGCTTCAGCTTGATCGTGCTCGGCATCTCTTCGTTGATGGGCTCGATCAACTACATCACCACCATCATCAACATGCGCGCGCCCGGCATGACGTTGTTCCGCATGCCGCTCGTGGTGTGGTCGCTATTCATCGTCGCCATTTTGTTGCTGCTCGCGTTGCCGGTGCTCACTTCCGCGCTCGCCATGCTCTTGTTCGATCGCATGGCCGGCACCACGTTCTTCAACCCGGCGGGCGGCGGTGAGCCTCTGTTGTGGCAACACCTCTTCTGGTTTTTCGGCCACCCCGAAGTTTACATTCTCATTCTGCCCGCGATGGGCATCACTTCCGAGCTTCTGCCGGTGTTTTCGCGCAAGCCCATCTTCGGATACAAAGCCATGGTTTACGCCATGATTGCAATCGCGTTCCTCGGCTGGATCGTGTGGGGCCATCACATGTTCCAAAGCGGCATGAATCCCGCGCTCGGCACCACGTTCATGATTTCGACGATGGCGATCAGCGTTCCCTCCGCCATCAAAACCTTCAACTGGCTCGGCACGCTGTGGGGCGGCAACATTCGCTTCACCGTGCCCATGCTCAATGCGCTCGCGTTCGTCGCGCTCTTCGTCATCGGCGGATTGAGCGGCATTTACATGGCCTCCACGCCGGTCGATATTTTCATTCACGACACCTACTTCATCGTTGCGCACATTCACTACGTCGTGTTCGGCGGCAGCATCTTCGGCATGTTCGCCGGCATCTATTACTGGTTCCCGAAAATGTTCGGCCGCATGATGAACCAAACGCTCGGCAAGATTCATTTTTGGATCACGTTCGTCGCGATGAACGTCACCTTCTTCCCCATGCACATTCTCGGGGTCGGCGGCCACATGCGCCGCATCTCGAATCCCTTGCAATACGAGTTCCTCCACGATCTGCAATGGATGAACGTGATGATCTCCTGGGGCGCGTTCGTGCTCGGCTTCGCGCAGCTCCTCTTCGCGTGGAATTTCATCCACAGCATTTGGCGCGGGAAGAAGGTGGAGAGCGACAATCCTTGGAACGCGAACACCGTGGAATGGACCGCGCCCACGCCGCCACCGCACGGCAATTTTCTCGCGACGCCGACGGTTTATCACGGCCCGTATGAATACAGCGTGCCCGGCGAAGCGCAAGATTGGACGCCGCAAACGCAACGCTCGGCAAACGTCGCAGCGGGGCATTAATCTTATACCGAAGAAGGTTGGTTTGTAACACCTCGAAATGAAAATGAAAGTTCGTAGTAGTGCCTTTAGGCACGGGCGGCCGGCTCCTAAAGGAGCTACTACGAACGCCATTTTCGTGGGAGTCCTTTTACTTGCCTGAGATACAACTCATCTGGAGGTTGTGCCAGGCGCTTAAAAAGGATTCTTCCTGAATGACAGCACTAGAAAGAATGCAGCAACATGGAGCAATTACAACTCTCCCAACGCAACACGCGCACGGCCATAATTCTGCTCGGCGTGCTCGGCTTTCTCGTCGCATTAACCGTCGTCAGTGTGATCGTATTGAATTGAAATCGCGTTTGAATCGTAGCGCAGACTTCCAGTCTGCAAGTGAATCGTAGCGCAGACTTCCAGTCTGCGAACAGGAAGAAGTTGTGCTGATCGAAGAGCAAGTCGCGCGGCCCAAAGGCAAAGAAAGAGTTTTGGAGCCTTGGGGAGGAGAACCTCCTCCCGTATTGCCGGATTTGCCTTATGGCCCGGAGGACAATGGCCGCGATGATGCCGAGCCGCAACCGCGCCTCAACAACGCGCTCATCGGCATGATGCTCTTTCTCGGCGCGGATTTGATGCTCTTCGTCGCATTGATCGGCGCGTTCCTCGTATTTCGCGGCGGCAGCGCGGATTGGCCGCCGCTCGGACAGCCGCGTTTGCCCCTCGCTATCACCGGCGTGAATACGATCATTCTGCTCGCGAGCGGTTTCACGATGTTTCGCGCGATGCAAATGATTCGCGCGGGCAACGTGAGCGGATTTCTGAAACGGCTGCTGCTCACTGCCGGACTCGGCGTTACGTTCTTGCTGATACAAGGCTCGGAGTGGCTGCGTCTCGTTGGCTTCGGGTTGACGATGTCCTCGAGCGTGTACGGGTCCATCTTTTACACGCTCATCGGCTGCCACGCGCTGCACGTGCTCGGTGCGGTACTCTGGCTTTTGGTGATCAATTTCAAAGCGCGGCAGAATCGCTACACGGCAGAAAATCATATCGGCGTGCAGCTCTGTGCGATGTATTGGTTCCTCGTCGTCGGGCTTTGGCCGGTGTTGTATGCGGTGGTGTATTTGAATTGATAATTCATTCGCAACGCTCTCGAACGTGTCATTCTGGAAGAATCTTCCCTAGTTCTGGAATCAACTCTTATGTTGAAAATTTGTGCCCAGTGCGTGGGAAGATTCTTCCAGAATGACAGCATCAAGATGCGCGTATTGTTAAAGTTTCTGAGGTCGTGCTCACTGTTGGCAAACCCATGCACAAAAAAATTCCGACAATCACTTTAGTGATCAGTGCATTCGTGCTGATGAGTCCGCTCGTCGCGCAAGCCTGTCCGAGTTGCGCGAGCGCATTGAACAGTTCATTAGGCCGTGCCTTCAATTTGAGCGTGTTGTTCATGATGGCCATGCCCTTCACGGTCTTCGGCGCGTTCGTCATCGGTTTCATCATGCTTCATCGTCACGCGCAAAAGAATTCCTCGCGCACAACACAAGCAAGCCGGAGCCGATCACAAAAATAAATTCACCAAACGGATAGATTAAACCCACCGGATTTTATCCGCCGGCCTTCATCTATCCGTTGGAGAAGTCTTTGCGTTTTTTGCAAAGAACAAATGACTCGAATAAAAAATCTTATTCGCAATCCGAACCAAACAAGGAGGCCCGATCTTGAGCCAAGTTGCAGCAATGTCGCACGCCGTTGATCCGGCGGAATCGCCGCTTACTCCGGAAAGCTGGGGCAAGCTCGGCATGTGGGTGTTTCTCGCGGGCGATGCCATGTCGTTCGGCGCGTTGCTCGCCGGATACGGTGCGATTCGCGCGGGCAGCGTGAATTGGCCCGACCCCACTCAAGTGCTCGGCATCAATCTCACCGCGTTCATGACGTTTCTTCTGATTTGCAGCAGCGTCACGATGGTGAAGGCGCTTTCCGCCATCAAACACGGCAACGTGAAAAGCATGCGCAATTTTCTGCTGCTCACCATTCTCGGCGGCGTCATCTTTTTGGGATTGCAAGCCTATGAATGGACGCACCTCATCATGCGCGAGAAACCGGTTTTGTTCACGACCTATGAAGGCACGCACCATTTGTTCGGCGCCACGTTTTACGCGATCACCGGCTTTCACGGCGCGCACGTCACCGGCGGCGTGATCTATCTCACCATCGTGATGTTGCGCGGCATGGCCGGCAAATACTCCGCGAGCAATCACAACGGCGTCGAGATTCTCGGCCTGTACTGGCACTTCGTCGATCTGATCTGGATTCTCGTCTTCACGTTCATTTATCTCATTCCGAATGCGCCCAAGCCGTAAGGAGAAAAACATGTCTGCCACGCATCAAGAACCGAATTACATGAAAATTTTTTATGCGCTGTTCGTGCTCACCGTTTTGGAAGTGGGTGCCGCTTATCTTAACGTGCTCGTCGCCGGCTTCCCGCTGATCTTGCTGGGACTGATTTTGATCGTGCTCGCCGTGGTCAAAGCCGCGCTCGTCGGGATGTATTTCATGCACCTCAAATTTGAAAAGCGCGTGCTCGGCATCATCGCGCTGACGCCGATGATTCTTTGCACGCTTCTCATCATCGCGCTGCTGCCCGACTTGACCGGCGGCACGCGCAAGCCGGAAGCGCCCGCGGCAGTGGTTGAGCAAGTCGAGCAACCTTAGTTGGAACTCGTTGATTGTGGATCGTGGATAGTAGATCGTAAGCACTACTTGCTTTGCAGCGAGTTACGATCCACTATCAACGATCCACGATCTTCGCCTCTTCATTGCACATCATGGTTAGAATTCGAACTCTCATGCGAACTCCCTCGTCGCAAACCAACAAGTGGCTCCACCACTTTGCATGGCTAGTGGTTGGAGCCACGTTTATTTTAATTTTCATCGGCGGCTTGGTCACCAGCACCGAGTCCGGCCTGGCCGTGCCGGATTGGCCCACGACTTATGGCCAGTTCATGTTCTCCTTTCCGCTCTCGCAAATGGTCGGCGGAATTTTATACGAGCATGGCCATCGCATGGTCGCCTCGATCGTCGGCATGCTAATGGTGATTTTGGCCGTTTGGCTCTGGCTGAAAGAGCCTCGCAAATCGGTGCGCAATCTCGGTTGGCTTGCGCTGCTCGCCGTCATCGTGCAAGGCGTGCTCGGCGGATTGACGGTGTTGTTTCTTTTGCCCACGTCCATCTCCGTTGCGCACGGCGCGCTGGCGCAAATATTTTTTTGTTTGACGATCAGCCTCGCGCTCTTCGCCTCTGCGGATTGGGCAAAGCCGCACACGCGCATCGATGATCCGCATCGGCCGCCGCTCCGCGTATTGACGATGACGACGACCGCATTGATCTTCGTGCAACTCGTGCTCGGTGCGATTATGCGACACACGAAATCCGGCCTAGCGATTCCGGATTTTCCCTTGGCCTTCGGCAAAATCATTCCACCCTTCGAATCTGCTCACGTCGCCATTCACTTTGCTCATCGCGTCGGCGCAATCATCGTCACCGGTTTTATCGTTTGGACGGTTTCTCGGATTTTCCGATATTACCGCAACGAATCCTCGCTGCGGCGTCCGGCGATCTTGTTGAGTTGCGCCCTCATAACGCAACTGACACTCGGCGCGTTTACTATTTGGACGCAGAAAGCGGTGCTCATCACCACTGCCCACGTTGCCACCGGCGCGTTGATTTTGGGAACGAGCGTGGTGTTGGCGTTGCGCGCGCGGTATTTATTGCACACAGCAAACGTGTCTTTAGTTGAAAAGAACATGCAAGAGGCCGTTCAGAGGCCAAGCCGGATCGCGTGAAATTTGGCGAGGATAACACTATAATTTCTCAAAAGGTGTTTATATGCCCAGATCGAAAGACGATGAAATCATTGCAAAGCTCGATCAAATCTTGAAAGTGATGAGCATCCAAGTCGGCGTTGATAAAGGCCTGACCGAGCGCGCTAGACTGCTCAAGCTAGCCGGCTTAGAAAACCAAACTATCGCCGAAGTTCTAAATATTTCCGTCGAAGCGGTGAGAGCGCTTACTTCAAATTCGAGGATGAAACCATCCAAGAGGAGATAAAGATCATGGAAATGCTTAATGAACGAAGCGAGCGTTTGCTGGTGCTTCTGCTTCTGCAAAACTTGAAGCAAGCTTCGCTGAAAGAAAAAATCATTCAGTTGAATATGGCGGGTTTTTCCAATATCGAGATTGCGGAGTTTTTGCAAACGACTCCGGCCGCTGTCGCACAAGAGCTTTCATTATCGAAAGATTTCGGCAAATCAAGAAAGCGAAAGTCCTGAGATGCCGTCCGTCGTCGATTTTCGCCTCTCATCATTCGATCAGAACAAGGTCGGCTCATGTGGAAAATACCTTGGACGCCGATCTTACGGGAAGCTCTATGCTATAGAAAATCTCTTTCGCATTATTATCCATTCCATAGCTTAATAAATGGATTCTGGGTATTGAAGAAATTCGGCTGCCTCGAAATCTTGTGGCTCACATGAATTTTCCAAGCCTGACAGACATGAAACGCATAGAAGTTTTTTACAACGATTGTTTGAGCTTGGTCACAGAACTTCAAACTAAGATCCCACTCGAAATTCCATGACACATAAACTTGGTATAGCAGCAATGACAACTCATAGAAACTTCTCCGACTACCTCGCCCTCACCAAGCCGCGCGTGACGGTCATGGTGCTGCTCACTATGATGTTCGGCTTCTATCTCGGCGTACGCGGCGAGATGAATTGGGTGTTGTTGCTGCACGCGTTATTCGGCACCGCGTTAGTCGCCGCCGGAACGAGCGCGCTGAATCAATACCTCGAGCGCGACCTCGACGCCAAAATGCGGCGCACGAAAAATCGCCCGCTACCCACCGGCCGCCTTGCACCCAATTCGGCGTTGGCTTTCGGCGTGCTCATTTCGATCTACGGTCTCGCGCATTTGATGCTATTCGTGAATCTTCTGACTGCGCTACTCGCTGCGCTCACACTGGCGAGTTATATTTTTCTCTACACGCCGTTGAAAACGCGCAGCGCCATCTCGACCATTGTCGGCGCTGTTCCAGGCGCATTGCCGCCAATGGGCGGATGGGCCGCGGCGCGCGGCGACCTCGGCATCGAAGCCTGGGTGCTGTTTGCGATTCTCTTCATTTGGCAACTCCCGCACTTCCTCGCTATCGCGTGGATTTATCGCGAAGATTACGCGCGCGGCGGCTTTCCCATGCTGCCCGTTGTCGATCCGGAAGGCGGGAGCGTGGGACGGCAAATTCTCACCAATTGTCTCGCGCTGCTGCCCGTGAGCTTGCTTCCTACTTTGGTCGGAATGGCGGGCTCGACATATTTCTTCGGCGCGCTGGGATTGAGCTTGATCTTCTTTCTCTACGGCGTCGGCGTGATTGTTTATCGCTCGAATCTCTCGGCGCAACGACTGATGCGCGCCTCGCTGCTTTATTTGCCCATTTTGCTCGGACTCATGGCGTTTGATAAAACCCCTTTCTAATCCTAAAAGGAGGAATTATGGGAATCACTTACGTTAAAGTCAAAGTCGGCAATCTTGCGGATCCAACTCAAGCCCTAGAAGAAAATTTTTTGGTTGATTCCGGAGCCGTCTATTCATTGGTGCCGCGTTCCGATTTGGAGCAGCTCGGTATCGTTCCGCATTCCACGCGCTCGTTTTTGCTTGCTAACGGCGAGCAAATTGATCGCGAGGTCGGCACCGCACTATTCGAATACCAAGGTCGGCGCGGAGATTCGCTGGTAATTTTTGGCGAAGAAGGCGACAGCCCTTTGCTCGGCGCAACGACTCTCGAAGGATTCGGTTACGTGCTCGACCCCTTTCGCCGTGAATTGAAACCTTTGCCCATGCTCTTGGTGTAATGTTATGTTTGATATTGTGGTAAGAACGAGATGAAAGAAAAAATCTTCAGCCGTTTGCTTTGGGGATTGCTCGCCGCCACGTTTATCATTGTCCTCGGTGTTTCCACTCGTAGTTGGTTCCGCGCGAAAGTTACGCCGCTTCCCATGCTCGCTGTCGTTCCCGAATTTTCGTTTACTGAACGCAGCGGAGAGCCGTTCGGCTTGCAGCAATTGCGCGGGCATATTTGGCTCGCGGATTTCATCTTCACGAATTGCGCGGGCACGTGTCCGATCATGACGACGCAAATGACCGAGTTACAATCCGCCTTTGCAGAAGAAGAGTTGGAAGTGCGTTTGGTTTCTTTTACCGTGGACCCGGAGAGAGACACACACGAAGTGTTGCGCCGTTTTGCGGAGGGTTATGGAGCTGCCCGCGACCGTTGGTTTTTCATCACCGGCCCCGGCGAGCAAATGCAAAAATTGGCGAAGGAAGGTTTCATGCTCGCGGCTGCGACCGGCGGCGCGGACGCGGAAGAAGCGATCATTCACAGCAATCGTTTCGTGCTGGTCGATCGCGCAGGCCGCATTCGCAAATACTATGACGGCACGGAAGCCGGCATTGCCAAACAAATCTTGCAGGACGTCAAAGCCCTGATAGCAGAGGAGGCCTCTTGATTCCACTCACCGTCCTGCCCACGCTCAATGCGATACTCAATGCCACGAGCGGAATTTTTCTGATCGCCGGCTATCGCTTCATTCGCAGAAAGCGCATCAAGCAACACAAGCTTTGCATGCTCGCTGCGGTGACGACCTCGATTTTATTTTTTATCAGCTATCTCTACTATCACTATCATGCCGGCTCCAAGCCTTTCACGGGCCAGGGCCCCATCCGCACGATTTATTTTACCATCCTCATTTCCCACACTATTTTGGCGGTCGTCAACGTGCCTTTCGTGATCCTCACGCTCACACGCGCGCTCAAAGAAAATTTCGATCAACATGCCCGCATCGCCCGCTGGACTTTTCCGCTGTGGATGTATGTCTCCATCACCGGCGTAATTGTTTATCTCATGCTCTATCACCTCTAAATCTTGGATCGGTGGAGTGATGGATTGTTGGAGCAGTGGAGTATTCACGGTCCCAATACCCCAGTATCCCAACAATCCACAACTCCATCACTCCAAAACTCCAACCTTCTATTTGGGCATGAGATGCTCCGGCATTTGAATCGCGATCACTTCACCGCGCGCGCATAAATTCCCTTGCGCAGAGAGTGTGATGGCAACGACGACTTTTCGGCCTTTGATCTCTTTGATTGTGCCGCGCAATTCCAACGGCACGCCGAGCGGCGTAGGCTTCAAATAATCGACGTGCAGCGAGCCGGTTAGGAATCGCAAAGGCGGCGCAGTATCCATCGCGCGGCCCTCAGCCCGATAAGCCGCGGCGGAGGCGGTTCCCGTGCCGTGACAATCGATCAGCGAAGCAATGAGGCCGCCGTTCACATAGCCCGGGATCGCAGTGTGTTGCGGCTTGGACATGAACGTGCAAATTGATTCGTCGCCGTCCCAATAGCTTTTGATGTGCAAGCCGTGTTCGTTCAAACGGCCGCAGCCATAGCAGTGCGCCAGATCGTCGGGATAATAATCCTGAAATGCTTTCGCTGACATCGCTCAACCTTTCTTTTGCATATGATTAAAGAATTGACCTCGCTCCAACAATTCGACGAGATTTTGCAAACGAGTCAACAACGGCCCATTCTGCTCTTTAAACATTCCACCGCCTGCTCCGCCTCCTCGCGCTCATGGCGCAACTTTCAACGCTTTGCAGAAAGCGAGGCCCGCCCGGAGTATTGGCGCGTGCGCGTTCTTGAAAATCGTGCGCTCTCGCTACACGTCGCGCGGCAAACTCACGTGCAACACGAATCACCGCAGGTGTTGCTCTTGCATCACGGCAAAGTTGTGTGGCATGATTCGCATGAGGGTATCACCGCGGCAGCTTTACGACAAGCCGTGACGCCGCTGTTTGCGCCCGAGGTTTGAAGCGGGTGGAATAAGCATCGGTTGGGGTGGGTCAACGCAAGAGCAAGGGAAAGAGTCGTGCTGTCACGCTGTGTGTTCATCAAAAGGAAATTCGCTACGGTTCAAACACGACTCCCCCGAGAAATTGATCAAATAAGGATGGATCAGCGCTGAAAACGAAGAGCAACGTGCGCTGCTTTTTTAAGCCGCCACGCGTTGCTCGGAGGGGGTATAAGCCAGGATGCTGAGAATACGGCTCTGTTCTTCCACGGAAAGATTGCTCTCCAAAATATCCCACAGGCGATCCTGGCGATCCGCGTCTTCCATGCCGTTGAAATCCTTCGACACGATATAGCCGCTGATGTGACGCCCGTCTTTTTCCAATTCAAACTTCAACGCATCCGCTTCCGGAAAATCATCGTTCAAAATCGTCTTGACGCGGCGCATGAAGCCGTCCCAATCCACGAGGTCACCCGTGCCGAATTGCGTGTGCTTCATGCCGCGCAGTCTCTCAATGATGTCTTCCCATGAAGAATCGTCCGGCAATTGCGCGACGACCTGCAATGCTTGCTTCTTGGGCGTATCCAAAACGACCTCCTCGAAATAAGTTAAAGTTCTGATTGCTAGCTCATTCTCAAAAATCACGCAGAGAATTTAACCCGCTGCCGGACAAATGCAAGCAAAAAGCTAGGTTTTTCCCGCGCTCGCATAGAAGTTTGCGCGCTTGCAATACACCGGCGCGTTTTTTAATGGCTCGCCATGCTTTTAGAAAAATATTCTTGCCTTTGCTTCACGACTGGCGTTAATTTACCAAAAGAAAATTTCTATTAAAAAAATTATTGCCGCGAGGAAAGTATGAGCACTCCTCTTGAGCATGAGTTGATTTACGATTGGAACGTGCATGACAGCGCTTGGCAACCGAACCGCCCGGTCGAGTTTGACGACGAGACCTTGCGCGACGGCTTGCAATCGCCCTCGGTAACTGATCCCGCGATTGCCGACAAGGTTCGCATGCTGCACTTCATGCACGAACTCGGCATGCAATCGGCAAACATTGGCTTGCCCGGCGCTGGGCCTCGTGCGCGCGCCGACGTGCTCGCGCTCGCCCAAGAAATCGTGAACAGCAAGCTCGACATTTTTCCGAATTGCGCCGCGCGCACGGTCGAGGCCGACATCATCCCCATCGTTGAAACTGCGCAGCAAGTCGGCATTCCCATCGAAGCCGCAACATTTCTGGGCTCGAGTCCGATTCGCCTTTATGCCGAAAACTGGGAAGTTGATTTTCTCCGCCGCACCGTGGAAAGGGCCGTCACGTTTGTGGTGAAGCAGGGCTTGCCCTCCATGTTCGTTACCGAAGACACGATTCGCTCGCACCCCGATACCGTGCGCTTGCTTTATCAAACCGCGGTGCAATGCGGCGCGCAGCGGGTCGTGGTTTGCGATACGGTTGGACATGCCACGCCCAACGGCGTGCGAGCGCTCATCCAATTCGTGCGCCGCGCCGTGCATGAAATCAATCCGCGCGTGAAAGTCGATTGGCACGGGCACAAAGATCGCGGGCTTTCAGTCATCAACACGCTCGCCGCAATTGAAGCGGGCGCGGATCGAGTGCACGGCACGATTCTCGGCATCGGCGAGCGCGTGGGCAACACACCGCTCGATCTCGTGCTCGTCAATTGCAAACTGCTCGGCTGGATCGACAACGACCTCACGAACCTGCAAGCTTATTGCGCGCTTGTTTCACAAAAGTGCGAAGCGCCCATTCCGGCGAACTATCCCGTGTTCGGGCGCGATGCGTTTCGCACGGGCACAGGCGTGCATGCTGCCGCAATCATCAAAGCAAAAAATAAGGGCGACGATTGGCTGGCGGATCGTGTTTATTCCGGTGTGCCCGCGGCTTGGTTTGGCCGGCAACAAGAAATTGAAGTGGGCCACATGAGCGGCGAGTCGAACGTGATCTACTGGCTCAAACAACACGGCTTCGAGCCGGCGCGCGCGCTCATTGATGCCCTCTTCACCAAAGCAAAATCGGCGAATCGCAATCTGACCGACGCAGAAATTCGCGAGGTGATCGCATCGCACGCCAACTAAAAATCTATTTCTCGGGTGCGATCAGCGCGGGTCGCGAGCGCCAGCCGCTGTATGCGCGCATGGTCGCGTTTATGCAAGCACGCGGCATGCAAGTGCTCTCCGCACACGTGGCCCACGCCAATGTTTTGCACGCCGAAGCGCAACTCACGTCGCAAGAAATTTATGCGCGCGACATGAACATGATCACGGCCTGCGACGCCATGATTGCCGAAGTGAGCCGCCCGTCATTGGGCGTGGGCTATGAAATCGCAACAGCGTTGCAACTGCAACGGCCGGTTTTGTGTTTGTGCGATAAAGAAGTTTTCCTCACGCGCATGCTCACCGGCAACACAGACACGAACTTGAAAATCGTTTTTTATGCCAACGACGAAGAATGGCAGCGCGCCATTTCTGCTTTTGGTGATCACCTCAACCAGGATGGATGCAATTGAAAAGGATTTTTTTTCAAAGCCCAGTTTCCCCCTTGAGGGGGGTGTCACGCAGCATCATTATCGCAGCACATTGTCGCCTTAAAAATTTTCACGCTTGGCATTCCTGTTGTCGTCGCAATCTGCACCACCTCCCGCAAGCGGGGAACAACGTGTTTGTATCGGGTTTAAACCTTCGAAAGGTTGGTTTCATCGCAAGCCTGCTCCTCCTCAGCGCGTGCATCTCACCGCAGCCCAAGCTTTATCAAGCAGATTCAAAATCTCAACCGGCGAGCTCGGACACAACGCGGCCCGCGCCCAACGTTGCACAACAAAGGTCTGAGCCGGTTGCTTCGCCCCAAGGCCGGGTCGAAGAGGGATGGCGCGCGCAATTCACGTCCGCCGGTCTCGAGGTCAAGATTCTCGTGCGCGTCGATGAAAATTTTCCCGCGTTGGGCCGGCGCATCTTGCATCATCCCGAAGATTGGCACCTCCTGCCTTTGCCGGCAGCGAGCACGAGCGCGAGTTACATTGACGTGCCTTTTGCCTTCTTGAACTATGCTTATAAGAGGCGCGTGCTCGCACAAGTTTTTCCCAAAGACACGGAGATCGATAGCAGTTGGCTGCATGTTGTGAACTATGCCGATGAAACGTGGGGCACCATCGCTGAAGTTTTTTCGGGAGACGTTGAATTGGCGGATTTAATTTTGCAAGAAAACGGCTTTGAAGAGGAAGGTGAAATCCGCTTGGGGCAGGTTATTAAAATCCCTGCGCACTTGCTGCAAGCATCGCTGCGGCGACATCCGTTCGTCGTCGCCGCGCTGAAACCGGAAATCAAGCCCGCGCCGCAACAGCCTGAACCTGCTTCAACAAAACCCCTGCACTCGCAAGATCCGGAGTTGAAGCTTACGACGAGGGGCGGCAAAACTTATGGCGTCTATCGTTTGAAGCGCGGCGAAGCCTTGTATAGCGCGGTCGTCGTGCGCTTCACGGGCCGCGTGGATGCGGATGAGGTCAATCAAATCGCCCAAGAGTTGCTCATTATCAACGGCATTGTGGATGCGGGCAAAATTTCCATCGGCACTGAAATCAAAATTCCGTTAGAATTGCTCGACGAAGGCTTGCTGGGCGAAAAGCCGCCGGAGGTTGTAATTGCCCCAACGCCGCGGCGTGGACGAGCATTGCACGTTATTCTAGACGCCGGCCACGGCGGCAAAGACCCCGGCACGACGACGCGCGATTTGCGGGAAGATGAAATTGCCTATGACTTGATGCGCCGCATTCGCGAAGGCTTGACGGCCAAAGGCGTGCAAGTGCATCCGCTCGTTTCAGCAAACGGCAAAACCGACGTGAGCAACGGCCGCGTGCGCAACGCCGTGCGCCATGAGTACGTGAATGTCTCGCCCGCCTATTACCTCGCCGACGGCCGCATCGGTTTGAATCTGCGCATCTATCTCGTGGATGCGATCTATCGCAAGCTGCTGCGCGAAGGCGTGGCCGCGGAGGATATTATTTTCATGAGCATTCATCTCGATCACCTTCACCCCTCCGTGGGCGGCACGATGATCTATGTCCCCGGCGCGAACGAGCGCGCCGCCAAGTTCAAAGCGAGCGAAGATATTTTTGACAAGTATCAAGAAAGCCGCGAGCGCACGATTCATTTTAACGCGAAAGAGAATCGCTCGGCCGAACGCGCGAGCTGGGCGTTGAGCCAAACTTTTATCGCCGCGCTACGGCAAGCCGAGCTGCCGATTCATGCGCATCAACCGATACGCAAGTATGTTTATCGCGGCGGGAAGAAATGGACGCCCGGCATCATTCGCTATAATCGCGTGCCCACGGCGTTGTTGATTGAAGCCGCGAACTTTTCCAATCGCGACGATCAAAAACGGATTCGCACCACGCAATTCCGCCGGCAATTCGCGCAAGCGCTTGTGCAAGCGCTCGTGGCTGGGAGATAAGGCCGGGCAAAATTTTCTGCGCAGAGTGAGCGCGGCTCAAAACAGTTTCTGAATCTCTTCCGGTAGAGGTGCTTGCAAATGGGGGTAGGCTTCAATTATCCGAAAAATATCGGCGAGGTCTTTTTGCCGCTTGCTCTTGCGGCGCGCGGGATCGAGGTATGCCCAAACTTTGCCTTGCAAAACGTCTTCGAGCGCGGCCACTATCATTTCATAACCCATAACGTTTCGCAAAGCCGCGTTGGCAATGAAAGCTTGATAGCGCGTGTCGATTTGCAATTGTATACGCAAAGCGGAGTTCGGGCTTTCTAAATTGACACTATGGGGAAATCTTTGAACGCTGAATTTTTCATTGCCGGCTTGAACGAGTTGTTCCATCGCATCAACCGTAATGACAATATCCAAATCCAAGCTCACGACCGGTTCGACGTAAGCATTGACGGCCAAGCCGCCGATGACGCAATACTGCGCGCCCACGCTTTGCAACAGATCGAGCAATTGTTGAATCACGTCGGCTTGGCTATTGGCGAGGCCGTTGAGGAATAGCTTTTCAGTCATGGCGCAATGTGAGCGTTTGTTCCGTTGGTCTTAATCGCTAGAGCTTTTTCTTTATCTGCTTGATTCGGCGAATCCGCTTACTGAAAAGCTTTTGTTTTAAAAAAGAGCTCGTTTTTCAAGCAACTAACCGCGTCCCACACGCTTCCCCTCGCAACGCCGGCAAAAGCTGAGAAGCATGGCAAATGAGTGCGCTCTGCACGCCGGCGTGCAGGGCTTCGAAAGCGTTCTCCAGCTTGGGCAACATGCCCTTCGAAATCACACCCGCCTCGCGCAAGCGTTGATACTCCGTTCCGGTCAAACGCGAAATGACATCATTCTCGTTGCTTGAGGCGAGCACGCCTTTTTTATCAAAACAAAAAACCAACTGCGTGTTGTAATGCGCCTGCAATGCAAGCGCGAGCGCAGCGGCGATGGTATCGGCATTCGTGTTCAGCATGTTGCCGTGACCATCGTGCGTAAGCGGCGCCAGCACGGGTACGAAGCCGGCATTGAGAAAATGCGCCAGCGGCGCCGTGTTGACGAGATCGATATCGCCGACGAAGCCAAAGTCGATTTCGAGGTGCCGTCTCTTGTGTGCGAGAATCATATTCGCATCCGCACCAGTCAAGCCCAACGCATTGCAGCCGCGCGCCTGCAAGCCGCTGACAATCGTCTTGTTGATCAAACCCGCGTAAACCATCGTCACGACTTTCAACGTTTCTTTATCCGTGATACGACGGCCATTGACCATCTGTGTTTCGATGCCGAGCGTCTGCGCCAAGCCCGTCGCCAGCTTGCCGCCGCCGTGAATCAAAATTTTATTGCCGGCAATTGCCGCAAAGTCATTCAAGAACGCGGACAAGCTCGCATCGTCGTCGAGGAGATTGCCGCCGATTTTTATGACGATGAGATCTTCCATCACTCCTCGGCTAAAAGAATACTTTGAGCGCGGACTGCACAAAAAAACGCAGATTTTTAGGATTGCTTATTGAAGCGTTCATTTCCAAGCTACTGCGCCACGGTTTTCGCGAAGCATTCCAAAAAATAATCTGCGTGCTCGCGCTGCAATGTGAGCGGCGGCAGCAAACGAATCGTGTTCGCGTCGTGCGAGGAGCCGGTGAAAATTTTATGCTCGAAGAGCATTTGCTTTCTCAAATTCGCGCTCGCGAACTCCAGTTCGAGGCCGATCATCAAGCCGAGACCGCGCACTTCGCGGACGCCTTTGGTTATGCGCCGCAGTTCTTCGATCAAATAGCTGCCGAGGCGCGCGCTGTTGGCAAGCAAGTTTTCGCGCCCGATCACTTCCACCACGGCCAATGCCGCGGCGCACGCCAAATGGCTCCCGCCGAACGTCGTGCCGAGCAAGCCGTGCGAAGCTTTGAACTTCGGATGAATCAACACGCCCGCGACTGGAAAGCCGTTGCCCATGCCTTTGGCAATCGTAATGAGATCGGGACGCACGCCGGCATATTCGTGCGCGAAAAATTTTCCGCTGCGGCCATAGCCGGATTGCACTTCATCGAGAATGAAAATCGCGCCCGAGCTTGCACACAACGCTGCAATCTTCTGCAAAAAAGCCGGCGCAGGCACATGAATGCCGCCGAGGCCTTGAATGCCCTCGACAATCACGGCGCAAATATCGTCGCGCTCAAACGCGCGTAACAATGCCGTTTCATCATTGAGCGGCAAGAAGAGTACTTCGGGGCGATCATTGAGCGGCGCGCGAATCTTCGGATTGTCCGTCGCCATCACCGTCGCGGAAGTGCGGCCGTGAAATGAATGCGTGAAGGCAACGACGACTTTTCTGCCATTGTGAAACGAGGCGAGCTTCAGCGCATTCTCATTCGCCTCCGCGCCGGAGTTGCACAAGAAGAGTTGATAATCGTCATAACCGGAAAGTTTGCCGAGCTTATCTGCCAACTCCTGTTGCAGAGGAATCTGCACCGAGTTCGAGTAAAAGCCGATGCGCTGAAGCTGCTCTTGCACGCGCAGCAAATAGTGCGGATGGCAATGCCCAATCGAAATCACCGCATGGCCGCCGTAGCAATCGAGATAGCGCGTCTCGTTTTTATCCCACACGTAAACATCACGCGCACGCACCGGTTCGAGGTCGTAGAGAGGGTAAACGTCGAAGAGGTTCAAGGTTTCCTTCTGAATGACAAAGTGAGGAGATTAAAACGCCACCGCCTTCAATCTCAACCCCAACGTTTCTTCCAACCCCAACATGAGATTCATATTCTGCACGGCCTGGCCGGAAGCGCCTTTGAGCAAATTATCGAGCACGCCGATGATGAGCAGCTTGTTGCCGTGTTTCTCCAAATAGACCACGCAGTTGTTGGTATTCACAACTTGCTTTACGTCGGGATTGCGCCGGCTCACGTGCGTGAAAGGATGTTGGTCATAATAGCTCGCATAGATTTCGTGCGCCTGTTCGAGCGCGAGATCGCAATCCAAATGCACCGCAGCGAGAATGCCGCGCGTGAAGCCGCCGCGAAACGGGATGAAGTTGATCGCCTTGTCCCAAGCTGGCTGCAACGCGCGCAAGCTCTGCCGAATCTCGCCGAGGTGTTGGTGCTCGAAGGCTTTATAAACCGAGAGATTATTGTTGCGCCACGTGAAGTGCGTCGTTTCCGAAAGCGCTTGCCCAGCGCCGGTCGAGCCGGTGATCGCGCTCACGTGAATCTCATCGCGCAGCTTCGCTTGTTGCGCCAAAGGCAACAGCGCCAGTTGAATCGTCGTCGCAAAGCAGCCCGGATTGGCAATGCGCGTGGCATGACGGAGCGCTTCGCGTTGCAACTCCGGCAAGCCATAAACAAAACCATGCTCGCCCGCCATGCGAAAATCCTGGCTGAGATCAACGATCTTCACGCGCGCACCAAACGCACGGCTCTGCAAAAACTTCTTCGACTCGCCATGACCCAAGCAGAGAAACAACACCTCAAGTTCATCCGCAAGCTCGGAAGAAAACTTCACATCACACTCGCCGAGCAGATCGGTGTGAATCTCAGCCACCGGTTTGCCTGCGTGCGTGCGACTAAAGAGCGAGCGCAACTCTACTGCCGGATGGTACAACAACAAACGCAGCAATTCACCGCCGGTATAGCCCGAGGCGCCAACAATGCCGGCTTTAACTTTGTTCATTCGGCTTGTTGACCTTGTAATAAATCGTGTACGGATTCGCCAGCATCTTCGCAAAGCCGCGCGTGTCTTCCGCGGTCCACGAGTGCTGCGCTTCATTATAAACCGAAAACTCCGGCGACATCAAATCGTGCGGCGAAGTCACGCCGAGAATTTGAAAACGATACGGCGCGAGATACACGGAAACCATGCCGCTCACGTTCTGCTGCGCGTTCGCCAAAAAGCTTTCGATGTTGCGCATCACCGGATCGAGATATTGCCCCTCGTGCAGCATCGTGCCGTACCAATTCGCAAGCTGGTCTTTCCAATAAAGCTGCCATTTCGTGAGCACGTGCTTCTCCAGCGCGTGGTGCGCTTTGATGATGATGAGCGGCGCTGCAGCTTCGAACCCGAGACGATCCTTGATGCCGATGGTCGTGTCATCCACGTGCAGATCGCGGCCAATCGCATACGGGCCGGCAATCTTTTCGAGCTGTTGAATCGCATGCACGGGATCTTCGAACGCCGTGTCGTTGAGGCCGAACAGCTCACCGCGTTTGAAGTGCAGCTCAATGGTTTGCGGCGCGCCGGCGCTGAAGCGCGTGGGAAACGCCTCTTCAGGCAGCCATTCGGATGAAGTAAAAGTTTCGCGACCGCCAATCGTCGCGCCCCACAAACCTTTGTTCAAAGAGTATTGCGCTCTCGCCCAATCAAACTCGAAGCCGTGCTTCTTGAGATACTCGAGCTCTTGATTGCGCGACACGTGATTGTCGCGAATCGGCGTGAGAATCGCGGCCTCAGGCAGAAGAATGTTGAACGCAATATCGAACCGCACTTGATCGTTGTCCAAGCCCGTGCTGCCGTGCGCGATGCTGCCCGCTTTGATCGCGCGCGCGTATTGCGCCAACGCCGTGGCTTGAAACACGCGCTCCGCGCTCGCCGAAAGCGGATACGTGTTGTTCTTCAGCACATTGCCAAAGATGAGATACTTGACGCACTTCGCATAATAGTTCGCGGTTTCATCCAGCACCACGTGCTGCTTCACGCCCAAACGATACGCCATCGTCTCCATCTCCGCCAGTTCGCTCGCGGTGAAGCCGCCGGTATTCACCACCACGGAATGCACGTCGAGCCCTTGTTCCGCGGCTAAAAACTTCGCGCAATACGCCGTGTCCAATCCGCCGCTGAACGCCAACACCACCAAACGATTCTCGCGCTTGTGAATTTGCACCACGCGCTCGACGTGCGGATCGAACAACAAGCCGGTACACAAACAATGCTTGCGATTATTGCGCGTGAGAATGTCGAAGTTCTTACACGTCGAACAGCCCTTCCAAAACTCGTCGTCCGCGGTCAGCTCGGAAAACGGCACCGGCTTGAAGCCCAGCTCCGTGTTCATTTTCATCACCGCATGGCTCGTGGTAATGGAAAAAATTTTCGCGTTGGGATATTTGCCGCGGGAAAGCTCGAAGATCGCATGCTTGATGCGTTTGCCCAAGCCGTAATTGCGAAACGCGGGATCGACGATCAAGCCGCTGTTCGCCACGTAATTGCCGTGCGACCACGTTTCGATATAACTGAAGCCGATCAAGCGCCCGTCATCTTTGGCAAACGCCATCATCGCTTTGCCCTCGCGCATCTTTTGTGCGAGATATTCCGGCGGGCGCTTCGCGATGCCGATGCCGCGCGCCTTCGCGCTCTCTTCGAGCATGCGGCTCACCTGCTCCGCATACGGCACGTGCTTCTCCGAAGCGGCTTCGATGAAAAATAATTTGTCTTGTTCTGCTAAAGAAGTGCTCATCTCATTCGCCAATTTTTAATACCGTTGCAACGCTCGCGTGCGAGCTGGAGGAATTTGATCTTCAACTTAGGCAACTGCGCCTCTCAACCTGTCATTCAGCAGGAATCCTTTTTAGCTCAGGACACCAACTTCAGCACTCCTGAATAACAGGGCCGGGCTTGTCGACTTTGATCGTCAAATTTCGTGCGCTCGCCGCGCGCAAATTGGAGCAATATAAAACACCTGCAAGAATATGCAAATGGTTTATCTGAGAAATGTGCGCGCACTAGCTTTTGCTCTTGTTGTGGCGCTGCTCCAACTAGGATTCTTCTCCGCTTGTTCCTCATGGGTTTTGACTTTCAAATTCGGTAATCGCCCTCAAACTGTCATCAGAAGGAAACCTTTTGCGCTCTGGGTGACAATTCCAGTGCTTAAAAATGTTCCTACTGAATGACATATCGAGGGAACGTGCTTGGATACGATTTTGGTCGTCAAATTTCATTAGGTGGGCTCTTCGAGCGAGCTGACTTCAAAGCGATTGCCTCCAGCGGCCCAACGCATATTTTCAAACAAAGCGTTCGTGGTAGCTCCTTCAGGAGTCAAGCACTTAGTACTGTCTGCGCCTGAAGGCGCTACTACGAACGCCCTTGCTATTCGATGGCGGCGCTGTTATCATTCGCTCACTTTGAAAACACGAACAAGCCAAAACCTCTCTCAAATCATGTCATTCAGCAGGAACGTTTTGAGTACTGGAGTTGGCACCGAGAGCGAAAAAGGTTTCTTGCTGAATGACATTCTTGGGAGCGATTATCGAATTTGAAGGCCAAAGGGCATTAGAAGTAGCGTTCGTAGTAGCTCCTTCAGGAGCCAACCGCACAGTGCCATCTGCACCTGAAGGCGCTACCACCAACGTTCATTTTCATTCATTCGACGGAGCACTTCATGCACCTCCTCGGCATGCACGTTTTAGACATTGCCATCATTCTCGCCTATTTCGCCGGCATGATATGGATCGGCAAACGTTTGCGCGCGCGCGTCAACAGCACCGAGGAATTTTTCATCGGCGGACGACGCATGGGGAAATTTTTCCAGTTCCTCCTCAACTTCGGCGCTTCCACGGATTCCAGCCAGGCCGCCGCGGTCTCGCGCGAAGTGTATCGCCAGGGCATCGCCGGCATGTGGATTCAATATCTCGTGCTCTTTCTCACGCCGTTCTATTGGTTCACTTCCATGCTCCTGCGCCGCGCGCGCGTCATCACGCTCGGCGATTTTTTCACCGAACGTTTCGAGAGCAAATTTCTCGGCGGCGCGTTTGCCGTGTTCACAATTTTCATGGTGCTCCTCGGCAACGCCGTGAGCTACCTCGTCTCCGCGAAAACTTTCATGGCGCTCACACCCAAGCCCGCGAGCGCATACACGGCGGAAGAAAAGTGGCGCGTCGATTCTTATAACGAATATCGCGAGCTGCGAAAACTCTACACCGAAGGCCTGTTGCCGGAAGCGCAGCGCCCGCGTTATCACGAGCTGCGCAGCTGGGAGAGCGAAGGCAAACTCGCCGCGCTCGTGTCCTACGTCAAGCCCTGGCAATTCTTCGTCGTGTACGGTAGCATCGTGTGCGTTTACGTCATGCTCGGCGGCTTCATGGCCGCAGCCATGACCGACGTGGTGCAAGGCGTGCTCATGATTTTATTCTCGTGCATTCTTATTCCGTTTGGCTTGGTGCAGATCGGCGGCTTCGCCGGCTTGCACGCTGCGGTGCCCGAGCACATGTTTTGGCTCTTCGGCGCCGAAGCGTTGAGCGAGTATGCGTGGTACACGATTCTCGCCATGACGTTTGCCAATCTCGTTTCGATCATCGCCGTGGGCGCGAACATGCAAGTGAGCGGGTCCGCGCGCAACGAAAACGCCGCGCGCTTCGGCATGATCGGCGGCCTCATGTTCAAACGCGTGATGATGATCTTTTGGGCCTTCACCGGCTTGCTCGCCATCGGCCTTTACGCCGGACAACTCAACGATCCGGATTTGATTTGGGGCTACATGACCAAACAGTTGCTCGGCCCGGGCTTCATCGGCGTCATGATGATCGGCGTGCTCGCCGCGAACATGTCCGCACTGGAAATGCAATCGGTCAGTCTCGCCGCGCTGTTCCTGCACCAAATCTACAAGCCGCTCGCGCCGCACAAAGCGGAGCGGCACTATTTGCTCGTGAGCCGCATCGTCATCTTCTTCATCTTGCTCGGCGGCATCGGCATGGCGCTGTACGTGAAAAGCCTGCTCGAAATTTTCAAATACTTCATCAGCGTGCCCGCGATTTTCGGCGCAGCGATTTGGCTGGGTTTCATGTGGAGAAGATTGAGCGCCGCCGCGGTCACGATTCAGGTTGTCGTCTCGTTTATCATCATCGTCATTGTTCCAAACCTCTTCGCCACTTGGGAGGCAACGCGCAGCCATGAGCCTTTCCTCAAACAAACGCGCGAGCGGCAAATCATCGTCGCCACGAAAGCATTGCGCGCCGATGTCGAAGCCGGCCTCGCGGCGAGAGTGGGCGAGCGCATCTCGAAAACGCGCGTGGTTGCGCCGCATCCCATTTTCTTTGATCGTCTCTCGCGCGCGAACCCTAAAGATGCGAATTCCCGTTTGCAGGGCCTCGGCCGCTTTCATGCCGAGCTTTGGGTGTTGAGCTGGTTCGGCATTGATTTTACCGGCTGGAATAAAGCGCAGCTTGAAGCCGCGCGCTTTGCGTTCGATGCGTTGTTCCCCTTGCTCTGCTTGCTCGTGCTCAGTTATTTCACCACACCGGCAAGCGCGCAAACGTTGAATCGCTTCTTCGCCAAAGTCCACACGCCCATTCAGCCCACGCCGGAAGAAGATGCGCGCAGGGTGACGGCGAATGCGGCGCGCATGCACGAGTTCGAAGCGCGCAAGCTCTTTCCGAAAACGCAGTGGGAAATTCACCGGCCGATGAAAATGGATTACCTCGGCTTCTTAGGCACGTGGGCTTTGGTCGGCGCGATTATTTTGTTGCTGTGGCTCGTGGTGAATCTCGGCGG
>Ga0247727_10006288_pt1 | contig 23439 bp, 17 predicted proteins | sample WisWelCaveWW1625_FD_202498 | JGI IMG/M metagenome (GOLD analysis project Ga0247727, IMG submission 202498) | Biofilm microbial communities from Wishing Well Cave, Virginia, United States - WW16-25 | ecosystem: Environmental > Aquatic > Deep subsurface > Groundwater > Cave microbial mat | place...
TATTATAGAGAAAGAAATGACGATGATACACCTAGATACTAGCGTTATTTCGGAACTTAGTCTTGTGAGTCGACACCATTTACGCGACAATTTTTTTGAACATCTTGAATATACAAATGAGGAGATCCTCCTTAATTCCTACCAAGTGATCGAGCTTGCTAAATCCAGTAATCGCTCAAAGGTTATAGAAAGACTGAATTTTCTTAAAACTGTTCCTCGGAAAAGATTTTTAACAATTTCTTTATTTGATGTGGTTTTTCAGGAAATTGCTTCAGTATATTCAAACGGTCGTATCCTCAGCAGTTCCGAATTCAGAGATAGGTATACAACATCTATAGATTCGGAGGCCGCTCTTGAAGAGCATTTTAAAATCGCTCCGCAAATATGGCAAGAAACAAAGGACATGTTTAGAGGGTGGCAAGGATGTCAATTATTCGGCAAAACGGTAGCAGCATTCAAGGTTAAAGGTGCTGAAAAACTTAGGGTGCGAGACTATCTTAAATTAAATCCCTTCAGCTCATGTTCTCAATTCACAAAGACACAGGCTATCCGGCAATTTGACCGTTTTGCTCATGATAATTCCGATATTATTGCTTTTGGATCCTATATTCATGCTGTTGAACGTGTGAATAATTCTTTAGGTCGAGATTTGCTTGAGTGGATAAATCGCTCATTTGTAGAATTTCATTTTCCAGAAAAAGTTCTAGAGTGGAAGGCAAAGAAATTCCTCGAACAAGAATACTTTTTACGAAAATGTCCCGAATCCCTTATGTTTCTCCCGGAAAAAATGCGAAACCTCGATAAAATGTACTTGAAATTTAATATCATAGATTTACGTGAATTCCCAAGTTTCTTTTTCATTTTCAAACTTACGGATCATCTTAAAGCACGGCAATCGAACCAAAAGCCAGGTGATCTTTTTGATACGCTCTATGCTGTACTTATACCATATGTATCATTATTTTCATGTGACAATGACATTTATACATGCTTAAATTCATTGGTAGGTAGTTATCGCCTATCGGTTAAAAAAAACTTTGTAAATTTTCTAGCCCTGAAAAATAAATGGCTAAAAATGTTATAACTAAGCGTGATACTTCTGTATATCCTTTAAGTGTTAATACTTTATCAGTTGCTAAATTGTAACCATTTAACAACAAGGAGTGCTTGTTTATGCGTATTATCAACTATCTGTTTTTATTTTCCCTTTTTTCTTTTTCTTGTGCCCCAATAATTAGGGTTAACTCTTTTGATAATGAAAATAGACCCCCCAAGGAGAATGAAATAAGTGTTTTTTCAAATGCTCAGGCTGTCCCATACAATTACAAAGAAATTGGCCTCATAACGGTTGATGATCAGGGTTGGGGCAGAAGTGAAAGTGAACTTCTTAATTCCGCAATAAAAAAAGCTATGGAAATGGGTGCTGATGGCATCCTGATTTTGTCCCAAGATAAGCAGCTTGATGGTTATATTCCTATTGGAGGCATGCCAGTTGCAGTCAATCGCCGCATCGTTCGTGCATCTGCCATTATTAAAATTTCAGAAAAACCTGTAATTCAAAGTCATAACAACACACCACCGTTAGAGCAACCGTCTTCTGTCGCAGATGAACTAATTAAGCTTAAAAAGTTAAAAGAGGAAGGTATTCTTTCCGAAGATGAATTTCAGCAACAAAAAACTAAGCTTCTTAACAAATAATTATGTTCAACGCATGCATATAAAACATGTTAAAACCATTATGCGTTAAGACAGAAGGGGTGCGCCAAGAGAAAATCGGTGGCAGTCCACAGCAAACAACAGCCCCTTTATGCTGCGGCCAGAGGACAGGCCTTGGCCTTTGGCAAATTGCCCGATTGATGCTTCCCTCACCGTCTACGCCCTTCGGGCTCGCGGTGTGTCGTCGGCAATCGGGCAACTTCACAAAGCGGCAAATGTCGGCATTGCCTGGGGTTGGAATTACTAAAATTTTCTGCTAATCCATCAGAAAGCCGGTTTTTTCAAGGGACCGGCCTTTTTTATTTTATTTCCAGACCCTCCACCAGGATGACTCCAAAAAAATCAGTCTTTCCATTTAATAACGATAACCCACACCGGCACTGAAATTTTTTCCAGCGGCGACATTCTTGGCTTTGAGAATCGTTGCCGTAGCGGCACTGAGATAAAATTTATTAAACAGTTGAAGGATCAGTTCTCCGCCCGGAGCAATCCAGGATTGCCCCCGGGCATACAGCCCCGTTGCTGTTGGATAATCAGGAGGGGCTGGCAGGGGCTGTTTAATATCTATAAAACCGATAGCAATGAGGGACTTCCAAGAGAGCCCGAGTTTTAGCAAACTCTTTAGCTCGTTCTCGTTGCCTCTCGTACGGAAATTATAGGCAACCATCCCTTCCAGGAATAACGGCACGGCTTGCCACGAGCGGCCCAGATTAACCCGAGGTTCTATATTCCATTCGTTATCACCGGTTCGCAGTCCGCCGCTCTTCGCACTATCGCCGCTCGGAATTCCCAGTAAGATCCCGCCGGAAATTTTCCACTGCTGCTGCAAGAAGCCATAAACCATTCCGGTCAGGATGTCTCCCAGATGCGCATAACTTCCTGGCGATCCCTCCAGCACTAAGCTCTGATAAGGAATATAGAGGAGTAGCGTCATGCGCGATGTAATGCCGTGCTGCAAGTAGAGAGAATTAACCCGATCTGTATACTTTGAGACGGCCACGCTTTGTCCCTCATAATCATGGAGAGAGCTGACATTAATTTTGCTTAGCCCCAGTTTGAGATAACCATGATGCTGAGGTTCGACCCAGGCCTGTGACCAGAGAAGCGGGCGAAGAAAGCAAAATAGAAAGGCAAACAACATCATGCGGAATTTTTTTTTAAAATAAAGCCCAATCGAATTGAAGAATTCAGTCTCCAGCGATGGGGATTCTTCATCCGTAAAGAAAAAGGTATTGTTTTTTGATCTTCCCCATGGCGGGATTGTTAGCCGATTCATAAATTGAAAAATCAGTTATTTTAATACCAAAACTCAAATTTTTGACTTTTCATTATTTTTTACGTTTTTTAAATTGTCCTGATTAAGGAGGCCTCTAAAAGATACATTCCAGTCCTGCGATCAAGAGGTCAGGCCGTCTTTAGATGAGTTTCGGTAAGGCCGGGATCTCCTGAGAAGTCGGAAATAAGGGCATTTTAGACCGTTATTCAGAAGTTCTTATCTTAAACCCAAAACGAAAGGACAGGCTATGGAGTTCCTTATAAAACTCTTTCATTATAACCGCTGGGCTAATAATCGGATCTTAAAAATCCTTCAAGAACTTCCGGATCCCCCAGCCAAGGCTCTTGAGCTGTTTGTCCATATCTCATCCGGCATGGATATTTGGCTCGACCGGTTGGAAGGAAAGGTCGTTAAAGCGGCGGATTCTTTTCCGAATCTTTCTCTTCCGGAATGTCGAAATTTGGAAGAAAGAGTTTATCAGCGAATGGAAAACTTTTTGAAAAAAGTGACGGTTCATCAGCTTAAGAGCACAATCCGTTATAAGAATCTCAAAGGGGTGGAGTACGAAAATGGTCTGGAGGATATCCTCTATCATCTAATCAATCATTCCACCTATCACCGGGGGCAGATTAATAAAGAGTTGCGTCAGCAGGGGAAGAATCCGGCAGCGGTGGACTATATTCTCTATGTGAGAGAAGGGCAGGGGATAACTAGGACAGGATAAGGTCCGGTAGGAGGTCCTGATTAATGCCAAGAAAGCCAAACCCGTAGTCCGGGAGTCTTTTATTGACCGACCGATTTTTGTCAAATGAGGAACGGACGGGGCACCCTCTGCCGCCTCAGTCGAGGTATCTTGCGGAGACAGGTGAAGCGATCCCTCGTGTTTCAAGGAAATATTGCCCCTTTTTTCATCAACTTTTTTTGATATTTGATGCAAGAAGCACCATTTTATTAAGGGTCTAAAACATCGATTTTTTAATAACGGATAACCAGTTGATAAATAATAAGTTAAAAAAACAATAATGGATGGCATTAGGTATAGCAGTTGCTATAATTTCAAGAGGGTAAGAACCCGTGCATCTTTAGATTTGGTTTTAAAGTGTTTATTCGGAGGATTTATCATGTCCTGTGGATTTTTTGATAGTATGATCAACCCTGTTCAAAAAAGCCGGGCTAAATTGTCGGGTACGGTCACGGACACGGTTTTTAATATTCCGAAAGCCTACGCTGTGGTTGCACTGGATGGCCAGAAGGATACGACCGATGCGTCAGGGCATTTTATTTTGGATGATCTCGAGGTGGGACATAAAACATTAGAGGCCATGCTTTCCGGTTATAAGCCGCTTAAGCGGGAGATTAAACTTGAAGAAGGGGGTAATGTGACGGACGTGAGCATGGATACAGTCAGTCTCGTTACCCCGGCGTTAACTATTACTCCGAACCGAAAGAGCGGGAAAGTTCCTTTGCAAATCCAATTTTCATTGGCAGCCGATCCTGAATCGGTGATTTCCTATTACACCCTTGAATTAGGAGATGGGGTTGATACAACCCTGGTGCAACTGCCCGGGCAGTTTACCCACACCTATAGCGGTGCCGATACCGTGGTGGCGCGGCTGAAGGTCAGTAATTTTCATGGTCAGGAGTTCTCACAAAAGAGCGATACGATTTTTCTTGCGGTTAATCAAAAGCCGGTGGTCAATCTTATTGCCGATGATTCGATTGGCAAAAAACCTTTTACAGTAACCTTTATTTGCAATGCCAGCGATGCTGACGGTTCGATTCAAAATCTCTATGAATGGATTTTCCCAGATACGACGCCTTTTCTGACTCAGTCGAGTTCTTATCAATATACCTTTGATTCGAGCGGCCAAAATCAACCGGTCGCAGTCAGAGTTTTTGATAATGACAATGCGAGCAACATCGATACGTTGCTCATCACCGTGCTGAACAACACCCCGCCTTTTGTAAAGATTAAAGATTTTTATCCGCCCATCGGGAAGAAGCCCTTGGCAGTGAATTTCGTTGCTGAATTCAGCGATCCGGACGGTGAGGTTGTATTCTTCTACTGGGATTTTGGCGATGGGAGCAATGAACCGACAGAAATTTATGATAGTCTGACCAGTCATCTTTATATTAAAGAAGGAGCTTATTCGGTTTATCTCTTTGCAGTGGATAATGACGGAGGCTTGGCTCAGTCGTCCCGCGCGCAGGTTTCTGTGCAACCTTAGAAAGGATACATATGTTTTTATGGCTTAAAATAGTTCTTCTATCCGTTTTGTTTTTAATCCGCTGGAGCTTTGCCCTGCAGGATGTTTATTTCAACCTGGGAATGAAAACGTACCAGGCTATTTCCGGAAAAAATATTACTTTAACTGTCGAGTTGTCTTCGGCTCTGGAAACGGTGCAGTATGAAATCTGGTATGATTTAAACAAAAACGGCATGCTTGATCTTTCTGATTTTCCTTATCATCAAAATCAATATACGGAGTACCGCAGCTGGCGTGATTTAGATGATGGGAAACAAGACAGTCTCTATCAGATTACTTTCTTTTTCGCCAGCGATAATCAGCTCGAATTCCTGCCCGGTCAGTTTAATACGGATATTCAGGCGGCTTATTTGTATAACCCCACGCCGCTCATCTTTTTGATTAAGGGTAATGGAAATATTAAAACCGTAATTCTGAAACCTCCGGTATTGACTAATACGAACTGTGTGCTGACCGGATCGGTCTTTCCCGCGGTTCCTCATACGGCGGTTATTTTGCAATCCAATGCGGTGCTTCCGCTCAGCCGGACTGCGCCGGCTACGTTTGGTGCGCTGACCGACATTTACGGAAAATTTTATATCTTTTTCCCCGATTCCCTATGCGATGATTCCTATTCCCTTAGTCTCCAAAGTTTAAATGCAAACCTCCCTTATCACGTTGTGCCGACAGTTTTGGAAATGGAAATAAATCCGAAGGTTTATTCTAATGGATTGCAGATCAATCTGTTGTCTGCTCAGAATTTTATTTCTGGAACGGTCTGGGTCAAATCAGCAGCAGGAACTTTGCAGCCGATCAGCGAAACTCTTGGCGGAGAGGCTCAGGTGCTGGTCTGTGTCCAGAACAGCAGCGGGATGGCTGTCGGTTATATTAAAGGGGGTTATTATCAGTTGCCCGTAAGCGCGGATCTGCCTTTTGATATTTTTGATTTTGCCGACGTTTCTTTCTATTTCAGTAACAAGCCGGAAAACATTTATGTCATCCAAAATTATTTTTCTGGAGCAGCCCCTAATACAAGCGTTGATTTAATCGTAGCCTATAAAGATCAAACCATTCAGGGCAAAGTGATGGTGGATAGTATTGCCCTGGCAGGACAACGCGTGACGGTTGAAGCAATTTTTGACGGGAATGGAAACGGTTCCACAGGTGGCGGTTTGGGCATTCAGCAGTATGAGGCTACTACGGATCAAAACGGTTTCTACAAGATAGGAGTGACCGCAGCCGTTTCTAACTATAAAGTTACACTGCAGAATGTGCCGGATTATGTATCGGGAGGCAATGACTTGAGCCTTATTTCCAAGACAGCCAGCGGTAACAGCACGGTTGATTTCTTTCTAGAGCCAAGCCCGGGTTCGATTAGCGGTTATGCTTTGGAACGGATTTCCTTAAAACCGATTCCCAATGCCTTTGTTAAACTTGAATACTTTTATGATGATACTGCGGGAGTCATTATTTTTCCTCCGCATGGGGCCTATACGGATCTCGCGGGATGGTTTCTTATTTCAATTCCTGTCCTAGATAGTAATATCCGCTGGAAAATTACCTTGACTGAAGCAGAAGATTACATCAACGGATCGAGTATTGATAGCCTCTACGTTACGGAGCAGTACAAGAATCTTTCCAGTCGTGTTTTGAATGCCACGTATGCACCGGCTGATCTGTTTGTCGATTTAATAACAACGGATTCAATGACATCCGTTTCCTGCGAAATATTGGTCTACGATCAAAACCGGGTCAATGTGATCAACCACAGTTCGGCAATAAAATATAACTTTCTTGCAGAACTGAATATGAATCTGGCGATTCCTTACGGCATGAGTCCGGTGAGTGTGATTTTGGAGGTGGTTGAATGGAGGCAAGGCTATTACCAAGCAAGCGGAGTCCACGACACTCTATATTATAGCGTTGAGACATCAGCGGATATGCCCAGTGCGGTCATAAGCATTGTATGGGATCCTGTTAGATATATCAGCATAAAAAACAATCCGGGGAATGCTGTTGTTTCTCCTCATGCGTTGCGGCTTTTTAATACGCCCAATCCGTTTAATTTTTCGACTGTGATTGATTATCAAATTCCGCAACAATATTCCGGAAAGAATTTTGTACTTAGAATCTATCAGCCTGATGGAAGGCTTATGCGTGAACTGGTGCGGGGTGCACAGTGGGTCGGGACACATCAATTGAGGTGGGATGGGAAAAAGAATTCCGGTGAGGAAGCGCCGGCGGGGATCTACGTGCTCCAACTCAGCGGTGAAGGATTTCAGGTCCAGAGGAAGATAATCCTGTTAAAGTAACACAACGTAGTGCAAAAGCAAGATCCTTGGACCAGAATATCCACGGTCTCTGGGACGGTGCATAAATCAGCCTCATCCGGATCATTATTTAAATCAAAGAATTCCCCATCCATTCGGGGTATTTAATAAAAACCCTTTACCAAGAAGGAGATCTTCATGAGATTTATCCAAAAAATTTTATTGGTTAGTCTTTTCCCGCTTCTGAGCGGAGCTCAGTCCGGGTCCAGCCCAGACTATTTCCCGCTGAGCGTCGGCAACTGGTGGAAATATTCGGTACTGGAAACCGGAGGAGGATTTTGGGGAAATCCGACTACCCTCTATAAAACCGATTCTCTCTCTGTGCTCGACAAAAAAACAATTTCCGACACAATTGTTTACACGTTGGAATTTACAACCACTTATGACAGTCTCCTGACACAGAAGAGCGGAAGCGATTCAGTCATTACCACCGTATTCAAAGACAGTATCGTAAAAGATACGGGCTGGGTTAAGGAGAAAGGGAATGAATTGATCTTTAGCGGCCTGAATTTGAAACTTTTTGGGGTTGGAGCAGGATTTGCCCCTTTCTGTTATTTCGGTCATGCGCTGAATATCGGTGATACGATTCAGGATTGTTACGATTCGAGCGTGGTGGCGGAGGGAATGAAAATTCAGGTGAAAAAGGACTCGGTGAATACAATCACCCTCTATCCGTTGAAAATAACTATTGGTACGGTTCAAAAATATTACGCAGACCGGCTCGGAATGGTTTATCATTATGAAATGATCTACCAGTTCAATGATTACAGTTCAGTGATCCGGCAGCTGGTCGATTATATGCTTCAGGATTCAACACCGGTTGAGATCTTTCCCGTAACAGCACGCTTGGGCGCAGAAGGTGTTCTGGCAGTCACTCCCAACCCGTTTAATCATAATACGGCGATTCAGTTCTATCTAAAAGAATCCGGTCGTGTTGCGCTGGAGATTACCAACGCGGCAGGCCAGTTAGTCAAAACGATGGAGGGCGTGTATGGGGTGGGTTGGAAGAGCGTACTATGGAACGGGAAGGATGAGGCCTCTCAGTCGCTCAAGGCAGGGATCTATTTTCTGAAATTTAAAAGCCATGACAGTCAGATCACCCGAAAGATGACGTTAGTGAAATAGTCTTAAGCTTTAACGAATCTATAAATCAAACCAACTAACCCCCATCAAATACCGGCCCGGGTATGCGATGCGGGGTTTTTTGTTTTTCAGCCTGTCATGGAACCCGCATGACAGAGACCTGCTGTTAAGCGAACCCATCTGTCTTGGAAAATTCTCATTTCCAATCTCAAAATTCTCTCAAATTAACTATTTTTTTTCTGTAATAAAAGACTTATTAAGTCCCGCAGGACTGAAGATCTTTTTTTTAAAAAGATTGATCTCAGAGTATAAAAAAATAGTCTCCCATTGCCTTAAAATTCTGAAAATCCAGTGTATATTATAGTTAAAATGACTAAATGAGATAATGAATTTTTTTTAACCTATTTAGGGCTTTCAATATAAGTATGATCAGATGGAATATATTAATAAAGAATATCTTTGTTTGGTTTTTATGTTTTCTCCCTTCCTTGATCCCGGGACAGGACAATCTAACAAAAAATTTCAGAACTCCCCGCCCCTCGCTAGGGTCGGAGCTACCTGCTCCGCTCGGGCAGAAAATTCCGGACAGTTTCGATTCACCGGCGCCTGCGATTCCCGGCAATCCCAACCCGGGAGCACCGGTCCTGACAGCCTCTTTTGAGGGGATTAGTTATAACGGTTCAGGCAGTTTCCCGCCCGATCCCACCGTTGCCGCAGGTCCGTCCCATATCTTAATTACGGTCAACCGGAATATTGAATGGTTTACCAAACAAGGAGTAAAACAATCCAGTAAGACGTTGAATAGTTTTTTTACGCCTTTCACACCGCTCTTGTACAACGGTTTTGACCCGCGCTGCCTTTACGACCAGTTTAATGGCCGGTTTATTGTGATGTGTCTGGGCCTAGCCGGCCGCTCGGACACAATTGCCTCCAATGATTCCTCGCTGATCTATGTAGCTGTTTCAGATGACGCGGATCCCAACGGAACCTGGTATTTTTCATCCATCAATTCTAAATTTTCTTCCGCTGGAAAAAAATACTGGGCGGATTTTCCAAGCCTTGGTATCAGCCATGAAGCCCTGTATATTACCGCAAACCTGTTTACTTTTAGCACAGGAACCTTTGGTGGCAGTCGTCTCTGGATTATCAATAAAGATCCTTTCTATAACAATGGGACGGCGGTTTTTTCTGTCTTAAGTTTCGGTTACCCCCGCTTTGCTACGCACTTATTTGGTATCTCCTCAGATGGGATCAGTCAGTTTATAATTGACAACCCTAGCGGTAGCGGGTATTTATACGTTGAAACCGTTCAAAATCCGCTGACCACGCCTGTCGTGGTCTCCCATCTAATTTTTTTTGATGGTTTTTCTTCCAGCGGCGATCTAATTGCTCCGCAACCGGATACTTCAATCGGTTTGGAAACCGATTGTGTAGCCAATTATACCAGTGCGGTTTGGCGGGACAATTTTTTATGGCTCACCTTTTCAGTTAAACCTTTTGGCGGAAGTAATTCAGACCAGGCCACCGTGTATTGGCTCAAGGTCAATACCAATACCTGGACGGTGATGGATCAGGGATTGGTAGATGGAGAGGACATTGCGGTTTCGACGCATACTTATTATCCCGGGATCGGGGTTGACAAATTCGGCAATATGGGTCTGGAATTTTCTGCTTCGGGTCCTACCGTTTATGCCGGTATATATTATACCGGCCGGTTGTCAAACGATCCGGCAGGAACAGTAAGACCCGCAGGCGTTTTACGGCAGGGGGAGGATCTCTATATCCGAGTCTATAATAATCGCAACCGCTGGGGAGACTACAGCGGGATGGCATTGGATCCGGTCGACGAAACGACCTTTTGGATTTATAACGAATATGCAAAAATACGGGGCACCCCGGGTCCTTACGGGGACGGCGTTTGGGGATCGGCCATCGGATCCTTTTCCCTCATCTCTGCGGATTCCAATCAAGCGCCGGTTCTGTCACCGGTCGGGAATAAGACGGTGAATGAAAATCAATTATTGACCTTTACCTTAACGGCCGGCGATCCAAATAATGATCCGCTCAACTATTCAGCCCTCAACTTACCAAGCGGATCAACCCTGATCAATGCGGTTTTTAACTGGACGCCGGATTATGATGACTCGGGATCTTATGCGCTAACATTCATTGTCAGCGATGGTTTACTGGCGGACAGTGAAAACGTAACCATTTTTGTAAACAACGTCAATCGGCCGCCTGCGATTGATCCGATCCCGGACTCTGCTGCCAAGGAAGGCGATACCCTGGCCCTGATTATCTCGGCTAGTGATCCGGATCTAACCCCGCTGAGTATCAGCGCGCGTGACTTACCCGGCGGGTCAACACTCACGGATTCTATTTTTCGCTGGGACGTTGCCTTTAATCAAGCCGGTTTTTTTAAAATTATTTTTATTGCCAGCGATGGAGCTCTGGCCGAAAGCGATACGGTGCTCTTCACAATCAACAATACCAACCGTCTTCCTCAATTCTTAAGCGGTTATGATCTTCGACCGTTGGCCTATGAGGACAGCCTCTATACGGATACGGTCCAGGCCATTGATTTGGATTCCCTGGATTATGTCCGTTATAGCTTATTGGCGCCGGTACCCCTGTCAATGTCTATCGATTCAGTCCGAGGGATTCTCACCTTTCTGCCGGTGAATCAGCAGGTCGGGATACAGGGGATGATCATCCAGGCCAGGGATCAATTCGGCGCGGCGGCGGTGTTGTCGGAAACGTTGACGGTTATAAACGTCAATGATGCCCCGCGGATTGAGTCGCTGTGGGTTTCACAGGATACCATTCAGGAGGGAGATTCCGTCCGCCTGCGGGTTTGGGCCAGCGATATGGATGGGGATTCCATCCGCTGGATCTGGCAGAACCGGGACATATTGGGAACGAGCGACTCGCTCATTTATAAAACCAACTTCCAAAGTGCCGGGCCTGAAAGCATATGGATTCAGGTTGCGGATGGAAACGGCGGAGCAGACCAGCGACGGGTGGTCATAAAAATCAATAATGTTTCCCTGCCGCCGGAAATAATTAATTCCTTTAATTCTATCATTAGGAAAGACTCCCTTCTAATTTACGGCTGGAGAGCGTCCCCGCGAGATCCAGACCTCGATACTACGGCACTTTACTTTCATATCGCTGTTTCTATGGACAGCCATTTTACAACCCAGAGCGCTCTTGGAGATTCAATCCGCGGGGAATCCATTTTTTTCAGGGAATTAAGGGGCCTTGACACGCTCCAGGCCGGCGCCATCTATGTGCGGGTGCGGGCCTTTGACCAAAGAGGATATTTCACGGGATGGGGAAAATTCAGCCGGTTAATTTATGAGCCAAATCCGCTTTTAACCGGCCGATTCACCGACGTTATGCCGAGAGCCTTTGACTTGATTGGCAATCAGCCCAATCCATTTAATCCGCAGACCGAAATTGTTATTGCTGTTTCGCCGGCTCCCGGTGCAAATCGATCCGCCGGGACAAGAGACGTCTTGTTGACTGTATTAAATTTAAAAGGACAGATTGTAAAAATCCTTATTCAGGACCGATTAAGAGCGGGTTATCATCGGATTATTTTTGACGGGAAAGACCGGAATGGGGAGCCACTTACCTCCGGACCCTATCTTATCCGGATGAATGCCGCCGGATTTGTGAAGACAAAAAAAGTTTTGCTGCTCAAATAGGTGATTTTCTAGGGATTCTTCCAGACCCCCAATTTTCAATATATCTTTCAGGCTTCTCGGTTCATCCCCGCATGAGAAAATGCTATTATAGATCATTATTTGGGATGTAACCAAAGCGATTAAGTGCATGTGGCAGTCGTGTAAGGTAATTTTGTAGTAGTTAAGATTAAGTCTTACAATTGCCGATCGATTTGTTCGGCAGTCTTCTCCCTGATTCTCTTCGAATCCAAAGATTTTTTATTTTTTTCAGCCTCTTTTTATTGCCTTTCCTCGGCTCGCCCGTAAAAAGATTTGCCTTTTGCCATACAACAGTGTAATTTGAGTTACGGGAAAAAGTTGATTTGTAGCCTTAATATTTATGAGCCCTTCAATTTTCAGAGAGAAAGGCTATCGTTTTTATTTTCTTTCGAACGAAGAAAAGCGAATTCATATTCATGTTACCTGCGAAAATGGAGAAGCAAAATTTTGGCTGGAACCGGTCATTTCATTAGCTGTATATTATGGGTTGAACCCAAGAAAATTAAGCGAGATACAAAAAATTATCGGGGAGCGTAAAAATGAAATCGTTAAAGCCTGGCAAAAGCATTTTGGTCAGCGTTGAGAACATAACGCCTTTTGGAATATGGCTTTTTGTAAAAGGAAAGGAATATTTCCTGAGTTATGAAGACTACCCTTACTTTAAAGGGCAAACGTTACATGCTATACAGAACGTGCAGTTGCTTCACGGATATCATTTATACTGGCCTGAATTAGATGTCGATTTGGAAATTGATAATCTTGAACATCCTGAAAAATATCCACTGCAGGTTAGAACAAATACCCAGTCAACGAAGAAATACAACAGACAGGCGATTGCTCACCGCTGATTCTGGTTGTTTAACCTCCCCGCAACCGGTCTTCATGCTGGTTTTTACTTTCTTAATACGAATTTGTCTTCAAGTTAGAAATAATTAATAAGAAAAAGAACGGAAACCCCACCTCCACCTGCCTCTTAAAGTAATACGTGGCGGGCAGGTTGCCTATTTTCCCTGGGAGAAGAAGGTCTCTGGTTCATCCACGCGTGACGAGTAAATACTACTATAGATCATTATTTACGATATAACTAAAGCGATTAAGTGCGCGTAGCAGTCGTGTAAAGTTACTTTGATTATTTTAATTTTTTATTGAAAATAATCACAATTTGTTATATTTAATTAAGATAGGAGAAATTTTTATAATTGGTACATCTTTCGTAAGTTAATCGATTAGATAAAATGTTTCATAAATTTTAGTTAAGCGATTAATATTTTTAAATTTTTTTTCCTATGACTAGATCAAGACCGTTATTCCTTATTCCTCTCATTATAACCCTTTTTCAGATCTCTTCCTTTCCCTTTTATTCAGGTTTAACCTTTGAAGACCGCAAACAAGCCTTTATTAATGATCAAGGGAAGAGATGGGGACATAATGTCAGTATCTCTCATATGCCGGTCTTTGCGTGGCTGGAGAATGCCCTTGAAGCCAAGCGGCAAGGACTACCCTCTTCACAGTGGGATAGCTGGAAGCCCTACTCGGTGACGGATGAAGCTACGGGTACGGTCAAACAACGTTCAGAACTAATCAGCGAAGCCATACAATACCTAACCAATCAGGGATGGTGGACAGGGGCACTGCCTGGATCTTTACCCGTTCCCCGGATCTATTACCAATATTATCATGATCCTGCTACACGCGTTGTGATCAATCCGGCTGATATTCAGGAATTGGAACGGCGTATGAGTGAAATGGGCGTTAGTATGGTCAACGGCGCTGCGAGCAACGTTTGGTGCGCAGTTGCCAACTGGAATTTTCCCGGCATTGTCAATGCCTATCTCTACAATGCCAAAGTTCATAATCACGGACCGGTCACTTACCCGCCAGCAGACCCGACCTATCATTGTCCCCCGCCTTTCAGTTATAATGGCAACAGTTATGTTGGTAACAACAGTTACGATGCCAAGACTATTCTGAGGGACTATCTGGAATTTATGATGGATGACTGGCTGCAGCATGGGACGGATGAGGATCTTTCTCCTGCAGATTACTACCGCTATCAGATCCACTCCATTGCCCTGCTTGTTGATTTTGCACCGGATGGGCATATCCGCAATAAGGCCAAGATGCTTCTCGATTGGATGGTCTTTCATTACGGAATCGGAATCTCTGCCAATCACCTCGCCGGCGGACACGGCCGGCATTACGACAATTTTGAGTGGGGCGGCCAGGATTCCTATCCGGTCGGAATTTATTTCAATTTAAATCCTGATCCGATGACGCGCTGGTATTCCAATACCGATCCCTATGTCAGTTCCTACCGTCCGCCCAAATTTGCGGCAGAATTTTTTGAAAGTATTAATGGGTCGGCTCGCACGGAGAGCGACAGTTATTACCGCATCCTACGCGGACACGTCGGGGCCCTCGGGGACCGCTATGACTACATTACGGCCAATTATAATTTAGGCGGAACAAAATTCGGGACCGGCTGGGAACTGAACGTCAAGGCATCCGGCAAGCCGCTGAAAATTTTCTACTGCAATGGAGTTCCCCTCAGCAAGGATAAGGCCTGCATGAGCGAACCCTTTACCGGGACGAGTCTCCGTTATCTCTTAAAACTGGGCGAGAACGGATCCCAGGTCCGCAATGCTCTTTTTTTCAAAAGCAACCAGGGTTATATTCATGAAGTACTGGAAGGCAATACGTGGGATGAGCAATCCAATGAATCCGGCTGGGAATTCCGCCGCAAAGGAAATGTGGCGGTAGCCATGCTGATCGGGCCTGATGACGGAGCCCTCGAGGTGGTCACCATCGGGGTGGAATATGCGTCCTACAATGATTTCAAGAACGCTGTCAAGAGCAATGCGGTCTTGACCTCCGGACAATTTAAGACGAGCGAGGGACGTTTAATCCGCGACGGGGATGTGGATTACGGACCGGAATTTACCAAGCTGCCCTTTGACCGGCTGGAGGTGTGGGAAGGCCACGTGGGGCAGAGCGATGAGAAAAAAGTGGTCGATTGGAACTCCAATATCATGACGGTTAATAAAAATAGTCAACTCTACAGTTATGACTATAATCAATGGATTTATACAGGCGGGGGCTATAATCCCGGGCCGGTGATTACGATCATCGCCGCCCCTGTGTCCGGAACAACACCGCTGAGCGTCGCCTTTCAGGGAAGTGCGACAGATAATGACGGGATTGACAGTTCAAGCTGGCTCTGGTATTTTGATGACGGCAGCAGTGCCGCCGGTCAAAACAGTGTTCATACCTATCCCAAGGGCGGATCGTATGATGTAAAATTGTCGGTCAAAGATCTCAAAGGAAATGCGTCAGAAAAAACAGTGACGATCAGCGTACAGGATCTCAATACCAATCTCGCGCGCGGCCGTCCGGTGAAGGTTTCTTCAGTGGAAGAAAATTTAAACTGGCTCTCGGGAAGCAATGCAGTCGATGGAGACATCAATACCCGCTGGGCTTCACAATATAACGACAATGAATGGATCGAAGTCGATCTGGGGATGAATCACGAACTATCCAAAGTGGTGCTGAACTGGCAAAATGCTTACGGAAAGAAATATCAGATTCAGGTTTCGGACAATGCTTTGGACTGGCTGACGATTTATGATCAGCCCGCGGGCCGCGGCGGGGTAGAAGAATTAAGTGTGCAGGGAAAGGGGCGGTATATCCGCATGCTCGGAGTCGAGCGCGGTTATCTTCCCTACGGGTATTCACTCTGGGAATTTGAAGTTTACGGGGTTAGTTCGCTCAAGGTACAGCAGAGAGGCAATTTCCATGAGCTGTCACAGGTACTCCGTGTATTTCCAAACCCTGCTACATTCAATACCCAGATCAGCTTTGCACTGGAGCAGTCCGAGCGGGCTGTATTAGAAGTTTTTGATGCGAGCGGAAAGAGTGTAGGACGGCTGATCAATCGATTAATGGGGAGCGGGACACACCATTTCGTCTGGGAAGCGCAGGGAAATCCAGCGGGTCTTTACTTCGTCCGGCTGACGCGGGGTCATGAAGTGTTGACTTCAAGAATCATTCTACTGAAATAGACTGACTTTCAGCCTCTGGCTGCCTTGCTTATGAATGTCAGTTTTCTTTTGGCAATTCCGAGGCATGTAAATATCCCAGCCGCCAATTGTTGTCAATGCGTTGCCACAAAATTGAAACGGCAGTAAGTCGCGAGGTTGCTGAATTTCCGTCTGCCATTGTTGTCGTTTCGGTTGCCGCTGAAGCGCAAAAGGCTGTCCGTACTCAGACACCTTTGCTGCAGGCCTTGTTTGGTCTGATCGGAACCGTAGCCACCGGAGAGATCACGTCGCTGATGATTGCTATTTTTGTACAGCGGGAGAAATTTTCCATCTAAGAGCCAGCGGGATCCATTTCTACCGGTAAATGTCCAGAATTCCCCTATTAAGATTTTTTTGACTTTGACTGTATGATAGAATACATTGTATTACAGTGATAGAATATAAGGAGGCTATCCTTAAAGCCGTCAGAAAGGGGAAAATACCGGATAAAATTTTTTTGCAGGTGCACAATTGTTTCCAGGCGATAGAAAGAACAGGGGATTTGTCTATTTTTGACATAAAAAAAATTAAAGGTGAGTATCGATTTGATTATTTCCGGTTGCGAAAAGGTAATTATAGGGCAATATTTTTTATGGTAAACAAAAACATACGGGTTGTAGCCCTAGAACATAGAAGCGAGGTATACAAAAAATGGGAATCATAACTGTCCGCCTAAATGATAAGGAAGAAAAAATTTTGGAACATTTACAGGCGTTCTACGATACGGACAAATCAAAGATATTAAAGGAAGCCATGCTTGAAAAATTTGAAGATCTTCGGGATCGGGAAGTCATAGAAGAATTTGAAAGAGAACTCTCTTTAGGTAAGGTTCGTTTTAGAAGTGCGAGGGGATTGATTAAAAAAATAAAGAGAGGGACCCGTGTCGGCTAGCAGCGCGGTGAAGTGGACGCAGGCTCAGCGTGATAGCATGCTCGGAGTAGCATTGTTGCACTGCTCAGCTCGAGGCTGGTGAACTCTCCCGAACTAACAATTCCCTTTACACCAATTTCTCAGAGATCCCCGGTAGATCCGTTCTATCTGCCGGACAGGCTGCCTGGCAGATAGACCTACCGCTTCCCGCTTAAAAGAAACGGCTACCTCTTTTTCTTGTTTGCCTTCATGAACACGCGACCGATTATGAAATATATCTTTGTCTCTACGGTGTGTCAAAATTTCAGTTTTCTTTTGGCAATTCCGAAGCATGTAAATATCCGAGCCGCCAATTGTTGTCAATGCGTTGCCACAAAATTGAAACAGCAGTAAGTCCCGAGGTTGCTGAATTTCCGTCTGCCATTGTTGTCGTTTCGGTTGCCGTCAGAGTTTCCAAAACGTTATCGGTATTGATAAAACCAAAGTCACGGCTCTGAACTTTGTAGTCAATACTCTTCAAACCTTTTTCAATCCCCATTTTTATCCGGGTCTCCAGCATTTCATAGGTTTTTATTTCACCGTTCCAGATGTTTCGGTAATCGGGAGAGTTTAAGTGTATAGAAACACCTTTCATTAATTCGCCTTGCCGCAAAGCCGTGAGCAGATTTGTTTCGGCTTGCATAACTTCTGATTTGATTTTGCTCTTATCCATAGAATTATTATTTAAATTGTTTTGGGATGACTGACAAGCAAAGCAGAACGTTGTCAGAATGATTGTCGTGAAAGTTTGTATTTTTTTCATTTATGGTCGACTATACCAAATGATTTTACGAAGAGCTTTCAGTATCCTCTCGTGAGAAAGGGAGTCAATCTGGCATCTAGGTATCACGCTGTCATCGCTTCAATCCTTCCATTGACACACATCCTGAAAGTGAAAATAAGTTTTACTTACCGGTGTGTCCATAATTTCTGGTACAAGTCAGGAACGCTACAACAAGGTAACCAAATTGCGGTTAGTCCGAAGACTAAACGGATGTAGGCAGGTAAATTGTCCATGATATAGAGTATGCCGTTTTAAAATTACCGCTATCGACTGACAAACCGCGGGCGACAGGCTGTGGGTATTTACTATCCATCTGCGCAGCAGATCTGTATTCTAACGGGGGGGGACGTATTAAAATTCAAGATTCATAGAGCGCTGCTTGTTCTTTCGATTTCTGCAAAACAGTGAAGCGTCATTCCGAATGAAGCAAGCGGTCTTGTTCCTGCATAGTTTATAAAGATTTCTTCCCGCTTCGCTCATCAAAATGACCGGAAATACCTGTTTCGCAGAATGCTATCCCGCTTTAACGATAGAGGGCCTTAATTGCCTTCCAGCTCGAATTTTTGATGCTGACAGGAATATAAAGAGAGGCCTCATCGGCCGTGATGTGCATCTCATCATAATAGATCCGGGTTTCTGTTTTCCTTGCGTAAGATCCCAACAGCCTCACTTTATTGACAAAACCTTGAGTCCAGTTTGTTCCTAAGGGATCATTGGGGGAATTTTGAAATTGAAGTGCTCCTCCCACCTGGTTATACGTATTCTGACTGTATAAGAATAAATCATAAGAACCCTGATCCATATCCACAACGGCTTTTACCGTATACCAGTTGTTCCTGCTTAAAAATACCCGGTTGGGGAGCCGATTGACCGTTCCCCAGTTGCCTTCCACAGTCCAATAGATCAGTTCCCCATCAGAGACCGCCCCGTTTCCATCGACAAATGGATTCCCGTAGCCAACACCCACAAAGGGTCCAAAATGATATCCGCTCGGCCGACACCAGCTGCCTTTTTCATCGTACATTATAACACCCACCGTTCCCCAGCCATAGACACTGGCCCCTGTGGCCGGCGACTTCATCGGTGTATAAATTCCAGACGTCAGAACCACCGCCTGATCAAACAAAAAGGTAACCTGATCATAGAAAACGCCGAATTCCGGAGTGGCCACATCTGTGATTGCGTAAATTCCGTTACAACTGCCGGAAACATTATGGTAATCTGAATCAGCACCTGCCGTTGCATCTGCCAGCAGGGACTTTGTTCCTGTCCCACCGGCAACCGGATTGAGTTGGGGATCCATAAACACATGCTTGGTGGGAATGCTGAAAACTCCCAAATTGGTCTCAAAATTTTCATGAATTTCCTGTCCCCATAGAGCGGGTATCATTACGGTCATCAATAAAATTAAGGCTGTTCTCATAGACCCTCCTCAAGATTGGGTAAAAGTGCTTTTATGGATACTATCGTAAACTTCAAAAAGGTTGACGAGTAAACTAAGCGGCTTCTGACAAATTATTTTTACCGGCTAATATAAAGAACACATTTTATTCAAATATACATATTTTTTTTACAAAAATCAAGAGATGGTAGGATGGATCTATCCCTTGGACACACTTGCGGATCCGGATTTGTCAATTCTATTCCTATATTAAAATTGTATGAGATCAGTAATCCTGATCTCATTCATTGAAGAATGCAGAAAACCGGCAGAATGGATTTTTTTTATAGGAGCGCAGAGGGATCAATGCTTCGCAGTGCTCTCAGAAGAAGGGGCGGGGGACTCTGAATGAGAGGAGCGGGACGATTCTTCACCCGGCTTGATTATTTTGACAGGACTCTTAAAGCCAAAACGGGATGTTTCGATTGGATCGGCTTTACCGCGCGCGAGTGTATCCGCAAGAGTAAACATAAAATAAATGCTCATAAAAAAAAATGTACCAATAATGATGAGTACATTAAAACTCTTTTCCCAACGCATGCCCATAAAGAAGAGCATCACCAGAGAGGCTTTCACAATCGCTATAGCGAGGGCAGCGGCCACATTCAGGATGCCAAGGTCAATCCGTGAAACGCCTACAGTCAGTACAGTTAAAACGAGGAGGGCCGATAAGGTTGCCAGGTAATAACGAACCGGGACGACAAAATGGGTACGGCCGTGGGTTGAATCTGAATGAGAATGTTCTGACATAAGTTATCCTATCAGGTAAAAAAGTGGGAAGAGAAAAATCCAAATGAGATCTACGAGGTGCCAATATAGGCCGACTAATTCAACGGGAGTGTAATATTGTGCATGGAAGTGTCCCTTTTGTGCCCGCCAGATGATCCAGGCAATGAGACCCATGCCAACGAGTACGTGGAGTCCATGCAATCCTGTGGCGAAGAAATAAAGGCCAAAAAAAATGTGCATGGTTTCAAAATGTCCCTCCCCGCTAAACCATTTGGAAGGTAAAAAACCATGCATTATTTTTTCATTGTACTCAAAATATTTATTAACCATGAACCCGGCAGCAAAAAGGAAGGTCAGGATCATGCACAGTATCAGTACATTCTTCTTACTGGTCTGGGCACTGCGTACGCCGATGGCCATGGTGAAACTGCTTACGATCAGGAAGATCGTATTCACAGAACCAATTTTCCAGGAAAGGTGTTTGTTGGCATCAATAAACATTTCAGGATAAAAATTTCGAAATACCGTGTAGACAACAAATACTCCGCCGAAGAACAATAACTCCTGGCCCAAGAACAACCACATACCCAGTTTGGCGGAATCAAATTCCTGTTCGGCCGTATCAAAATGATGGGCAATATGATGATCTGAAAAAACAGCTTCTTTCTGACTCATACGGTTGCCGCCTTAATTTTATCATAATCGTAAGGACCGAATTCCACTTTAGGAGGATTTTCAAAGTTTTCATGCTTGGGGGGAGAGGGAAGCGTCCACTCCAGAGTCAGTCCGCCCCAGGGATTGGCGGGTGCGGGCTTTCCCCTCCAAAGGGAATAAAAAAGGTAAATACCCATAATCACAAATCCGAGCCCCAACACCCAACTCCCATAGGTTGAGAAGGCATGCAGTGGTTGGAATTCATCGATATAAGAATAATAACGCCGCGGCATGCCTTTGTTGCCAAGGAAGAACTGCGTGAAGAAGACCATATTAAATCCCACAAAGACAAAGAACCAGGCTATTTTCGCCCAAAATTCATTAAACATTTTTCCGAAAATTTTGGGCCACCAGTAATGCAACCCTCCGATAAAGGCCATCACGGTTCCGCCCATCATGACATAGTGAAAATGGGCTACAACATAGTAGGTATCATGCAAATGGATGTCAACGGACAGGGCGGCCAGAACGATTCCGGTAAATCCCCCCACAGTGAACAAAAAAATAAATGCCAAGGCATACAGAAAAGGCGAAGCTAAATCAATCGTCCCTTTATACATGGTCGAAACCCAGTTATAAATTTTGATGGCAGAGGGAACGGCGACCAGAAAAGTCAAAATCGAAAAGAGAAAATTCGAATATTCAGACTGACCACTGACAAACATGTGATGTCCCCACACCAGAAAACTGATAATGGCAATGGCGACACTCGACCAGGCTACGAGCTTATAGCCAAAGATCTGTTTTTTACAGAAAGTTGTGACCAGTTCACTCATGATGCCCATCCCCGGCAGAATCATAATATAGACGGCGGGATGACTATAGAACCAGAAAAAGTGCTGAAAAAGAACCGGATCCCCACCGAGAGCCGGATTAAAAATACCAAGTCCGGTTACCTTTTCGATTATCAGCAGGAGCAATGTAATGGCCAGAACCGGGGTCGCCAGGACTTGTAATATGGCGGTGGAGTAGAGAGCCCAGATAAAGAGCGGCATTTTATACCAGGTCATTCCTGCAGCGCGCAGTTTATGGGTGGTCACTATAAAATTAAGACCGGTTAGAATTGAGGAAAACCCGAGAATAAAGACGGCGGTGGTCATAGAAATCGTACTTGTACTGGATTGGAGTGAATAGGGCGCATAAAATGTCCAGCCTGTATCGACTGCACCGGAGATTAAGGAATAAAAGGCAAAGCCTGCGCCCAGCACATACAGATAAAAACTTAAAAGATTAATCCGCGGGAAAGCGACATCCTTAGCACCTAGGAGAATCGGCAGAAATAAGTTCCCAAGAGAGGCCGGGATGGAGGGTATAATAAACATAAAAACCATAATCGCACCATGCAGTGTAAAAAGCTGGTTATAGGTTTTGGCATCAAAGAAATCTTTACCCGGGTGCAGGAGTTCAAGTCGTAACAAAACGGCAAATAGCCCCCCTAGAAAGAAAGCCAGCACTATAAAAGTGAGATACATGATCCCGATCCGTTTATGATCAAACGTCAAGAGCCAGGATCTGATTCCGGCGGGATGGGTCAAATAACTTCCGTGACTTTGCGCTGTGGCTTGCATAAGGATGCTCCTATTTTCTTATGAAAAATTCTAAAAATCACATTTCTAGACGTTCGAGATTCCTCGTTCTCAACGCCTTTGACTTGCTTAGGCTAAGGAATAAGGACGCAATTTATAATTAATAAAGATGACATTATTTCTGGTTTTTAATAAATTCAATAATCCCGTTAATTTCCCGGTCGTTTAATAATCCGGCAAAGGTCGGCATGATGGGCTGAAAACCGGCAACGATATGCGCCTTGGGATTGACGATTGATTCGCGCAGATAGTTATCGTCCACCGTAATGGTTCCTCCGCTGGCCAGTTTTTCCTTGCTGCTGTAAAGTCCTTTCCAGCTGGGCCCTGTCTTGACACTGCCATCGAGAGAATGACAGGTAAAACAGGCCTTGGCCTTATACACACGTTCACCCACCTGATCCAGCGACAGATCTGCCGGGATCAGATTGGCTTCTTTTAACCAGCGTTCGTAGTCGGATAATTCTTTAACATGCAGTGTGGCCAGCATGGCCGAGTGCTCATTCCCGCAATATTCGGTACAGAACAGTTGATAATTTCCCGTCTTGACAGATTGAAACCATAGCGTTGTGTAGCGGTTGGGAATCAAATCCCGCTTGACCCGTAAATTCGGTGAATAAAAACTATGCAAGACATCTTCCGAGGTCATGATTAATTTAACAGGATAGTTGACCGGTACGGTCAACTCGCCAATCGTGGTGATCCCGCCCGGGTAATCAAACTGCCAGAGCCATTGTTTCCCGGTGACGCGGATTTCTATTGCATTGCTCGGGGCAACCTGCATATGAATATAGTCTTTAAAGCCCCAGAAGAATACGATCATG
>Ga0247727_10006289_pt1 | contig 23438 bp, 27 predicted proteins | sample WisWelCaveWW1625_FD_202498 | JGI IMG/M metagenome (GOLD analysis project Ga0247727, IMG submission 202498) | Biofilm microbial communities from Wishing Well Cave, Virginia, United States - WW16-25 | ecosystem: Environmental > Aquatic > Deep subsurface > Groundwater > Cave microbial mat | place...
CGGCAAACGTTATCTGGCCGTTTTCACGGATGCGCGCAGCAAGGCGGCGGGCCAGAGGAGTGGGCGCCGCAATGGGCGTCATGCGTCTTTGCGTTGCGGATTGCATGTGAACATCTCGATGATGTAGTCGTGGAGGCAGTCGTAGAGCTGCTTCTGAAAGGACCAGGGGAATTGCGAGTGTTCAATCTCGCGCGGGCGCACGGTGAAGAGGTAGTTGTGCAATTCGACCCCGGTGGGCTTGAAGCGGATTTCGACTTCGACATTTTCGCCGGCGGCGCGCGCATCAAAGGTGAAAAGAGGATGGTCGTAGCGGGCAAGCTCGCGGAGGACGATGTTCAGGAGGCGATCCACGTTCCTTCGGCAAGGAGTTGCTTCGAGGCAAGCCAGTGGCGAAGTCGCTGGTCAATGTCGTCGCGGATTTTACGAAAAAAGGCACGTTGCTGCGCCGGGTCTTCGCCCGCAGCAACAGGATCAGGAAGACCCCAGTGGAGGCGCTCCCGAAGTGCAGGGAGATAGGGACACTCTTGTGAGGCATCGTCGCAGAGTGTAATGACAAAGTCGAAGGGGCCGGCAAGGGAAAGGAAATGTTTCGAGCGCTGGCTCGAAATGTCAAGTCCCCGCTCCCAAAGCACTTCAATAGCCATGGGATGAATGCCTTTGGGATTTGGGTTTGTGCCCGCGCTGGCAACCTCCACGCCGGGAATCACCAACGCTCGCGCCAGCCCTTCGGCCATCTGGCTGCGGGCGATATTGCCCGTGCAAAGAAAGAGGATGCGCATGAATCAGGCTCTCCGAGTTATGCGCCTGCCTTGCGGCCCTCAGCGCCGGAAGAATTCATCTCACTCCAAACCTGCCGGAAGACATCGAGCGCAGGACTGTCGAACAATACAAAAAATACCGTCTTGAGGGAGGTAGGGCCTTTCAGGTGATCGGCGACCTCGCGAAGCATGATTTCAGCGCATTCGCGCATGGGAAACCCCGCGATGCCTGTGCCGACCGCGGGAAAGGCAATCGTGGCAAGGCCGCGCTCGGCGGCGATGCGCAATGAATGAGCCGTGGAGGCGCGCAATGCGCGGGCCGTGGTCTGCCCGCCCAATTGCATGCTCGCCGCGTGAATGACGTGGCGGGCTTTTAGATTGCCACCGGTGGTAATGGCAGCGCCACCGATCGGGATCGTGCCGATCTCGTTGCACTCGCGCTGGATGGTGTCTCCGCCCCTGCGCCGGATGGCACCGGCCACGCCGCCGCCAAGTTGAAGGTCGTTGTTGGCGGCGTTGACGATGGCGTCCACATCCATTTCGGTGAGGTCTCCCTGCTGAATGACAACGCGCGGATCCGCGGACATGATGAAATCTATGATACCAAAGAGTCGAAGAACGCGCTGCGAAAGCTGAAGCTGGGCTCGAAGACAGCGGGGTCGCCCGGGGAGTCCTAGCGCTCAGAGTGGGAAGGGTCAGCCGGCAGTCGTTTTCTCAGCGGCGGGATACTCGTACACGCCGCGGCCGGACTTGCGGCCAAGGCGATTGGCTTTGACGTACTGGCGAAGCAGCGGAGCAGGGTGATATTTCTCGCCGAGCGTCTTGTGGAGATACTCGAGGATGGAAAGGCGCACATCGAGGCCGACCAAATCCACCAACTCAAAGGGGCCCATCGGGTGATTCAGGCCGAGCTTGAGAGCCTTATCAATGTCTTCGGCGCTGGCGATGCCCTCTTCGAGCATGTAAAAAGCTTCATTGCCGATGAGGGCGTTAATACGGCTGGTGATGAAGCCGGGCGATTCGCGGACGACAACAACCTCCTTGCCCATAGAAGTACCGACCGCACGGCAAGTCTCAATCGTGTCAGCTGAAGTTTCGAGGGCGCGGACAATCTCGAGCAGCTTCATCTTCGGCACAGGGTTGAAAAAGTGCATGCCGACGCATTTTTCCGGGCGGAAGGTGATGGCGGCCATTTCCGTGATGGAGAGTGAAGACGTGTTGCTGGCAAAGATGGAGCCGGGTTTAGCGAATTTATCGAGCAGAGTAAAGATTTCGAGCTTGAGCTCCATTTCTTCGGGAACAGCCTCGATGACCAGATCGGCTTCACGACAAGCATCTTCGACCGAACGCGCGGTGGAGAGATTGGCAAGGGCCTGGTCCCTTTGTTGTGGAGTGACTTTGCCGCGGGCGACACCTTCATCAAATGCCTGGCGAATCCAGGCCGAGCCTTGTTCGAGCATGGGCGCGGAAACGTCTTCCAGAATGGTGCGGTAGCCACCGAAGGCGGCGGCGTAGGCAATGCCGCGTCCCATGGTGCCCGCGCCGATGACGGCAATGTTCTCGATCTTCATGAAGGCTCCGAGGCGATTGGAGGTCAATTCTTAATCGTTAGGACGAGAAAGTGTAAGGGGAGGCAGGCACGGGGGCAAGAAAAACATATCACAGAATGGCAACCGTCGCTAAAAAAAGCTACACCGGAAAAAGGCGAGTAGCGTTGTCGTACAAGATTTTGCGCCGCGAGGCATCCGAGATTGGAACGGCCATAAACTTTTCAATGTTGCCCTTGACGTCGGGCACGCCCGGCCCAGGCCAGTCGGTACCAAACAGAACTTTGTCGGCGATGTCTTCGAGGCGAGGGAAATACTCGAGGAGCTTCTGCGGAGGAATGCCGGAGATATCCATATACATGTTTTTGTGGCGGCGCACGAGGAAAAAGGCTTCGTCCATCCAGAGCGGGCGGCCGCCGTGCGCGAGAATGACGACGAGGTCGGGATAGTCCACGCTGACGTCGTCGGCAAGCATCGGCTGGGCGTGAACGTTGCGGGCGCCGGGGAAGATCGAAGTGCCAGTGTGGACCATGACGGGAAGGCCGTTGGCCTGAGCGCGTTCGTAGACGGCGGCCAGCGGGCCGAGGCCGTCACGGTAGGCGTTGGGCGAATAGAGCTGGTGCGATGGGTGGACCTTGAGGCCGCGGATTCCAATTTTCGCAAGGCGGTCAACTTCGGCGCCGGCGTCGGTGACGTACATGGGGTGGACTGAGCCGAAGGCGAGGAGGCGTTTGGGGTCGGTAGCACAGTAGCGAACGATCCAGTCGTTGACCTCGTTCGTGAAGCCGATGACGTCCGGACTGACGTAGTTGATCAGGCCGGCGCGCTCGATGCCGCAGTCGTCGAGGAAGTTGAGGAATGCGTGGGGATCTCTTGAGAAGCGTTCGACCTGCGCGAAGTCTCTGCGGCCGCGCTTCATCAACTCAAGCGCATGTGGCTTAAACATCTCCAGTGGCTGGATATGGATGTGGATGTCGATAACGGGCGGCATCAGGAGGAGCCGTTCTTCCAGGTTTGTTCGAGGGCGCGGCGAGTGAAAACGCGCAGCATCTCACGGCGATAAACCGGCGTGGAAGCCGACGTGGTGAGGGGTTTACCGGTGCGGATGGCGGCCTGAGCGACGCGCTCAACAAGCTCGGGCGAATACTGTTGACCGTTCAAGGCTTCGCCGGCTTCCTTAACCAGCAGAGGGGCCGGGTTGACAGCAGCGAGGGCGACACGGGCGTCGCGGCAGACCCCAGCGTTATCTATGTCCAAAGAGGCTGCAACACTCGCCAGAGGATAGTCCACAGCATCGCGGACGCGGAGCTTAAGATAAAGTCCCCGGCGGCCAGCGGTGCGGGCGGGGATGTGGATGGCCGTGACCAGCTCGTCGCGGCCGAGGGCGATGCGGTCCATGCCGTCGTTTTTGTAGAACTGGGCGAGAGGCAGCCGGCGCATCCCGCGCGGGCCGCCGACTTCAATCTCGGCGTCAAGAGTGATCAGAGCCGGTGCTGTGTCGCCGGACCAGACCGCCCAGCAGCGTTTGCCACCGGGAGCAACATGACAAATGGGACCGTCTTTCTTGAGGCAGCCGCCGAGAGATTTCCGCCAGAAGTAAGACTGGTTGTACCAGAGGCAACGCGTTTCCAGGCAGAGATTGCCGCCAAGTGTACCCATGTTGCGCTGAAGAGGGCCGGCGACCGCGGAAGCGGCGCTAACGAGCACAGGGTAACTATTGTGTACGAGCGGCGATTCGATGATTTCGGTCAGCGTGGTGAGGGCGCCGATGCGGAGAGCCCCTCCGCCGGTGTAAGTGATACCGCGAAGGGCCGAGATCGGTTTTACGTCGAGCAAGAGCTTCGGAGAAAAGAGTCGCATCTGGAGGTTGGGAACGACGTCGGTGCCGCCGGCGATGACCATCGCCTCGGGGCCCCACTCGGAGAGGACGCGGACGGCTTCTTCGACTGTCTTCGGGCGCGCGACGCGGAAGGCGGGGAGGCTCACCGCGCGCCTTCCTTCCCTGCGCCGCTGGCCCCCGCGCGCTCGCGCTTTTCTTTTTCGCGAAGGGCTTCGAGGACTTTTTCCGGCGTAATGGGAAGCGAATTGATGCGAACGCCGACCGCGTCGTAGATGGCGTTGGCGACGGCGGGGATGGTGGCGGCGAGCGAGCCTTCGCCGGCTTCCTTGGCGCCGAAGGGACCTTCGGGGTCGATGCTTTCGACGATGATGGATTCAATCTCAGGCGTTTCGAGTGTGGTGGGAATGCGGTACTCCAGCAGCGAGGCATTCATCTGGCGACCATCCTGCCAGACCATCTCTTCCTGAAGTGCCTGGCCAAGACCCATGTACACGGAGCCGATGATCTGGCCATCTACGTTGATGGGGTTGAGGGCGCGGCCGCAGTCGTGTGCGGCGGTGATCTTGTGTACGGTCACGCGGCCGGTGTCACGATCCACGCTTAGCTCGACGACCTGCGCGCTGTAGCTATAGGAAGGCGACGGGCCGACGCCAGCACCCTTGTGCTTGCCGCCACGGGACTCTTCGGGCGGGGCGTAAGAGCCTTGAGCAACGAGGGCGCCGTGGAAATCGATGGCAGCAATGACGGCATCGTCGAAGCTCATATGGAACTTCGGGTCGCGCGTGGAGAAGATTTCGTCGTCGCGGGCGTCAAGATCCGCGACCGGGCAGCCCAAGCGCTGGGCAACAGCGGCAAAAATCTGGTCACGCATGTTGCGGGCAGCAGCGATACAGGCGTTGCCGGCCATGAACGTGACGCGGCTTGAGTAACTGCCAAGATCGATGGGCGTCAGCTCGGTATCTGCAGAGACAAGTTTGATGCGTTCGGGACGGACACCGAGCACTTCGGCGACAATCTGAATCTGGATGGTGTCTGAGCCTTGGCCGATCTCCGAAGCACCGGAGAAGACGGTAACGGCCGCATCGCGGTCAACTTTCATATTGATCGTGGTGTGGGGCATGTTGGAGCGGATGATAGGGTTGGCCGCTCCGGAAACGTAATGGCTGCAAGCAAAGCCGACGCCACGGCCGGGGGGCAGCTTGGCTTTCTTCTGGTTCCAGCCGGAGCGCTCGACAACTTTTTCGATGCACTCCGGCAGGCCGTAGCTGGTAACGCGAAGGCCGTTGACAGTGATGCAGGGAGCCTTGAGCAGATTGCGGCGGCGGATTTCGACAGGGTCAATGCCAGCATCGTGCGCCAGCTCGTCCAGAAGGGCTTCGAAGGCAAAACGGACGTTAACCGTGCCATGGCCGCGCATGGCGCCGCAGGCGGGCTTGTTGGAGATCACGCGGTAGCCGTCGTAGCGGACGGCGGGGATGTCGTAGATGGCGCCGAGGAGCGCGCCGGAATAGAGAACGGTGACCGGCCCGTAGCCGCAGTAGGCGCCGCCGTCCTGAACGACGCGCGCAGCGACGGCCTGGATCCTGCCTTCACGCGAAATGCCGATCTTCATGTCCGCTATCGTGATGGGACGGCCGCGATGGGCGAGGAAGACTTCCTCGCGGGTGTAGGTGATCTTCACCGGGCGCTTGGCCTTCTTGGCGAGGACTGGGGCAGCTACCTCGAGAGGGATGACTTCGCTTTTGCCGCCAAAGCCGCCGCCGACCATGGCCTTGATCACGCGGATCTGGCTCATGGGCATTTCGAGGACTTCGGAGAGAGTGCGGTGGAGGTAGTAAGGGACTTGCGTGGAGGAGTGGACGGTGAGGCGACCGTCGGGCTCCCAGATGGCGAGCGTGGAGTGCGGCTCCGTGGCGGCGTGATTGACGCCAGCGGCGTAATAGCGCTGCTCGCGGACAAAGACGCAGTCGGCGAAGGCGGCGTCGGGGTCGCCGAACGTGTGGTGGTACTCCTTCTCGATATTGTGAGGACGCTCGGCGTGGATCCAACTGGCCTCGGCCTGCATGGCTTCGAGGGGGTCGAAGAAAGCGGGAAGGAGCTCGTACTCGACATCGATGAGGTCGAGGGCCTGTTCAGCGATTTCGGGAGAGGTGGCGGCGACAGCGGCGACATTGTCGCCGATGTAGCGAGCCTTATCGAGAGCGAAGACGCGTTCATCATGACCGATGGGAAGAATGCCGTAGGGATTGGGGGCGTCCTTGCCAGTGGCAATGGCCTTCACACCGGGAAGGGCTTCGGCACGCGAAGTGTCGATGGAGCGAATGATAGCGTGTGCGTGCGGCGAATGGAGAATGAGACCACAAAGCATGCCGGGGACAGCGAGGTCGTCGGCGTAGCGCGCGATGCCGGTGACCTTGCCTGGACCGTCAGTCATGGGGAGCGGCTTGCCAATGACAGAGTGCTGGGCCACCAGCTACCTCCCCACCGGCGCGGGCTTGGCCGCGCGCGATGCAGCGGCACGCTCGATGGCGTAGCGGACCGATTCGTAGATTTGCATGTAGCCGGTGCAGCGGCAGAAGTTGGAACTGAGCGCGACGCGGATCTCTTCAAGCGATGGGTTAGGATTGCGATCGAGCAGAGCTTTGGCGCTGATCAGGAAGCCGGGCGTACAAAAGCCGCATTGAGCACCGCCAGCAACCATCCAGCCTTCTTGAACGGGGTCGAGGGTTCCGGGTGGGGCGATACCCTCGACGGTAGTAATTTTCACGTCTTGGCAGCAGGAGGCAACGGCCGCGCAGGAAAGCATAGGCACACCGTCAATGAGGACGGCGCAACAGCCGCAACTCGAGTCGTCGCAGCCTCGCTTCGAGCCGGTAAGGCCGAGGTCCTCTCGAAGGACGTCAAGGAGCAGCTTGCTGGGCGGCACGGCGACTTCGTAGGATTCGCCGTTAATGCTGAGGCGGATGAGTTCTTTGGTCATCGTTTCCGTTAGACCCAGACCGTGGTAAGCCGGAACCCGTCGCTACCTAATATCGCGGAACGGCGGGGTCGATCTCCGTTGACCAGCGCTCAATGCCTCCGACCATCGAGCGCGCCCCCGCAATTCCCTGCGAGCGCAGCCACGCAACAGCGTCGAGACTGCGGCGGCCGTGGTGGCAGTAAACGACAATGTCATCGGCTTGTTCGAAGAGCGCGAGATTCGAAGGGAGCGAGCCCAGTGGGACAAGTTTGGCGCCGTCGATGCGGCAGAGGTCGTGCTCCCACGGCTCGCGGACGTCCACGAGCAAAACTGGGTCGCCGAGGTCGAGCCGCTGCTTGACGTCGCGCGGGGTAATTTCGAGATCGCTCATGCTTCTTTCTCCCAGTCAGTAGCCGAAGTCAGCAGGCGCAGAGAACGCGTGCTGTTTCACACTGAGTTGTTCGACACGGGAGGCGCCGAGCAAGTTTACGTAAGCGCGACGGTCGGGCACGCCGAGCACGCAGCGCTCGAGCCACTTCTCGAAGTCTTCGAACTTGCGCGACTGCTCATGATACTGCCGGAAAAAGGCGTGGTCGCGGCCGCAGTAGCCCTGCACAGGCGAAGGATGTGCGCCCCAGGGCTCGTGCACCACGGCGGTGACCAGGAAGCCGGGGATGAGTGTGCGATTGGGGTCAGAGGCGATCACCTCCGGCGTGACGATTTCTTCGGCGACAACGATGACCTTGCGCGCGGCGCGCGCGCCATCCGCGGCCACGCCCGTATTGCCCCAGAGGTGGGCGTTGCCCTGCCCGTCGGCGCGCTGAACGTGAATAATGGCAACGTCGGGCTTCAAGGCGCGAACGGCGATGAGCTTTTCCTCGTTAACGGGAGAGGGAAACTCGCGGAGGTTGCCGTTCTTCTTGAGCAGGTCGCTGCCGAGGGTGGAATAGGTGGGCATAAATGGTACGCCCAACGCGCCGGCGTGAAGCGCCAGAGCGATCGTGAAGTTGGAGTAGTCCACCATTTGCACGGATCGGGGGATGCCGTCCTCGACAGCGCGTCGGAAGCAATGGCCCAAGCCCTCGGAGACATTGCCCACCCAGGCGGCCATCACGCGCGAGACGCAGCCGGCCCCAATCATTTGGTCGAAGAGAATGTCAGAGATGGGGCCGACCAGGGTGAGGTCGCGGCGGCCCTGGCGGATGATTTCGTGGCCGGCGGCAAAAGGGATCATCTGTTCAAGCTGCGCGCCGAGAAGAACCATCGAGCCGGAAGAAACGTGGTCGGCGATGGCCTGACGCATGGAGGCGAGTTTGTTGGTAGTTGTCATTGTTTGTGCGAGTTGATCGCAGTCTTCCGTCTGCATTCGCAACCCATATTCTCCAGCCGAGCGCCGGCGCTACCTTCCTTTCCAGACCGGGGCGCGCTTCTCAAGGAACGCGCGGATGCCTTCGTGTGCATCGTCGGACTTCATTAATTCGTCGAGATAGACGCGCTCCATTTCCTGCAATCGGGCGTCAAAATCGGCGTCAAAGCGGGCGCGGAGTTCACGGCGAGTGAGGCGAAGCGCCACGGGACTCAACGAGCAGAGCTCACCAAGCAAACGATCAACGGTTGATTTCACTTCGGCGTCGGGGATGACTCGTGTGACAAAGCCCAGATCCGCGGCTTCGCGTGCCGAAATGGTGCGGCCGGTGAGAATCAAATCGAGCGCAGCGCGCAACCCAGCCAATCTCGGAAACGTAAGGAGAGCAACCGGAGGAAAGCAGGCCAGCTTAATCTCGGGTTGACCGAAAGTGGCCGATTCGGAAGCAAGCACGAAATCGCAAAACGTGGCCAACTCCATGCCGCCGCCGAGGCAGTGGCCGTGGACGACGGCGATAGTAACGGCGTTGGTGCGAGCGAGCCGGCGGAAGACGTCGTGAAAGGCGGCAAGCATCTCGCTGACACGGGCGGGAGTGTGGTCGGCGATTTCGACGCCGGCAGAGAAGGTTTTTGTGCCAGCGCCAGCGAAGATGCGGAAGTCGCAGGACGAGGTGTCGGCTTCAACGGCGCGAGAGAGCTGGCGCATCATCGGGATGTCTATGATGTTGAGAGGAGGCCGGTCGAGGGTAATCCAGGCGGCGCGGCGAGTATCGTCAATCTTGTAGTGCACGGTTTCGGCGGCGGGCTGATTAGCACTCATGAGCCTATCCAGAAGCCTTTGGGATCGAGCTCACGCATCACGGCGAGCTCCTGAGTCGTGGGGGGCGAGGTTTCGGCCAGATCCTCGGCGACACGCAGGGTCCAGCCGGTGTTGGAAAGCACGTCCTCGACGCTGACGCCGGGATGAATGGAAGCGAGATAAGCCTCGCCATCGGGCGTAAATCGCAGGACTCCTTTGGAGGTGATCACGGCCGAAGGGCCGGAGCGAACGGGCAGACCCTGGGCACGTCTCCAGCTATTGCCCGAACCAAAGCCGGGTGAGGTGATGTGTTGGACGCGCTCGACCAGGCGACGGCGGTCGTGTCCGAGAAGGACGACGGTGCGTTGAGAAAGACACGCGATGTCGCAGGCGCCACCCGAGCCAGGCAGGCGAACGTGCTTGCCGTCGCGACTGCCCCAGGTGGTGTTCAGATTGCCCATACGGTCTACCTCGGCAGCGCCCAGAAATCCAAGATTGACGCGGCCCTGCTGAAGCAGGCCCATGACGTCGAGCATGGACCCACAGAGCGTAGCGCCGAGCAGATTAGGCGGGTCGGCCATGGTATAGAGTAGCTCGGTGGCAGGCTCCTCACGAATGACGCCGTTCTCGTAGAGACCAATCGCCGTCGGGGCATGCGTGCGGCGGGCAGTCAGGAAGGCCAGCATCGGAAGACGCATTCCCACGAAGACCAGCTCGCCATCTTGGATTTCGCGGGCAGCTGCAGCGATCATCAGCTCGCCAGCAGTACAAGGGCGAACGGGAGAGTCGGTTTGTGGGCCAGATGACATGGGGACTGAGTTCGTCAGTTGTCTCTCATGATTCGCGTCAAACTGCGCGGCTGCAGAGCCAGCTTCGAAAGCCGGCTCCCGCACAACAACAGCAGTGGCAAACTTCAGTCCATTGAGCCTTTCGGGGCGATCCACTTCGCTTCGTTGGCCTGGATGTCTTCGATCAATTTAACGTCGTCGGGCGTGGGGAGCACGTCTCGAACATACTCCGCATATTTCTTTTCATCGAGAAGCTCACCCGTAACGGAGTAGGGCATGTTTGCGAACTCGCCGATGCGACGATTGAATTTGATGTCGGGCACGTAGAGAGGTGCAGCGCCGGCAGGAAGGCTCTTATTAATCTGTTCGATGAGCTTCTGGCATTCCTGGTGATACAGCTCGCGACTGTGCTCGTTCATGCGGCCGAGGTCTGCTTCCTGCTTGGCCTGCGGCTCGTCGTAGCGCCCTTTCAGTCCCCAGACGTAGAACCAGTGGGCAGAGCTGGAGCGATCCACACCAAAGAGGTCCAGACTGACGGGAATCCACTTATTGATGAATTTTTGCACGATGGCAATGGGGACGACGCCGGCCTTGACGATGCGCTTGACGCCGTCCTGGCCGGTGCCAAGATGGAACGATTCCTCCTTGAGCATGGGAATCATGGATTGAGCGAGCGGGGCAAAGCCGGAATAGCTCAGCATGGTGAGCTGGAATTTGCCGTCGCGATCGACAAAATCGGTGTAGGTGAAGAAGTCGAGCCAGTGGTTCACGTCCTGATTGAAGGCCCCGAGAAGGCGCTTCTGGTCGAAAGCGCGGCGCTCGAGCATCTTCTGCGCTTCCACGCGGCCGGTATAGCCGAAGTGGTTGATCAACAGGTGGCACATCTGCCAGCCGTGACGCATCTCTTCGGTAACGACGCGACAGAGGGACTCGCGGTCGTGCTCGCTCGGGGAATTCTCAAAAAGGCGACGTTGTTGCTCGACCGAAGCGAACTCAGTGTCGCCCTGATAGACAATCAAGTTCAACAGAGCGTCGCGCATGCGCTGATCGGGGATCTGAAGCACGCGCTCCCATTTGGGGCGGCCTTTATAGGCGCCGAACTCGATTTCCTTGGAGCGCGTGGGGCCGAACTTGGCTTCGAACTTGTAGTTGGCAATTTCCGGGTAATCCACGCCGATGTCCCGGCGCCAGACCCGAAACAGGTCCACCCAGTCGTCAAAGGTCGAAATGCGAGTTGCAGGCATACGGGCCGATCCTCCAGTGATCCAGTCGTCTTGCAAAAAGCGAGGCTAGAATCCTGGTGCGTTCCACAGCGCTGAGCCTCAGGATGAAAACCAGAACTACACTCCGCGAAAGCGCGGGGGACGCTTCTCAAAAAAGGCGTTGAGACCTTCGAGAAAATCCTCCGATGCAAAACACTCAGCCTGGCGTTGAATCTCGGCCTCAAGTGCCCGCTCGAGCGCGGCTCGGTCGGCGCCGAACAGAACACGGCGCACGGCGCGCGCGGCCAACGGCGGGGCAGCCGCCAATCGCGCGGCAAGGGCGGCGGCTTCGGCAGGCAGCCGGTCATGCGGCACAACGTGATTAATGGCGCCGATGCGCAGCGCTTCGGAGGCCGAAATCATTTCGCCGGTAAAGAAAAGCTCGGCGGCACGGGACGGGCCAACCAAGCGCGGAAGCAAGACCGTACCGCCAAAATCAGGGTAAAGGCCGACTCGCGCGAAGTTCTGGCCGAACGTGGCCTGATCGGAGGCCATTACGATGTCGCACGCCAGTGCGAGGTTCATGCCGGCGCCGGCTGCAGGGCCATTCACAGCAGCAAGGATGGGTTTGGGTAGATCGGCGATGGAGAGAACGATATCGTAACCAGACCGGACCAGGCCCTCGAGCTCGTGGCCGGCCTTGCGCACGCGGGCGTCGCGGAGCAAGGAAAGGTCACCGCCGGAGCAGAAAGCTCGTCCAGCACCTGTGAGAACAATGCTGCGGACCGATGCGTCAGCAGCGGCGCGACGCAAGGAACCGACGAGTGCAGCGCCAAGCTCAACGTTCAAAGCATTCAGGCGATCCGGGCGGTTCAGGGTAATCGTGAGCACGTCGCCGGTGCGTGATTCGAGCAAGACGGGAGTGGAAATGGGTTGGGCAGCGTTGGGCATCCTAGTCCTTTAGCTTTGCCAGGAGACCGGCAAGCTGGCGAAAATAGCGCAGCTTGGGGCCGCGACCCGTTGCGTTCTGCCCGCTGGTGGAGGGCAAAACGAAGACCTGAGCGCCGTAGAGCTCTTCCTTCTGCAGGCCAAGCTTGCAGGCGCGCTGGGCGAATTTTTCGTAAACGACCTTGCCATTAAAAGCGATGATGCGGGGTAAATACTGCTCGAGCTTCTGGGCGAGCAAGATGCGGCCTTCGGCGTATTCCTGGCGCTGGATCTCCTCAATGCCGCGCGTGGGACGCTTCACGAGGTCGGTGAGACCGACGCCGAACTCAATGATGCGCTTATCGTCGCGGTATTCGAGGGGCTCCGGGATGACACCCGATTCATAGAGCAGCGGCCAAAAGAGGTTGTTGCGGCCGGCGTAGTAATGACCGACGCGGGCCGAGCGATCGCCGGGATTGCAGCCGACAATAATGACCCGCATGCCGGGCCGCAGGAAATCGGGAAGCGTTTTCATCGTCTTCCAACTAGCTGAGATTCACCCAGACGCTTTTCACCTGGGTGTAGTGTTCGAGTGCGTGACCGCCAAGCTCGCGGCCGTACCCACTCATTTTATAGCCACCGAAGGCCGCGCCGGGATCGTAGTTATTGTAAGTGTTGATCCAGACCGTACCGGCCTGCAGCCGCCGGGCAATGCGATGGGCCTTGCCGATATCGCGCGTCCAGACGGCAGCGGCGAGACCGTAGGGCGTGTCGTTGGCCTGGCGAACAGCATCTTCGACGTCGTCGAAGGCAATGGTGGCCAGCACCGGTCCGAAAATCTCCTCGCGGGCAATGGTCATATCGTTCCGCACATCATCGAAGACGGTGGGCGCGAGAAAATTGCCGCGGCCGGTTCCGATGTCGACCCTTCTGCCGCCGGCGACCAGTTTGGCTCCCTCGGTCTTTCCCTTCTCGATGTAGCCAAGCACCGTCTCCATCTGCCGTTCGCTCACGATGGCCCCGAAACGTGTCTTCGGGTCCAAGGGGTCGCCGGGTTTCATCTTGTTGGTCCGCTCGACGAGTTTTTCGACGAACTGGTCTTTGATTTTCTTCTCCACCAACAGGCGCGAGCCAGCAGCGCAGACTTCGCCCTTGCCGTAGAAGATGCCAATGGTGGCGCCGCGGACGGCCGCCTCGAGATCGGCGTCGGCGAGTACGATGTTGGGAGACTTTCCACCCAGCTCGAGCGTGACGCGCTTGAGCGTGTCCGTGGAATCGCGCAGGATGCTTTGGCCGGTGGCGGTGGCGCCGGTGAAGGCGATCTTGGCGACGCCCGGGTGGCGGACCAGGGCGCGGCCAGGCGTCGAGCCGGGCCCCGTGATCACATTGAGCACCCCGTCGGGCAAACCAGCTTCCTGACAGATCTCAGCAAAACGCAAGGCACTGAGCGAAGTATAGCTGGCAGGCTTCAGGATCACCGTGTTACCAGCAGCTAGAGCTGGCGCCACTTTCCAAGAAGCTAGCAAGAGGGGAAAATTCCACGGCACGATAGCGGCAACAACGCCGACCGGCTCCCGCAGGCTGTAATAAAAGAAGGGGCCGCGGACGGGAGCCGTCTCGCCATAAATCTTGGTGGCCCAGCCGGCGTAGTAGCGAAACACCTCGGCCACCATGGGCATGTCAACCTGGCGCGATTCAAAGATGGGCTTGCCGTTATCGAGGGTTTCAAGCGTGCCGAGCTCTTCGTTGTACTGATCAATGAGGTCGCCAATTTTCCAGAGAATCTTGCCGCGATCGGCGGCGCTCATATCAGGCCAGGGGCCAGATTCAAACGCCTGACGGGCCGCGAACACGGCGGCATCCACGTCGCGCGCATCAGCGTCGGCAAGAGCGGTGATGGTCTCGCCGGTCGCAGGATTGATGGTGGGAAAGGTCTTCCCGGAAGCAGCGTCCACCCATTTTCCACCGATGAACAGCTTTCCCGGTTTCACCTGCACTCGGGGTGCGGTAGCCATTGGAAACCTCAGTCTTCAACAGTCACTTCAAAAGACAACCAAGATGTTGGCCCATCCCTGCAATCATGCATTTGCGAACTCGAACAATTCCGACTAAAGTTGGCTCGCCTCCTGATGAACGCTGGCGACTGCAAACCGCCAACTGTTACTTACCCTTGAACTCGGGCTGGCGCTTGGCGACGTAAGCGTTGATGCCTTCCTTTGCGTCTTCGCTGGTGAATAGAAGTTGTTGCAACTCCCGCTCAAGGCCCAATGCTTCCTGAAAGGAGATCTCTGAGCCTGTGACGACGGCGCGCTTGATGCGGCCGACGGCCCGGGAGGCCTTATTGGGCGGGCAGAATTGCCGAGCATAGGCTACAACGTCCTCCCAGAACGTTTCGCGATCGTAAATGTAGTGAATCAGACCCCATTCGAGGGCTTCTTCAAAGCTGAAGGTTCGGCCGGTGGTCATCAGTTCCATGGCGCGGGCGCGGCCGATGACGCGAAGTAAGCGCTGCGTGCCGCCGGTGCCGGGGAGTACACCAAGATTCACTTCCGGAAGGCCAATCTTTCCCCCTTCCCGACAGGCGATGCGAATGTCGCAGGCAAGTGCGATCTCCAGGCCGCCGCCGACAGTATGACCATTGAGGGCGGCGATCACGAGCTTGGGAGTCTGCTCGAGTCGCGAAAGAGTCTCGTTCGCGTGCAGGCAGAAGTAGTATTTGAACTGGGGGTCCACGCTGTTGAGCATCGGGATGCTGGCGCCGGCGGAAAAGAATTTCTGGCCCGCGCCGCGGATGACGATGACGTGGGCGGATTCGTCCATACGGGCGTTCAAAATCGCACGGTCGAGCTGCTGCATCATTTCATAGGTGTAGGTATTGGCCGGAGGGTCGTCCATCTCGAAGATGGCGATGCCGTCTTCGACGCGGTAATGCACCAACTCTTTCTGATCGACTGCCGTCGTCGTGGCCATTGCGTCTCCTCCGTAAAAGAGAAATCGAAACCCGAAACGCGCTTCTACCCCGCGAGTCGCTCCATCTGAGCACTCCCCGCGTCGGAGCCTGACTTTCCTTCCTTCACCGGGCGGGCAGGACGAGATCCATGTTCATTGCCCACGCCCTCGAGGAAAATCCGAGCCATAGTGTCGGCCAGGCGCTCGGCGCGAGGATCGACTCGGGGATTATGCCATTTGTAAATCCAGTTCATCATGCCAAAGAGGCTAAGCACCGCCACACGGGGATTGACCCGGCGAACTCGGCCGGCGCGGCGCAAATCCTCGAATATCTCGCGCGCCAGGTCGTAATAACGACGCTTGATTTCAGCTACTTCCCGCTGGTAGGGGTCAGCCAGAATCCCCTCTTCGTGGGAGAGCACCTTCATCTGGGCCGGATGACGCAGGAAGTAGTCCACGTGGTTGGTGACGAGAATCCGGAGCCGGTCAACCGGCTCCTGGACGCCCGTCAAGCGTTTTTCTAGACGCCTGAGGATCTCTGTAAACGCATTAATTTGAATGAGATATAGGAGCCTCTGCTTGCTCTCGAAATAGTAGTAAAGCCCGGACAAAGAGACGCCGCTGGCACGACTGATATCACGGATCGAGGCACCTTCGAAGCCCTTTTCGGCGAAAACGCGAGCGGCATGGCGCAAGATCAGCTGCAGCTTGCCGTCAAAGTTCCGGTGGCCGTTGTTGCGAATTTTGCGCACTGCCTGAGTCGAACGTTCGTTCGAAAAATATCTGGAATGAGGGGAATTGTCAAGGGGCCTGACCTAGCCGATACCCTTCTCCCGAGGGATGGACCGGAGCCCGAAAAAACCCCCGAAGGGTGCAAAATTCCTGCATCCACGGGGGTATGGATTGCGTCCAATGGTTGAATGCGCTGTGTTTGACCGGTAGGAGAGCCTGCCAAGGCGATTTCGTATGGTGTGGAGAGCGAGGCACCGAATCGAATGACCGATCCCGGCGCGCGAATGAGCGAAGTCAGCCGTGAGACTCTTCCCTCGACGGTCGTCAAGGAGGATGAGCCAAAGCTGGTGGCCGCTGCCAAGGCAGGGGACCCGGCCGCCTTCACAGAGCTGGTGCATCGCTACGAGCGCAAAATTTATCGTCTTGCGCTGAACATCACACAAAACCGCGAGGATGCCGAAGACGCCATGCAGGAGGCGTTCCTGAAATCGTACGCACACTTGAGCGAGTTTCAAGGGGATTCGAGGTTTTACACCTGGCTGGTGCGTATTGCCGTGAACGAAGCGCTGATGAAATTGCGAAAGCGGCGGCCGAACCTGACGTCGATTGACGAGCCGGTCCAGGGCGAAGAAGAAGACTTCATGCCGCGGGAAATTGAGGACTGGGGCCCATCTCCGGAACAGAAATACGCGCAAACGGAGCTTTCGGGAATTCTTTCCGGCGTGATTGAAAGGCTGGAAGAAGAGTACCGCATCGTTTTTGTACTGCGAGACGTGGAGGAACTTTCGACGGAACAGACGGCGGAACTGCTGGGTCTTTCGATCCCCGCCGTGAAGTCGCGACTTCTGCGTGCCCGGTTGAAACTCAGAGAGAAACTGAATCGCTATTTTGGAGGGAGTGTACCCAATTGAACTGTCGAGGAGTGATTCGCGAGCTGTCCAATTTTCTAGACGGCGATCTGGATCCAGCCGTTCGAGCGGAACTCGAACGTCATCTGGAGCACTGTGACGACTGTCGCATGGTGGTGGACACGACGCGCAAGACTGTCCAACTCTTCTGCCATTCCGATCTGGTGGCACTGCCAGAGGATGTCCGCGACCGGTTGCATAAGGCGCTCGAACAGAAGATGGCAAGAAAATAGTCAGGCGAGAGTTTACGGTGTTATTGCAGGGGCTGGTTGACGCTGGCCCCTTTTTCTTTTTAGTTGGCGGGAAAGTGAAATCCTGCAAATGGCGTGGTGGGCCGCATCAGCCGCAGTGCTCCCAGAGGGGAATGCGCGTGCCCACTTGACGTTGTTCGGCAAGTTCGTAAACACGCCAGGCTATGGCCACATCTTCGATGGCAATCCCGTTTGACTTGAAAAGGGTGATTTGATCGGGCAAAGAGCGCCCGGGGAATCTTCCGGCGACGACGTCGGCGAGTTCCAAGACCTCATTCCAGCGGGCGGGATCTGAGGCAAAGGGCTGGATGAGGTCGCCTGCCTCGAGCTTCGACTGCTCAACCGAGTCGGCAGCAAAGAGACTGACACGGGAAATGGCGGCGTCGTCCAGCTCGCGATTCTGCGGAAAATTGCCACCAGCAGCGTTGATGTGAGTGCCGGGTGAAAGCCAAGCGCCTTCGACTACGGGCCGCGAGGAGGTGGTGATGGTGACAACAATGTCTGCGCCGCGGACGGCTTCCTCGGCGGTGCGAGCCGGCTCCACCGGCACGCCGAGCTTCGCGGCCATCTCGACGGCGAACTGGGCGCGCTTTTCCGGGTTGCGGCCGAAGGCACGAATCCGCTGAATCGTGCGCACAGCGCAGATGGCTTCCAATTGTGTGCGCGCTTGCAAGCCCGTCCCTAGAATGCCGACGGTAGAGGCGTCGCTACGGGCCATGTACTTGGTGGCGATGCCGCTGGCAGCGCCGGTGCGCATCTGGCCGAGATAGTCGGCCTCGAGAAGAGCCACAAGTTCGCCATTGCGAGCGTGGTAGAGCGGCACCAGAAAGCGAAGAGCGCCTCGGACGCTGGTGTAAATTTTCATCCCCATGTAGCCGCCAGCCACATCGGCAGCCGCCATGTAGTGTAGAAAGGCGTGGTCGGGAAGCTCCAAGCGCCGGCGCGAGTGGAGCTGTGCCTCGCCCGCTGCCAGCTTGCGAAAGGCGCCTTCGACGGCGTCCAGCGCCAGGGGCATGGTGAGCAGGCCGCGAACATCTGCCTCGCTAAGCAACAGAGCCATGCGATTCTCCCGCCGAGATTGGCCGACTCGTGCGTCCTACTTCAGACGAACCTGAATGCTGCGACCTGCGAGTGTAAGTTCAACCTTGCCCTCGCGCGCGAGCCAACCCAGGCCCATGTGTAGAAGTGTGGCGGGGACTTTGGTCTGCCTCTGCAGAGCGGCGAGCCTCAGCGAGCCCTTGCCGTTGAGTGAGTGCCAGATGAGGCCGGCCGTGTGCGCGACTTTGTCGGTCATAAGTACTCCTAAGGAAGAAAGTAAAGCAAAAAATCCTTTCATACCCGGTGAAGATTTGCAAATCCGAGCGGCGATGACCCGGTTCGAAGAAATCCTGAGAGAGAGCTAGAAGTTGATGCGGAAGCGAAGGACTCGGGCGGCGGACGAATCGAGCACGAGCAACTCTCCCTTCGGACTAGTTGTAATTCGAGGGTTCGAGCCGCCGTTGTGACGAAGCCTCCCTTCCAACTGATCGGCAAGAATCGCTTTGCCTTCTGCGGACCACACGGACAGAGTGTATTGCCCCTGCTGAAGGGTCAACAAAAAGAGGAAGTTCCTAAAGGTGGTCAGACTGACGAGGGTCGGTGGCTCTCCCATCTCACCAGCCGGGAGGGGCCAGAGCGCGGCGAGCTCACCCTTGCTCGTGAACTTCTGAATGCGATGGTTTCCCCGGTCGGCAACGTAGAGAAATCCGTCGCCACCGAGGGCAAGAGCCGAAGGAGAAATGAATTGGCGAGCTGAGCCCTGTTCGTTTCCCCAGATACCAAGCGATCGGCCGCGCGGGCTGAGCTTTTGCAGGGTGCCAGAAGTGCACAAAGAGAAGATGTTTCCGTCCGGATCGACGGCCAAGGCATCCGGACGCGCATGGTGCCGCCGGAGCGTGCGTAGATGGCTGCCGTCGGGCAGAAAGATGGAGATTCCCCGACTGGAACCACCTACATAAATCGCATTCCCGGTATCAACGGCGATGGATTGCGCACCGCTTCGGCCCGGGAGTTCAAAAGCTAGAAGCGGCCTGCCGTTCGAATCGAATTTGTTAATGAAACGGGACTCCTGGTCGGCGACATACACGCTTCCATAGGCATCGGTCGCAAGAGCACTGGGCAGCTTCAACTGGCCGGGACCATCGCCGCGCGTACCCCATTCACCGACGAATTCCAGTGGAGGCTTCGGCGGGGGAGGTTGCTGGGAGGAGGATCGTGCGCAAGAGGAAACCGAAGCCAAAAGGGCGAGGCAGGGCGCGATTCGGACGAAAGAGGGAAGGGGCGACATGACACAAGATTCTTAGCACAAGGAGCTTGAATACGCACTGGGTCCGATGAAGGTTGACGTTAGCGATTGGATATCTGTGGCCGGTTTGTCGATTTCCGTATCTGCCAACGATTCGCGAAAGCGCAGGAAAAGTTAATCAGGAGCGGTGGGCTGAAGGCTCAGCGGTTTGGAAGGGGCCTTCGCTCGTCGCGGATGCGACGGACGACGGTTTGGCGCATGCGGTAGAGCCGCTCTTCCTTCCCCAAGTTGTAGACTGGCCCATGAAACCCAGGTTGGATTTTGTAGCCCGCCTTGAAGCGGAATTCGGGGTCGCCATTGGGGGCGCTGCTAACGCGCACAGGAAAGAACCCACAGAAGTCGCTTTCGAGGTAGGCGGTCTCGTAGCGCTGGCGGATGGTTCCCCAGGTGTAGACGCGAAGCAGGGTGAAGTCGCAGGTCTGGCCTTCTCCTCCGCGTGTGCCAACTGCGAGGTATTGGGGTTTTTCCCCCAGAGAGTCGGGGACACGGTTCAGCTCGAAGAAGGCGGTCACGCGCAGGCCGGAGGATGAGGCGTAGTCGCGAACAGGCTCAGGAAGATCGAGCGCGACAAATTGCCCTCGCACCCAGCCAACCACGGCCACGGGAGGGCCCGCCGGAGCATTCGGGCCAGCGGCAGCCAAAGGATCCGCGGCGGGCAAAACCTGGGCCCGGACCAGCAGCCAATCCTCACGCCTCGGGCCGGCCTGTTCCACGGGTTGGCTCGTGCGAGAAGATTCAGCGGCAGTAGGCTTCTCCTCAGCGGCAGGAGCATCGGCAACTGCTCTGGCCAGCACCTCCACGTAAACATTGCGGTTGAGCTGAATCGAGCGAGGGCTCGTGCGACCGGGTTCAAGACGGACGTTGCTTGGCGCCTTGGTGCGGCCGACGGCCTGTACCGGCATCCTGGCGGCATCGGCGATCAGCTTCTGGCCACGCTGCCAGAGGGCCGCCTCCATCAAGCGATCCGCTGCGACCCAGCCTTCCATGTGGGCGGAGGTTCGGACGCGAACATTTGTGCCGCGGCGTTCGAGAAAATAGACCGGTTCCCCATAGCGCAAGGTTGCAAGCGGCTGGCGTACCTGGGCAAGGCTAGACCAAACAGTGGCGGATCGCTCGCTGACAAACGCATCCGGCTGGATCGGAGGCCGCGGACGAAGTACCCAATAGCCTCCTACTAAGACAACGACGAGTGCCGGAATGATCCAGCGCGGCTGAAGGAAGTTGCGAATTGGAGCAACGATCTCCAAGGGAAACGAAAACGCCGGGCGGGCTACCGGCCTGTAAAGTGAAGGAAGATTCTACACGAAGTGGCGGGTTAGATTGAGTTCCGGGTCTCCTCTCAAAACTGGATGGTCTGCACAAACCAACGCGACAAAAAGGACGCGGCGGCAGTTGACAAGGGTAGTGCTAGAATGCGGGCACCTAGTGAGCCCAATACTGCGGTGAGTCTGCGGCGATACAAGGGAGAGGTCAATGGCATTCCTTGAAAGGCTAAAGCCAGCATCCTTGCTGCTCCTGCGGTGGGCCCTGGGCCTGATTTTCTTCTACCACGGCTGGCCAAAGCTCTTTGGCAAGACGCAGATCTTTATACAGGCGTTTGAGGGTCTCGGCCTGCCCGCATGGTCGGTTTATGCGGTGGGAATTGTGGAGCTGTTTGGCGGCGGGCTGCTGATTTTAGGTCTGTTCACGCGCGTCGCGGCAATCCTCCTGACGCTGGATATGGCGGGAGCGATGTGGAAGTACAACCTGGGCGAGGGGTTTCAGGCCGTGCAGGAATATGAGCTACCTTTGGTGCTTTGCGCTGCAGCGCTGCTGTTGGCGACGACCGGGGCCGGAGCGATCTCGCTGGATCAATTGATCTATGGAAGGAGACGCAAGGGCAAAAGTAAGGAATGAATCTCCGTAGTGAAATTGCAAGCAATACAGGGCAGTGCTTGAGTCGCTAAAAACCCCTGGAAATCTCGCGCGGGCGACGATCGCCAAGTGAATTTGGGAAAGAGAGTCTCAACGACAAGGAATTGCGGCAAACAGCGACCTACAACCAAATGCCCGACATTGCTGCATGCAGCTCTAACTGTGCTGAGGCGCCTGCGTAGCCTGTACGGCAGAAGAAGCCACAGCGGGCCCCGGTGCAAGCGGGATAATGATCCAGCCGAGCAGGTAAGCCACCACACCCGGAAAGATACCCGTAAAGAAAACAATCAGCACCAGAACCAAACGGACAATCGTGGGGTCCGCATCCATGTACTCGCCCAACCCGCCGCAAATTCCAGCGAGCTTGTTATTTGTGGATGAACGCATCAGGCGCTTGGGCGGACCTGCGGGACGCGCTGAGGCCACAGTCTGTCGCGCGCCGCAAAAATAGCAGAAGTTCGACGATTCGGCGATCTCCCGATGGCAGTTCAAACAGGTCATCGCTACACCCCCCGGCCAGCCCCTCAGGGCAGCCCATTCCCACCACATCATACATACGGGGCGAGGCAAAGAAAAGTTCCTCGCAGGTGGAGGCAAGGCTTGCCCTGAGGGAAATTGCGATGACGGCCCTTAGGACAGCTTCGGAAGTGAGATGGAAGGCTAACGGCGGAGAACCAGGCAGCCAGCTATCATGTCGTGAAGAGCCTGCTTCCTTTCCGTAAATCCAGCCATGATGTAACCAATGTACAGAATAGCTCCGGAGATGATCTTCCCAAAGAAGCGGCCGGTGGCACGGCCAAAGGAGATGCGGCGGCCTTCGAGATCGGTCACCTGCAAATTGAGAGCCTTTTTACCGAGAGTGGCTTGCCAGGAAGAGCTTTCCATCAAGGCGAAGTAGAGCCAAAGCCCAACGAAAAACAGTCCATAGAAAAACAGAAAGGCGAGCACTACCACCGGACCGGCCGCTTCGGGCCGGTCAATCTGAGAAACCCCGCCCGCCATCCCGGCCATGATCAGGAAGAAGACGAGTACAACAGGGGTCATGACGAGGCCATCAATCAGATAAGCAAGGAAGCGCATCCAGAAGCCAGCATATTGAGCCCCTTGGATCGGAACAGGTACGGGGGCGGGTAAGCCGGAAAAAGTTTGGGGCCGCCCGCACTTCACACAGAATTGCGAGCCTGGAGCAACCTGCGCGCCACAGTGAGTGCAAAACACGGCTGGAAACTGCGTGGATGTTAGCAAAGATCGTAGGACTCAGCAAGGGAGAGGTCAGAACTGAAGGAGGTCGCGAACGGCGCGGACGATGTCCTCAGTTTGCGGGAGGATTGCGTCTTCGAGTTTGGGCTGATAGGCGCAGAAAGTGTCCATTGCGGCCACACGACGCACGGGTGCGTCGAGGTCGCCAAAGAGCTCGTCAGCGATGCGGGCGGCAATTTCGGCACCATAACCCCAGGCGCGCGTGTCCTCGTAGGCGACGATGACTCGGTTGGTTTTGCGGACGGAGGCGGCGATGGCCTCCCAATCATAAGGGCTCAGGGTACGGAGATCGAGAATTTCAATCGACGCGCCTTCACGCTCGAGTTGAGCGGCCGCGACTTCGGCGCGATGGACAACAGCGCCAAAGGTGATGATGCTGACATCAGTGCCCGGGCGAACGACGCTGGCCTTGCCGAAGGGGATTGTGAAGTCGGGGCCGGGATAGGGAGAGCGGTTGTACGGCTGGCGGTAGAGATGCTTGTGCTCGAGAAAGATCACCGGATCGTCGGCGCGAATCGAGGTTCGGAGGAGACCGCAGACGTCGAGCGCAGTGGAGGGCATGACGACGCGCAGACCCGGCGTGTGAGTGAAGATCACTTCGCCGCACTGGCTGTGATAGATGGCGCCGCCGGTGAGGTAGCCGCCGATGGCTACGCGCACCACGGCAGGGCACTTAAAGGCGCCCGCGGAGCGCCAACGCATCATTGCTAGCTCGTTGCGAAGTTGCATCATGGCAGGCCAGATGTAGTCAAAAAACTGAACCTCCGCGACGGGCTTGAGGCCGCGGGTGGCAAGCCCAATGGCGCGGCCAATGATATTGGCCTCGGCGAGAGGCGTGTTGAAGACACGGTCTGCGCCATACTTGCGCTGGAGGCCGGCCGTAGCTTTGAATACC
>Ga0247727_10006290_pt1 | contig 23436 bp, 20 predicted proteins | sample WisWelCaveWW1625_FD_202498 | JGI IMG/M metagenome (GOLD analysis project Ga0247727, IMG submission 202498) | Biofilm microbial communities from Wishing Well Cave, Virginia, United States - WW16-25 | ecosystem: Environmental > Aquatic > Deep subsurface > Groundwater > Cave microbial mat | place...
CTCCCCCGGGGGGCGGGAAGGGGGGGGGCCCCAACCCCCCCCCCCCCCCCCCCGTCTCGGACGCTGGAGGACGCCGGTGCCGCAGGAGACGTTCGACGTCGTCATCGTGGGCAGCGGAGCCGGCGGCGGGATGGCGGCCTACGCCCTGACCCGCGCGGGCGCGCGGGTGATGATGCTCGAGGCCGGCGGGCCGTGGGACAACGCCACCGACGGCGCGATGATGCGCTGGCCCTACGAGACGCCGCGCCGCGGCGCCCGCATCCCGACGCGCCATTTCGGGGAGTTCGACGCCTGCATCGGCGGCTGGGATCTCGAGGGCGAGCCGTACACCCGGGCGCCGGGCACCGAGTTCAGCTGGTGGCGCGCCCGGATGGTTGGCGGCCGCACTAACCACTGGGGCCGTATCTCCTTGCGCTTCGGACCGGACGATTTCCGGCGCGGCGAGCTGGACGGCCTCTCGCCCAATTGGCCGATCACCTACGACGACATTCGCCCGTGGTACGACCGGCTCGACCGGCTGGTCGGCCTGTTCGGGAGCGTCGAGAACATCCACAACCAGCCGGACGGCATCTTCCTGCCGCCGCCGCGCCCGCGGGCCTACGAGCTGCTGGTGATGGACGCGAGCCGGCGGCTCAACATCCCCTGCGTGCCCGCGCGGCTGTCGATCCTCACCCGGGCCCACAACGGCCGGCAGGCGTGCCACTACTGCGGGCAGTGCAGTCGCGGCTGCTCGATTCACGCCAACTTCTCGAGCACCAACGTGCTGCTGGCGCCCGCGCTGGCCACGCGACGGCTCACGCTGGCCACCAACGCGATGGCGCGCGAGGTCACCACCGACGCGACCGGCCGGTGCACCGGCGTCAACTACATCGACAAGACCACGGGCGCCGACCGGCACGTGCGCGCGCGCGTCGTCGTGCTCGCGGCGAGCGCGTGCGAATCGGTCCGGCTCCTGCTGAACTCGAGGTCCTCGCGGTTCCCGCAGGGCCTCGCCAACGCGAGCGGGCAGGTGGGCAAGTGGCTCACCGACACCACGGGCACCGACGTGGCCGGCTTCATTCCGCGACTGGTGGGCCGCCGGCGCTACAACGAGGACGGCGTGGGTGGTGGGCACGTCTACATGCCGTGGTGGGGTGACCACCGGCAGCTCGACTTCCCGCGCGGCTACCACATCGAAGTCTGGGGCGGCTACCACCAGCCGGGCTCGGGCTTCTTCGGCGGCATCCACCGCTACCCCGACACCCACGGCTGGGGCCGCGAGCTGAAGAACGACTACCGGCGGCTGTTCGGCTCGACGATCGGCTTCTCGGGCCGCGGCGAAATGATCCCCAACGCCGAGAGCTGGTGCGAGCTGGACCCCGAGGTGAGGGACCGCTGGAGCATTCCGTCGCTGCGGTTCCACTGGCGCTGGACCGACTACGAGTACCACCAGGTCCGGCACATGCAGCAGACGTTCCGCTCGCTGGTCGAGGCGATGGGCGGGCAGGTGTTCTCGCCCATGCCGACGCGGGAGCGCGGCTACGGCATCGCCACCGGCGGGACCATCATCCACGAGCTGGGCGGCACGCGCATGGGGACCAATCCCTCCGACTCGGTGCTCAACCAGTGGTGCCAGGCCCACGACGTGCCCAACCTCTTCGTGGTGGACGGTGCGCCGTTCGTCTCGCAGGCCGACAAGAACCCGACGTGGTCGATCATGGCGCTGTCGTGGCGGACGAGTGACTACATCGCGAGCCAGAGAAGGGCGGGCTCGATATGAAAAGCGGGAGGGACGGGAAGGAGGGGAGGGAGGGGAAGGACGGGAAGGAGGGGAAAGACCAAACGCGTCCGCATGGTCGGATCAGTCGGCGGGACGCGGTCAAGGTCGGCCTGGCGCTCTCGGCCGGGTACGGGGTGGCAGCGCCGGCGTGGGCCAAGGTCCGCGAGCGGATCGCGCAGGGCACCTGGCAGGCGCAGTTCTTCAGCGCGGCCGAGCTGGCGACATTCCGCGTGCTGGCCGACCTCGTGATTCCGCGCGACGAGCGCTCGGGCGGCGCCACGGAGGCCGGCGTCGTCGAGTACGCGGACTTCGTGCTCAACGAGTCCGGCGACCGCACCAAGCAGCAGTGGCGCGACGGGTTCCGCTGGCTCGACGGGGAATGCGCGCGGCGGTTCACGGGCCGGCGCTTCGTGGAGTGCGCCGAGGCCGAGCGGGCCCAGGTCCTGGACGCGATCGCGGTCCCGCAGCGCGCGAGCCAGGAGCTGCGCACCGCCGCCGAGTGGTTCACGCGAGTGCGCGACCTCGTGGGCAGCGGGTTCTTCTCGAGCCAGATGGGCGTGGCCGACATCCAGTACACGGGTGGGGTGTTCAACCCGACCTGGCAGGGCGCGCCCCCCGAGGCGTTACGCGAGCTCGGCGTGAGCTATGAGGCTTGGGACCGGCGCTATGGAGGGCGGCGGTGAAGCCGAAGCGGCTCGGCGTCGGATTCATCGGCAGCGGCTTCAACGCGCAGTTCCATCTCCGGGCGTGGCAGGGCGTCCGGGACGCCGACGTGCTCGGCGTGTGGAGCCCGCACCGCAAGAACGCCGAGGCCACGGCGCGTCTCGCGCGCGAGCTCGATGTCGGTCGCGCGAAGGCCTATCGCTCCATCACGGAGATGGTTGCGGATCCCGAGATTCACGCGGTGTGGCTGTGCGGACCCAACCAGGCGCGTATCGCGAACGTCGAGGAGATCGTCCACGCCATCGAGCGCGGCAAGGGCGAGCTGATCGGCATCGCGTGCGAGAAGCCGCTGGCCCGCAACGTGGCCGAAGCGCGAAACGTCGCGGCGCTGGTCAAGCGCGTGCGGCTCAAGCACGGCTATCTCGAGAACCAGGTGTTCGCGCCGCAGGTCGAGGCGGGCCGCGCGTTGCTGTGGGCCCGCGGCGCCCGGCTCACCGGCCGGCCCTACCTCGCGCGCGCCGCCGAGGAGCACAGCGGGCCGCACCGGCCGTGGTTCTGGCAGGGGAAACTCCAGGGCGGCGGGGTGCTGAACGACATGATGTGCCACTCGGCCCTCGTGGTCCGGCACCTGCTCACCGAGCCGGGCCGAAAGCTGGCCACCGTGAAGCCGAAGCGCATCACCGCGCACATCGCCTCGCTCAAGTGGACCCGCCCGGCCTACGCGAAGCGGCTGGCCCGCGAGATGCCCGGCGTCAACTACCGTCGCGCGCCCGCCGAGGACTTCGCCAGCGTCACCATCGAGTTCGAGACCGAGGACGGCCTCACGGTGCTCGGCGAGGCCACGACCAGCTGGAGCTTCGTCGGGGCGGGCCTGCGCATCTCGGCTGAGTTGTTAGGACCGGAGTATTCAATGGCCTGGAACACCCTGGACGCCGGGCTGAAGCTGTTCTTCAGCCGCAAGGTGACGGGCCGGGCGGGCGAGGACCTGGTCGAGAAGCAGAACGCCGAGACCGGCCAGATGCCCGTGGTGGCCGAGGAGTGGGCCGCGTACGGCTACACCGCCGAGGATCGGCACTTCGTGCGCGTGTTCCTCGGCCGGGAGAATCCGCTGCTCACGTTCGACGACGGCGTGGACGTCGTGCGCGTCCTGATGACGGCCTACGCCAGCGCGGAGCAGGGCAGGACGCTCCGCTTCCCGCCGCCGGGGCTGGACGAGTTCGTCCCGCAGGTCGCGAAGGGAACGTGGCGCCCGCGAGCATGACCCTGGCGGTGTTGCTCATCGCGGGAGCGCCCCTGGTGGCACAGGAACGCGAGTGGCCGATCCACTCCATGGACCGCCCCCGCCCACCGATCGTGAATCCGGGACCGGCCGGCGCGCCGTTGCCCACTCCGGCCGACGCGATCGTGCTGTTCGGCGGCCGCGACCTGGCCGAGTGGCAGTCCGCCGAGGGCCCGGCGCGCTGGACGCTCGGCGACGGGTTCTTCGAGGTCGCGCCGCGCACCGGCACGCTGCGCACCCGGCGGGCGTTCGGGGACGTGCAGCTGCACGTCGAATGGGCGGCGCCCAATCCACCGTCGGGCGCCGGCCAGGGCCGCGGCAACAGCGGCGTGTTCCTGATGGGCTACTACGAAGTGCAGATCCTCGACTCATACCAGAACGACACCTACGCCGACGGGCAGGCCGCGTCGCTGTACGGCCAGTTCCCGCCTCTGGTCAACGCCAGCCGGCCGCCGGGCGAATGGCAGACCTACGACATCGTGTTCCGCCAGCCGCGGTTCAACGCCGACGGCTCGCTGCTCCGGCCCGCGCGGATGACCGTGCTCCACAACGGCGTGCTCGTGCACGACGCGGTGGAGCTCCAGGGCCGCACCGCCCACATGCGCCGCGCCGGCTACCAGGCGCACGAGGACCGGCGGCCGCTCGAGCTGCAGGATCACGGCGACCGGGTGCGGTTCCGCAACATCTGGGTCCGGGAGCTACCCGAACGACCGTGACAGGACGCCACCGCCTCGTGGACGTGTGGCCTACGCCAGCGCCTGGAGCCGCTCCACCAGCACTGACGCGCTGGGCACCCGGTCGGCGGCCTCCTTGGCGAGCAGCTGGCCGATCAGCTCGTCGAGCCCCGGCGGCACGCCGGGGATCAGCTCACCCGCCCGCTTCGGGGGCTCGCTCAAGACCTTGGTGAACAGCCCCATCACGGTCCCCGCCGAGATCGGCAGGTCCCCGGTCAGCAGCTCGAACAGCACGACGCCCACGGAGTAGAGGTCGGCGCGGGCATCCACCTCTTCGCCGCTCAGCTGCTCGGGCGACATGTACATCGGCGTGCCAACGATCAACCCCGCCTGGGTGTGGTGACCCGTCCGCTCGGCCAGCCGTGCCACGCCGAAGTCCATCACCTTGAGCACGCCGGCGTCGTCCAGCAGGAGGTTCTGGGGCTTGATGTCGCGATGGATCACGCCCATCCCGTGTGCCACCACCAGCGACTCGGCCAACTGAATCCCGATGGCGAGCGTCGGCTCGACGCCGAGCCGGCCGCGCACATCGAGCAATTCGCGCACCGTCAGCCCCTCGACGTACTCCATGGTGAGATACCACAGGCCGTCGAACTCGCCGAAATCGTGGGTCCGCACCACGTTGCGATGGGTGATACGCCGTGTCAGGCGGATCTCGTCCTTGAAGCGCTCGCGCGAGTCCTCGTCCTTGACCAGCTCGGGCCGCAGCGTCTTGATGGCCACCACCTCGCCCAGCTCGCTGTCGCGCGCCTTGTAGACCGTTCCCATGCCGCCCCGCCCCAGCACCGACTCGATGGTGTAGCGCCCCGCGAACGTCTCGCCCGAGCGCAGCCGGTCGTTTTCAGGACTCACCGCGAAGTCGCCGGTCTTGCGCGCCACGGTGATCTCGCCCTTGAGCAGGTCGAGCCGGCCGCGCAGCCGCCGCTCGCGCTCGCCCACCTCGGTCGCCATGCGGTCCATCACCCGTGCCAGGCGGCCCACCGCGTCGCCGCGCTGCGCCACCTCGCCGAGCTGGCCTGGCCGGTACGCGCCCGCTTCCACCGCGCTCGCGGCCTCGGTCACGACGCCCAGGGCCCGCACCAGGTCGCGCTCCTGGTCGCGGAAGCGCTTCTCGGCCAGCGAGGCGGCCAGCCGCGCCCGCAGGATCACCGGCTCGAACGGCTTGGGGAGGTAATCCACCGCGCCCGCCTCGATGCAGCGCGCGATGGCCGACAGCTCGTCGAGCGCCGAGATCATGATGACCGGCACGTCGTGCATGGCGGGATCGGCCTTGAGCCGCTCCAGCACCGCCAGGCCGTCCAGGTCGGGCATCAGCACGTCGAGCAGCACCACGTCCACCGGCTCGCGCGCCATGAGCGCCAGCGCCTCGTGGCCGCCGGCCGCCGTCAGCACGGCGTAGCCCTCGCGCTGGAGCCGCCGGCCGAGCAGGTCGCGGTTGCCCTCGTCGTCGTCCACGACCAGCACCCGCGCCTTGCCGGCGCCCGGCGCGGCCGCCTGCGCCGTCGGCGCCGCAGTCCCCGGCCCGTGCTTCGGTACCAGCCGCGCCGCCGCCGCTTCGATGCGGTGCAGGTCCTCGATGAACGTGGGCGTGGGTGCCTCGCCGCTGGCTTCGAGAATCGAGCGCACCGCGTCCACGATGCGGCGCTGCGGCTCCTCAAGCCGCACGTACAACCCCGTCAGCTCGCCCGGCTCGATCGCGTCGCGGGTCGGGGCCAGGACCAGGCTGATGGCCTTGAGCGCGTCGCGCGCCGCCGCCAGGGTCCGCTCCAGCGCTGCCCGCCGCGCCTCGTGCGAGGGACCGGCGAGATCCTCGAGCAGCATCTCGGCGTAGCCGACGATGTGGTTGACCGGCGTGCGCAGGTCGTGGCGCAGCGCCGCGACCGGGTTGCTGCCGGGCCCGGAGTGGCTCACTGGGGGGCCGCCGGCAACAGCGCCGCCATCTTGCCGAGCAGCCGGTCCAGCTCGATGGGCTTGGTGTCGTAGTCGTTGCAGCCGGCCTCGAGCGCCTTGTCGCGGTCGCCCGCCATGGCGTGCGCCGTCAGCGCGATGATCGGCACGGTGGCCGTCTCCGGCGCGGCGCGCAGCTGGCGGGTGGCTTCCCAGCCGTCGACCCCGGGCAGGCCCATGTCCATCAGGATGAGGTCGTACTTGCCGGCGCGCCCCATCTCGACGCCGATGCGGCCGTCCACCGCCATGTCGACCTCGAACCCCTTGCGCTGGAGCCGGCGCGACAGCATGTCGCGGTTCATCTCGTTGTCCTCGATCAGCAGGATCCTCGGCATCAGCTTCCCCTCGCCGGCAGAGTCAGGGTGAACGTCGAACCGGCGCCCGGCACGCTCTCGACCGTGACGCCGCCTCCCATCAGCGCGCTGAACCGCTTGGTGATCGCGAGGCCGAGCCCCGTGCCGCCGTAGCGGCTCGCCGTCGAAGCGTCGGCCTGCGTGAACGCCTGGAAGAGCCGTCCCATCTGTTGCGGCGTCATCCCGATGCCCGTGTCGCGCACCACGAACACCACGCGATCCCCGCCGTCGCGCCGGACACTGAGCGTGATGGTGCCCGACTCAGTGAACTTCGACGCGTTCGAGAGGAGGTTGAGGAGCATCTGCATGAGCTTGGTGCGGTCAGCGTGGATGCTGCCGGTCTGCGCCGTGCCTTCGACCACCAGCCGGTTGCCGCGCCGCTCCACCAGCGGGCCGACAGTCGCCGTGACCTCGTCCACCAGGGGCGCCAGCGGAAAGGTCTCCGCGTAGATCTCCATCTTCCCCGCCTCGATCTTCGAGAGGTCGAGGATATCGTTGATCAGTGCGAGGAGGAGCCGCCCCGACGCCTTGATGCGTCCCAGGTCGCCGCCGATCTGCGGGACGCCCAGCTCAAGGGCCTCCTCCTCGAGCAGCTCGCTGTAGCCGATGATCGCGTTCAGCGGGGTGCGCAGCTCGTGGCTCACGCTGGCGAGGAACTGGCTCTTGGCGCGGCTGGCTTCCTCCGCCTCGCGCCGCGCCTTCAGCAGCTCGGTGATGTCGTGGTAGAGCGCCATCAGTCCCACGCGCTTCCCGCCCACAATCACGGGCACGCCGAGCACTTCGACGTCCACCATGGCGCCGCTCTTGTGACGGCGCTGCGAGATGCCCTTCACCGCCTGGCGCGCCAGCGCCTGCTGGGTGTAGCCGACCGCCTCACGCCGGGTCTCCTCGGTGGTGATGAGGTCGTCCAGGTTCCGGCCCACGACCTCGGCCTGCGTGTAGCCGTAGAGCCGCTCGAAGGCGGGATTGCACGAGACGACATTGTGGCGCTCGTCGAGCGTGACGATGGCCACCGGGTTGTTCTCCACCAGCTCCTGGAAATACTGCCGCTGGTGCTGGGCCGCGGTGAACAGCCGCGCGTTCTCGATCGCGATGGCCGCCTGCGGCGCGAACAGGTTGAGCAGCCGCAGGTCCTCGGCGCCGAACTGGCGCGCCGGGTCTCGGTCCATGAAGGCGATGGCGCCCACCAGATGCCCGCCGATGAGCAGCGGCGCGACCATGACGGCGTGGAAGTCCACTGCCGCGTACTGCGCCGACCGGCCTGACCACTCGTGGTAGTCGGGGATGAGGAGGGGCTCGTGGGTCCGGGCGACGTGGCCCATGGCCCCCTCGCCCAGCTTCATCCGGGTGCCGGTGGTGGCCTTCCGCCCGATGTTGTAGCTGGCGACGATCTCCAGCTCCTCAGCCGCCGCGTCGTAGATCGCCAGCTCGCCATGGCTCACGCCGAGCAGGCGCACGGCCCGCTCGAGCACCGCGGTCAGCACCGTAGAGAGGTCGAGCCGCCCGGCCAGGTCGGCCATGGTGGCGCGCAGCGCCTCCTGCTCGTCGGCCCGGGCCCGCTCGGCCCGCAGCAGCCGGGCGCGTCCGATGGCGATCCCCGCCTGGTTGGCCGCCGCCGCCAGGATCTTGAGGTCGCCGTCGTCGAAGGCGTCGGGGCGGTTGCTCTCGACCACCAGCACGCCGACCAGCTCGCGGTTGGCCAGGATCGGCACATCCACTTCCGAGCCCTCGTTGCGGGTCGGCAGGTAGCGCGTCTCCTCGGTCACGCGCGGCGTGTAGTGGATGCGGCCGTCGAGCAGCGGCCGCTCGCTCAGGCCCTGCCCCGGGCGGATGCGCAGGCCCGACGGCGCCTGCTTCCAGCCCTCGCTGGCCACGAGCACGCGATCGCCGCTGGCCTGGTCCACCAGCAGCACCGCCACGAAATCGTAGCCCAGCGCCTCGCCGTAGAGGCCGCCCACCACCGCGCGGCAGACGTCGGTCTCGCCCTCGGCTTCGGCGATGCCGGTACTGAGGCGCAGCAGCGCGTCCTGCCGCGGCGCGACAGCGGGGCGGCGCGGCTTCCTGGCGCGGGCGCGGCGCTTCGGTTTGGCGCGCTTCACGCCCGCGTCTCCACCGGCAGCCGCACCTCGAAGCAGGAGCCCGCGCCGGGCTCGCTCGTCACGGTGATCGTGCCGCCGAGCATCTCGCAGAACCGCTTGCTGATCGCCAGGCCGAGGCCCGTGCCGCCGTACTTGCTGGCGGTCGAGGCCTCGGCCTGCGCGAAGGCCTCGAACAGCCTGGCCAGCTGCTCCGAGGTCATGCCGATGCCGGTATCGCGCACCCGCAGCACCAGCCACTCGCCGGCGGCCGCCGGGCCGTTCATCCGTTCCGCCTCGAGGGTGACGACCCCGCGCTCGGTGAACTTCGCCGCGTTGGAGAGGAGATTCAAAACCACCTGCCGCATCCGCGTCGCGTCGGAGCGCACCGTGCCGAGCGCCGCGCCCCATCGCGCCTCGAGCCGATTGCCGCGTTTCTCAACCAACGGGCGGACCGTCTCGACCACCGGCGCCAGGGCGTCTCGCACGTCGAACGTCTCGAGGTGCAGCTCCATGCGTCCCGCCTCGATCTTCGACAGGTCCAGCACGTCGTTGATGAGGCCCAGCAGGTGCCGTCCCGCCGACTGGATGCGCTCGAGGTCGGGACGCAGCGCCTCCCGCCCGTCCGCCACGGCGTCCTCCAGCAGCAGCTCGCTGTAGCCCAGGATGGCGTTGAGGGGCGTGCGCAGCTCGTGGCTCATGCTGGCCAGGAAGCGGCTCTTGGATTGGCTCGCCTCCTCGGCGGCGCGCCGCGCGGCCAGCAGCTCGCTCACGTCGTGATACAGCGCCATCATGCCGACGCGGGTCTGGCCCACCATCACGGGGATGGTATAAATCTCGACGTCCACCATCGAGCCGTCCCGCCGGCGGCGCCGGCCCATGCCGCTGGAGGTGCGGCCCGCCTCGCCCGCCTCGGTGTAGGCGCGCGCTTCGGCCAGGGTGCTCTCGGTGGTCACCAGCTCGTCGAGGTTGCGCCCGAGCACCTCCTCCTGGCGCCAGCCGAACATCGCCTCGAAGGCGGGATTGCAGGAGGTGATCCGGTCCTCGAGGTCGAGGTTGACGATCGCGACCGGGTTGTTGAGCACCAGGCTGTCGAAGTAGCGCTGCGCGGCGGCGTACAGCCGCGCGTTCTCGATGGCGATGGCGGCCTGCGGCGCGAACAGCATCAGCCGGCGCAGGTCGGCCTCGCCGAACTGCCGCGTCGGATCGGAATGCACGCTCGCGATCGCGCCCACCAGCCGGGTGCCGATCAGCAGCGGCGCCGCCATGACCGACTGGACGCTGGAGTGCTCGTACTGCGAGGAGTGTCCGGCCCATTCCTGGTAGCCTCCGATGATCAGGGGCTGGTGCGTCTGCGCCACCTGGCCCATCGCCCCCTCGCCCAGCGCCATGCGGGTGCCTACCGCGTTGGTTTCCATGTTGTGGCTGGCGGCGATGACCAGCTCGCGCTTGTCCTCCTCGAAGATGGCCAGCTCGCCGCCGTCCACGCCGAGCAGGCTGACCGCGCGCTCGAGCGCCGCCTGGAGCAGCTTGGACAGCTCCAGCTCACCGGACAGGTCGGCCATGGTGTCGAGCAGGGCCTGCTGCTCCCCGGCCCGCTCGCGTTCGGCCGAGTAGAGTCGCGCGTTCTCGATGGCGATCGCGGCCTGGGCGGCGAACAGGTTCAGCAGCCGCACGTCGGCCTCGCCGAACTTGCGCGCCGGATCGGCGTGCACCGCGGCGATCGCGCCGACCAGCCGCTGGCCGATGAGCAGCGGCACCACCATCACCGCCTGCACCGTGTCCTGGGTGTACTTCCCGGAGCGGCCGCTCCACGCCTGGTAGCTCGGGATGATGAGCGGTTCCTGGGTGCGCGCGGCGTGGCCCATGGCGCCTTCGCCCAGCCCCATGCGCGTGCCGGTCGAGTCGGTCCCCATGCGGTGACTGGCGACGATCACCAGCTCCTGGGTGGCTTCGTCGAACACGGCCAGCTCACCGCCGGTGACGCCCAGCAGCGAGACGGCGCGCCCCAGGACCGCGCCCAACAGCTTGTCGAGCTCCAGCTCACCCGACAGGTCGGCCAGCGTGTCGAGCAGGGCGCGCTGCTCCGAGGCGCGCCGCCGCTCGGCCTCGAGCAGCCGCGCCCGCGCGATGGCGATGCTGGCCTGGTTCGCGGCGGCGCCGAGAATCTCGAGGTCGCCCTGGCCGAAGGCGTGGCCCCCGGCCCGCTGCACCACCAGCTCACCGATGGCGCTCTGGTTGATGAGCAGCGGGATGCGCAGCTCGGCCGCGCCGGCGCCCGTCGCGCCGAAGGCGCCCGCGCTGGCCCGCAGCCCCGGCTCGAAGCGCTCCGTCCCCGCGAGGTAGACGCCCACGCCGTCGAACCCGAAGGCATCATCGCGCAGCCCTTCGGCGGCGCCGCGGCATACCTCCTCTTCGCTCTGCGCCTCGGCGATCCGGGTGCTGAGCCGGAGCAGCGCCGAGCGCATCTGGACCGCGCCGATCTCGACGCTCACGCGCCGTCCGCCGCCCGGGGGGGGGGCGCGGTCACCGGGAGCCGCACGGTGAAGGTGCTGCCGCGGCCGGGCTCGCTGGCCACGGTGATGTCGCCGCCCATGAGCCGGCACAGCCGGCGCGAGATGGCCAGCCCCAGCCCGGTGCCGCCGTAGCGCGCCGCGATGCTGGCGTCGGCCTGCACGAAGGCCTCGAACAGCCGCCCGGCCTGCTCCGGCGTCATGCCGATGCCGCTGTCGGAAACGGCGAACACGATCCAGTCGGTATCTCGCCGCACATCGAGCGCGATCCTCCCGCGCTCGGTGAACTTCGACGCGTTCGACAGCAGGTTGAACAGCACCTGGCGGATGCGGGTCTCGTCCGAGTGCATGGTGCCGGGGTCGTCCAGGCACCGCACCGTGAGCGTGTTGGCCTTGCGCGCGACCAGCGGCTCGACGGTGGCGGTGACTTCGTCGAGCACGCGCCGCAGCGGGAACGGCGCCGCGACCACCTCGACCCGCCCGGCTTCGATCTTCGACAGGTCGAGCACGTCGTTGATGAGCGACAGCAGGTGGCGGCCGGCGCCCCGGATCTTGTCGAGGTCGCCTGCGAACGACGGCAGCTGCCGGTCCTCGGCTTCCTCGCGCAGCAGCTCGCTGTAGCCGATGATGGCGTTGAGCGGGGTGCGCAGCTCGTGGCTCATGCTGGCCAGGAACTGCGTCTTGGCGCGGTCGGCCGACTCGGCGTCGTGGCGCGCCTTGAGCAGCTCGGTGATGTCGTGGTACAGCGCCATGAGGCCGACCCGCTCCCCGCCCACCACCACCGGCACGGCGAGGATCTCCACGTCCACCAGGGTGCGGTCCTTGCGCACCCGCCGCCCGGTGCCGTGGATGGCGCGGTCGGTGGCCTCGTGGGTGTAGGCCTCCGCTTCGCGGCGCGTGGCCTCGGTGGTGATGAGCGGGTCGAGCTCCTGGCCCAGCACCTCCGCCCCGGCGTAGCCGAACAGCTCCTCGAAGGCGGGATTGCAGAGCGTGATGCAGCCCCTCTGGTCCAGCGCCACGATGGCCACCGGGCTCTCGCGCACCAGCGACTCGAAGTACGCCTGCTGTCGCTGGATGCCGGTGAACAGCCGCGCGTTCTCGATCGCCACGGCGACCTGCGGCGCGAACAGGTTGAGCAGCCGCAGGTCCTCGGCTCCGAAGACCCGGTTGGGGTCCGAGTGGATGGTGGCGATGGCGCCCACCAGACGCTTGCCGATCAGAAGCGGCGCGGCCATCACCGAGTGGACCAGCACGTCGGCGTACTTGGCCGACTGGCCCAGCCACTCGTGGTAGGACGGGATGATGATGGGCTCGCGCGTCATGGCCACGTGGCCCATGGCGCCTTCGCCGATCTTGAGCCGGGTGCCGGTGGAGTCCTTGCCGATGTTGGCGCTGGCCAGCACCTCCAGCTCGCCGGCCGGCTCGTCGAGGATGGCCACTTCGCCGCCGGTGACGCCGAGCAGCGCCACGGCGCGGTTCAGCACCACCTGGAGCACGCGGTCGATCTCGAGGTCCCCGGCCAGCGCGGCCATCGAGTCGAGCAGCGCCGCGTGCTCGTCGGCGCGGCGTCGCTCCTCGGCCAGCAGCCGGGTGCGGGCCAGCGCGATGCCTGCCTGGTCGGCCGCGGCGGTGAGAATCTCGAAGTCGTCCTCGCCGAAGGCGCCGGGCTCGCGGCTCTCGACCACCAGGACGCCGATGGTGGCGCCGTCCACCACCACCGGTACGTCCACTTCGGAACCGCTGGCGAGGCTGGCGATGTAGCTGGCGTCGCGGGTGACGTCGGGGGTGTAGTGCAGCTTGCCGTCGGCCATCGCCCGGGCCGAGATGCCGGCGCCAGGCGGGACGCGGTAGTTCGCGGGGACGTCCGGCCAGCCGATGGACGAGCGCAACACGCGTTCGCCGGTGGCCGGGTCGAGCAGGAACAGGCCCAGGAAGTTGTAGCCGAGCGCCTCGTCGTGGAGCCCGCGCACGACCGCGTCGCAGATGGCCACCTCGTCGTGCGCCGCGGCGATGCCGGTGGACAGGCGCAGCAGCGCCGCCTGGCGGCGGGCGAGGTGGTTGACCCGCGGGGCCCGGGACGAGGTCAGCGCATCACCCTCAGAGGTGTCCGCGGGATGGTACGGCGTGCGAGCCCGCCACCGTCGGGTACGCGCCGTGCCGGCCTCCGGCTTGGGCCGGACACCGGTGGCCGCAGTCGGGGCGTGTCATGGCCCGGTGATTCTCACCTCCCCGGCCGTTGCCGTCAACGGCGGCCCGCCAGCTGGTGGCTCGCGCCGCACCGCGAGGACGGCGCCGACGATCATCAGCGCCGCCCCGACCAGCCGCGGACCGGTGACCGGGAATACCGGAGCGCGCAGGAGGCCGAGGTGGTCGATGATGAGCGCCGCGAGGATCTGCCCGGTCACGACGAGCGAGATTGCTGCGCCCACGCCCAGGCGGGGCGCGATGAGTGTGATCGCCCACACGTAGAACGCGACGATCACCCCTCCGGCATAGGACCACAGCGGCGCCGAGGTGAAGGCTGCGGGGGTCGGCGGGCTGGCCCCGCTGACGACGGTGACGAGCAGCGTCGTCACTCCGGCCACGGCAAACAGGCTGAGCGCCGCGAAGGGCACGTTCCCCTGGAGCGACTTACTGAGCGCGGCATTGGCGGCCGCCTGGGCGGGTATCAACGCCCCGGCGACCAGCGCCAGGAGCCCGAGCGGCAGCGCAGGCCTCATCGTGATCTCCCCATCATCCGGCGCCACCCCGACGCGCCTGCACGAACTCGCCAATGGCCTGATAGGTCGCGACCGGGTTGTCATAGAAGAGAAAGTGCGCCGCGCCCGGGATCTCCCTAACCACGACGGGACTGGTGCGCAGCCTCGGAAGGTAGGACAGCCCCCGGTTGGCCTCGCCGTAGAGGAACAGGCGCGGAAGGCTCAACCCCAGGAACTCCTCGAGGAGACGCCCGGAATCGGATTCTGCTACGGTCTCGAAGCTGTAGGCGTGGTATGCGCGGACATCGACGTTGAGCATCATATTGTCGGCGATCAGCCGATCACCGGTGTGCGGGGACGCGCGAAGCTCGGCCGCGGCCGCTTCGAAGACCGTGTCGTTCACCACGTCCAGTGTGTGGGGCACCATCCGGCGGGAGAACATGCAGTCCTCGGGGGCGAGATTGCCCTCGAGGTTGATCAGTCCCCGGATCCGGCCGACGCCGTGCCGCCGGATCTGGAGCAGAGTGATCAGCCCCCCCATGCTGGCTCCGGCCAGGAAGTACGGGTCCGGAAGGAGCCGGTCCGCCACGCCCTGCGCGAGGTCGGCGAGGCCGCTGACGTCGAGGCCGGCGTCCGGATCGAACTCCGCGAGGCCGGTCCCCGGTTCGTCGAAGCTCACCAGCGTGCAATCGGCCAGCGCCGGGCTCTGGAGGGCTGCGTAGAAGTTCTCCTTCGCGCCGCCGAGACCGTGCACGAACAGGATCGCCGGTCCGCCGGCGCCCTCCCGGTGGAAGTAAGGGAGGGCGAAGCGTCGCCCCCGCGTTTCCACGGACAGGTGCTCCAGGCGCGCGAGCTTGGCCTTCGCAGGGCGGTGCAGCGGCAGGACGCCGAGGTCGGGTCGCATCAGCGTGCCAACACGTCCGGAGTCCCGGGCGTCAGCATCCGAGGGCCTGATGGAAATCGGCGAGCAGGTCCTCGAGGTCTTCGAGTCCCAGGGAGAGGCGCACGAACCCGCGATGCCGGTCGGCCGCTCCGGCTCCGGCGTCGTCGGCCTGGAAGTCCAGGTCGTAGGGCAGCTCGCCCACCGATTCGACGCCGCCGAGGCTGGTCGCGATGCGGATGACCTGAAACCGCTCGAGGAGACGGGCGGCCGCGTCCCGTCTCTCGGCGAGCCGGAACGTCACCACCCCTCCGCCACCCCGCATCTGCCGCCGCGCCACGGCCTGCTCGGGCGTGTCGCCGAGCCACGGATAGCGCACCTCGGCCACCGCGTCGACACCAGCCAGGAATCGGGCGATGGCCAGCGCGCTGGCGCACTGCCGCTCGACGCGAACGCCCAGGGTCTTGATGCCCCGCAGCAGCAGCCAGGCGCCCTGCGGATCGAGCAGCGTGCCGCACAGGATCTGGGTGGTCCGGATCCGGTCGACCAGCCCCGCGGCGCCCGCGACGGCGCCGCACATGACGTCGGAATGGCCGCCCAGGAACTTGGTGGCCGAGTGCACCGCGAGGGTCGCGCCAAGGGCGAGCGGCTGCTGCAGGAATGGGCTCGCGAACGTGCTGTCCACAAACAGCTCAATGCCGCGCGGGCGCGCGAGGTCGGCCACGGCGCGCAGATCGATCACGTGCAGCAGCGGGTTCGACGGGGAGTCCACGTGGAGCAGCCGCGTCTCGGGGCGCAGCGCACCTTCCACCGCGCGCAGGTCACGCGCGTCCACGAACGTGGTCGTGACGCCCAGGCTCGCGAGCGGGCCTTCCAATAGCTTGCGGGTCTGATCGAACGTGCCCTGATGGGCCACGACGTGATCACCCCCGCGAAGGACCGCAAGGAACGAGGTCGCGATCGCCGCCATGCCCGAACCGAACACCAGGCCCGCTTCCGCGCCCTCGAGCTGCGCCACCTTTCGCGCGGCGGCCGCCGTCGTCGGGTGGCCGAACCGCTGGTAGAACTTGGCGGACCGGGTCTGATACAGCCGGCGATGCTCGTCCACGCTCGCCGCCTCGAAGGTCACCGAACGGTCGATGGGGACGGTGTGCGACCGGTTGCGGTGCACGCCGTCGCCGTGGGTCTCCACGGCGATCGTGTTGAAGCCCTTGGTCACGGGATTGGCCCTCTGCGAGTGGGTGGGTGGCCGCCTAGAGCGCGCGCGACAGCACGCGCGCCAGCGTGTGGCCGTCGATGTTGGCGCCCGACAGGACCAGGGCCACCTGACGGCCGGCCAGCTCGGGGCGCAACTTCATCAGTCCGGCGAGCGGTGCCGCGCCGGCGCCCTCGCAGGTCGTGTGCGTCGCCCGGTGCAGCACGCGGATCGCCTCGGCGATTTCGGCGTCGCTCACCGTCACGAAGCCCGCGAGACCGTCGCGGAGCGTCGGGAACGAAAGATCGTACGTCGTCCGGGTCGCGATACCGTCGGCGAACGTGTCCACCCGGTCGTACGCGAGGCGCGTGCCGGCATGCCACGAGTCGTGGCACGCCGCGGCGCCCGATGCCTGGACCGCGTAGACCTTGAGGCGCGGCTGGAGCGAGCGTGCCACCACAATGGCGCCCACGGCCTGCGATCCACCCCCGACCGCGACCACGATCGCGTCCAGGTTGCGCTGCTGGCGCAGGATCTCGAGCGTGATGGTGCCGGCGCCCGCGAGCACGCCGGGATCGTTGGTCGAGTGCGCGAGCCGCAGCCCGCGCACGGCTGTGAGCTGCGCCGCCACGGCGGTCGCCGTGTCGTAGTCCCGGCCGCCGGGCACCAGCTCGGCGCCCAGGGCCGCCATCGCGGCGTTCTTCTCCGGCACGTTGTCGCCCGGCACGACCAGCGTCACCGGCACGGCGAGCAGCGCGCCGGCGTACGCCAGTCCCTGGCCGTGGTTCCCCTTCGTGGCCGCGACCAGTCCGCGCCGCCGATCCTCGACCGAGAGCGCGGTCACCACGGACAGGCCGTTGCGCACCTTGAACGAGCCCGTCGGCTGCAGGTTCTCGTGCTTCACATGGACGCCGATCTCGTGACCGACGATGTCGTCGAGCAGGCGGTAGCGCCGCAGCGGCGTCGGGGTCAGGTACGGTCGGATCCGGTGCTCCGCCGCGTGCACGTCGGCGATCGAGATCGCGTCCCGGGCAGCCAGGCCGGCCGGCCTCACACCACCGCCGGTCCGAGGTGGTGGACTTCGCGTAGAGTCATCGCGAGGCGCGCGACCGCGCGGCGCGCTTCGGCCGTGTCGCGCGCGGCACCCAGGCAGACCCGCACGCCTTCCGGGGCGGTCTCGGTGGAAGCGAAAGCATCGCTGCCCAAGACGGCCACCCCGTTGCGCCGGGCGCGCTCCACGAACGCGGCGCGGGTCCAGCCCTGCGGCAGCCAGAGCCACAGGTGGGGCGCCGCCGGGTACGACAGTACGCGATAGCCTGCCAGCGCGCGGACGGCGAATGCCAGGCGGGTCTCGATCTCGCGGCGCACTGCGTCCAACGCCAGGTCCGCGGTGCCGTCCATGATCCAACGCCCGGCGACGGCGGTGGTGAGCGTGGGCGGCGTCCACGTGGTACCGCGGATGGCCGCCCCCAGGCGCTCCGCGAGGGCGTCGTCCGCGGTCGCGATGTATCCCACCCGCAGGCCCGGCGCGACGCATTTCGAGAGGCTCGTCACGTAGACGACCCGCTCCGGCGCGAGGGTCGCGAGCGGCGCCGGCGCATCGATCGCCAAGGCGCCGTACACGTCGTCCTCGAGCATCAGCAGACCGACCTCGCGCGCGACGGCCACGACGGCCTTCCGCCGCTCCAGCGGCAGAATCGTCGCGGTCGGATTCTGGATCGTCGGCGAGCAGAACAGCAGGACCGGCTTCGCCCGGCACGCGGCGCGCAGCGCGTCCGGATCGATCCCGCTCGTGTCGGTGCGGACCGGCGCGATCCGGCGGCCAAGCATCGCCACCATCGCCCGCAGCCCGGGGTAGGTGAGGTCTTCGGCCAGGATGGTGTCGCCGGGCTTCGTCAGCGCCAGGAGAGCGAGGAACAAGGCGTGATCCGCGCCCCCGGTCACGAGCACGCGTTCGGCATCCACGCGAACGCTTCGGCGCGCCAGCCACGCCTGCCCGGCGTGCCGGTCGGCCGCGCTGCCGCCGCGGGCAGGGTACCGGAGCAGCTCCCGCGCCGCATCGCCCCGGCTCAGCTCGACGACGGCCGACGACAGGCGCTCGGCCAAAGTGGGCTGCCCCTCGGGGTGCGCCCCGCCCCAATCCTCGGGTGGGAGGTTGCTGGTCAGGTCGATCACGGCCGTCTCGTCCGCCTCCGCCGACGAGAAGCGGCCTCCAGCGTGCACGTACGTCCCGCGTCCCCGGCGGGCCGACACCAGACCGCGACGCTGCGCCTCGGCGATCGCCCGCATCACGGTGGTGAGGTTGACGCCCAGACTCCGCGCGATCGCGCGTTGCGCCGGCAGTCGGTCCCCGGCCCGCAATCGGCCGGCCCGCACATCCGTCGCGAGAGCCGACACGATGGCTTGATAGACGGGTCGGTGGGTCGGATCGATGGTGGGCTGCCAGATCATACGCCGGGCCCCTTGTGTGTACGACTTGAGCATAGGCAATGTGTCTGAGTATTAGATGCGCTTAATGTTGCCTACGCTAAGTCATACAAGCAACGTGGCAGTGTATGACCATCTCGAAAGGGCCCTCCTGGTGATCCGGTCGCTTTTCACGCCGTTCGACCTTGGCGGCATCACGCTCAGAAACCGCGTCGTGATGGCCCCGATGACCCGCAGCCGCGCGGGCGCCGGGAATGCCCCGACCCCGCTGGTGGCGACGTACTACCTGCAACGCGCCTCGGCCGGGCTGATCATCACCGAGGCGACCCAGGTGGCGCCGGAAGGCGTCGGGTACCCCAACACGCCGGGAATCCACACGGAGGAACAGGTCGCGGGCTGGCGCCCGGTCGTGGACGCTGTGCACGGCCACGATGGGCGCATCTTCCTCCAGCTGTGGCACGTCGGGCGGGTGTCGCATCCGTCCTTTCAGCCACGTGGGCAGCTCCCGGTCGCGCCCTCGGCGATCGCTCCCGAGGGGTCGATCTACACGGCCGCCGGGCCGCGGCCGTTCGAGGTACCCCGCGCGGTCGACGCGCGCGAGGTTCCGGGGATCACGGAACAGTTCCGGCGGGGCGCAGTGCGCGCCCTGGCGGCGGGCTTCGACGGCGTCGAAATCCATGCCGCCAACGGCTACCTCATCGATCAATTTCTGCGCGACGGCACGAACCGTCGGACCGATCGCTACGGCGGCTCCGTCGAAAACCGGGTGCGGTTCCTGGTCGAGGTGACCGAGGCGGTCGCGTCGGTCTGGGGCGGCGTGCGCGTCGGCGTGCGCATATCCCCGACCAACCCGTTCAACAGCATGCGCGACTCCGACCCGCTGCGCACCTTCGTCGCGGCGGCCGACGCGCTGACCCCGTTCGGCCTGGCCTACCTGCACGTCGTGGAAGACGCTCCGCCCGCGGCGGGCGGCCGGCGGCCGGCGGTGACCTCGGCTATTCGTCGCGTGTTCCGCGGTCCCTTGATGGTCAACGGCGGCTACGACGGCGCGCGGGCCGCCACCGCCATCACCGAAGGTGCGGCGGACCTGGTCTCGTTCGCGGCGCTGTTTCTGGCGAACCCCGACCTCCCCGCGCGCCTCGCCCGACAGGCATCGCTTAACCCGCCCGACCCCGCCACGTTCTACGGCGGAGACGAGGTGGGCTATACCGACTACCCGACGCTCGAGGCGGTTCCCGCGTGCGTGGAGTGTGCGCGGTGATCGCCCGGCGCCCGGTCGCCTTCCACACGCTCGACGTGTTCACCGACACTGCGTTTGGCGGGAATCCGCTCGCCGTGGTCCTGGACGCGGGGGCGTTGACCGGCGAGCAGATGCAACGCATCGCGGGAGAGTTCAACCTTTCGGAGACGGCCTTCGTGTCGCCGCCCGAGCGCGGCGGGACGCACCGCGTGCGGATCTTCACCCCGCAGGACGAAATGCCGTTTGCCGGCCACCCCACGATCGGAACGGCGCTGCTCCTGAGCGAGCTGGACCCGGCGGCCGGAGCGCGCCTGGTCTTCGAGGAAGGCGTCGGTCCGGTGCCGGTCGAAGTGCGGCGCGAAGGCGGAGCCGCGTTCGCCGAGCTGCAGGCGGCCCAGAAGGTCGAGGTACGGCCCGCCCCGGTGGAGGCCGACGAGCTCGCCGCGCTCCTGTCGCTTGCTCCGGCGGACATCGCGGCGGACGCGCCGGGGCTGACCGCGGCGTCGTGTGGCGTGCCCTTCCTGTTCGTACCGCTCGCCAGCGCCGGCGCGCTGGGACGGGCGCGCGTGGATGTCGCGCGGTGGAAAGCGGCGCTGAGCGGCACGTGGAGCCCCCACCTCTTCCTCTATGTGTTCATGGACGGGCGCCAGGGCTCGCTGATCCGGGCGCGCATGTTCGCGCCTTCCCTCGGGATCCCCGAAGACCCGGCCACGGGTGGCGCGGTGACAGCTCTGGCCGCGCACTTCGCGGAGCTGGAGCCGAACCGCCCGGCGCGGCAGTGGATGGTCATGCAGGGCGTCGAGATGGGCCGGCCGAGCGCCCTCCGAGCCCGGATCGAGCGCCGGGCGGACGGCTCGACGGCGGTATTTGTGGGCGGGACCGCCGTACGCATGAGCCAGGGGGAGCTATGGCTGTGAGCCAGCATCGCGTCCGCTTCGACTTCGAGGTCGAGTTCTCCAACGGCGGCGGGATTCAGGGCCAGGACTTCCGGCTCGACATCGAGGGGCAGGGCATCGGCGATGACGCGCTCGCCGCCTACATCGTTCGCGACTTGCGGCTGCTGATGGTCGGGAAGGTGCGGATCCTGCGCAAGGAGATCATCCGCGAGCCGCACAAGCGCGCGAAGTCGCCGGCCGGCGCGCGTCGCTTCGTCGATCTCAGCCACGAGGTCGAGAACGGGATGGTGACCTATCGCGGCCTGCCGGCGCCTCTCGTGTGCGACTTCCTGAGCCGCGAAGACTCGCGCGAGCGGTTCGGCTTGGCGCCGGGCGTCGAGTTCCAGATCGGCCGGATCGACATGGTGGCGAACACCGGCACGTACATGGACAGCCCGTTTCATCGATACGCCGACGGCGCCGATCTCGCGCAGCTGCCGCTCGAGGGGCTGGCCAACGTCGCCGCCCTCGTCGTGCGCGCGCCCTACGCGCGGGGCCGCGCGGTGGGGCCGGCGGCGTTCGCGGATCTCGACGTCCGGGGCAGGGCCGTCCTGGTCCATACGGGCTGGGACGCCCACTGGCGTACCGACCGCTATTTCGGCGGCAATCCGTTCCTGACCGCCGACGCGGCCCAGGACCTGGCCGAGCGCGGCGCGGCCGTGGTCGGCATCGACTCGCTCAACATCGACGATCCGGGGGACCCGCAGCGGCCGGTGCACAGCACGCTGCTCGGCGCGGGCATTCCGATCGTCGAGCACCTGTGCGGACTCGCGCCGCTTCCGGCGGCCGGCTTTCGCTTCTCCGCGGTACCGGTGAAGGTCCGTGCTTTCGGCACGTTCCCCGTCCGCGCCTACGCCGATTTCGGCTTCGACGCGCCATGAGGCGTCGTGCCGGATCTCCCTTTCACCAGCCTTCCTCAGGAGTCTGTATGCGGACCGCAGCAAGAATCGTCGTCGTGGCGCTGTGCGCCACGGCGTGCAAGGACGATGTCGCTCTCCCCACGCCGGGGCAGCAGGTGGCCGCCACTCCGCAGCTGGCGTTCACCCCCGCCACGGTCTCTGTGGCGCAGGGCGCCACCGTGACGTGGAACTTCGGCGCGGTGCCCCACAACGTGACCTTCGGCGCGGCCGCCGGGCGGCCGGCGGACATTCCGGGGCAGAACACCAGTGTCGCGGTGAGCCGGACCTTCACGCAGCCCGGCACCTTCGGGTATGTGTGCACGCTCCACCCAGGCATGTCCGGTTCGGTGACCGTGTCGCCGACCCCCGTGCCGCCCGGGTACCTCGTTTCGCCGTGAGGCACCCGGTTCGAATGCGGATGCGTGCGCGGGTCGCCGTCGGCGCCGCGCTCGCCACCGCTCTCGCGAGCGTCGTGGCCTGCGTGGCCGGGGAGCCCCGATCGCCTGGGGCGCCGGTGGTCAGGGTCGCCGACTCGCTCTCGTGGTCCCCGGCTGCCTCGCTTCCGCCGGGCGCGCGCCGTGTGGTCCTCGAAGGCGAACCCCGACAGGCGGGCTTGTTCACGGTTCGGCTGTCGCTGCCGGCCGGGTTTCAGGTGCCGCCGCACTATCACGGGTCCGCCGAGCGGCTGACCGTGCTGTCGGGGTCGATCCGCCTCGGCTACGGGGACGCGCTCGACACCGCCGCCTCGCGACGCCTGCCGGCCGGTGCGTACGCGGTAAACCCGGCCTGGCTCCACCACTACTCATGGACTTCGGAGCCCGCGGTCGTGCAAATCACCGGCGAAGGCCCGTGGCTGGTGCACTACGTTCGTCCCCGCGACGATCCACGGGTCGGCGGGCCGCCGTGAGCGACGAGCGGTTCGCGGCCTACCGCCGGCGGGTGCTCGGATACCTCGGCCAACGGGACCCGCTGCGCGTGCTGGCCCGAACGCCCGCGGGCCTCGACGCCCTGCTGGACGGCCGGTCGCGTGCCGCGCTGGCCCGTCGTCCGGCACCGGGCAAATGGTCGGTGCTGGAGATCGTCGCCCATCTGGCCGACGCCGAGCTGGTGTTCAGCTTCCGCGTGCGCACCATGCTGGGGACTCCCGGCGCCCGACTGGATGCTTTCGACCAGGATCGTTGGGCGATGGTGTGCGGATACCACGCGAGCGATGCGCGTCGTTCCCGCGCCGTGTTCCGCGCACTGCGCGACAGCAACCTCGCGTTGTTACGCCGCGTGCCCCGCGCCCGGTGGCGCTCCATCGTCGCGCGTCACGACCTGCGGGGCCGCCAGAGCCTCGCCGACTTCGTTCGGCTCGAGGCGGCGCACGACCTCAACCACCTGCGACAGATTGCCGGGCTGACGCTGCCGGCGAAGCGAAAGTCTGGCGCCGGGTCCGGTCGCCGGGTAGTGTACCCGTTCATGCGCTCTCCCGGACGGCCGTGATGACACCGACGCCGCCGCCGGGCCGGCGGCGCCCGGCCCGGCGGATGCTCGGCGCGCTGGCCGTGGCGTTGCCGCTCCTCGGGCTGATCGAGCTGGGCGCCCGCCTGTCCTGGCGCCTCCACCTGGGTCTCGGGGTCTTCGACGCGAGCCACGATGCCGACGCCTTCTACAAGGATCTCCCGCTGGTGCGACGGGTTGCGCCATCGGGCCGCGACACGATCATCGACCTGCTGCTGCTCGGCGGCTCGACGCTCCACAACGACTACGGCGCCATCCAGGCCCTGCTGCTCGAGCGCCTCACCAGCATGACCCGCCGGCGCGTCCGGGTCTTAAACCTCGGGATGCCGGCGCAC
>Ga0247727_10006291_pt1 | contig 23433 bp, 30 predicted proteins | sample WisWelCaveWW1625_FD_202498 | JGI IMG/M metagenome (GOLD analysis project Ga0247727, IMG submission 202498) | Biofilm microbial communities from Wishing Well Cave, Virginia, United States - WW16-25 | ecosystem: Environmental > Aquatic > Deep subsurface > Groundwater > Cave microbial mat | place...
GAAAGTTGAGTCGTAGTATTCAAGATGCTTCTTTCTATGAGTTCAGGAGAATGCTGGAATATAAGATGGAGCGGATAGGGTCGAAAGTGTTGTTGGCTGGAAAATTTTATCCAAGTAGCAAATTGTGCTCTTCATGTGGTAATAAGAAAGCAGAGTTGTCCTTAGATATTAGAGAATATAATTGTGAAGTATGTGGATTGATTATGGATAGGGATATAAATGCTTCCTTGAATTTGAAAAGCATTTATAATAAGATTGAAGATACCGTGAGTTCCACGGGAATTAAAGTTTGTGGAGAGAACATAAGACCAAAGAGAACACGAGTTTTTCTAGGCAATCTTGATGAAGCAAAAATTGAACAAAAATCTTACTAATAAGATTTTATAAGTTTCAAGGAACGGTTCTTATTGCCGGACCAACGACCATTATGGCTCTTTTGAACTGTCTTCAATTAGGATTTAGAACTCTTGCCATCGAAAAGAAAACAAGTGAAGCATGGACATTGCTTGAATCGGTTAAATTCGAAATTGGTAATTTTGCCGATATAGAGTAGTTCACAATAAAATATTAATTATAGTAGGATTGCTATGGATACGAAGATAAAATATCAAAAACCAATTTTTTAACAATAATCATGCTATCTTTGGCTTCTAGAATAATGCTACGCAAAGCATTTTCCAACAATATTATTATTTTTCCAAAAGATTCTACACTCAATCTTTGAATAATTGATTTTAAAGTTTCATATCTCCATGAAATCTGATCTGAATTTTTTCCCAAAAGAAAAGCAACTTGTTGTATAGCTTCATATCCAGTAACTCTTGAATCCAAGGCCGACTTACAAATCATCATAAATGTATAACCTTCCAAAAGGACTTGGATTAGGGATATTGTGCCATTGGCAATACAAACATCTTCAATATCATCGAATATGTTTGTTTTTTTAAAATATATTTTTTTAGAAAAATCAAATATGGCAAGATTTTTGGGAACAAAAAATACTTCTTTTGAATTTTCAAAAGTTATTTCCGAATCTTGTTTGTTTCCATTATAATTTCTTGCTTTGTTTATTTCGTTCAAAACGATGCCACAATCGTAATTACAATGTTCCAGAAGACTTAATACAAAATCATCATTACCATTCCAATCTGAAATCTTCTTTATGGATTTCAAAGCCGAATTAACCGCTGATTTTTTGGAAGAATTTTTACAAAAGGGCTCAAAGTATTCAAGAATATCCGAAAACGTTTTGTTGAATGAACTTTTTTTGGTTAAATCATTTTCTGTAATGAAAACAAAAATAGAGCCATTTGAGCCATTTATGGACGATTTTATTCTTTCGGCAGTAAGTTTGTGCTCTGGAATATTTCCATTATAAACAAATATAAAATTGCCATCGTTGAACAGATCCCTCGAATACAGATGAGAAGCCAGTTCGTTAAACGTTGAACATTCTGGAACATGTTTTATTTCAAATCCTGTTTCTTTATGAAGCCTATTTAAAAGCTCATTTTTCCTCGGAATAACAAAACAAGAATCTCCAGCTATCCAAAAAATCTTTTGATCTTTTTTAACTTTGACCATTATTTAATTTTTATAATTTTAAATTATTCTCTGATAAGCTTTTTATTATTAATTTCAAAGTTTTATTTTCTGAGTTTGTCATTATCTTGATAAGTGGTTATTGAATTGCAAAAATATTTAGATCGAATTCTTGGAAAATTTATTGGAAGGTGCGGCCCCCAAATTATAAACAAATCTCTTGGATGGGTCTCCCTTCTATTTGATAGGATCTAACAAACAAAGAACATATTTCAACATACCATCTTGGCTTTCGAAATATAATGGTGTATCTGCGTTTCCGAAACAAACACTAACCATTTCTGAAGCTTTAAACCGACCAAATATATCTTTGAAAAATTCTATATTGACAACCACTGAAACTTTAACATGTTCACCAGTCTTCAAGTTTATATTAGAAGCATCTAAAGATAATGTTTCTTCGTGGAAAGCTTTTACCATGCCATTCTCTTCCATTTTTTGGGCGGAAAAACAAATTACTCCAGCTTCCGTGTCCAAATCAATTTTCATTCCATATGCCTTCCCTGCTGTTGAGACAATAGGTTTGAGTGTAGCCATTAATTCCTTTTGAACAAATGCCAAGACAACCATGGACTTGGATTGGACTTTGGAAATGATGGTTCTGCAATTTGGATAGTTTTTTGAATTCGCTATATTCGGAATGACATATTGTTGATTTTTTTGTGTCAATATTATTGTTTTTGATCCAATGTTCAATTCTACATCTTCTTCTTTTTTCAAATTTGAGAGAATGGGATCAAGAATACCAGAAATAGGGTCCAAAACAATATCTGGAGATTTATCGTTATAATCTTTGCCATGATAACATATTCTTTTTTTGTTTGTTGTCGTGGCCGTTATGTCCTCTTTAAATATCTCGATCCTGCAACCAAAAAGATTTCTATCGGCCTCTTCAATGTTTTGAATATTCGTGGCAAAACAAACAGCTTGTGCGGCAATAATAAATCTCTCGCCAGATACTTTTATTTTTTTTCTTTTTTCTTCGAATGGTTCTTCGTTAAAATATTTTACTTTAGACAGAGCAAATTCCGAAGTTCCCGTTCTCTTTTTAGTCGAAGAATAACTGACGGCAAGACATTCTCCTTTTGTTTTCCCTTTGCTTGGTCTCAATTGAAAATGGAGAATAGATTCTTCTGGATAAGAAGATATAAGCTCGATAAAAGTTTCTCCATGAATAAAAACTCTTCCGTTTTGTTTTATACCAAGATCTTTGGACATTGTTTTTGAAGACTCGACAAAATCGGAAGCATCAATCGAAAACATCGACCAAAAAGCGCTATTGCTTGAAACAATTTTAAAATCATTAGTTGATGCATCAAGCATCAAGACGGAAGATGAATCGTCGGCCTTATCCAACAATTTTGCGTTCTTAATTTTTTTCAAGATAGATTGAAGATCTTTTGAATATAAAAGTATTTCCATTTTTAACAAACCGCTATAATTTCAATAACTACTCGATATTTTTAATATATTTAATATATTTTCTGCTTCCACCCACCCATTAGATGTTCCGTCAAAATTTTTTCCATGTGCGACCAATAGTTGATGGTCTCCCTTTTCTCCAAGCCGCATCCAATGATTTTGATCGGCATAAAATTCAAGCACTGATTTTAATTTTTTATTTTCCCGATTTAAAATTTCTATTTCTTGTCTCAATTGTAAATTTTCAAATTCTGCCATTTCTAAATTTGGCATCATAAACTATCTCCTTTATTGTTTATTTATTTTAGTTAAAATGTTTTACGCTTTTAATTTTTCTTCCTGGTTGCATTGCTAAAATATCATAAGGCGTTCCTCCCCATTTGGATTGATAATAATTTTCATTATTTTCTCCACCTGCAATAGTTCTTGATGTTTTTCCTACTCCGTGATAAATCAATACATCTCTCGTCATTTTTACTTTTTTATTTGAAGAAAGAATTCTGGCTATGAAATCCAAATCTTCGTAATACTTTACTTCAAAATTTTCGTCAAAAAAACCAATTTCATTAAAGATGGATTTGGGACACATAAAACAACAAGCAACCACATAATCTGTTCTAATTGCAGAATATACTAATTGTTCATAGTGAGACGGATTGAATAATGCCTTCTTGGGATTTAGAGTATAACAAGTTCTTGGACTTGTCCAATAAACAGATATTTTGTTCGCAAGAATAGATTGCATTTTATATAGCCAATCTTTTGTGAAGATTTTAATATCATTATTTATAATGCAAACATAATTATAAACAGATTCTCTTATTCCTTGATTCCATGAGGCAGCAACTCCTATGTTCTTGGGATTCGATATTATTCTTAATTCTTTATTGTTTGTTTTCAAGGATTCCAAATAATTCAAAGAACCATCAGTAGAAGCATTATCAATTATTATTATTTCACACTCTCTTGCATTAGTGTCAAAAACACTCTCTAAACATTGTTTCGTCCATTCCAAATTATTAAGAACAGGTATAATAATGCTCACGGGCACATAGGGAATATTTTCTTTCAGTCCATGGGGCATGGGAAGTTTTAATTTCTATAGATCAAGTGTAGAAAATTTAACAGCCGCATCGTTTCCTATCAAATTTATCGGCAGATCTGACTTTTCTCCAATAGAAATATAATCATAGTCTTCAAGAAGAATCCAATCTAATCTATCTCTACAAGCATCATTAATATCTTTAACCAATTTTTCCACATGATCACTTTGTTCTTTTGAATAAATAATGAGAACGGGTTTTCTATCGCCTTCCAATAAGTATATTTTATCGGCATGCGATCTAATGATTTGCATCATTCTTTTGAATTCATTAATATCAATGTCCATTTTTTTCCAACTCCGCTTTGTATGAATTTATTCTTTTTATAGAATTATCGTGAATTTCTTTAACTATTTCACATCCAATATATTTCCTGTTTAAATCCATACAGGCCAATGCAGTTGTAGCGTTACCTGAGAAGGGATCAAAAACAATATCGCTTTCTTCTGTTGCGATAGGGATAAAATAAAGCGGAAGTCTTTTAGGGAACACAGCCGCATGATAGCCTGTATTTCTAGACTCCGACCCCATCCGTAACAGAGTTGATGGTAACGCACCTAGCGGATTGGCGTCAACCTTTTTCAATTCAACAATTTCCTCGTATCCACAAGAGAGACAGATCAGTCTATCTTTCTTGTATTTTCTTTGTTCTCCACATTGTGGACATTTTTCTTTAGCGGAATCCCTCGTATGCCATTTTGATTGCATGCTTTTATGCCTTTTTAAGGTTATTTCATTATAGGGAACTCTTCCTTTGTCTATGTTAAATTTAAATTTGTCTTCACATCCAGATTTTATAAACCAAAAAATATATTCTGTTGTATTTCTAAATCTACCTTTGGCGGGAGGAGAACATCCTTTATCCCAAAACAAAGTTTCAAAGCGACGAAATCCATATTCCCTTTCAAGAGCGAGAACTAATTCAAAAACATAATTGTGTCTGCATTTATTTATTGTTTTATCTCCTATGTTTAATATAAAAGATCCAGAGTCTTTCAAAACTTCCTTAAAGACATGTGCTTTGGGAAGAAACCATTTCACATATTCATCGGGACTGCATTGAGAATCTAAATTTCCGTATTTTTTGACATTCGAATAGGGAGGAGACGTAAAAATAAGATCCACCGACTTTTTATCAAGCCATTTTAAAGCGTTTTCACAATTGTCGTTATGAATAATATTTTGTTCCATAAAATTTAAAAAGCCAAGTAGAAGTTTGATTCAACTACTTGGCTTTTTCCTCATTTTTTTCGAGAGATATTAACGATTTGTTTGAGCAAGAGTCTGGCGGTGAGCAATAGAACCCTTATGCGAAGAATCTTTTTCCGCAACAACCCAATTCGGGTTAATCAAACCAATTCTTCCGGCTTTTTTATAGATAGCATTTGGGGTAAATTCTTTCATTTGTCTTGAAATTACACTAGTCCAATCTGGCTTCCCACGGTAGCGATTAAAAAGACATGTTAGAGATTCGATTCTCTTCTGTGTCCATTTGCTCTGTTCCACCGTTCTAGCAGATGTTCTGCTTGGCGTTCTGCTTGGCGTTCTGCTTGGCGTTCTGCTTGGCGTTCTGCTTGGCGTTCTGCTTGGCGTTCTGCTTGGCGTTCTGCTTGGCGTTTTTGCGCCAGCTACAGTTTTAACTGTTTTGCTTGTTCTCTTCATTTTAAAGATACTCCCTTTAGATATGTGTTCTCGGTTGCCTTTAATTTTTTATGGCAATCTCGTAAAAAATTATACGACAATCTTGCGAGAAACGTCAAACCAATCTTCAGCAATGAGCAAATTTTTTTGAATGATCTCTTTTTTTCTAGACGGAACCATGAAATCAAGACAATTTAAACCGAATCCCCGATTCCACAATCTAGAAACTAAAATTGTCTTTATGCCAGCAAAGGCCAATGATAAAGCAACCCTTGGATCGTCATCTATAGCGATAGATATCCCTAATTTTTTACACAAAGCCAACTTATCAGAATCAACAAAAACAGCATTTGGAGAACAACTCTCCTCAGCCAATTTTTTAGCAAGTAAAAATTGTATTTGGTCGTAATCTATCTTGATATTTGGTTTATTATCAAAAACAACTATAGTTTGTGTTTTGCATGATGAACTATTTGCATTATATTTTTTTATAAAATCTGAAAATCCATAGTAAAAATCAACGAGTTCAAAATACTTATATCTTATTGATTCGAAATAATTTATACTGCCAATAACTTCTATTCTATCCCATGAATCGGGACTTTCAAAAACAGCGCTCCCGTTTTCTGATTTTCTTGCTATATGTTCAAATAGCAAACAATCTCTAGAAATAGTTCCACCAAAATCTATAAGTATTTTTTTATTGATTTCCATCTTTTTTACAAATTATTGGGCCCAAGTAATTTCTCCAGCTTTTGGCAATGCTTGAGGTTTCGCTCTTCCTTCTTCTGGATATAACGCTTTATTCAAATCGATAGGAGAAACACGTTCACCGGGATTGGGTTGCCATTTGAATGGTTTTCTTTTTTCTAACTCTAATTCGGAAATTTTAGGACCAGATACATCAGTTTCCATGATTTCAACAATAGCCGGTGTTTTTGATGGCAAAGAAACCGCCAAAATTCCTTCATTAACTTCTGATTTAACTTCAGTACGAGTAACTTCCCTTGCGGAAATTATAGTTCCATTCTCATCAACTTTTCTTATGGATGTAACCGTGGTTTCTGTTTTAATTATATCTGTAACCTCGAATTCATATTCTTCTGAATTTTGAGATGTAAGCTTGTATTTTATTATTCTCATTTTTTTTTCCTTTTCTTTATATTTTTTAATTTTTTTGAAAGCAAAGATGGTCTCCCTCGATTTTTTCTCTTTAGAGGTCTGCCACGGGGTTTTAATCTGGGAGGACGACCTGGGCCTCTTTTTTTTGATGGTCGACCTCGACGCTTTTGTTTTTTATTACCCTTTTTTTTCTTTTTACCTGAAACAACAGAATCTTTTAAAAATTCCGAAAAATCTTTTGGAGCAAGACCCAATTTTTCAAGAACTTTCTTTATTTTGGGTCGGCTTCTCATTATTGCATTATCAACCGATTTTTGATCTGGAATATCGTGATTTTGTCTATCTTTTTTAAAAAAAGAAAGTTCAATAGCTATATCCCGATAAGACAGATGTTCGATGAATCTTAAATAAAATACTTTAGATTCCATATCTGAAAGAACCTTATTTATTTCATCAACTATAAAAACCTCGTAATCTTTTTGAACGATATCTATTGGAGAAAATCCGTCTTTTTTTGATTCGTCTTCCAAATTATCGGCAAAAGTGAATCCTCCATCATAACTATTTTCCTGATCTGGAATGATAACGTCAAGACTAAAAGCATTATTTAAATATACTCTTTTTTGGGCCTTTTCTCTGTTTATACAGGTTATTATATGTTTTTCAATGGCTTGTTGAGCAAAAGAAGAAAAGTTACCCTTTGTAGCGTCAAATTTTTCTATGACATTAAGGAGTTTAATAGAACCTTCTTGATAAACATCATCCGCATCAGAACCTTGAATAAAAAATCTTTCCTTTAATCTAACAAGGAAACTGTGCATGTGCGACAATATTGCCTTAAATGCGGATTCATCTCCACCTTTTGCTTTTTTTATTGCTTCTTCTAATTCTTCTTTTTCTAGTCTATTATATTTTACAAGAGGTCCAAAATTATCATATTTGCTTAAACCATTATCCACGAAATTAGTCTCCCATTGAAAAGCGTCGATATTAATAACGCTATTTTACAACAGGAGTATACGATTTTATTTTATTAATTTTAAAAAATTATTTATTTATTTGGCTTACTCAAGAAGACTCTATTCCTTTGTAACAAACCTCGCTTATACCATTCTTGAGTTCCATCGGCAAGGATTACAGCAGGTAAATCATTATCTCTGTGTCTTAGACCTTCTTTATTTCTCCAAATTTTAATTCTATAGGAATCAATAGTGCAAAAAATTCTTGTATTATGAGATATAATAACTGTCATTTTATTCTTTTGCCATTAGCATAAATTATAGCAGGTTGATCATTATCTCTATGGAATAGATCATTTTTATACCATATTTGATCTCCATTAGCATGAATTACAGCAGGGAGATCATGATCTCTATGTAATTCACCTTCTTTATACCAGTATTGAGTTCCATCAGCATAAATTACAGCAGGCTTATCATGATCTCTGTGACATTTGCCTTCTTTAAACCATTCTTGAGTTCTATCAGCATAGATTATAGCAGGAAGATCATTATCTCTATGTCTTAGATCTTCTTTATACCATATTTGACTTCCATCAGCACAGAGAATAGCGGGTTTATCATTATCTCTATGTCTTAGATCTTCTTTATACCAACATTGAGATCCATCAGCAAAGATTATAGCAGGTTTATCATTATATCTGTGTAATCTACCTTCTTTATTTCTCCATATTTTATTTCCATTGGAATCGATGGTGCAAATAGTTCGTAGATTATGAGATATAATAGCTGTCATTTTATTTTCTATCATCTCGCTCAAGAGTACATTTTGCTTTAAAAAATGAAGCAAGAAGCTCACGCCTTGAGGCGGGAGTAGTTCATAAAAAAACAAGCCAAATCCAAAACACAAGCATCAAGAGAAGCTTCTGGATTCGGAGTATCTTTTAGAAAAGATGAGAAATAATTTATCCTCTCAATAAAATGCACAAAATTATTAAATTGGGTTTCTTTCATTCTTTTTATCCACTCTTGTTTTATTTCATCAGGTATAAACAAATGATTATTATTCTCGTAAGCTTTGGCTATCATCATGTCGTCTATATGCTTCAACAACGAAGCAAAAATAGAATTAACTTCGCCTCCATTTTTAATTGAAAGTTTTGTGTAATAAACTACGTCTTTTAATGATCCGTTAAATATTGATTCTACTAAATTGTGAATTGAAACTTGATCAACGCTTCCAATCACTTCTAATGTAGATTTGTAATCAATATCAGATCCACATCTATTTATCACGGATTGTAAAATAGTTAACGCATTTCTCATTCCTCCAAAAGAAGCTCTTGAAATGGCATCAAGGGCTTCTTGACTTACGTTTTTTATATTCTCTTGATCACAAACATATTTCAATCTTGAAGATATATCTTTAATAGTTATTTTATCAAATTGATATATCTCGCATCTAGATTTAATTGTTGGAAGAATTTTACCTGGCTCCGTGGTTGCAAGAATAAACATAACAAAAGGGGGAGGTTCTTCTAAAATTTTTAGAATCGCCGATGATGCGGCGTTGCGCCATTGGCTTGCTTCGTCAATAATAAATATCTTCTTTTTTAAAGTTAATGGTCTTTCTATGGCTGAACTTTTTATTTCTCTAACATCATCTATGGATGTTTTTGTTGCCGCATCTATTTCTGTAAAATCCATGTAGCTCCCATCTAACATATTTGCATAGGGCTCTATGCTGGGATCGTAATCAACGCTATATGGATCTGAATTAGCTATACAGGCTAAAATTCTAGCCGTGGTCGTTTTGCCACAGCCGGCGGGACCAACAAGTAACATGGCATGAGATAATTCTCTTCTCAAAGAAACGGCATTTTCTATAGTTTTCTTTATTTTGTTTTGACCAACTAAATCTTTTAATGTTTTTGGTCTGTATTTATTATATAATGTGGATTCCATATTTACCTCTTAAAAAACAAAAGGAGCCAATTTTCTGGCTCCTTTTATTCTCCTGCTTCTTTGTGTTGGAATCAAGATCAAACTGCGAGCTTGGCTCCTATCAAAACTGCTTGGGCTGCTAAAACTATGGTTTTTCTTATCTTTGCCGCCTTTTCTTCTATTTCTTTATTCCATTCGCCTTCATACGAACGAATTTTTCCTTCAGTAAGCTTTGGCGGTGTAACTGAAATTGTATCGGCGGATAAGCCAGAACCGAGCTTAATCAAGACATCATCAACATCAACTGGAGTGGAAGATTCAGCACCGGCAGCAACTGTTCTGAGGGCTAAAATTTTTAATTTTTCTTGAGCTTCTGCCAAGTCTCTCTTTTTGTTTTCGACATCATCAAGAGTTTTTTCAAATTCTTCAAAAATATCGGCCATTTTAATTCTCCTTATTTGGGCGAGTCATTATTTTACAGGTTGTGGAATATCAACAGAGTTCAAATAGGGCTCGATAATTCTCCACAAATCACCATCAATAGATTCTAGATTAAGTTCTGGATTTGATTTCCCTGTTTCTTTTATGGTTTTTAAGAAAAATAAAAGTAAATCTTTCTGTTCATCTTCAGCTTTAACAGACATTCTTTCAAGAGCTTTTACCGCCAACGATCCATTTTGAACTTTTCTTATTATAGCTGTCCATTGCTCGGCCATCATAATAAGTTCTTTTCTCAATCTTAATCTTTCATTTGTGTATTCTTGATTCTGCATAAGTATTTTTTCTCTTGTTTCGGCGGAAACGACAGAACCCTCTGGAATAAGAGCATTTACATTGTATGCGTACTGATCATCAAGACTTGAGAAAAGTCTTTTAGCTTCCTTCTGCAAATCAACTTGCGCCCGTTCCTTAATATCGTCAGCAGCACTATTTAAATCTGAAGTTGTATCATTTACCAAACTTGTTCTAATTTCTTTAGCTTTCGGAGTAACCAACGAGCATCCAATCAAAAAGAAAAAAGCAAATGCACAAACTATAATTTTTTTCATACGAAATCTCCTGTTCATTTAAAAACGCCACCGCTAATTTTAAACAATATACCTTGAAAAGCACTTTTAACTTTGTTTTGAGCGCCCAAAATAGCCAAATCGGCTTGTCCTTCCAATGTGTTTATGGCACTTTGAGCGGCGATAAGATGAAATTCTCTGTTCTTTTTATCAACAGCCGCACGAACAGCAAAAACAGCCAAATTTTCCACACTTCTTTTTACAACTTCCATCTGGGATTCATTGAGTTGATCCAAAAAAAGCTGGCCTGATTCTTTGAGTTCTTCAAAAACCCAATCAACAATGGCATTGATCAAGCCGTCTTTTTCTTCAGATTTTACATTGTTTTCTTCCATTACTGTATCCTTTTGTTATCCGGCTCATTGGCATTCATCAAAGTTCTAACTATGTCCTGCATTGTTTGTAAATTCAACAAAAATTGTTCTGCGACTATCGAATCCAAACTTTCATCTTTTTCTTTTTCTTCTATCCATTCTTTAAATTTGAATTTTTTATCATTTTGATTCGTTAAAAAATCGTAAATGGGCGCAAGATCTTTTTGAAAAGATTCACCCAAAATAAAGGAGAAGGGGGCATATTTTTTTTCCCTAAGTTCCGAAACATTTTTTCTTGCCTCGTCAAGATCCTCCTTTAATACTTTTGCTTCTTCCTCCCCAATATCTTTGTTTGCTACCTTTTCCTCTATCCATGGAGAATAAACTTTTCCGACAGTTCCCTTTTCGCTTAAATATTTATCAACAGGTCCCAATCCTTTTGCTGTCGAACAAGCTCCCAAACCCAAAGATCCGATAAGAAGCATTGCATAAATATAATTTTTGATAAAGTTTTTCTTGTTCATTGGAGAAAACCTCCGCAAATTCTCATGTGAAAAGTATACGATAATCTTTGAAAAAAATCACAAATATAATTTGAACCTAAAACAAGTATCAGTAAAATTTTTGCTCCTGCAAATATTATCTTGCCTTTTACTTCTTAAGGTTAGAGATTTCTTTCTTAAGATCATCGATTTCGGTTTTAGCGGCTTCAATTTTATCATTAGCATTCACCGTTCTTGTCCCAAGACCAACCACTCCCATAAACACAAGAAGAATTGTTGCCACGGCATCCTCTATTCCCTCAGGAATTTCAACACCCTTTCCCCTTAAAATTGGGGCGACAACCTTTACAATCACTGCGGCCATACCACTTGCAATGGTCTTTCCATTTCCGATAAGTTTGCTCAACATGGTTTATTTCTCCTCTTTGCGAATCCTTAGGTGAAAACAAAGGATTTACAATTTAGTTATAATTTATTTGGGAGAAATCCTTCAAGAATCTAAAAAAATCCTAAATATTTTTATAAAGTGTTGATTATGTTTAACTTAAAGCATCATTATTTTATCTATTTTTTTATGAAAATCTTCTATCGATGAGTTGTTTTCTATAATTCTGTCAAACTTTTTATATTCCGATAATTCGTTTTCAACTTTATGTTGAAAAGATTCATTTTCATTTTTATCATTTCTAAAAATTAACCAAACTTGACCGCCTATTTTTTTTATCTCATTAGCTTCGGCTGGACTTCTGACCCCGGATATAATCAAATTTTTATTTCTAAAATAATCATCATCAACCAATATATTGCATTTTAAAACTTCCAATGCGTCATAACCAACATATTGTTCGTTAGCTTCCGAATCCCATGAAAGAGCATAATAAACCCAAATAGTGGGGTCTATTTGTTTCCCCATCAACCCAATGTTTTGTAATATTTTTCTTTGTCTTGGATCGTGCTTATTCCCATTATATCCAAAATACTTCTTACTCAAATAAATAACTGCATCTGACATTTCAGTTAGTTTAAAGTTGTATTCTGAAATTAAATAGTTAGCACATTCACTTTTCCCTACCTGTGGACGAAGAGATGCCAAACCAATTAACATTTAAACAACCGTTTCCTTCTGCCTTTTCAATTCTCCGTGTTTTTCAAAAATACCACGAATATATGACCAAGCATGAATGCTACATCCGTCCCCATGTAGAGGACAAGCTGGAATTGCCAACTCCCCATAATAAAATTGATTTTCTTCATCATTAGAATTAGACCTAGCAAGGTTGTCCATATACAAAGTATATAAAACTATCTTTATATCTGCCATATTGATATTAATTTCTTTTTGATTTTTTTCTTCCGCCTCTTGAACGACAGAACAAATACTATTAAATTTGGAAGAATCAATTAATTCCGACATATCCTCGAAAATTTTATGATGTCTCATTCTGCATTGTTTCCTTTTCTATCTACTCCAATTCTATCTACTCCAAGCTTTTGCAGCATTATCGTCTTTTGGATTGCCACAATCATGATGGTATATGTTTTTCTCGCTTGCAAACCATCGAGGCCATTCTGAATCCCACGAATTAGAACACGGAGAATATCCCCATTTGAATCCTTTGTTGCATTTACAACATTTTGAAAAGGCCCATCTCTTAAAGTTTTGTAATGGACGACATATAATTTTCCAATGTTTAAAATGCCATCGTGGATGTTGCCACCATTTTCTTCTCATTTGTTTATAATTCCGATATAAGGTGAATAGAGAAGTTTTTATATCGTCTTCTTTTTTATTTATTTGAAAAGCTGGAATTAAATTATCAATAAGATTTGAATAGTTTGATATTATATGATTTATTTCCTGGCCATTTAACCTTTGTCTACATTCTTTCCACTTAAAAGAGTTAAAAGCATTAATTATCAAAAAGATATGACTGCCGAAAGTGATTGGTCTGTTAAATTCAAAGAAATCCGAATATTTATTATCTAATTCAATTTTTATGTGTCTTTCGATATATTCTCTTTCTTCTTTATTTAACTTTGGCTTGAACCATCCGCACGAATCATCGGAACCATCTGTTTCGGGATCAATATGCCAAATATCAATAAAACGATCTCTATGCCCATATTTATTTCTCCATGGATATTTAATAGAAAAGGCCAATGTCATTGGGTCATGCATAAAAATTAATCCTTCAAATTGCTTGCGGATTACAGCCCACGTTTTCCAAATTATTTATTTTTCCAAATTTTGGATTCACTATTTCTATTCTGTTGATTCCAGAAATTTTGTTTTTGAGCAAACCTCTTATGCAAACTATAACAGATTCCTTGGAATCAGCAGAATAAGTGTTAACAGGGAAATCTTGATTTTCTTTTGTGTAGAGGTTAATTATATAATTGCTCATATTTGTTTCTCCTAAAATCAAATTTTGGGATATTCAAATTCCCAAGTTCCATCTTCTCTTTGATGCATGTCTTGAAAAATCAATGGCCATTTTTCTTTAGCAATTTTTCCCACTTTATTAAAAACAAGCTGAATTTCTTCTTCGGCATGAGGAGTTGACCTCATCCCAATAATGTGTCTCAAGGCTCTCATGTTCATCGAAAACACTATGCATGTTGAAAGTCCAATTGGAGCAACCCTTCTAAACATTGAAGTGAGTTTCTTCTTCAGTGTAAAATTTTTCATATTATCTATGTTAAAAATTTTGGCGAGCTTGCTTTGCGTTTGTTCACAAGTTGAAATTTGCATTTCAATAATTTCCAATGCTTGTTTACATTGATCGATAATGATGTCGCCGTTTTCCAATTCTTTTTTAAATATTGTTTCAGGACGAGTTAAAGAATATGGCCCCCAATAACGAATATGATCCAATCTAACAAATCTCAAGCTTTCCTGGGAGATTGCACAACCCGCCCTGTGTCGACAAACCTCGTGAGTAAATACTCTGGTGACATTTTGAAACATAAAAGTTGCACTGGCATGCTCCAAAACAGAACCATGACCAGATTTTAAAATATTAAGAATATATTGCCTTGGATCTTCTCTCACGGAAGAAACATTGGGATTCGTTGCGTTTGGTTTAGTGGGATCAAAAGGTTCCCAAGAACGATAACAGGCTTTTCCTGCAAAAATAATCAAATTCTCTGCATCAGAAATATTTGTATCAGGTCTCCATTTGGGATTCCCAATATCCATCAAATATCTTTCTATCTCATTTAAATTCGTTTTCGATTCCCCCAAAAGATAGACAGAAGGCAAGTCAATAATTTGCGGCATAATTTTTTCAATCCTCTGCAAAAAGAAAATTAGGTTACAAAAAAATCCAAGTTTTCTGAACCTTCAAGATAGGATACAACAATCTTTTTGCCAGTGTCAAGATCTCCCTTAATAATGCGTCCAGCAAGTTCGTTTTCCACCATGTTCCTGATCGTCCTTTTTAGTGGCCTAGCTCCATATTTTTCATCAAAGCCCTTGGAAATAAGAAATTTTTTAGCCATTTCATTGCAAGAAATTTCTATTCCTTTCTCTTTTAATCTTGAAACAACTTTAGAAAATTCTATATTAAAAATAGAAGACATGGATTCTATATTCAATGAATTGAATATTACTATTTCATCTATTCTATTCATAAATTCTGGCAAGAATCTTTTTTTTACTTCCGACATTAAAACAGCGTCACGTTCTTTCTTAGCGTGAACTCCCGAATCATCACCGAATCCCATACTTTTCTTATTAAGCTTATCACTACCTATATTTGATGTCATTATTATTATAGTGTTTCTAAAATCAACACAATTTCCACTCGAATCTGTCATTCTTCCATCATCATAAACTTGAAGAAACAAATTTGCAATATCTGGATGAGCCTTTTCAAATTCGTCTAACAGAATCACACTATATGGTCTCGATCTCACAAAATCGGTTAATTTGCCATAGTCACCATAACCAACATAAGATGGAGGTGCTCCAATTATTTTTGATATAGTATGTTTTTCCATATATTCTGACATATCGAGACGAATAAGTTTATCTTCTTTCCCGAAAAGATATTTTGCAAGATTTTTGGCCGTTATAGTTTTCCCAATTCCAGTATCCCCTAAGAATAAAAAAATACCAGCGGGTTTATCTGGATCTTTCAACCCCGCTCTTCCACGTTGAACAGCCATACAAACTTTATTAATGGCTTCTTGTTGATTTATTATAATTTCATTAAGATGATCTTCCATTTTTAGAAGTCTGTTTTGTTCATCTTTAGAATTTTTTCCCAATGGAATTCCAGTTATTTCTGAAATAGCCTTATTTATATCTTCTTCTTCAAGATCAACAAATTCGTTTTCAAAGTTATTAAACTTTGCGACAAGATTGTTTCTTTCTTCAACTAACTCGGCACATTTTTCGTATTCATTTTTATCTTTATGTTCTTCTATATTTTTTCTCAATGACTTTATGTTCTTTTCAATATCATAATATTCGTCAAGACTCATTTTCGAAATGACTTTTTTAGCACATGCCTCATCCATAACATCTATGGCTTTATCTGGGAATTTTCTATCTTTAATATATCTATCGGATAGGACAACTATTGTTCTTAAAATATCTTCTTTTATTTTTACTTTGTGATGATTCTCGTAATCTTCCTTAATGCCGGAAAGAATTTCAATGGCATCTTCAATAGATGGTTCGTCTAAAAAAATAGGAGAAAATCTTCTTGCAAGAGGCGGATCCTGCAAAATGTAATTTTTATATTCTTTTGTTGTCGTTGTTCCTATACAACGAAAGTTTCCAGTCAATTCCGTTTTTAAAATGGCTCCAGCATCCAACGGAGCTCCTTCGGCGCTTCCTGCATTTATAATTTGATGAATTTCATCTATAAAAAGAATATATTTCTTTGAAGAAGCCTCTTCTTCTGGAGATAAAAACTTTATGACATTTTTCATTCTTTCTTCAAATTGGCCCCTGTATTTTGTTCCAGCAATCATTCCTCCGATATCCAACGAAAAAACCGTTGAATTCAAAATACAATTTGGAACCTTCCCATCTATTATTTTTTTGACAAATCCTTCGACTAAAATGGTTTTGCCAACTCCCTCTTCTCCAACAATTATTGCATTGTTTTTATTTTTTCTTGACAATATTGTTGAAAGTCTTTCTATTTCCTTGTCTCTTCCTATAAAGTTTATATTTTTTTTAGAAATATGTTCATTGATATTTTTTAAAAAGGACTGTGGTTCTGCATTCTTTTTATCAGAATTGTCGGATTTGGTGTCGTTCATTTTTGAATGCCCCTTTTTTGAATCTTTAGAATTTAACAAATAGTTTTTAACTGCATTCTTAAAATTAGAATATCCCAACCCATATTTACTAAATATCTCCTTATAAATAGTTATAGAGCGTTCTTTGCCCATATATGCCAAAATTGATAATATGACATGTTCCGTCCCAACCGACTCACTTTTCATTTCAGAGGCTATTTTGTCGGCCTTGCTCAAGATAAATATTGAAAAGGGATGAAGATGAGGAGGCTTTGAAAAAGAAACATCCTGATTAATCTTAATCTTCTGAATATCCATTTTCATTTCTGGAATATTTATTCCGGCTATTTCTAAGACCTTGCAAGTTGGGGAATCGGGTTGATCTAAAATTGCACAAAGCAAGTCTTTTGGAAAAATCAAATTTCTATTTTGTTTTTTTATTATTTGTGGACATTTCTTATCAACTATATTCGACATTCTTTCCGAAAGAGGGTTTCTGAAATTTTGATTCATGGCTAAGTCATTTGTCTATTATCATATCTTAAGTTCAAAAACATGGTCTTATCTACCAATATGGATACGGGAAAAAAGCAACAAACAACCTCTAAATTTTTTGTATTTAAATAAGAAACGACAATAGCCTATTTATAATAAACAGACTATTGTCGTTGTTGTGGAAGGGATAGATAAGGATGGAAGCTGTTAAGACGAGAAATATTTTTTATAAAAACCATAGATCCCTAAGAACAACCAGATGTTGTTCCACAGGATGGACACACTTTACAAGATCCGTTTGTCTTCAACAAATGTCCACAAGACAAACACATCTCTCCATTATTCGTATCAAAAATATTAACATCATGCTTTGATTTTGATAAAGTTTCAAATTTGTCATTTTCGTTATCTTGAGATTGTGAAAAGTATCCTATACCTTCTTTTTCTTTTTGAGACATAAAATTTTCGGCAAGATATTTTCCGAGATAATCGACTATAGAAGAAGCAAAGCGAATTTTTGAATTACCAGTAAGACCCGATGGTTCAAATTTAACATGAAGAAGTTTTCTAACTATCTCTTTAAGGGGAATTCCATATTGAAGCAAAAGAGAAACAAGAACACCAATCACATCTGTCAACCCCCGTATCGTCGTTCCTTGTTTGTTCATTGTTAAAAATATTTCACCAACAGAACCATCTTCATAAAGTCCAGCTTGGATATATCCCTTTTGGCCTCCAATGGAAAAGCGATGACGTTTAGTCGATACGTCATCTGGAAGTTTTATTCTTGTCGCACGGACTCTTTCCTTTTTTATAGTGCTAAGAACTTGACTTCCCTTGGAATTGTCTCTATAAATAGCAACACATTTGATTCCCAGTTTCCAGGCTTGATAATAAGCTTCTGTTATTTCGTCAACAGTGGCTGATTCTGGCATGTTGATCGTCTTGCTTGCTGCTCCTGAAAGAAAAGGCTGAACAGCCGCAAGCATTTTTAGATGACCCATGTAATGGATGCTTCTTTCTTTGGTTTTAAAAGAACAATCAAAAATTGCATAATGATCTTCTTTCAAATCCGGAGCACCCTCTACATGTCCATTCTTTTCTATAAAAGATTTTATTTTTAAAATCTGTTTATCATTATACCCTAATTTACTCAATGCCAAATCTACAGTATTATTTATAAATAACATATTTACATTGCTTCCGGCAAGTAATTTTGTTTTTACAAGAGCCAACTCCGGCTCAATTCCGGTCGTATCACAATCCATAGCCAAAGCAATTGTGCCTGTTGGAGCAATAACCGTAACAAAAGAGTTTCTAAAGCCGAACTTCGATCCGGCTGCAATGGCCTCTGTCCATAAGTTAAGGGCTTCTTTTACTATGTCTTTATTGATGTCGGTTTTCTTTATTTTTTTAGTACATTCTTTATGATTTTCTAAAACATCCAACATGCCTTTTTTGTTTTTATCAAATTCAATAAAAGGTGTAAGATTATTATTCTCGCAATGTTTAGCGGAATTAAAATAACATGTAGCAGTCATTATGCTGGTTATGGATGCGGCTAAATTTCTTCCCTCCTCACTGTCGTAAGGTAAACCAAGGGTCATAATAAGAGATCCAAGATTAGCATAACCCAAACCAGTTGTTCTATATGTTTTTGTCTTTTCGGTTATTTCTTGTGTCGGATAATCGGCTTTATCAATCCAAATATCTTGAGCAGTGTGGACAATAACACAAACATGCACAAATTTTAAAACATCAAAATTCATATTATTAGCGTCAAAAAATTTAATTAAATTTATACTTGCAAGATTGCAGGCCGTTTGGTCTTGTGCACAATATTCTGCGCACGGATTGGTACAATTGCATTTTTCAGATTTGCAACAATTCCATTTGTTTATCAAATCGTCAAATTGCATTCCGGGATCACCAGAACGCCAAGTTGCCTCTGCTATAGATCTCATTAAATCTTTAGCTTTATGTTTTTGATGTTTTTTCCCCGTGGATACGTGTTTTGTCCAAAAATAATCATCTGATTCATAAGCACTCATAAAATCATCAGAAACTCTAACTGAATGATTGGCATTTTGAAAAGCAACAGTGCTATAAGCTTCGCCATTGTAAGAAGAGTCATAACCTTCTCTAATAAGAGCGAATGCTTTTTCTTCTTCTTTAACTTTACATTGAACAAAATCCATTATTTCTGGATGATCAATATTCATAACTACCATTTTAGCCGCTCTTCTGGTTGCTCCTCCCGATTTAATGCTACCGGCATTTTGATCCAAAACTTTCATAAAGGAGAGAGCTCCAGAACTTGTGCCTCCGGTCGAAAGATGTTCATGCCTACTTCTCAGTGGAGAGATATTGACTCCGCTACCAGATCCCGCTTTAAAAATAATTCCTTCGGTTTTTATGAGATCCAATATAGAATCCATCGTATCTTCAACCGAATTTATAAAACAAGCACTGCTAACCTGGGGTCTTCCTGACCACCCCATATTAAACCATACCGGAGAATTAAAATATGCCATTTGATGAACAATAATATATGTCAATTCATCAGAAAATATCTTTTCTTCATCTTCGGATATAAAATAACCCTGATCTTTTCCCCATGCGACATTTGTTTTGACAACTCTGTTAATTAGTTGTCTATAATCGCATTCTCTGTTTTCCGTCCCAGGGACCCCTCTAAAATATTTGGAAGCTATTATGTTTACGGCGTTTTGTGAGTAAGAGTCCGGAAAAATAACGCCCTTTTGTTCAAATTTAACTTCCCCTGTAGAATAATCCTTAATAACGGCATCGAAATTAACCCAATTTATATCATCATAAGGATGCCTGTCTTCTTTTGTAAAAATTCTCTTAAAGATAGAATTCGTCAATATCGACGTAACTGACATGTTTATAATACCTCAACTTTATATATTTAGAATCAAATATTAACAATGTTATTCTTTATCAACGATAGAAAGCTCTCTACTTGATTTTCTATCTCCAAAAACTCTTCTTCCTTAATCTTTCCGGCCTTTAGTTGTTTGTTTTTTTCACGAAGAATAGCCCTCATATCCGCAAGTTTTTCAAGGTTATCTGGTCCAATAAATATCAATAAATATTGGGCGTCAAATGACAAATACGTTTTTCCGCTATAAACAAGATCTCTCTCAAAATTTGTTAATCCATTTTTAATTATGGCATTTTCTTCAAGAAACTCCACATCTAATTCGGCTATTTCCTCGAATATATCATTTTCCTCTTTAAGAGCAAGCGATTTTGCATCTTTTCTCGAAAAATCAACATTTGGACAACCACATTGTTTTTTCATAGGAATTTCATCAATGGAGATCTCCCATTCTTCACTAACTTTTTTTAGTCTCTTTTGCCATTCTGGATCAGAATATTGGCCATAAAACCGGCAGTTTGCGGGCCGACTTTGGTAAATTTTGCAACGGTTATCTGCGCCAAGTAAAGGACATGGACGCACAATATCGTGATTAACAAAACTTTCAAAACAAGACGAGAGCAAATCCAATTTTTCTTCCTGATTCCATTTTTCTACAATTTTTAAAATTGCAACAAATTCAGACAAATACATGGGAGGACTAAAGTGCTTACAACAATCTGCTTCCACCGTCATTTTTTGTGGACAAAAATGACAAACCGTAGCAGGTATTTTGTCATATTGTTTTTGAAGTTTTTTTAATATATTTTTAGTTTTTAAAGAAAGAGTGTTAAATTCTATTCCAAGTAATTCGTTGACAAAATACATTATATTTTCTCCTATCTCAAATAAACAAAAAGATTGTTATCTTTTGAAACAAAAATAGTTTTGATCATCACAGCTTTTGGATCTTTAGTTTTTTCCCGAACCAACCTTATTAGTTCTTTGGTTTGCAAATAATTATCTAAAGATTCTACTTCTATTTTTGCAACCTCTGGAAATTCTTTGTTGTTGTATTTTCCAACACAAATATTTATTGTTTGGTTCAATATTTTTCTCCATATCTCACTTTGAAAACTTTATTTTTGGTAAAGGTCTGTTTCTACTATCTTCTTTATTAAAAAAGTATATTTTATTAAGTTTATGACATTTAGGACACATAAAATCCAAAGATTGATTTTTAAAACTTATTTCCACAATACCTTCAATTTCTGTTGATAATGTTTTTTCTTCGCAATAAGCACAAACAAAAACTATTTTAACCATTCAACAACTCTTCTATCAAAGAAACAAAACCAACTTGCGCTTCGTGTACCTTTGTTTTAGCATCATTAAGTTCGGCCCACAAATAATCTTTGTTTTCAAAATTAAGTTTTGGAATTATATTTCCTAAATTTTTAGCATTAAAAAAATATGCATGTATTTTTTTCTTACCACTTTTATATTTGTTTTCTCCAAGATATGATAATTTATTTTTATCAACAATAATTCCGGCTTCTTCTTTTAATTCCCTGGCAGCAGCATCCAGTGGATCTTCGCCTTTATCAAGTTCTCCCTTGGGAATACTCCAAGATTGATCTAATTTGCCTGATGGTTTTAAGAGGAGAATCCTTTTTTGTTTGTTAACAATCAGTACCCCTGCTGATTCTTTTATCATACGATTTCACACCCATTACGTCAATTTAAAATGTTTTCAAATAGGACTCGTTTGATATTGGATATTTATCTAACTTTTTCTATTCCTTTTCTTTCGAAATCTTCTATATTTTCGTTTTTCAATCCTTGATAAAGTTTTATATCATTCTCGTTTATTGGAGAAACATTTACAATAACATACAGCCTTGTTTTTTCAAACCCCTCTTCTCTTGATGAAAAAAATATTCCACCTAAAATTGGTATTCTTCTTAAAAATGGTATGCCTTTTTTTGATTTAACTTTCTTTTCCTGATCCAATCCACCTATAACAATATATTCTTCTGATTTTAATGTCACGTCTGTTTTTATTCGTCTTTCGGAATTTGTCGGAACTATAAAATTTCTAATTATTTTTTCTTCACTTTTCTCTTTAAGTATCTCCGATATCTTAAATTCAAGTACAACATTAACAGTATTATCGGGATTAATTTTAGGTGTTATTTTTGCTTCTGTTCCAACATTAATAAAATCAACAACCAATTGTTCCAGCGTTCCTACAACTCTAGATGTTTGATAAGGCTCTTTAGTGAGCGCATTAAATTCCAATGTTTTCCCATCATCAGAAACTCCAAAAGTATTACAAATAACTCTTCCACTTCCGTTGCTTATAATTGATTTTAGAGTATATTTCCAAAGCTCTTCTCCGATAACAAAAGATCCCTCAATTATTCCAAGACTGCTATCAGGAGATAATAAACTTGGTAATGAAATGGATGTGTTTCTAATTGCCTGATCCGACAAAGTTTCTTGTGATGTTTTTAGATTATAGGAATCTCCAAAACGAGAAGAAACTTCAACAATACTAACAGAAATTTTTACACGAGACCCAATAGCCAAGGTCGGTGATGTGTTTTCATCATTAGAAAACAAAGGGCAAGTAATAAAAAACAACGATACGAGTAATATTATATTTCTCATTTTGTCAAATCCTCTGCTTTTTAGTGTTGTCTAATGTTTCTGCTTCTGTGCCCAATTCTCCTTTCAAAAATATTCCATGTTTATCAATCATTGTAATGCGGCAAGGAGACTCCTGCCTTTAGGCAGGAGAGGAATTGCCGTTCCTTTCTCAATAACATACAATATTCAATCACTTCTGTCAAGAGCATATTTATAAAAAAAAATAAAGGTATTCCTCTAACATTTATCGTATTATAGTAATGTAGATATTATACTTCTGATAATCTAGTATTTGATAGTGATTGGAATGCTGCTATAAATATTGGATTAAGAAGTAATAGAAAACTTCCTGTATCGTTTAATTTTCCAATAGATGGAAAATTAAACTTTATGGGCAGGTCTAAGTCAACAGACCAATTGTGTGAATTTAATGTTTTTAGAAATAAAGATATTAGAGACAATGCAAGCC
>Ga0247727_10006292_pt1 | contig 23430 bp, 22 predicted proteins | sample WisWelCaveWW1625_FD_202498 | JGI IMG/M metagenome (GOLD analysis project Ga0247727, IMG submission 202498) | Biofilm microbial communities from Wishing Well Cave, Virginia, United States - WW16-25 | ecosystem: Environmental > Aquatic > Deep subsurface > Groundwater > Cave microbial mat | place...
GTAGAAAAACAACTTGGCCTACCCTTCATGGTAAAGTCAGCTAGTTTAGGGTCGTCAGTTGGCATAACTAAAGTGAGTAAAAAAAGTGAATTTAAAAATGCGATTGAAGAAGCGTTCCGGTATGATCATGAAGTTATTATAGAGGAATTTGTTGTTGGCCGCGAAATTGAGTGTGCGATTCTGGGCAATGCACCGGCAGCAGCGTCAAATCCTGGAGAAATAGTAATCAGTAAAGAATATGAATTTTATACCTTCGATGCCAAGTATGTAGACAGTAAAGCAGTGGAGATAAAGGTGCCGGCCGAACTGGATAAAGATAGTATCAAAAAAATCCGGGAAGTTTCCTTGCAGGCAATTCACGCCCTTCATTGTGAAGACTTTTCGCGCGTTGATCTTTTCTTAACCAAAAAAGGAAAAGTATACGTGAATGAAATCAATACCATACCGGGCTTCACCAACTCAAGCATGTACCCGATGATGTGGAAGGAACGGGGTGTTTCATTCACAGACCTCATCACCAAGCTGATTAACCTGGCCTATGAACGGCACAACGCCAATAAGCGCTTGCAACACGATTTCCAGTCTTCATTAAAATTCTGATACTTGTATATTTGTTCGCATTAATTTCAACTCATGAGTTTTAACCTGAAGAAATATACCTCCACCCTGGGCGGACTACTGATGAGCATCCTTATTACAAGCGGTACAGTGGTGCTTTTCATGGTAATTTATTTTTACGTATACCTGCCTGCCATTACGAATCACGGAGAAACCATTACCGTCCCTAATATTCAGGGCATGAAGATGGAACAACTGGAGGATTTTTTGGTTAGTCGCAACCTGCGCTATGAAGTAAATGATTCTTCATACTCCGATATGCATCCTCCGCTTACCGTACTGAAGCAATATCCGGCCGCAGGTGCTAAAGTAAAAGAGAATAGAGTGATTTATCTATCTGTTAATCGGGTCACCCCACCTACCGTACCCCTGCCTAACCTGGTAGACGGGTCACTTATAAATGCGGAAGTACAATTAAAGAGCAACGAGTTAAGGCGGGGGCGAATTCAGTTGATACCAGGCCCGTTTTTACATGTGGTAAAAGAGATGAAGTATCAGGGAAACACGGTTGAGCCGGGAACGCGGGTTACAAAAGGTTCAGTTATTGACCTGGTGGTGTATGATGGAGGTAGTAATTCCCTCATCTCTCCGGACGTGGTCGGGTTTTTACTGGAAGATGCCAAGTTTGCAATTTTTGGTTCTAACCTGAACATCGATATTGAGGTTGTGGGCGATACCATCGGTGCCGAAGTTATCGTACTCAAACAAAAGCCGGGATCTAATGAAAATATTAAAGTGGGCGACATCGTTAAAGTGTGGGTTGGCAAAGCGGGCACCCTCCTATCGGAGGATGGAGAAACTGGAAGAATAGAATTAAAATAGCATGCTAAAAATCAGACTACACTGTGTTTTCTTCTTGATGATGTTATCCACGGCCACGTGGGCGCAGCTAACCGTATACCCGCTTGAGCAAAAACCCGTTGTTGGAAAAAAAGCTGCCGCCAGGACGCATGATGTTGATCCAGTGTCCCTTCCCTTTTGGGATGACTTTTCCCTTGCCACGGTAAATCATGCAGTCGATTCACTTTGGATAAATAATAATAAAGTATTGGTAAACAACGGCCAGGCTGTTAACCCACCTACCATTAATGTGGCCACCTTTGATGGACTGAATGAATATGGTGAAGCTTATAATTCAACTGATAATCTTGATTTTGGATACAGGGACACTCTGGAGTCGCAGCCGATTAAAATGACAGAAGTAGATCTTCCATTCCGCAACGATGTCTTTTTGACTTTTTTCTATCAAGCTGGAGGTTACGGTGAACCACCTGATCCGCAGGACTTCTTGCGACTGGAATTTAAGGATGAGGATGGTGTATGGGATGAAATCTTAACACTAACCGTTGAAGAAGCTATAAATCCTGAAGTATTTTACGATACCATCATTCGGATAAACCAGGATGAATATTATCACGATGTCTTCCGGTTTCGGTTTGTTTCATTCGGGCGAAAATCCGGAAGGTACGATGCATGGCATATTGATTATGTGTATTTGAACCTGCGTGATGCTTTTGACATGAATACGTCAATCTCTGATCGTGCCATGACTAAACCCTTTACTTCTGTTTTAGGTGATTATTTTTCCATACCCTATTCACATTTTATTTCCGATCCTGCTGCAAATTTTTCAAGACCATTCATTGAGTTAAACAACCTAAAGGATACAATCTTTTCTCAGGTGGTGAGTTATACTTCTTATTTCAAGATTACCAATTATACCGGAAGCACAAGCAATGTTTCATACGATGGCATTCTGGATTTTGAAGAAGGTTTAGAGGCCTTGCCCAGCCTGGAAAGAGCAACGTATCAAATCGTGAACTTACCGGATGTTTCAACTTTTGACACGCTTGCTGATAATGCTGACATTTTTGTTAAGATTGGATTTGACAGTGGCGATAATGAAGAAGATTATCACAGCAGGTATAACCCGATTAATTTCCTGTTAAACGATACCCTTACTCATACTTTTATATTAACAGACTTTTATGCTTACGATGATGGTGAAGCTGAGTACGCAGCCGGGTTAACCACCAACGGAAATCAGCTGGCTTATCAGTTTGATATGAAAACCACGGAACAGGATACGATCAGTGATTTAAGTATTTACTTCCCATACTTTGCCGGAGCCAGCGCGACCAGCATGGAATTTTTTATTATGGATGATGAAAACGGTGTGCCCGGAAATATCTTATATGAAGAAACGATTACTGTATCACAGACTGCCAACAATGAGTTTGTGGAGAAGATTCACTTGTTTGAAGGGGTTATTGTAAAAGATACATTTTACATTGGTTACCAGGAACCTGCCTCTGGTAAAGTACGCATTGGACTGGATAAGAGTAGTAACGATAGAGAACGCCTCTATTTTAGACAAAATTCAAATGCTACCTGGAGCAATGACTGGATTGCAGGAAGTTTGATGATCAGGCCGCATTTTGGTGAGGCCGATATCGTAACAGGCATTCCGGAAGTAGTTAACCCCGTTTCATTTTATCCAAACCCGAATGCGGGTGAATTTTATGTGAAGGGTAAAGTAGAACAATTGCACCTCTTCACGATTACGGGTCAGCCTGTTGGTTTTTCTGTGGAGGATTTCCGTGAAGAAAAACGAATAAACGTTACTACTGTACCTTCAGGGCTTTACATCGCCCGGTACCAATCAGGCGGGCGAGTTTTTACTGAAAAAATTATAATCACCAGGTAGAGACGAAAACCATTGTGTCTCTACAAAAATTACTGTGATTGTCCACATGAAGTCCTAAGCTCATCGGCTTCCTCATGTTATCTATGAAACGCATTCGTTTTTAACTCACCTCCGACCCTCTTCGAGGGCCACCCACTCTCTACAAGTCTACCGTTAGGACACAAAAGTGATTGATGACCGTGTTATTGTAACTAACTGAGTGAGAGCGAGAAATCCTCAATGGTGCTCTCCAATAGGGGATTTCCCAGTCGTCCCTCCTTCGAAATGACGCACGTATTTATTGTTTTGTGTATCATCAGTAATTTAATGTTTTATAAGTGTTTTTTTACTTCTGCTGGTATTTGCGGCCTCTAATTTAAATCACATACATGCCAGTTGGGAAATTAGTTACATCAATTGTTCTGAGTAGATAACCCGATTTCATGTAAAATGTTTCCGAAAACGCCATTGAAAACTGCTCTATTATTCACGGCCTAAATGCGGTGCTGCATTGGGTTATCGATTTTTTCACCAGCAAGCTGGCCCATCGCTATAAAGGAAATCCCAGGATCTTTTTCCCCATTCTTGGATTTGACCAACTGCTTCACACCATTTGTTTGATTTTCTGGAAATTTAAAAGTTGTTAGTATCTTAACTGCCTACCGGCACTACCAACTGAGCTTCTAAAAATTATTTAATTTCTTCGAGCGGGAAACGAGTCTCGAACTCGCGACCTGCAGCTTGGGAAGCTGCCGCTCTACCAACTGAGCTACTCCCGCTTTATATAATGGTGAAGTTAAGGAGCAGAAGTAGAAAAACAAATCGACTTATACCATCTTTAATTCCGCCAGCTTGTTGCGGTAATTTTGCAACTCGCGTGAAAGTTTAATTTCTTTTTCTACTGTCTTGCGTTTGTAGGTATCAAACTCCTCGTACAGGCTCTCATTTAACTTGCGTAGTTCGCGGGCGGTGTATAAGGATACCTGGCCAATCGAAAACAGAATTCCGGATAGAACAACCAACCCCAGCAGCATAATTGAAACCACCGAAATAAATCCTGCTTTGGAAAATGGTTTTCCAAATACAATCAGGTTGTCGACTCCGGCTATCAACTCCTCTTTTGATTTTTCGCTCTTTTCCAAAGAAGCTTTAAACTCTTGAATATCTTTTTTTAGATTTGATACTTGTATCAATAAGATATTTTTCGCAGCCTTTTGAATTCGCATAGAATCCTCCACGATTTTCCAAAACTGATCCAGCGTGTATACTTTTATCATCCTGTAGCCGTTAACAATTTCCACATCGGTTTTGAGGCCATTAAATTGTTCATGTAATGTTCGAGGCTTTTGAGCAACCGGGCTTTCAGTACTAAATACAGTTGAAAACTCAACCAGGCAAAAGAGAAAAAGAATGTACTTCATGGGTAGCTTAAGATTAGTCACCCCAAAATACATTCCTTTAAGCATTTACCAAACAGGATAGACGACAAATTGAAATTGGCATCGCTCGACCGCCCTTCAGAACGATATACTGCCCATTGAGCCTCATGTTCAACTGTTCTCGTATACCGTTTTGAACACCTGTGAAAATTCTTCTGCTGATGTTGGGGTGGTGTTTCAACTTCCCTGGACCAGCAGGCATCATCCAATTGACCATCAATACGCGGAGCTTCATCCACCCTCATGGCCTGATACTGTTTCTTATCCTGAGCATCAACAGCAATGCCCGTTACGGCAATCATAAAGACTACAAGAAACTGCTTTGGCAAGATCATTTTAGCATTTAAACTATTCCGGTCATGCATAGTTATACAAACAATCAAAAAAAAATTATCAGAATTGACCATTGGTAAATCTTACTATTCCAACGGCAGTTTTACATTTACAGTATGAAAATTGGCTTGCTCTCGGATACACACAGCTTTTTGGATCCTAAAGTTTTTGAATACTTCACGGCTTGCGATGAAATTTGGCATGCCGGTGACTTAGGTTACCATGTAATTGAAAAGTTGGAGAAGTTTAAACCAGTGCGCGTTGTTTATGGCAACATTGACGATTTGGATTTCCAACGTAAGTACCCTGAGGATTTATGGTTCACGTGTGAGCAACTCAACATACTCATCACCCACGTTGGCGGAGCTCCCCCAAATTATAACCCACGGGTTAAAAAACTATTGAAAGATAAAATCCCAGATATTTTTATCTGCGGCCATTCACACATACTCAGAATTAAAAAGGATGCTCAATTCAACAATATGCTATACATCAATCCGGGAGCTGCCGGCAATCACGGACTTCACCAAACCAAAACGATCGTGCGGTTTGAAGTGTGGGGTAAGGAAATTAAGAATATGGAAGTAATTGAACTTGGAAAAAGGGGAGCTTTATAAAAGTTACCAGTTACCGGTTTCAAGTTACCGGTAACCAGCAACTGGTGACTGGTGACCAATTAAACGTATTGATTCAACATCACCGGCATCACCAGCATCAATATGTCTTCGCTCTTGTCTTTATCGGAAGGGAAAATAACACCAGCTTTGTTGGGAGCAGACATGGCCAGTTTGATTTGATCGGAATCAAGATTGGAAAGCATCTCTACCAGGAATTTTGCGTTGAAACCGATTTCAATGTCTTCGCCTTCATGTTCACATGACAAGCGTTCATTCGCTTCATTCGAAAAATCAAGGTCTTCAGCAGAAACCTGAAGTTCACTGCCTGTAATCTTTAATCGTACCTGGTGCGTAGTTTTGTTGGCATAAATAGAAATACGCTTTAACGCACCCAACAATTCGCCACGACCAATGGTCATTTTAATATTATCCTGTGTAGGTATTACATTTTCATAATCCGGGAAACGCTCGTCAATCAACCGGCAAATCATGCGGATATTTCCAAACTTGAAAAATGCATTCGATAAATTGAAATCGATATTAACGGGAGAATTTTCCGAAGGCAATGTAGCCTTCAGTAAATTAAGTGCTTTGCGCGGAATAATAATCGCACTGCCATTATCCGACTTCACATCGGTTCTGCGATAGCGTACAAGCCGATGACCATCAGTAGAAACAAACGTTGTGTTTTTATCACCCAGGTTCACATACACACCTGTCATGGCAGGTCGTAATTCATCGTTGCTGGTAGCAAAAATGGTATTGTTCACAGCACGTGCTAACACTTCCGAAGAAATCTCCGCTGAGAAATCATTGGATACATTTGGCACTTTTGGGAAATCGGTTGCATTCTCACCAGAGAGTTTGTAGCGACCGTTATCAGAAATTATTTCAATGCTATAGGTTGATTCATCAATCGAAAACGTAACGGGCTGCTCCGGTAAATTCTTCAATGTATCCAACAGGGTACGGGCCGGAACAGCAATGCTTCCCTTCTCCTTCGATTCCACCTGCAGCTCGGTGATCATGGACGTTTGAAGATCAGAAGCGGTTACGGTCAGGCCTCCCTTTTCCAATTCAAACAAAAAGTTTTCGAGGATAGGAACAACCGGGTTGGTAGTAATTACTCCATTAATATTCGACAGCTGCTTCAGCAGGTAGGCAGAGTTAACAATGAACTTCATTCTGTAATAGTGGTTTGATTTTTAAGCGTGGTAAAGGTATAAAGAAAAAGCAATAATCGAAACGACAATATAAGGGATAAGGTATAGGGTATAGGGTTAAAAGGTCAGTTCTTCACAAACCAGTTTCTAGTTTTGAAGACCCCGGTAAGTTTTCTTCTATCGAAAAATGCAGGTTGAGTACCCTGAATAATACCAAGAACCGAAGTTTCGCTACCGGATTCATACACCCAAAGTGAATAGCTTTTCCCAGAGACATCGCTCACTTGCAATTCCAATACAGGTTTTGTTTTAAGCAAACTGTCGTATTCGCTAACCTCTTCTTTTTTAACGTATCGGTCAACAGTTAGTAAGGAGACAGCATCTAAAAAATCGTTGAGCTTAGTGGTATCCACTGATGTACCCCCCCTAACTTCAAAATATACTTTACCCATAGTCACTTCAAAATCACTTTTCGGATTATATGGAAAAGAGGCTCTCAACGTTTGAAAATTTCTCCAGTTAAAGTTGAACACATATTTGTCTTTCCATCCATTTTCATCGAGTTCAAAAATTCCGGAAGCATAAACCCGGTATCCGGGAATCACGATAACGTAGGATTCATTTTCAATTGGGCTTTCAAAATAAGCTTGTGTTTTATTCAGGTTACCTCCTGCTATAAATCCCATCTGCAAGATATCAGTACTGTACAAACTTACTTTTACTCCCTCCTTCTTAAGCATTGTGCTGATGGAGTCTTGCATAGATTCTGCCACGGGACGTTTTGGCTCGGCTTGTTGAAGGGCAGCAAATAAAACATCAATCATATTCCGATCAGCCAACTGTCCATTTACTTTCCAGCGTGCTCCATCAAATTTTAACTCAACAGGCTGACCCTCTTTCTTTAAAATAACTTTATCAATCTTTGTAAAATCCGCTACTCGGAAAAGATTTTTATCGACAACAACCTGACTCTCTTTATTAAATGAAATGAATACACTGATCGTAGCGATGAAGAGTACACCGAAAGAAATCAATAACCTGATGTTTCGCTTTTGCTGCATCTCAGAAGGATGAAAATTTTCTTCTCCGAAAAACTGACCGGAACATACCATACATGATCAATAACAATAGAGGCAGGACGATATTAATCACTTGCCATTTTACTTTTTCGTTCCTCACTTTTTCTTTATCGAGCGGACGGATTTTTACTTCTTTATTACGGGCCACAATTAAACCGTCTTGTTCCACAAGATAAGCTACCGCATTCATCAACAATTCCTGGTTAGCAAATGTGTACCGTGCAAACTGATCGTATCCTAATTGCTGAGGCTGACCCGTTTGCGGATTCACATCGTTACGTGCCAGATCACCATCGGCAAATACAATAACCTTTGTTAAGGTGCTTTGATCTTTAAATGAAGACTGATCAACTCCTTCGGGTAAGAATCTGTTTTTAAACAGAGAAGTAAAATTTCCCTCAAGAAGATATCCGACAGGGATAAAACTTTCCGAAAAAGATTCTGCTGTCACATTTTTACGTAAGTCATTAATATTTACTTGCACGGGTGCCGAAACTTTGCGTGCATATTGAGATGTAAAAAGCAATGGGGTTTTCTTTACGCCTGGTGCCTTCACCGTATCCATACTACTTACAAACTTTGTTACCACAGCGTCCAGGTTGCGCGTCACCGGGTGATCCGCATACCGATTGATCAACGGAAAGAACGGCCAGTCCATTAATTGCAGCTGCGGTTTGCCACCAGCCTCACCGGTAACGACAGGATATAATCCTGCATTGCGGTCTTGTACCAAATCAAGATTCAGCCGCACTCCATATTTAAAGAGTTGATCATCCAGGTTCAGGTTGTACGGAAAAGCTGCATAATTCTCGAGTGAAGCGCTGTCCATACTTGCCTCCAGCTTATCCAATAGTAAGAGTACATTACCTCCACTCATTATATATTGATCGAGTTTGTATTTATCCTGTTGAGAAAAGCTAGTGGTAGGTTTTGCTATTATCAAGGCATCGTACCGGTCAAGTGATTTCTTTTTAGTAAAGTCTACTTTGAACACATCGTATGATTCAAGCAGCGTATTATTAAAACTTGCAATTTCCAAACTGTCCAATTCACCGTGACCGGTCACAAAACCAATTCGTTTACGATCAGCATTTGCAAGTTTATAAACAGTATTCGCTAACTCGTACTCCAAACCTTCTATCGATTGGTTTATTTGCTCATCCGCAGTCAGCGCTTTATTTCCTTTCAGCAACGTAACCCCTGCTTCAAATCCTCCATAGGAAATCAACACACCCGGAAAAATAATCTTCTCTGTAACCTGTCCGTTTTTAGGGTCAACTACATTGGTGGGCGTAATTCCTTTCTGGGCGAGCTCCTGCATGAACTCGTTGCGAGCCTTCTGGCTGGCGGCCATATTGGGATCGGTAAATACAAACCGAATTTTATCATCCGAATAAATCCGGAATTCCTCCAGCGTTTCGCGAATGGATTTCTGCAACCTTCTGAAGCCTGCATTCAGTTCACCTTCCAGGAATACCTCTACATAAACCTTGTCATCCAACTCCCGCAGCATTTGTTTGGTTGGTTCTTTAATGGAGAATCGCTTCTCTTCTGTCAGGTCTATTCTAAAAAAATAGTGAGAGGCCAACAGGTTAATCAACACCAACAATACAAGTCCGTTCGCCAGCAGAAGAAAGTCACCAAGCTTTTTGCTGTCCATTTTCACCATGACCGCGCGCTTAAAACAGTTTTTGAAATCACCAGCATGAACGTGCCAACACTTACGAAATATATCACATTGCGACTATCGATCAATCCTTTGCTCAGCGCTTCGTAATGATACAACACTCCAAGTTGTTTGATCAACAATGCATTTGCCGACCAAAGATTTAAAGTAGCGATCGATTCGAAACCTGTGAACAGAATAAAACACAGAAAGGCTGCGAGTATAAATGCAACAATCTGGTTTGAGGTGATAGACGATGCCACCATACCCACGGCACAAAATACACCACCCAACAATGCAAGTCCTATGTACGAACCAATCACTCCTGGAGTATCAATATTTCCTGAAGGGTTCCCAAGTGAGTGTATGGTAAAATAGTACATGAGCGTTGGCAACAATGCAAAAAGTACGAGCAGGAAACACGCTAAGAACTTCCCCAAAATAATATCCCAATCAGTCAGCGGTTTTGTTAATAACAATTCCATCGTTCCTGATTTTTTCTCTTCCGCAAAACTGCGCATCGTGATAGCTGGGATTAAAAAAATAAATACGTATGGACCCAACGAGAACAGCGTATCCATATCGGCATAGCCGTATTCCAATACGGAGGTTTCCGGAAATACCCACATGAGCAACCCCATGCTGGTTAGGAACACTCCGATCACCACATACGCAATGAGTGAATTGAGAAAACTGTTGAACTCTTTCGACAAGATCTGAATCACAAATTATTTTCGTTTTGCTGTTTTTTCGGGATTCTGACGAGTGTCAAAGATATCGGTAACATAAACGTTATCATCTTCAATACGATAAATTATTTTATAGTTACCTTCATTAGTGGCCAGTTAAACTTTTAAAAATGAAGCGTAAGTGTTTGGTCCTTTTGAATTTCGATCCGATTTTAGGAGGTGACGATTTCAACTCAATTTTCATTTTTTAATATTTTGAAAGTTTCATTTTTGACTTATTTGAGGACTTAATTTTCGGATATTAAATATGAATCTGTTTTAACTGGCCACTAATGAGTTACCTTCTAAAACAAATCTGTGTTTTTGATTAAAGATTTTTAAATGGGATTCAATCCTTCCGCGTTCTGCAAAATTTTCCAATGACTCAATCGGGTAAAAATCCGATCGATAATTCTTTGGGCTACGTTTACAGAAACATCAAACTGATAATACTCATATATCAACCGTAGGTATTGCTCCGCAGGCTCCGTTAAAAATACATTCATTCAATCACCAGTTCTTAGATTCTTTACGAGCCCGTTTCAAGGATTTAACCTTTCCTTTTTTTTATGGCCTGATTGGCAATTCGTGCCCGGACGATCAACTCCTCCTTTGAAATAGGGTCTCCACCCGGATTGGCCCCAACCACTTTTAAATCCCCGACATATTCTTTCATCATGGCATGAACAACTTTCAAAAAGCGCTCGTCAGCCTGATTGATGTATTTTTGAAGTTCTTCTTTTAATTGTGTTGATCGCATAGTTTTAACAAATATAGAAAATTCAGAAGATCAAACGGGGCTCGTAAGCGACCTGAAAACACTTTCCAACGAGTTTTCTTCCTGCTTCAGGCCAAGCAACGAGAGTTTTCTGTCAGCAGCAAACCTGAAAATTTCCGGGCGAAGATCAACTCCGGCATGAGCCGTAATTTTGAATTGAGATGGGCTCGATACTTCAACTGCTTTTACTCCTGTCAATCCCCTCAAATCCTCCATGGAAACGTTTCCTTCAAACTCAACAATAACAACAGTTTCACTGCTCTGGCTCTTCATTAAATTCGACAGCTGATCGTCCGCTACAATCTCTCCTTTATTAATGACAATCACGCGATTGCACAACGCTGACACTTCCTGCATGATGTGGGTGGAGAAGATCACAGTTTTATTCTTACTGATTTCTTTAATGAGTTTTCGAATCTCTACTAATTGATTCGGGTCCAATCCTGAAGTGGGTTCATCTAAAATCAATACTGCTGGATCGTGGATAAGGGCTTGCGCCAATCCCACCCGCTGACGATAACCTTTCGACAAGGCCTCTATCTTTTTGTTTTCTTCAAGGCTCAACCCGCACAATGCAACCATCTCCTCCACTCTATTCTTAAGGGTTGCCCCATGAATGCCGTACAACTTTCCGATAAACCGGAGGTATTCGTGTACATACATGTCGAGGTAGAGCGGGTTGTGTTCAGGTAAATATCCCGTAACTCGCTTCACATCAATCGAGCGGCTTACTACATCGTACCCGGCTACTGTCACCTGACCCTCGGTGGGCGGCACATAGCTGGTAGCAATTTTCATGGTGGTCGATTTGCCAGCACCGTTAGGTCCCAGGAAACCAACGATCTCACCCTCACCCACCTCAAACGAAATGTTGTTCACCGCCTTTTGTTGGCCGTATAGCTTGGTTAGGTTTTTAACGTGGAGTGACATGGCTTATGAAGCATCTGCTGTGGCAGACGGGCACAAAACTAAAGAAAATTATGATTTACAGATTAGATTTGTCGTTCAGGTCACTTTACAATAACCTGGCTTATTAATTGCCGTTGTAAACCATAAAGTTTTTAAGAAATTTGCGTTCAACATTTGAATTATGAGGAATTTATTTTTTGCAGCAAGTCTTTTCGTTTCGCTTAACATTGCAGCTCAAACCAAACCGGCCTATTCGATACAATTCAAGGTACAAGGTTTAAAAGATACAACGGCCTACCTGGGGTACTATTATGCCGAAAGCACCTATGTGCGCGACACCGCCAACGTAAACAGCAAAGGAGAATTTACCTTTGATGGCAGGCAAGCATTGCCGCAAGGTGTTTATTTTCTGGTGCTCGATAAGTCTCGCATTTTTGATCTTGTCATAGGAAGTAACCAGCACTTTTCACTTGAAACCAATACCACCGATTACATCAAGAATATGGTGGTGAAAAATGATTTGGATAATAAACTGTTCTTCGAAAACATGGTGCACAATGGAACCCTGAGCAAAGAAGCAGAACCCTTCATCAAAATTTTACAGGACAGCACCTTAAAAGAAGAGAATAAAAAAGAAGCAAGAGAAGCGTATCGTAAAATAAGTGAAAAAGCCATCGCCTACCAGAATACAATTGTAGGGCAGAATCCGTTAACCATGACGGCCCGGCTATTCAAAACTACGAAGCAAATTCAGGTTCCGGAACCGCCCAAAAAAGCAGATGGCAGCATTGACTCTACATTTCAGTTACGCTATTATCGCGAACATTTCTTTGATTATTTCGATGTCAGCGATGATGCACTCATACGCCTCCCACAACCCTTGTACAGTAAAAAGGTAGCCGAATACCTCGATAAACTTTTTGTTCCCCAGGTGGATACCATCATGAAAGCCATTGATGGGTTAGTAGTAAAAGCAAAAAGAAATCAGGAAACCTATAAATACATGATCTTCTTGCTTGTTCTTAAATATCAAACCCCGGAATATATGGGCATGGACGAAGTGTTTGTGCGGCTTTACGATACATATTTTGCTACCGGTGAGATGGATTTTTGGGCCAATGAGAAGTACAAAAAAAATTTAAAAGACCATGCGTATAATTTGCGCAAAAGCTTGATTGGTAAAATCGGACCTAACTTAATGATGCAGGATGCGAACCTTCAGCCTCGTTCGATGTACGATATTAAAACCAAATACACCATTCTTTATTTTTATGATCCTGATTGTGGAAGTTGTAAAAAGGAAACTCCGGTGCTGGTAGATTTCTACACCCGGAACAAAACGAAATTTAACGTAGAAGTATTTGCTGTGAACTCTGACACTTCCATGGTGAAGATGCGGAACTACATTAAAGAAATGAACATGAAATGGGTTACGGTGAACGGACCTCGCACCTATCTTAAAGCTTATCAGGATTCGTATGATGCCGCTACCACACCAACAATTTATGTGCTGGATGAGAAAAAGAAGATTATCGGAAAAAAAATACCGGCTGCCAAGTTGGAGGACTTCCTGACCAACTATGAGAAAATTCAGAAGGCAAAGGCCGAAATGGCAAGAAAATCAACACCCTAATGAGCCTTCTGTAACATTTTAGAACTTTTTTGAGTCTAACATGCAACTATTCACGCGTATTGGAGTATCTAAGGAATAAAGCAACAACGCCATGACATTTATCGACAAAATTTTGGGCAAGAATAAAAAGAAGGAGCTGAAGGCTCGTTGCCCGATCACAAAAGAATCTATAGAGACAGGCTTTGGATACATGCTGACTACCTCGCAGATCGTATCCTCGAAAAAATACTGGGACATGGTCATGACCGAACCGGAAACCATGTCGTACACCGTATCACACTTTAAAAATCTGGAGAGCGGCACACAAATGCGCAACTTGATTTTTGAAAAATACAGCTCGGTGGGGAAACCGTGGATGGTTTCAGATTCGTGCATTAACCTTTTTGAAGTAGATAAGACTAATGCAAGAGCCTACGCAAAAAAATGGTGGGAAACAGAGGGTAACTTTTTACCAAATGATGCAGGCACAGCCCTTGAAAAACTTGACCCCACCAGCTACCAGGCGCTAAAAGATTACGCAGTATTAGAAGCAGGAAGAAATCGCGTGATCTTATAGTAAGAATTCTCAAGTACAGGTTTAGGTTTATTTTTAAAAACCCTTTCGTGAATAGCGAAGGGGTTTTTCTTTTTACTCACCATGCTTTGAGTTAAGTGCAGCGGTTCTGAATCCAGTCATGGCATCGAACGCTAGCGTTCGATGCCAATCATGTTACTTTACCAGCAGGTTCAGCGGCTTTCAGCCGCTGAACCTGCTGGTTTTTCCCGCGCGGACTACATGTTCTATTAAGAACGAATGCCTGTCGCTCTGCGCACGGCACTCGCTTTTTTCTGTGCAAAAGCTCCGTTATTGTTGTTGAGAGTTAAGGTTAATTGTTTCGATCAATCGTAAATTGAACGAGTTGTTGCAACGATGTTTTGTAGACTGACTCTTGTAAGACACTTAGCTGTTGCAAGGCCCCCTGGTGAAATTTGCTCATCGTTTGATTCGCGTATTCAATACCTTCGGATTTTTTGACAAACTCAATTACCTCTTTCACCTTCTTCGGCTTTTGGCTTTCATTCTTGACGATGCTGATGATCCGTCTTTTCTCTAACCACGATGCTTTCGATAATGCATAAATAAGAGGCAGGGTCATCTTTTTTTCTTTGATGTCAATACCTAAAGGTTTACCAATCTCATCTTCACCAAAATCGAAAAGGTCGTCTTTGATTTGAAAGGCCATGCCTATTTTTTCACCAAACTCACGCATGCTTTCAACAACCGTATCACTGGCTCCCGATGAACTGGCACCAACAGCACAACAGGATGCAATCAGAGAAGCCGTTTTCTGACGGATGATTTGAAAGTAAATCTCTTCCGTGATATCAAGCTGTCGCGATTTTTCAATCTGAAGTAATTCTCCTTCACTCATTTCCTTTACAGCACGTGTAACGATGCTCAATAAATTGAAGTCTTTATTTTCTACTGATAATATCAGTCCTCTCGAGAGAAGAAAATCACCCACCAAAACAGCCACCTTATTTTTCCAGAGCGCATTGATCGAAAAAAAACCCCTGCGATAATCCGCGTCATCTACCACATCATCGTGCACCAAAGTAGCAGTATGAAGAAGTTCAATAAGGGCAGCCCCCCGGTACGTTGATTCATTGATTGTTCCGCATGCACCGGCACTTAAGAAAACAAACATCGGGCGCATTTGTTTGCCCTTACGTTTCACAATGTAGTTCATGATCCGGTCGAGCAACAGAATGCGGGTTTTCATTGAATCCCGAAACTTAAACTCAAACTCATCCATCTCGCGGGCGATGGGAGCCTTAATATCCTCTAACCGTAAAGCCATGTCCTACAATAATACAACGGGTTGACCCTCTTTCAAAATTTGCAAACCTGTCTGCGTACAGGCAAGATTCAGTTCCACTCATGGTTAAATGATGTTAACCCAGTATATTGGTTGTTATGTTTGATCGGATAAAATCGGATAGCCCGTGGGAGTACGCGGTATTTGCATTGGTGGTATTGGTAGTGACGTTTGTCATCTCCAAAATTTTGAAATTTGTAATTGGGCGTTTTGTTAAGGCAGCAGCTCAAAAACTAAAAGTAGATCCTACACGCTTTAAATTCTTTAAAAACGCAATTGATTTTATCATCTACCTCACGGCTGTTATCGTAATTTTCAGATCCATACCGTCATTAAAAACGTATGGTAACACCTTGCTCACCGGGGCGGGTGTACTCGCGGCCATTGTTGGTTTTGCCTCACAGTCGGCTTTCTCGAATATCATCAGTGGGATTTTTCTGGTTATCTTCAGACCGTTTGGTGTAGGGGACAGGGTGCAAATAGGACAACTTTATTCAGGCGATGTAGAAGATATTACATTGCGTCACACAGTCATCCGCAATTTTGAGAACAGGCTCATTGTTATTCCGAACAGTGTGATTAACAACGAAACCATTATTAACTCAACGCTTACTCACGAATTAGTGTGTATCTTTATTGAAGTCACGATTTCCTTTAATTCAGATGTTGACAAAGCCATGCATCTTATGCAGGAAGAAGCAATGAAACATCATGAATGTAAGGACAACCGAACGGAGGAAGAAAAGAAAAATGGTGAACCACAGGTTGCGGTGAGACTTATTAGCCTGACTGAATCCGGACAACAATTGAGGGCGTATGTGTGGGCCAAAGATCCTGCGCCTGGGTTTATCCTGAAATGCGATCTGTTAAAATCAATCAAGCAACAATTTGATAAGAGTAATATTGAAATTGCGTACCGTACTGTATATATGAAAGAATTTCCATCCACCACTGTATGAGAAGAAGAAAATCGCAGGAGCCCATACTTAGTCAAAAGGTCATCCTTGAATTAATTTCCTACAACGTTGAGCAATACGATAAATTCGACCAGGGTTCGGTAGACGAACTTTTACCCAAACTTAATTCTGACCGTGTTAACTGGATTAACCTTGATGGGTTAACCAATTCGAGCATCATTGAAAAATTACAGGCGCACTTTTGTTTTCATGCGCTTATGATAGAAGATATTCTGAATGACCAGCGGCCCAAAGCAGAAGAATATGAAGACTACCTGTACTTCACGCTAAAAATGCTGTATAGAATTGAAGGAGATAAGATTGACTATGAGCAAATAAGCTTTGTGTTGGGAAGTAATTATCTGATTTCATTCCAGGAGAAAGCGGGGGACTTGTTTGGCCCCTTCCGCGAACGTATCCGTCTGGACCAGGGTCGTGTTCGCAAAAAAAAAGGTGACTACCTGTTGTATAGGCTGATCGATATTATTATTGATAACTATTATGTGGTGCTGGATAACATTGGCGACCAGATTGAAGAAATTGAAAACAACATTCACTCTAACTCAAGTGAAAGGGCATTTCATAAAATACAATCAATCAAAAAAGAACTCATCTTCTTACGCAAGGCTGTGTACCCCCTGCGGGAAGCCTTGAGTAAGGTGGTAAAAGGCGAAACGAGTTTCGTTGAAGATGACAACCTCCGATACTTCTCAGATGTGTATGATCACACGGTTCACCTCATTGATTCATTGGATACCTACAAAGATCTTACCTCGAGCTTAATGGATATTCATATTAACACGATGAATACCAAAATGAATGAGGTCATGAAACTCCTCACGATCATTACCACTATCTTCATTCCACTATCCTTTATTGCCGGCATCTATGGTATGAACTTCGATATTATGCCCGAGCTCCGATGGAGGTATGGATATCCGGCAGTGCTTGTTGCCATGGGTGTTGTCATGGGGGGGATGATCTACTATTTTAAACGAAGGAAATGGTTCTAAGTGTTATCGCATCATCTTGTAGTCGTATTTCTACCATTTCAGGAATCGTTTTAAAAATCTTCAGGACTTTAATTTTGTACTTGAACAGGGTGAACTCATCTCCTTCTTTTAAGGAGGCCCGATGATGCATGATTAAGCCGGCAAGTGTTTCATACTCATCCGATTCAGGGAAAGGGGTTTTCAGTTGCTTGTTAATATCATGCAAGGGTGATTGCGCCACAACCTGATACACCAGCTTATCAACCGTAGTTACAATTTGAGTTTCATGGTCATGCTCATCCTGAATATCGCCTACCAGTTCTTCGAGAATGTCTTCCAGCGTGACCAAACCAATTGTGCCACCAAACTCACTTACTACAATCGCCATCTGGATCTTCTTCCTCTGGAAATCGCGCAAGAGGGAATCGATCGGCTTCGTTTCAGGAACGTATTGAACCGAGCGCATCACATCTCTCAGGGATTTATGACTTTGTTCATCTACATACGCCCTCACAATATCTTTTGCGAAAACAATTCCAACAATCTCATCCAGAGAATGTTCGTACACAGGAAAACGCGAATACCCTTCCTTCAACACAATATCCATTGCTTCCCGGATAGTAACTTCCGCTTTAATGGGGCTTATTCTCATGCGCGGCACCATCACCTGGCGCACCACCCGGTCATCGAAGTCAAAAACATTTTGAATCAACTCCCGCTCCGAGGGTTCTATCGCGCCACCTTCTTCGCTTTCGGCAATGATGAGTTTTAATTCATCTTCAGAATGAATTTCCTGCTCGCCAATGGGTCTTATCCCGAATATCCTTAAAAAAGTATTCGCCATTCCGTTCAGCAACCAAATGAACGGTCTGAACACAACATAAAAAACCCGTAACGGAATGGATAATTTCAGCGTGGTAGATGTTGGGTAACGAATTGCCAGAGACTTGGGGGCCAATTCACCAAATACAATATGCATGACGGTAAGAAAGAAGAATGCAAGTGGTAAAGCAATGGCATGCGACACAGTTTCGCTCATTTCATATCCTAATCCCTGCATGGCATTCAGGATTATCCTGGACATAACATCTTCGCCTACCCAACCTAAACCCAAACTGGCGAACGTAATACCCAATTGAGTAGCGGCTAAATATCCATCCAGGTTATCGATAATATTCAAGGCAGTTTTACGGGAGAAACTTCCTTCTTCCAGGGCAATCTGAGACGACCGCACCTTTACAATGGCAAACTCGGCAGCAACAAAAAAACCATTTAATAAAACGAGGAAAATTGTTAATAGAACATCAAATGCCATGGTATGGGCTTGCATTAAGCAGGCAAAGATAAAAGAACTACCGGAATTCGTGAAACCGCTGGAATTGAGATTGTTTTATGGAAATTGTGTTGCCCTTAAATAATCGGCAAGGGCCGAAATTCTAAATCTTTTTCTCCAATTCAGTTATCTTCGCTTGCGCTTCTTTCTTTCCCAATGAAAGAGATTTCTTGTAAAGCTTAATTGCTTCCTGGTAAGATGCCTTTTTCTTTTTAGGTGCAAGCTTCGTCCTGTTGGCTGTTTCTTCCACCGCCAGGGCGCGCGCATAATAGGCATCAGCTTCGCTTACTTTAGAATTGATCATCAACTCTTGTATCTTTTCTTCAATCAACGCGAGTTCTTCCTCTTTTGCTTTGATTTGTTCTTCTTTTTCAAAAAGTTCGTCTTCCTGAAGTTTAATTGTTTGACTCAGGTTTTGATTTTCATTGCGTTGCATTTCAACTTTTTCTTGAAGTGCAATTATTTCTTCTGATTTATTAACAAGTTCTGCTTTTAATTTTTTAATGGTCGCTGCAAAAGCATTAGCACTACCTTTTGATTTTTTAAGTTGCTTTTCCAGGTCTTCTATTTTCGCCTCAGTTTCTCGCACATAGTTGTTGAGGTCTTTCATGCGAGCGGTATAGTTGTCGTACGTGGTACCTTCAACCATATTCACCCGCAACAGTTGCCGGTTAGCGTCAATAGAGTCCATAAGGGTACCAACTTCCTGTAATGTTTCCGCTACGCGCTGCGAGGTCTCCAATTCAACGGTGAGCGAATCAACCTTTGACTGGAGTTGGGCTTTTTCTTTTTTATCGCAACCGGAAACCGCTATGGCAATGAGAAGTACCGGTAATACAATTTTAAACATATGGGTTGGTTTTGGTAGAACAAAAATACGCTCATTTCCAACAGTAATATGGCACTTTTAAAAATAATTTTAAGAGTTAAAACCGACTGATCTTATCCAAACATTATAAAACAAATTCCTTTTTGCGGTATCCTAAACGCGAGTAACTTAGCGGCCGTTTTCCACCATTCATAGATGCCCAAATTAGTTACCAACCAAACGCGCATTGCCGACTTAGGCAAGCCACGGGTAATCATTATAGGAGGAGGATTCGGTGGACTTGAGGTTGCAAAACGTCTTAATGGCTTTAAAGCTCAGGTAGTATTGTTTGATCGATACAACCACCACACCTTTCAGCCCTTGCTGTATCAGGTTGCCAGTTCAGGATTGGAAACCAGTTCCATTGTATATCCTTTCCGCAAACGTTTTGCCAAACAGGATGACTTTTACTTCCGCATGGGTGAAGTAACTTCCATTAATCCAACAGAAAATTGTATTGAAACTTCTATCGGTAGTGTGAAGTACGATTACTTGGTTATTGCAAACGGTGCAACAACTAATTTTTACGGAATGAAGGGTGTGGAAGAAAATCCCATTCCGTTGAAGAGTATCATTGATGCCATCAAACTACGCAATAGAATTATCCGCAACATGGAAACCGCGCTGCTCACTGATGAGCCGCAGTTGATGAACAGTCTGATGGATTTTGTGATTGTAGGTGGCGGGCCTGCCGGTGTTGAATTAGCGGGCGCTCTTTCAGAATTGAAACGGCACGTTTTCCCGAAAGACTACAAGGAACTTGAGCTAAGCAATATGGATATCCATTTGGTAGAGGCAACCCCTCGCCTCCTGAATGGGATGTCGGACATTGCTTCGCAAAAAGCGCTCGAGTATTTACAAAACATGGGAGTTAAGGTTCACCTCAACTGTGCCGTAAAATCGTACGATGGGCAGCAGGTTGTGTTTAACACTGGTGAAAAACTGATCTCCAAAACGCTTGTGTGGGCAGCAGGTGTAAAGGGGCAACCGTTAGCGGGTTTAAAAGCAGAAGCGATTGGACGGAGCGGGAGAATTAAAGTAGATCAATTCAACTGCGTGAAAGGTTACGAAAATATTTTTGCTATTGGAGATGCAGCCATTATGGAAGGTGATACGAAATTTATAAACGGCCATCCCATGATGTCACCTCCTGCGATGCAGCACGGACAGAATCTTGCTGAAAACCTAAAGAAATTAATCAATAAAAAGGCTCTAAAACCTTTCCGCTACCACGATAAAGGTTCGATGGCCACTGTAGGTAGAAACCGTGCTGTAGTAGATCTGAATGTTCTAAAAACACAATACAGAACGCAGGGATTCTTTGCCTGGTTTATCTGGATGTTCGTTCACCTTATTTCAATTATCGGATTCAGAAATAAATTCTTTGTTATGTTTAGCTGGTGGTGGAGTTATTTTTCTTATGATAAGAGTAATCGATTGATTATAAGTCGTAATAAAGAAGGAGTTAATTAATATTTCGTTACATTAATACTAAGAATGGTGCCCCTTGAATCCCAAAAACATACCAACCCGCTCTCGACTGCTGGCGTTCTAATTTCTCTTGGTATTATTTATGGCGACATCGGTACATCGCCATTGTATGTGTTCAAAGCTATTGTTCAGTCCGAAACGATCAGCAAAGAACTAATCTATGGCGGGCTATCGTGTATTTTCTGGACACTCATATTAATTACCACCGTAAAATATGTGTACCTCGCTTTAAATGCCGATAACAAAGGCGAGGGTGGTATTTTTGCTTTGTACGCATTGGTACGAAGGTACAAAGTGAAGTGGCTGATTTACCCGGCTATAATCGGGTGTGCTTCACTTATCGCTGACGGATTTTTAACACCAGCCATCAGTATTTCTTCTGCTGTGGAGGGGTTGAGGATTATCAACCCCAATATTCCCACCGTTCAAATTGTGATTGCGATTATGGTCGGCTTGTTCTTCTTCCAACAATTTGGAAGCAACGTGGTAGGAAAAACATTTGGGCCTATCATGACAATCTGGTTTGTGGTGATAGGAGCACTGGGCGCATTTCAGTTATTTAAAAATCCAGCAGTGTTAGAAGCGCTCAACCCGATGTACGCAGTCTGGCTATTAACTGAACATCCGGGAGGGTTTTGGATTTTAGGTGCCGTATTTCTGTGTACTACCGGAGCGGAAGCATTATACTCTGACTTGGGCCATTGCGGAAAGGAAAATGTTCGCGTTGGCTGGTCGGTAGTAATTGTTTGCTTGATTCTCAACTACTTTGGACAGGCCGCCTGGCTGATGAGTTTGGAAGGTCAGCCAATTGGAGATCAAATACCATTTTATGCGATCATACCAGAACAGTTCCTTGTGTTTGGTATTGCCATTGCAACGTTAGCGGCCATCATCGCCAGCCAGGCATTGATTTCCGGAACCTTCACGCTCGTGAACGAAGCCATGAAACTGAAGCTATGGCCAATGGTGCGCGTGCGATACCCAACACAACTCCGGGGACAAATCTATATTCCATCCGTTAACTGGATTTTGCTTGCAGGCTCTATTCTGGTCGTGTTGCTTTTCCGCGAGTCATCTGCTATGGAAGGTGCATACGGCTTAGCTATTACCATTAACATGCTGATGACTACCTTGTTGCTGGTCTTTTATTTTTACACGGCAAAACACTCAACAGTACGAACCATCATGATCGGGCTTGTTTTCTTCTCGTTGGAGATTATGTTCCTGGTATCAAACCTGAATAAATTTCCGCATGGAGGTTGGTTTACATTCTTAATGGCCATTTTCTTTTTTGGAATTCTGTTTGTTCAGGTTCGCGCCCGTGCACTCAGAACGCGTCATACTGAATTTGTTGATTTGAAACATTATGAAGATATGATCCGGGATTTACAAGCCGATACATCTGTTCCGAAAGAAGCAACCAACCTGGTGTTCCTCGCAGTGGCCGACAGCAAAAAATACATCGACTCCAATATTATATACTCTATCTTCCGCAAGCGACCGAAGCGGGCAGATGTATATTGGTTTGTTCATGTGGATACAGTGGACACTCCGTTTACAAGTAAATATTCGGTTGACACGATCATTCCGAAGAAATGTTTTTTTGTGCGCATTAAGCTTGGGTTCAAAGCTGACCACCGCCTAAACCTGTTGTTCAATAAAATAATTCACGAAATGGCCGACAATGCCGAAATCGATTTGATTAGTCCGTACCCTGCCCTGCACAAGTACAGCATGACAGCCGATTTCAAATACATCATTATTCAATCGTGGGCCTCTGCCGACAGTGAGGTATCGAACTTAGACAGACTGGTTATTCAGGGTTATCGGATCCTCAAAAAATTCAGCCTCTCTACCGAAGAGCACTATGGCATTGAAGCTGCCAACCTCGAACTTGAAAAAGCACCAATTCAAGTAGGGCCTGCTGCGAAGGTGAAGATTAAGCGGGAGCGAGAGGATGTGTAGCTTGCCCTCGCTACACCAATGAAAGCAAAAAGAGCCAATCCTACCTCGATAGTAGTTCTTACCTATGAGATAGATATCTATATTTGAATTTATAATCCCTTTAACAACCTTATCAATTAAGCAAAAGAGGAATGAAAGCCTTTATCAATCAAATGTAATTTCTAAAGAACAATATGAATCTTGCCTGAAGGAAGTGTTTGCTGAGGAAAGGCTAATGTATGAAATTGGTACTAAAATTTCGGAAGTACGGTTAGAAATGGCCAAGTTAGAGATGGCCATTGAAAAATTGAAAATTGAACATGAAACTAGATTAAATA
>Ga0247727_10006293_pt1 | contig 23429 bp, 22 predicted proteins | sample WisWelCaveWW1625_FD_202498 | JGI IMG/M metagenome (GOLD analysis project Ga0247727, IMG submission 202498) | Biofilm microbial communities from Wishing Well Cave, Virginia, United States - WW16-25 | ecosystem: Environmental > Aquatic > Deep subsurface > Groundwater > Cave microbial mat | place...
CCTCGACGCCGCGCACGTTCGCGAGACGGGCCACGAGCCCCGGCAGCCGCGCCGCGTGCGCCGAGACGAGGACGCTCGTGGGCTCGCCCGCGTGCTTGAGCACGCTCACCTGCTGCTGGAGCTCCTCCGCGAAGCGTGCCGTCCACGCCTCGGCTTGCGCGCGCGTCAGCTCGGTCTCGACCTCGCGCCCCACCGCGGGCAGCGCGACGGGGAGGACGCCTTTGCGCTCCAGCGCCGCGAGCCACCCCGGCAGCCGGTCGAAGAGGGCCTGCTCGGTGGCGGCGTCGTGAAGCGGATCGAAGCGCGCCTGTCTCACGAACGCGTCCGCCGCCCCGCGCATCTGCGCGTCCACGACCTCGTCCGCTCCCCAGCGGTCGATCCGCGCCACGCGCTCCCGCACGAGCGACGCTCCTTGTCGGATCTCCGTCACCACGGCGCGCCGGAGCCCCAGGTCGACGTGAAGCAGGCGCTCGCCGGTGAAGCCCGCCGAGGCGGCCGCGACCGCCGCATCGACGAGGCCCGTGACCGGCATCGAGAGCGCTCGCGTGATCCCGACGAGCAGGCCGAGCTGGCGCTCGTCGTACACTCCGGGGACCGCGAGCAGCACCTCGGCCGTCCGCGGCTTCGCCTTCGACCACACGCTCTCGAGGTGTCCGTGGACCAGGTCGGCCGAGCTCAGGCCCTCGGGAAACGGCGAACCGAGCGGCGCGCTGTCGAGGCGCGCCCAGAAGTCGCTCGCCACCAGCCGGGGCTGCAGGCGGGAGGCGGAGAGCGCCTCCTCGCCGAAGCGCACGCGCGCAGGCTCGACGATCGCGATGCCGGGGCTGGGCCCGAAGACAAAGCCGCCCTCGGCCACCGCGAGGAGGCCGGAGTCGGAAGCGTCGAGGCCCAGGACGCGCGCCACCGTCGCGCTCTCAGGCCTGCAGGTTCACGAGCAAGTGTTCGTCCACGTAGCTCTCGGTGTCGAGCACCTGGCGCTCCTGCTTGAGCTGGAGCTGGTGCAGCACGAACATCAGCGCCAGGCTCAGCAGCAGCGCGATGAAGGTGGAGTTGAAGGCGACGCCGAGCGCCTCGGTGACGCCGGAGATATCGCCCTGCACGGCGCGGTGTGCCTGCGTGAGCGCGTCTCCGATGCCACGCACCGTGCCGATGAAGCCGATCGACGGGATCGCCCAGGCGATGTAGCGGATCATCGCCAGCTCCGAGTCGAGCCGGTCCGACTCGGCGGCGCACACCTCGCGCGCGGTGGACGAGGCGTCCTGGATGCTGCGGGTGGCGCGGAAGCGGTTGAGCGCCGCGAGCGCGGTGCGCGGGAGCAGCAGGCGCCGCTCGGCCTCGGGCAGCGCCTGCACCTGGCGCGCGCGTACTCGCGCGCGTCCTCGGGCAGGATGCGCGCTCCCGGGGCGACCGGTACGAGGTCGCTCTCCAGCAGCCGCCGCTCGTGCGAGCTGATGCGCCACTTGGCGCCCATGATGAAGAGCGCCCAGAGGCACAGGATGAACTCCGACTCCTGCTCGGGGTCCTTGATGATCACCCACCACGAGCGCTCCTGGATGTACTCGGGGTTCTCGCGCATCTGGCGCGCCTGCGTCTCGAGCACGACCTTGGCGCGCGGCCGCACCACCAGCGTGTACGGCACGTGCACGATCAAGAACGAGAAGGCCAGCGTCGCTACCTGGTAGACGAGATCGTCGACGTGCAGCTTCCGCATGGCCTCCCTCAGATGTCTGTCGGAAATGCGACCGCGTCGTCGGCGCTCACCTTCTCCGATGGCACGAAGTCCTGGATGTCGCCTGCGGGGGTCGGCGACGGCGCGGGCAAAGGTGTCGCCGCGGGAGCCGGGGCGGCGGGGGCCGCTTGGGGTGGTGGCGGATCGCCGGTGGCAAAGGCCGCGCTCGCGGCGGCCAGTGTCAGGAGCAGCGGCCGGACGAGACCCCTCATCTTCCCCCCTCGCTCATTGCGCGTAGCGCGCGATGCGGAAACCCACGTCCGCGCGCGGGTCCTTGCCGTAGTCGCGGTAGCTGAGCCGCAGCTCGGTGATCGTGCCGTGCAGAAAGCTCGCGCCGCGGATCACATGGTACTCGCCCTCGGCGGGGCCCACCGGGTCGCGCACGAGCTGGCCGAGGACGCTGGGCGTGAGCGTGTAGAGGTCGTGGGCCCACTCGGCGACGTTGCCACCCAGGTGGAAGAGGCCGAGCCCCTTCGCCCCGAAGCTGTCAACCGGCGCGGTCGCCTTGTGGCCGTCGTCGTAGCCTTCGAGCACCTGCGCGACGAGGCCGCGCGCGCTCGTGTCCGCGTAGTTCGCGGCCCCGGGCGGCACCGGCAGCGCCGCGCCCCAGGGGTACTTGAGCGGGCCGCGCCCGTCCGGATAGCGGGCCACGCGCTCCCACTCGGCCTCGGTCGGCAGCCGATAGCCGGTCGTGAGCGGCACCACCGCCGCGAGCTTCCCGTCGCGCTCGACGTAGGCGCGCGACAGACGCTCGCGATCGCTCAGCCAGTTGCAGTAGCCGGCCGCCTGCTGCCAGCTCACGCGCACCACCGGCTGCGTCTCGATGTCGAGGCTCTGGTCGCCGACACGCCCCGACGAGTGCTGCGGCTCGAAGCGGCGGAACTGGGCGTTCGACGCCTCGCGCGTCGCGACGTAGAAGGGACGCGCCAGCTCGACGTCGCGCAGCGGCTCGTTCGCGCGCCGCCCCGGCTCGCGCCGCGGCGCGCCCATCCTAATCCTGCCGCCCTCGACGAGGCGCAGCTCGTGGCCCTCGGGGCTCGTCGCCACGCGCGGCATCTGCTCTTCGCGCGCCTGCTCTTGGCTCTTGAGCGCTACGCTCAGCGTCTGGGGAAAGCCCGGCCGCGGCGTCACCGTCTGGCGCGCAGTCTCGAACCCGTCGCGCCGGATCTCGATCTCGTGGGGCACCGCGACGAGCTGCAACGTCTGGTCGGCCTTGCCTCGCGGCTCGCCGTCCACCAGCAGCTCGGCGTCGGGCGGGCGCGCGGCGATCCTCAGCTCGCCAAGCTGCGGCACGAGCCGCAGCGTCTCCTCGCACCGCTCGCCCGCACGCAGGACGATCTCGAGCAGGGCGTCCGCGTGGCCGGGCTTCGTGAGGCGCAGCGAGAGCGAGCGGCCGGGCGCGACGCGCAGCTCGACGGGCGTCTCGCCGCGGTCATTTCCGTCGAGGCTCACGCGGGCGCCCGGTGGATCGCTCGTGAGCACCAGCAGCCCCGGCCGGGGCGGAGGCGGCGGACCCGGCGTGGGCGTCGGGAGCGGCACGAGCGTCACGGCCAAGCTCTGCTTGACCCCGCGGCCCTCGATCACGACTCGCGCTCGGTGCTCCCGGTAGCCGGCCGCTCGCACCGACATTTCGCGCTCGCCCGCCTCGACCTCGAACGCCGCGAGCGGCGTCGCGCCGACGCGCGTGCCGTCGACCGACACCTCCGCTCCTGTGATCCCCGGAGTGTCGAGCGCCAGCCGGCCGGGCAGCGGCTGCAGCCTATGGGCCAGGACCGCTCCCCGCTCCAGCTCGACGGTAGTCTCGAGGCGCCGGTAGCCTTCCTTTTCCGCCACGAGCGTGTAGCGGCCGGCGAGCGCGACGACGCGGGACCGCACCCGCAGCGTCGGCCAGTCCCCGCGCAGCTCCACGCGGTCGGGCGTAGGATCGACCCGCAGCTCGACGAGCGCCACGCGCGAAAGAAGCAGCAGCGAGGCTCCGACGAGCGCCAGCAGCCCGGCGAGCGGCAGAAGCCACGCGGCAGAGCGGCGTGGCGCCGCGCTCGGCGCGCCGAGCGGCCGCGGTGTGTACCCGATCGGGGTGATCGTGGGGTCAGCGAGGCCCGCGCGCTCGCGTCCCTCGCCTCTGGGCGGCGGCACCAGCACCACGGGCGGCTCGGTGGGATTCGACTCGCCCAGCTCCGCGACAGCGAGATCGACGGCGTCACCGCGCAGGCGCACCTCGACGCGCGTGGCCGCGAGCCGGAGCACGTCGCCGTCTCGCAGCCAGTGCGAAGCCGTGAGGCGGCTGCCGTTGCAGAGCACGCCCGCGCCCGGGGCGGGCTGCACGAAGACATCCCCGTCCGCGAGCCCGAGCCAGGCGAGGGGCCCCGCGGCCGCCGCGACCGGCACGGGCGAGCCGGGTCCGCCGAGCGGCACGGGGAAGTCGGCAGGCCCGAGCTGTCGCTCGCGTCCCTGATCCAGGATGCGAACGCCGGTCAGAGGGCCTCCTCGCAGCGCACCGTCACGGTGGGCCCTGGCGCGCCGGGCGCGACGCTGAACTGACGGCGGACGTCGCGATAGCCACGGCGCGAACCGGTGAGCGTGTAGGTCCCCGGAAGCAGATCCAGGCTTCTGCGCGTCAGCGGCCCGATCCGTCCCACGCGGCTCAGCGTCAGCTCGGTGAGCCCGTCGGACTCGATCACGACGGCGACCGGCGTCCGCGCCTCCGCAAGCGCCGCTTCGAGCGCGGCGATGCGCGCCTGGAGCGCCGGCCCGGACGGCTGCGCGCCGCGGGCCCGCTCGAGGAGGGCCTCAGCCTCGCGGGCCACCGCCGGGGTCGACAGGCGCTGCGGCCTGTGGCTGTGGAACTCGAGCGCGGCGACGAGCGCGGCGCGCTTCTCAGCGCGCTGCTTGCCTTCGAGCGCGAACGTGACGTGCGCATCGATTGCGAGCGCCGCTTCGTACTCTCGCAACGCCCCGCGCCAGTCCTCGCGCGCCGCGAGGGCGTTGCCGTCCTCGCGGTGACGGGCGAGCGCCGCCGCCTCGGCCTGGCGGTCCGGCGTCGGCGCAGGCACGGGCGTCGAGGCCGGCTCGCTCGCTGGGGCCGCGTCGCCGTCGTCGGGGGGAACGGCCACGCGCGCGTCACGCGCGACACGCCGAGGCGGATCCGCCGCCGGGCTTTCGGGAGCCCCCGGCTCGGGAGGTGCTTCCGCCGACGCCGGCGCGAGCGTGGCCGACGGCGCTTCGACGGGCATCGGAGGGACCTCGAGCTCAGGCGCGGGCGACGCCGCAGTCGACGAGAGGGCGGGCGCCGCGGGCGGAGCCGCCCAGCGCGGAAGCCACACGACCGCCGCGACCGCCAGCAGGGCCAGCCCTCCCAGCAGGGCGAGCTGCGCGGGCGCAAAGGTGCCGCCGCCCGGCTGCGCCGTGACAGGTTCCAGCGGCCCTTCGCGTGCCTTTGGCGCAAGAATCCCATCCGCGACCCGCGGCGGTGGCTGGAGCCGCACGGCGGGCTGCTGCTGCAGCGCGCCCTGCCGCGTCAGCTCGACGCCGATCGCTTCGAGCTCGTCACGCACCGCCGTGGCCGAGCGAGGTCGTCCCTCGGGCAAAGGCGCGAGGAGCGACGTGACGAGCCCCTGCAGCCGCGCCGGCACGTTCGAGGCGAGCGCTTGAGGCGCCGCGGCGGGCCTCGCGCCGTCCGTGTCGGCGGCCGCGGGCGGCTCGCCGGACAGGAGCTCGAAGAGCAGCACGCCGAGCGCGTACAGATCGTCGGCGGGCTGCGGCGGCGCGCCCGCGCGCTGCTGCGGGCTCATGCTCGCTCTCGAGCCGCCGCCGCGCAGCACGAGCCCGTCCTCTTCTCCCTTCGCCACTGAAGCGATGCCGAAGTCCGCGAGGTGCGCACGGCCCGCGTCGTCGAGCAGCACGTTCGAGAGCTTGACGTCGCGGTGCACCACGCCGACGTCGTGCAGGTACGCGAGCGCGTCGGCCACGTCGCGGCCGAGCGCCACGATCTCGCCGGCCGGCGCGCCGAGCCTCAGTCCCGCGTCGCCACCGGACATGTGGCGCAGCGTCACGACGCTCCACCGCTCGCCGCTGCGAAAGCCGTACACCGGCACGATCCGCGGGTGCTTCAGCTTGCGGACGAGCCGCGCCTCGCGCCGCAGCAGCGCAACACGCTCCGATGGGGCATCGGCCGGCACGACCTTCGCCACCACGTCCTCGCCTCGCTCGGCATCCCGGGCGAGCCACGCCTCGCCCATGCCTCCACGGCCGAGGCGCCGCAGCAGGGTGAGTCCCGGCAGGATCTCGAGCCCGGGCTCGGGGCCTTTCATCGCGAAGCGGGGGCGCTCAGGGCTTCACGACCTCGGACGGCGCCATCGGGAGCAGGTTGATGTCGGCCGGGAGCGGAGCGTCGGTCGCGGCGATCTCGCGCAGCAGCTCGCGCCACTTCTCGAACTGGGCTTCCGCCGAGCCGGTGAGCTGCACGACCTTGCCGTCCACGTCGACCAGCAGCGGCGTCAGCTCGCCCTCGAACGAGTCCGCGAGCTCGCTGAGCGCGGCCTTGTGGATGCCCGACTCCTTGGCGTCCTCGAACCCGGCCTGGATCGCGGCGATGCCGCCGATGATCAAGATGTCCTTGGTGCCGCGGTCGTCGCGCGGGTCCTTCAGGATGCCGGCCAGCACCGCGACGCCGCCGAGGATCTTCTTGAGCAGCGAGGCCCGGTTGACCGAGTCGAGCGCCTTCTGCTCCTCGTAGCTGTAGGCGCGCCAGTCGTCGTACGGCCGGTCCATCCGCGCGTAGAAGTCGCCGTAGTACTCGTTGAGCGTGTCGACGAACATGTGGTCGCGCTCGCGGATCGTGTTCACGCGCAGGATCATCGGGTCGTCGGCAGCCGGCAGCTTCACGGCGCGAACGCGGCCCTGGCCGTCGGTCGCGAGATAGCTGGCGTAAGGGTCGGGCGACATCAGGGCGGCGAAGCGCAGCCGTGCCACCTCGCGCGCGGCTGCGAGCTCCTGGAGCTTGCGCCGGTACGCTCGCGAACGAGGTCGTTGGCGATGCGGTTGTAGAGCGCCTGGAACGGGTCGCGGCCGTCGACCGGCCGGTCTTTCGCGTAGGCCGTCGTGTCGGCGGCCTGCCTGTAGCTGCGATCGAGCCAGATGCGGCCTTGGGCATCGCGGGCCAGAAGCTCGAGCTCGAGGTCCTTGCCGTTGGACTTTTCGATCCTGCCGGTCACCAGCAGCTCCGCCCAGCTCGCACCGCCCGGAACGACGCGGACGGCGCCCCACTGGCCTGTCGACTGCAGCGTGTTGCGCAGGTGGATCGGGATGTAGCGCGCTTCCGACTTGCGGACCGAAGCGCGGATGCCCTTCTGCAGCAGCGGCGACGGCGGCGTGTCGCTGACGCCCGGCGCGAAGAGATCGATCGCGACGTCGACGAGCCGGGCCTCGGGGATCTCGCCCTGCGCAACGACCAGCGCGCCCTTGTCGCCCGCCGCGGCCGCGGCCGCGGCCGAGAGCGCGACGAGCACCAGGACGTTCGCCATGCCGCGCGTGCCCCCCATCGCTCAGGCCTTAGTGCTGGCCCGCGCTCTTCTTGTAGTCGCGGTACTCCTGCCAGAGCTTCTCGCGGATCGCCGGGTCTTTCTCCTTCATCGCCGCCTCCCGGATCTGGCGCGCGACGACGTCGTCGTTCTTGCCGTCGCCGACGTCCACCGGGACTTCGTTGCGATCGGTGCCCACGCCCGCGCCAGCGCCCTCGGTGGGCGCCGTGACCGGCGTGCCGCCGTCGCTGCGCCCGGCGTGTGATCCGCCGGTACCCGTGTCGGGTTTTCCGTCGCCTGCCGGCTGGCCGGCCCGGGCTTCGGCTTCGTTCGCCTCGGCATCCGCCTGCTTCTCGGCGGTGGTCCGGTTGTCGCCACGGGCTCCCGCCCGACCTGCGGGCGGCTTTCCGCCCTTCTGGCCCTCGGATCCCTCACCCTCTCCGTCGCCTTCGCCCTCCGAACCGCCCGCGGCGGTGCCACCCGACCCCTGCCCGCGCTCGGGCAGCGGGTCGCGTCTCTGCTTCTCTTCGAGCTGTTGCTGCTCCTTGAGCAGCAGGCCGTCGAACTCGGCCATCGAGGTCTGGAGCTGACGGTCGAGGCCTTCGCGCTGCTCGTCGGGCGTGGCCGCACCGCCGCCCGGCTGTCCCCCGCCAGTGACGGGCTGTCCCCCGCTGGTGCCAGTCCCCGTCCCCGAAGTCCCGCCGGCCGGCTGGCCCGAACCGGCCTCTTCCGCCTTCCCGGCTTTCTCGCCCTTCTCGGCCTTCGCGTCCTTCTCGCCCTTGTCGGCCTTGTCTGTCTTCGGCGCCTTCTCGGCTTTCTCCTTATTGGCCTTCTGTGCGTCCCCGGCTTTGTCGCTCTTCTCCCCCTTCTCGGTCTTCCCGCTCGTCGTCGTGGGGGTCGAGGGCGGCTTCGGCACGGAAGGAACGGACGGCGGCGAGGGCGGCTCCGGAAGCGAGGGGATGGAAGGGACGGATTTCGAGGAGCTCGCGCAGCCGGCGCAGGTCAACAGGAGCGCCATCACTCCCAGGGCCGACCGCGAGCGGGCAGGCAGGTGCATGGCTTCGTTCCTCCGACCCTACCACCCCAGCAACCGCGATGCCATGCTGAAGGTGAAAAACGAGGTCAACGCGGCCGGCTCGACCGCGGGTGCTACCATTTCGGGAGACCCTCGCATGCCTTCGCTCTCCGAGCTCGCTCCGCTCCTCGCCGAGACCGGGCGCGCGCTCCACGCCCGCGGCTGGGCGCTCGGCACCTCCGGCAACTTCAGCGCTGTAGTCCGCCGCGACCCGCTCGTGCTGGCGATCAGCCGCAGCGGGGCGGAGAAGGGCCGCCTGACCGCCGCCGACATCCTGGAAGTCGACGGAAACGGCCTTCCGCTCGAGGCCGAGGCCAAGCCGTCGGACGAGACGGTGGTGCACCTCGCGGTGGCACGGGAGCGAGGCGCCGGCGCCGTGCTCCACACCCACTCGGTCTGGAACACGCTGCTCTCGGAAGCGGCGGGCGAGGCGGGCGGGCTCGCGATCTCGGGTTACGAGATGCTGAAGGGGCTGCACGGGGTGACGAGCCACGAGCACACCGAGTGGGTGCCCGTCCTCGAGAACACACAGGACTACGGCCGCATGACTCGGGACGTGGCGGAGGCGCTCGCCAAGAACCCGAGCGCTCACGGCCTGCTGCTGCGGAGCCACGGCCTCTACGCCTGGGGCCGCGACCTGAACGAGGCACGTCGCCACGTCGAGGTCTTCGAGTTCCTGTTCGAGGTCGTGGGGCGGCTCTACGCGGCGAACGGGCGGCTCCGAGCGGCCGACGCGCGCGTGCGAGCAGGAGGCCAGCATGGCGACGATTAGGGTCCCCGCGGACGAGCGGGTGCTGGGCGAGCTGCAGGCTGTCACCGCGTTCCTGGCGGCCGAGGGCATCGAGCACGAACGTTGGACACCGGCCCGCCCGCTCGCCCCGGCCGCATCCGCGGAGGAAGTGCTCGCGGCCTACGAGCCCGAGATCGCGAAGCTCAAGGCCCGCGGCGGCTACGTGACGGCCGACGTCATCGACGTCCGGCCCGACACGCCCAACCTGGAGGCCCTGCTCGCGAGGTTCCGGCGCGAGCACTGGCACGACGAGGACGAGGTGCGCTTCATCCTCGAGGGCAGCGGCATCTTCTTCGTTCACCCGCGCGCGGGGAAGGTGTTCGCGATCGAAGTGGGCCCCGGCGACCTGATCCGCGTACCGCGCGGCACCTGGCACTGGTTCGACCTGTGCGCCGAGCGGCGGATCCGGGCGATCCGCCTGTTCCAGGACCCGGCCGGCTGGACACCACGCTACACCGAGAGCGGCGTCGACGCGGGCTTCGAGCCGGTCTGCCTCGGCCCCACGCAGCTCTCCCCGCGCGCGTGAGCGAAGCGCCCCGCGTCGTCCTGCTCGACATCGAGGGCACCACGACGCCGGTCGACTTCGTCTACCGCGTGCTGTTTCCACACGCCCACGCGCGCGTGGGCGTGTTTCTCGAAGCGCACGGGTCCGATCCTGACGTGGCTCGCGACGTCACGGGCCTTCGCGACGAGCATACCCGCGACGTGGCCGCCGGCCTCAACCCGCCCGCCTGGGAAAGCTCCGCGGGAGGCGCCACCGCGTACGCGCGCCACGTGATGGACCAGGACCGCAAGCTCACGCCGCTCAAGTCGCTCCAGGGGAGGATCTGGGCCGAGGGCTATGCGACCGGAGCCCTGCGGGGGCAGGTGTACCCTGACGTGCCGCCGGCGCTCGTCCGCTGGACCAGCGCCGGGCGGCGCGTGGCGATCTTCTCGTCGGGCAGCGTGCTCGCACAGAAGCTGCTTTTCGCCCACAGCGAGCACGGCGATCTCACGCCGTTTCTCTCGGCCCACTTCGACACGACCACGGGGCCGAAGCGCGAGGCCGAGAGCTACCTTCGGATCGCCGCGGCGCTCGGCGTCCCGGCGAGCGCCGGCCTCTTCGTCTCGGACGTCGCAGCGGAGCTCGACGCGGCTCGCTTGGCGAAGTTCGAGACCGCGCTCGCCGTCAGGACGCCGCCGGGCCCGGTCGCCCCCGGCCACCGGAGGATCACGAGCTTCGACGAGCTCCCCTGAGGCCCGCGGCCCGCAGCGCTTCGGCATAGGCCTCCTCCGTGTCGCAGTCGAGGAAGCTCGCGAGCTCCGGGTCGACGTCGCGCAGCTCGTCGCCGCCCACGAAGCGCGTCTTCACGCTCTCGAAGAGAGCCAGCGGCCGGAGCTGCCGCGCGGCAACGAGCGCGGCCGCCCGATCGGCCAACCCTCGCGCGTACACCGCGCAGGTCGGCACCGCGAAACCGTCGACCACCGGCACGCAGGCGTCCCACCCCCGCGACAGCTCGAACAGCCGGCGTACGAGCGCCGGCCGCAGCAGCGGCATGTCGCACGCGGCCACGAACGCCCGCTCTCCCATGATCGCCGCGAGGCCCGCCGCGATCCCGGCGAGCGGCCCCAGCCCCTCCGCCGGATCGCGCACCGCGTCGAGGCCGTCGGGCAGCGGCTGGCCCTCGCGCGCCACCAGCACCACGTCGCTCGCGACGCCGCGCACGATGCGGACGACACGTACGACGAGCGTCTCGTCGCCAAAGGGCAGCGCGGCCTTGTCGCGGCCCATCCGCGTCGAGCGTCCACCGCACAGGACGATGGCCGATTCGCTTGCCGTGGGACCGTCCCTCAGCTCACCCGCGTCTTGCGTCCATAGGCGAGCTCGGCGCCGCCCGAGAGCACGTGATCGACGCCGGTCGTGAAGCTGGCCTCTGCGGCCAGGAACAGGCAGAGCCGGCCCGCTTCCTCGATCGTGCCCATCCGGCCCAGGAGCTGCGCGGCGTCACCCTCGGCGCGCGTTTTCGTCGGGTTGGACGAGGCGTCCACGGCCTGCTTCCACAGCGGCGTCCAGATGTTGCCGGGCGAGACGCTGTTGACGCGCACGCCGTGGGCGGCCTCGTCCACCGCGAGCGCCTTGCTGAAGGCCGTGATGGCGCCCTTCGTCGCCACGTAGGTTGTGGCGTGGAGCTGCCCCATCGAGCCGACCAGGCTCGAGAGGTTGATGATGTTGCCCTTGGTCTTGCGCAGGTACGGCAGTGCCTGCTGGCAGGCCACGAACAGGCTGACGAGGTTGAGCTCGAGCAGGTCGCGGAGGTCCTGCGCCGTGAAGTCGTCGATTGGCCGGTGCGGCGGGTGCCAGCCCGCGTTGTTGACCAGGCAGTCGATGCGGCCGAAGCGGGCGACCGTCCCGTCGACGAGGGCGCGGACCTCCTTCTCCTTCGAGACGTCGCAGCGGACGAAATGCGCCGTCCCTCCGCCGGAAGTCACCTTGCGCTCGAGGTCGCGGCCTCCCTTCGCTCCACGCGCGCAGAAGACGACCTGCGCCCCGGCCTCGGCGAAGACGCGCACGCAGCCCTCGCCGATACCCTGGCTGCCGCCGGTGACGATCGTGACCTTGCCCTCGTACCGCATGTGTTCACAGCGCCTTGTAGAACTCCACGCTCTTCGGGACCTGGGTCAGGACGTCGGGGCTCTCGTCCTCGAGGTAATGGACCTCGACGCCCGCGGCCACTCCGGCTGCCACGATCCCCTTGATGTCGATGAGCCCGGTGCCGATCACCACGTTGGCGCGGTTGTACTCCTGGCCGGCCGCACCCGGGACCGTGTCCTTGGCCATGTCCTTCAGGTGGGTGAACCAGAAACGCCCCGGGTGCTGGTTCATGAGCTTCACCGGGTCGGCCCCGCCGACCCTCACCCAGAACACGTCGGCCTCGAAGCCGACGTCGGGTCCCGATTCCTTCGCGAGCACGTCGAACAGCGTGCCCTCGGGCGCCTGGCCGAACTCCTGGCCGTGGATGTGGTACGCGAAGCGCTTGCCGGCCGCCCGGCAGTCCTTCGACCACTTCGCGAAGTCGCCGGCGGCCTTCAGGATCTCCTCGCGGCTCGCGTGGGGCTTCGTTTTGTGCGGGAGGCTGGCGTTCAGGACGGTCTTCACCCCGAGCGCGTCGGCCTCCCGGAGCGCCCCCGGCATGTCGTTCGTCAGGCGCTCGTAGCCGAAGTGCATCGCCCGGCAGCGCAGCCCCGCGTCGCGTATCGCTGCCTGGATCGGACCCCCGTAGCGCCCGTAGCTCTCGATCTCGTCGAAGCCCCAGGCTTTGACCTGCTTCAGTGTGCCCGGCACGTCCTTGGCAAGCTGGTTCCGGAGGCTGTAGAGCTGCAGTCCGAGCGGCGGCCGGCCTCCGGCCGCACGCGCCCGGCCGGAGAACGCCGCAGCCGCGGCTCCGCCCGCCAGGCTGCCCAGGAAGGATCGACGGGTGACCATGTTGTTCCTCCTTCCTGCTTTGCCCGCTGATTCAATCACGTCAGGCCTTGAATCGAGGCAAGCGCCCTGATTCAAGACCTGACCACCTCTCGATTCCTCCGACTCATCAGCGGAGTCCCCGGTACGCCTTGCCCTTGGTCCGCGCGAGCAGCTTCAGGTTGCGCTCGATCAGGGTCACGCGTTGCGCCACGGACGCGTGCGAGCGCAGTGCGTCGGCCGGTGTGTTGAGAACGTAGTCGAGGAGCCGCTCGACGCTCGTGGTCGCCACGCGGGTATGCGAGTCGGCGCTGGCGTAGTAGAGCAGGACTTCGCCCGTCGGGCGCAAGACGGCGCCGGTGCAGCAGAGCGCTCCCGGGACGTCGCCCGAGCCCTCGTCCGCGTCGGGCGTCAGCAGGTAGCCCGCCGGCACGGCGGTCACCCGCGACGGGTCCTCGAGATCACACAGGAACGCGTAGAGTACCGAGCGGAGACCGGCCGCGGACGTGCGCGTTCCCTGCGCGACGTGCAGCCAGCCCTTCGCCGTCTTGAGCGGCGGCGCCCCGGCGCCGTTGCGGGCTTCCTTGAAGGTCTGGTAGCCGCGGGCATCGACCAGCTTCTCCTCGGCGATCTCGGCCTGCTCGATGTTCTCGCAGAGCGCGAAGCCGATCCCGCTCGCGCCGGCCATTTCCTCCGCCACCGCTCCCGTCGCCTCGGCGAAGCCGTGCTGGGCACGCGTGTAGAAGGCGTAGCGGCCGCTCACGAGCTCGGGATGGAGCACCACGCACGGCAGCCCCGCGGCCCGCGAGCGCAGGTCGGGCAGTCGCTCCCACTTCACCAGGTCGCGGGTGCGTGCGATCCCGGTGCGCGCGACCGCGCGCGAGCTGTCGCCCGCCGGAGCGAGCGGGTCCTTGCGCTCGCTGACGAAGACGCCGTAGATCCAGCCGTCCTCGTGCCTCGTCAAGCGCACGTCGTAGACGGTGGTGTCAGGATCGTCCGTCTGGGGCAGATCGACCGGGTGGTCCCAGAAGCGGAAGTTGTCGACGCCGTTGTCGCTCTCGGCCACGGCGAAGAAGCTCTTGCGGTCCTTGCCCTCGACCCGGGCCACGAGGCAGATCCTCCCGTTGCGCTCGACCGCCCCCGCGCCGGCGACGGCGTTCACGCCGAGCCGTTCGAGCAGGAAGGGGTTGCGGCGCCGGTCGAGGTCGTAACGCCAGAAGAGCGGCGCGTGGGCCGCTGTCAACACCGGCCTCTGCCAGCGCTCGAAAACGCCGCTGTCGTCGCGGACCCTGCGGTTCTTGAGCTCGACCAGCTCGTCGTGCTGCTCGATCCTGCGCCGCAGCGCCTTCTCGAAGTCGAACGCCATCGCTCCTCGCCTCCGCCTGCCTCGACGCGCGCGGCCGCACCCGGCCGTGGCGGAGGGTACGGCCCGGCCCGAGCCCCTGTCAATGAAGCATCCGGACGAAACGAAGGTGACGAAAAAGTGGCTTGACACGGGCCCCGGGTTTCATGAAAATGAAACCCAGTTTCATGATTGGGAGCACCCGATGACCAGCCCGAGCGTCTCGACCACCTCTCGCCTGGCCCTTCTCGCCCTTCTCCTCACGAGCCCCGCGAGCGCGTCGAGCGCCACCCCGGCCGCCGAGGCCGCGACGTCACCAGCGGGCGCCCTGCGGCCGGCACTGCGGGGCCGGGTGATCGACGCGAGCGGGGCCCCCGTTGCCGGGGCCGCGCTCCGCCTGCGCCGCGAGGCCGACTCGTTCCTGGCGAGCGGACGCTCGGCCGCCGACGGCCGCTTCAGCCTGGACGCGCCGCCCGGCGACTTCGAGATCTCGGCGGCCGCCTCCGGCTTCTCGGTCGCCCGCGCGCGGGTCCACCTGCCCGTGGACGCGGGCGCCGAGCTCGAGCTTCGCCTGCAGCCAGGCGTCTTCACGGAGGAAGTCACGGTGATCGGGACCCGGCTCGCCGGGCGCGCGGAGGCGCTCGAGCGGCTGCCGGGCTCGGCCGACCTGCTCGACCGCCGCCAGCTCGAGACCTCGCGCGTCATGACGGTCAACGAGGCGCTGCACAAGGCGACGGGCGTCAACGTGCGCGACGAAGAGGGCTTCGCGCTGCGGCCCAACATCGGCATCCGTGGCCAGAACCCGACGCGCTCGTCGAAGACGCTGTTGCTCGAGGACGGCCTCTTCATCACGTACGCCCCCTACGGCGACAATGCGACCTACTACCATCCCCCGATCGAGCGTTTCGAGGCGATCGAGGTCGTGAAGGGATCGGGCCAGATCGCGTACGGGCCGGTCACCGTGGGCGGCGTGGTGAACTACCTGACGCCGGCTCCGCCGTCGAAGCCGAGCGCGAACCTGCGCCTCCATGCGGGCAACCGCGGCTACCGCAACGCGCAGGGGCTCGTCGGCGGGACCTGGGGACGAACGGCCGTGCTCGCCGAGTACATGCACAAGCAAGGCGACGGCGCGCGCGACAACCTCCACGCGAGCGTCGACGACTGGAACCTGAAGGCGGTTTTGACGCTCGGGTCGAATCATAGCCTCACGCTCAAGGGCAGCTACTACGACGAAGACTCGCAGGTCACCTACTCGGGCCTCACGCTCGCCGAGTGGGACGTCGACCCGCGCCAGAACCCGTTCCGAAACGACGCCTTCGACGGCCGGCGCGGTGGCGCCTCCGCCCGCCACAGCTGGGTGCTCGGGAATGCGAGCGTCCTCACCACGCAGCTCTATGGCTCGCGCTTCAGCCGCGACTGGTGGCGCCAGTCCAGCCACTCGGGCCAGCGGCCCAACGACCGCGCGGACCCCACGTGCGGCGGCATGAAGAACCTGCTCACCAGCTGCGGCAACGAGGGGCGGCTGCGCGACTTCGATCACTTCGGGATCGAGCCGCGCCTGCGCACGTCGCTCACGCTGTTCGGCCTGCCGAGCGAGGCCGAGCTGGGCGTGCGCGCGCATTTCGAGGTCCAGGAGCGGCGCCAGGAGCAAGGCGACACGCCGCTCGCACGAAGCGGCCGCCTCGTCGAGGACAACCGCCGCGAGAACCAGGCGCTCTCGGCCTTCGTCCAGGACCGGCTGCTGCTGGGCGACTTCACGCTCAGCGCCGGGCTGCGCCTCGAGGCGATCGACTACGAGCGCACGAACCGTCTCGCCAACGACGGCGCGGGTGCCCGCGGCTCGACGTCGCTCAGCCAGTGGGTGCCCGGCATCGGGCTGACGTGGGCGCCGGCCGCCGCGTTCAACCTGTTCGGAGGCGTCCATCGCGGCTTCGCGCCGCCCCGCACCGAGGACGTGATCTCCCCGACTGGCGGTGTCGTCGACCTGGAATCCGAGAAGAGCTGGAACTACGAGCTGGGTCTGCGCACGCTGCCGGTACGCGGCCTGCGGCTCGACATGACGCTGTTCCGCAACGACTACGAGAACCAGATCGTGGCCGCCTCCCTCGCCGGCGGGCTGGGAGCGACGCTCACCAACGGCGGCGAGACGCTCCACGAAGGGCTCGAGCTCGGCGCGCGGCTCGACACCGGCACGCTCACCGGCTCGCGGCACAATCTCTTCCTGCGCGGAGCGTTCAGCTGGCTTCCCGTGGCCCGCTTCGAAGGCACCCGCTTCAGCAACGTCCCGGGCCAGGGCAGCGTGAGCGTGAGCGGCAACCGGCTCCCCTACGCGCCCGAGACGCTTCTCACGCTCGCGCTCGGTTACTCCCACCCGCGCGGGCTCACGGCCCAGTTCGAGGCCGTGCACGTCGGCGAGCAGTTTGCCGACGACCTCAACAGTGCCGCAGCCTCGGCCGACGGCCAGCGTGGGCTCATCCCGGCACACACGATCGGCAACGTCGCCGTGAGCTGGGACTTCCGCCGGCTCACGATCTACGCCACGGCGAAGAACGTCTTCGACGAGCTGTACCTCGCCGATCGCTCCCGCGGCATGATCCCGGGCCAGCCGCGGCTCGTGCAGGCGGGGATCGCGACGCGGTTCTAGGACCGAGTCGAGACGCGCGTCGTAGGAGTCGGAGCCTTGGGGTCAGGTCTTGAATCAGCGCATGCGCCAGTTCAAGACCTCGGTCACAACCATGTTGTCAAGGGTAAACGTGTTACCCTGTACGAGCCGCGCGGGCTACACAAGGTGAGTCCTCCTCGACGGAGCACCGGACAGAGCCTCGCGATTTTCGTCGCGGGCGGCGCCCGGAACCCCGTAGCAATCTGGTTGAGGAGGCGGATCCACAGTGAGCAAGGTCTTCGTCGGTAACCTGAGTTTCGACACCACGCGTGAGGAGCTGGAGGCGCTGTTCGCGCCGCTCGGAGAGATCTCCGATGTATTCGTTCCGCTCGATCGCGACAGCGGTCGCCCCCGCGGGTTCGCCTTCGTCACGTACGCGAGCGGCGAGTCGGCGGCGCAGGCGATCCAGAAGCTCGACGGTGTCGAGCTCGGCGGCCGCAACCTGCGCGTGAACGAGGCGACGGCCGAACGGTCCGGCGGACGGCCGGGCGGTGGCGGAGGCTTCGGTCGGCCCGGCGCGGGCGGCCGGCCCGGGGGGTTCGCAAAGCCCAAGGGCAGCCGCCGCAACATCCGCGGACGCAAGCGCAGCATCTGGTAGCCGACCCGTTGGCGGCCTCCACACGCTGCCAGCCACTCGCAAACCAGTTCAGCGTCGCGCCGGGCGCTGTGCACTCCTGCATCGTGGCGTGGGACAGCGGGGAGTGGGCCACACGGCTCGTGCTCGTCCGCGACTGGTTCGAGGAGTTCCGCGGTGCTGCCCGAGAAGGAGCGCAGCTACCTCCTGTTCCTGAAGGCGGCCGCCGATGAAGGGGATGAAGGCAGACGAAGCCGGTCATGCCGCCGAAGAGCCAACGCGACGTTCGGCGCGGCTGCTATCGACGTCCGCCTGACAATCGAATGGAGACGTGAGGAGTCTGGGAGGCATGGGCGCTTCCGATCTGCGGCTGCTACTCCTTGTCGCCGTCGCTGTGATCGTCATCCTGGTCCTCGCGCACTTCCGCCTTCGGCTGCGTCTCAACCAGATGGTCCACGAGCAGTTGAGACTGTGGAAGGAGAGGGAGCTGGAGACGGCGCAAACGCACTTGTGGAGGGTCGCCCAAGGCGAGGCTGGCGCGTCCCTCGAACGCTGGCGCCTCGAGGCGGAGGCCGACATTCGAGCCGACGCGATTCGCCGAAGCTCGGCTGTCGTCTCCGGCAAGGTGAGCGAGCACCTGGCCCCTTACATGGACGCGTTCCCGTACAACCCGAAGGACGCGCGCTTTCTGGGCACGCCCGTGGATCTGATCGTCTTCGATGGCATGAGCGAGGATGCCCTGCGTGAGATCGTGTTTCTCGAGATCAAGAGCGGGGGCTCCAACCTCACGACGCGTGAGCGTCGGGTCAGAGATGCCGTCCTGGCACGGCGCGTCATCTGGAAGGAGTTCCGCGTCGGTGGCGAAGACGAATGACGACGGCGTGAGCCACCAGCCAGCGCAAGAGCAGGCCCGCGGCCAGGATCAGCAGCAGCAGCCAGATCTGGGTGAAGCTGCGCGTGGCGAGCAGCCATAGGCAGAAGAGCACGCCGGCTCCCGCGACCCACGGGCCGGCGGCGAGGCGGAAGCCGGGCGTCTCGTCGGGGCGGCGCCGCCGCAGCACGGGCAGCGCGGCACAGGTGAGCGCGAAGATCCCGAGCCGGGTCACGACCGAGAGGCTGGCGGCGTCCGAGAACGATCCGTAGAGGGCGAGACACAGCGCCACGGCCGAGTTGGCGATCACGGCGACGTGTGGCGTACGGAAGCGCGCGTGGACGCTGGAAAGTGCTCCCGGCAGCTCGCCCCGCTCGCCCATCGCGAACAGGATGCGGGGGGTCATCATCGCGAAGCCCGTGAGCCAGCCGTAGCCCGAGACGAGCGCCGCCAGGCTCCCGAGGAGCGAGCCCAGCGGTCCCACCACCGCCTCGAGCGCCGCGGCGACCGGGGTCTCGAGAGCCGCCGCGCGCGGCAGCACGCCCACCACGACGAGCTGGACCAGGCCGTACGTCGCGGTCACCACGGCCAGTGCTGTGAGCAGGGCGAACGCCGTGTGGCGGCGTGGTTCGCGGGTCTCCGAGGCGGCGATGACCGCCGACTCGAAGCCCCCGTAGAGGAACACCATCAGCAACACGGCGTCGGTCCAATGCACCGCGGCCACGGCCTGGGTCGCGAGCACGGAACCGCTCACGCGTGGCAGGCCGAGAAGCAGCAGCAGCCCCAACGGGAGCAACTTGGCGATCGTGAACGCGTCGACGGTCCAGGCCGCCAGGCGGATGCTAAGGACGTTGACCGCCGTCACCAGCACGATCACGCCCGCCATCACCGACGCGCGACCGGCGGCCGTCCCGGCCCACGGCAGCAGCGGCACGAGGTAGTCCACGAATACGTTGAGAATCGCGGCCGCCGACAGCAGCCGCGTCCACACGTGCAGCCAACCGACCGCGAAGCCGACGTGCCGGCCGAACGCCTCGCGCGTGTAGAGGTACGGTCCGCCGGAGTCGTCGAAGCGGCTGCCGACCTCGGCGAAGCAGAGGACGACCGTCAGGATCCCGAGCGCCGCTGCGACCGCGGCGAGCGGGCTCCAAGCCCCGGCCAGCGCGGCCGCGGCAGCCGGCGCGCCGAAGATGCCGGCGCCCACCACCCCGTTGACGACGCCCGCCGTCAGGTCGAAGCGGCCGATCGCGCGGACGAGCCGCGGCGCTGCGGGCGGGGACGGGTCTTGGGTGGTCTCGTCGCTTGCCAGTAGAGCCTCCCCTTGCGTGGGCGTCGGGATCGACGCGCGATTCTATGGTCGATTGCGGCCCGCCACGATCCCGCAGGGGGAACGCGCTGGTCTGGATCTGATGGCTCAGGCCGAGTGCGGCGGGGTTTTCGTCTCGGGCGGCTCCGCGGCGGCGGGGACCGCGGGCGCGTCACCCGGAGCCGCGGGAGGCGATGCGCCCGGCGGCGAAGCGGCGGCGGGCGCCGGCGCTTCGGGCTCGTCGTCGGGCAGCAGGGCGTAGCTCTCGACGAGCGCGGTGAGCACGGCCGCGACGACCGGCCCGAGCACGATCCCGATGAAGCCAAAGGCGCTCACGCCGCCGAGCAGGCTGATGATCAGCACCAGCGTGCTCATGCGCGCGGAGCCCGACAGCAGCAGGGGCCGCACCACGTTGTCCACGTTGCCGAGCACCAGCAGGCCGACGAGCGCGAGCACGATGCCCTTGACGAGCGATCCCGAGACCGCCAGCCAGATCGCGGCGGGCCCCCACACGAGCGCCGCGCCCACCGCGGGCAGCGTGCTGAGCACCGCCATCAGGCCCCCCCAGAGCGCGGCCCCCTGCACACCCAGCAGTAGGAACGTCAGCCCCCCCAGCACGCCCTGGATCACGGCGATCACGAGCATCGAGGTCACGCTGGCCGAGACGATGTCGCGCGTGAGCGAGAGCAGCCGCTCGTTCTGCTCGCGGCCGAACGGCAGCAGCCGCCGGGCGGCCCTGGTGATCTCCGGCGCGTCCTTCAGCAGGAAAAACAGGATGCCGAGCGTGATCACCAGGCCGAAGACGAACGACAAGGCCCCCTTCACGACGGCGCCCGCGCGGCTCGCCACGTGGCTCGCCAGGCCCCCGAGGCTGCTCGAGAGCTTCTGGATGATCTCCTCCTCGGACGGCAGGAACGGCAGCCGCGCGTGGAGCCAGTCCCAAGCCACGTGGAACAACCCCATCGGCCCGCCCTGGTTGCGGAGCTGCCCCTCGATGTATTCCACGACCTGCGAGCCCTCGCTGACCAACATCCCTATCGCGAGCAGCGTCGGCACGACCAGCACGAACAGCACCAGCAGCGTGAGCAGGGCGGCGGTTCGCGTGGCTCCGAAACGCCGCGCGAGGCGCGCCTGGGCCGGCGCGAGACAGATCGCGAGCACCACTGCCCACCCGATCTCGCCCAGGAACGGGCGCACGATCTGGTAGGCGAGGAACGCGATCAGCACGACCGCCCCGTAGAACACGAGGCTCGTGATCCGCTGCGCTTCGCTCGACTGGCTCATCGGCATCCCGGCATGCGCGCGAGTATCCCCCGGAGCCCGCTGCCGAGACAACCGCGCGCGGGGCTGGCGGACGGCGGCGCGAACGCGGGTGCTACCATCGAGGCCCCTTGCGCGCGGCGCTTCTCTTCGCCTGCTACTTCCTGGCCCGGCTCCCCGCGCTCGGCCTGCTGCCGATCTTCCTCGACGAGACGCTGCACGTGCGTTGGGCGCTGCTGATCGCGCAGGGCGAGAAGCCGTGGGACGCGACCTGGAAGTGGGGTCGGGCGCTCACGATCTGGCTGGGGGCGCTCGTCACGCCATGGGCGGAAGACCTGCTCTGGGCAAACCGGCTGCTGAGCGTGCTATTCGGCGCCGTCACGCTCTGGGCCACGCTCGAGATCGGGCGGCGGCTCGTCGGCGAGCGCGCCGCATTGGCGGCGGGTGTCCTCTACGTCTTTTGCCCCTTCACGCTCTTCTACGACCGGATGGCGCTCACGGAGGCGGGTCTCTCGGCCTTCACGGCCCTCACGCTGCTCTTCAGCGTCCGCGTCGCCGAGTCGGGGCGCCTGCACTTCGCCGTGCTCGCCGGGCTCGCACTGGCGCTCGCGGTCCTCGTCAAGGCGCTCGGTCTCCTCGCCCTGCCGATCCCCGCACTGACCGTCTTGTTGCTGGGACCCGTGCGCGCGCGCTTGTGGCCGCTGGCGCTCGTGTACGCCGTCGGCGTGCCACCCACGGCCTGGGCCCTGCACCGCTTCGCCGCAACCGAGAACGCCCAGCACATGGCCGATCTATTCACGGGTGGTGGCGGGGCTTTCGCGGCGCGGCTCTTCGCGAATCTCGCAGAGGGCGCCTCCTGGCTCTGGACCTGGTGGACTCCCCCGCTCGTTCTGCTGGGGCTCGCCGGGGCGGCGATCGCCGTCTGGCAGGGCGACCGAAAAGCCTTGCTGCTCGCCCTGCTGGCCGCGTATCCCCTCGTGGCCTTCTCGGCGCTGCTGTCGTGGCGCATGCCGCGCTACCTGCTCCCGGCATCGGTCCCGCTGATGGTGCTCGCAGCCGGCACACTCGACGCCGCGCTCGCGCCGTTCGCCGCGCGACTGGCCGGCGGGAAATACGCGCGGGCCCGCGCGTTCTTGACCGTGGCGGCCTCGGTCTTGCTCCTGCTGCCGGCGCTGCGCGTGGACCGCGCTTTCTGGACCGATCCGGCGCGGGCGGCGATTCCCGAGCCCGACCGCTTCCAGTACGTCGTCGGCTGGCCCTCGGGCTACGGCGTACAGGAAACGGAACGGCTGGTGCGCGAAGAGCTGACCCGCCACCCGGACGGCGTGACCGTGGTGGTCCACGCCAACCGCTACCAGAACCTGCGGGTGACTCCCCTGGCCCTGGGCCTCGCCTTCGCGCGCGAGCCGCGCGTGCGGCTCGAGGACTGGGACTTCGCCGATCCGGCCGCCCTCCTCGCTTTCGAGCGGTGGGCCACCGCGGGGCCGACGCTGCTGGTGGTGCCACGTGCGGATCCGAGCGCCCCAGCTCCCCCGCCTTCGGCCTGGGCCCACCTCGCGACGCTCGTGGCCCGCACCACCAAGCCCGACGGCCGGGCCTGCGACGACGTGTATCGCTTGTGTACTCCCCCGGGCTGCAGCGCCCCCGGATCGCCCGCGAACCCCTGAGGAGCGACTTCGGTTAACCTTCCGCCGCTCGCCGCTCGAGTCGTGCGCGGCGTGCGAGGAGGGTTCGTGCAGATCACACGCATCCGCGCCTATCGCGTGGCGCTGCCGCTCCACGAAGGCAGCTACAAGTGGTCGGGCGGCAAGTCCGTCTCGGTCTTCGACAGCACGGTGGTCGAGGTCGACACCGACAAGGGCCTCACCGGCTGGGGCGAGGTCTGCCCGCTCGGGCCGTTCTATCTGCCGGCCTACGGCCCGGGGGCGCGCACGGGGATCGCGGAGATCGGCCAGCACCTGATCGGCCTCGACCCCAGGGAGATCGCCGTCGTCAACCGGCGCATGGACGCGGCGCTCAAGGGCCATCCGTACGTGAAGTCGGCGATCGACATGGCCTGCTGGGACATCCTCGGAAAGGCCGCCTCGCTCCCGGTCTGCGTCCTGCTGGGCGGCCGCTTCGGCGAGGCGGTGGACCTGTATCGAGCGATCTCGCAGGAGAGCCCGGCGAAGATGGCGGCGAGCGTCGCGCGCTACCGCGGCGAGGGCTACCGCAAGTTCCAGCTCAAGGTGGGAGGCGACCCCGAGGAAGACGTCGCGCGGATCCGGGCCGTGCGCGCGAAGCTTCAGCCGGGTGACGTGCTGGTGGCCGACGCCAACACCGGTTGGCTGATGCACCAGGCCGCCCGCGTGGTGCGCGCCGTCGCGGACGTGGACGTCTATATCGAGCAGCCTTGCCTCTCGTTCGAGGAATGCCTGGCCGTGCGCAAGCGCACCAGCCACCCGTTCGTGCTCGACGAGACGATCGACGGCATCGACGTGCTGTTGCGCGCGCACGCCGCGGGCGCCATGGACGTCATCAACCTCAAGATCTCGAAGCTCGGCGGCCTCACGAAGGCGCGCCAGATCCGCGACCTGTGCGTCTCGCTCGGGATCGCGATGACGATCGAGGACTCGTGGGGCGGCGACATCACGACCGCCGCGATCGCGCACCTCGCGCACTCGACGCCCGAGGAACTGCGCTTCTCCGCCACCGACTTCAACAGCTACGTGACCGTCAGCACCGCCGAGGGCGCGCCCAAGCGCCGCAACGGCAAGATGGCCGCCTCCACCGAGCCCGGCCTCGGCGTGCGCCCGCGGCTCAAGGTGCTCGGCAAGCCGCTCGTCGAAGTGACGGCCCGCAAGAAGCGCTAGGCGGACGCGG
>Ga0247727_10006294_pt1 | contig 23429 bp, 20 predicted proteins | sample WisWelCaveWW1625_FD_202498 | JGI IMG/M metagenome (GOLD analysis project Ga0247727, IMG submission 202498) | Biofilm microbial communities from Wishing Well Cave, Virginia, United States - WW16-25 | ecosystem: Environmental > Aquatic > Deep subsurface > Groundwater > Cave microbial mat | place...
GCAGATTACCGAAGAGCTGTGGGAGACGGCGTATTTTGATCAAGTCAAACTGCTCGCCATCGACCATCCCGATTCGGTGGATATTTTTGTCGATGAACGTTTTGTGCCGCCGCCGTTTCCGCCGCTTGACATTTATCAAGTGGCGCAGAAACATTTGCCCAAATTCGCGACCGATGAAAACGGCAACGATCTTTTGCCGAAGCTTCGTGAGAAAGATGACGTCTACGTTGCGAATTTCACGCCGGACAAATATCAGGGGATCACCGCGAGGCACGACCTCATCCTCGACTTGGGCGCATTGGCGCGCGCAGACAGCGTCGTTTTATTCTTGAACGGCTGGCTTTTTCCGAGCGATGCGAGTATTAATGTTGCGATGGCGCAATCGGGCCAACCGCAAGTCGTTTCCCCGTATTTGCAGGTGATGAATCGCCGCGGCGAATGGCAAACCGTGATCGAGAATATCAGCTTTCCAATGGGCAAAGATAAAATGATGGTGATCGATCTCACGGGCAAGTTTTTGACGAGCGATCATCGCGTGCGCATTCGCACGAATATGGAGATTTACTGGGATCATATTTTCTTTTCAGCTAAAATGTCATCATGGAAGGAACTTTTTAATGTCAAGCATCGTGCCGGGTTTAAAAAAGATTCCTCCGGAATGACAAATGCGAGTGAACATCCGATTCGACAAACCGCGTTGCAGCCGATGACGGCGAATCTGCATCATCGCGGCTTTTCGCGCCTGTATCGCAAAGGCGGGCGTTATGGTCCGCATTGGTTTGATTACAACGAGGTCTCAACAGAATCGAAGTGGCGTGACCTCGAAGGCGATTACACGCGTTATGGCGACGTCTTGCCGTTGCTCCTGGCCGCCGATGACAAATATGTGATCATGAATGCCGGCGATGAAGTGACGGTCGAATTTGATGCAACAAAAGTTCCGGCGCTGCCGGCGGGATGGAAACGCGATTTTTTGATCTACAGCGACGGCTGGATTAAAGACGGCGATCTCAATACGGCTTATGGCCAGACGGTCGAGCCGCTGCCGTTTCATGCGATGACGAGTTATCCGTATGGGCCGGAGCAGGCTTACCCCGCTGACGCAGAGCATCAACGCTATCTTAAAATTTACAATACGCGGAAAGTAACGACGGAAAAATTTCGCAAACTTGTATCGAACTTTTCCAATTAATAAAACGTAGCGCCGGCGTCCGGCCTGCAGACAAGATGTCTGCGCTACCTCCCTCGTCATTGCGGCAATGCTTTCCTCTGAAACTTTCGCTTGCGTTTTTAGGCTGAATTTGATACTTTAATTGCGAGCCGGCAAATATTAATCTTAAGAATTGAAAGGCGGGTGACAATCGTGACCTCGGCGGAGTGGCGGTGGGAATCAAACACACTTGCCTGTCCGGAGCTTTTGCCGGGGTTTAGCGTTCAAGTCACTGAACTTTTCTCCGGGCTGAAGCGAAAGTCTTCTCCCGCGAAAAAAGCCGGCGCGAAAGCGAAGATGAACATCAAATCAAGAGTGCGCCGAAAATGATCGGCTCAGTAGATGAGAAAAGTGTGGAAATTTTATAGAAGCGCTTCTCCTATGCAAATCAAAGACAATTAATCATGCAAATTGTTGCATGTTTTTTGTAAATGAAAAGAACCCGTGTCGGAATAAAACTTTTATTAACAAAAGTTTGAATTGGAGGTTACAATTTTGGCATAAAACTTGTTCATCCTTAATATCCGCAGAAACTTATCTGGCAATACGGTCACTTTAAACTTCAAGCACAGTTTTCTCCTGCATCAACGAACTAACGGATGTCGTGTTTTCTGTTTTCGTGCTTTAACTCCATTCTGAGTTTTTTTACATTTTACTGCATCAAAAAATTAACCAGTCATCTTTCACTTTTAGGGAAAACGTAATTCCGGCTTTGCTTGTTTATGTTTATGGTAGCAAACCAAACGAAAGGAGGAAGTGGGCCTATCTCAACTTTTTGTTTCAAGCTTTGAGTTCATCTGCCCGTGCGGTTAATTTTTCACCAACTTAGGTCTTTAAGGAGGAAAATTATGTTTGGCGTGAGAACAAACTCACTTGCTTTATCCCGTGTCGTCATTTTCGCGGGTGCCGTGGTCTTGTTGTTGATGCTGCTTCCACACAATTTGCTGGCGCAAGCCACCAGCAGCATCAGCGGTAAGGTGACAGATTCAAAAACCGGAGAAGGCTTGCCCGGCGCGCAGATTATGATCAAAGGCACCAATCGCGGCGCGGCGAGCGATCCGGAGGGGTCTTACACGATTCGTGGTGTGCTGCCGGGGAAATATACGGTTTTTGCCCGGTTTATCGGACACTTTACGCAGGAAACCGAGGTTGAAGTTCAATCCCAAACGCCGGCCACACTTAATTTTCAGTTGCGACAAAGTGTGCTGCAATTGGGAGAAATCGTTGTCACCGGCACCGGCGCCGGCGTTCAGAAACGTGAGTTGACCACACCGGTGGCAACCCTATCGGCACAGGAGATTCAAAGCGCGCCGGTACAGTCGATCGATCAACTGCTGCAGGGCCGCATTCCCGGGGCCACGATCAATCTCAGCACCGGCATGCCGGGTACCGGCAGCCTCGTTCGCGCGCGCGGCGTTACCAGCGTGGTGGCCTCCGAAACACCGGTGATTTATGTCGATGGCGTGCGCGTGGATAGGAACAGCAACTTCGGCTTGGGTTCCGGGGGACCGCGATCGAGCTCGCTAAACGATATTTTGGTCGGCGATATTGACCGGGTTGAGTTTATCAAAGGCGGCGCGGCGGCAACACTTTACGGCTCCGAAGCCGCCTCCGGCGTTCTCCAAATCTTTACCAAAAAAGGCAAAGCCGGCCCGCCACAATGGACGTTCAGGGTCGAGCAAGGCTACAACCAAGCCTATGACCAATTCATCATCGAAGATTTCACTAAAAATAATGTTCTCGAAGATGGCTACCATCAAAGCTATTCGGTCGGCTTGAATGGCGGCAGCGAGAATGCTACTTATAATTTCAGCGGCCGCATTCAGGAAAGCCAGGGCAACCTGATCAATGTGGACGATAAGCTGTATTCGCTCAACGGCGGTTTGCGGGTTTTTGCTTCGGAAAAATTGCAATTGGATTTTTCCGCCAAGCTGATCCGGGATAATTTTGGCCGCGCGTTCAGCGACAACGCGATTGCCGGCCTGCTCACCCAAGCCGAGCGCGGCTGGTTCAACACGCTCAACCAAGCCAGCCCGTATCGGGGCTTCACGAACGAGCAGTACCTGGCAAAATATAGCGACGAGCTCATTAAGCCGGAATTAAGCGAAGCCGTGAACCGTTTTACTTTTGCGACGACGGCAGATTTTGCGCCGTTGAAATGGTTCAAACATCGGCTCACGGTCGGAACGGATTATCGCAAGAACGAGCAGCGGCAATTTCTGCCGATTGCCTCACAAGTCGTGGTCAGCACCCCGGGCGGCGGTTTATTCCGCTTTGACCGCGAATTTCTCAGCATTACGCTGGATTACGCGGGAACCATTAGTTATCCTTCCTCCGGCAACCTGACCTCCAACTTTACTTATGGCGTCCAGGGTTTTCGCGAGGAAATTCGCACCTTCGCTGCCAGCGGCACGCGTTTTGGCCTGCCCGGCACCGATGACTTTGACAACGCCTCCAACATTACCGCCTCCGAAAACAATCGGGAGTTGTTCAACGGCGGCTTCTTTTTTGACGAACACCTCGGGCTGTTCAACCGGCTTTATCTCAACGGCGCCGTTCGCGTTGATGGCAACAGTGCTTTTGGCGGCGATGTCGGCCTGCAGGTTTACCCGAAAGCCGGAGTTGCCTACAACCTCTCGGACGAATCCTTCTGGCAAAACAGCTTTTTGCCGAAGTTTTGGAATGGGATGAAAGTGCGAGCGGCTTGGGGCCAAACCGGAACCTTCCCCGATCCGTTTGTCAAAGACAGCACGTTTAACGCCGGTCCATTCACCGGCGTTTCCGCCGCCGGCTTTGGCAACCCCGGCAATTTCGAGATCAAGCCGGAAAAAACCTCGAGCATTGACGTCGGCGTTGATGCGGCTTTTCTGAATGAGCGCATCGGCGTTGAATTTACCTGGTTCAAGGAAACCACTAGAGACGCGTTGTTCAGCGTTCCCAGCCAGCCCGTCTCCGGTTTGGGTTTCCAGTTCCGCAACATCGGCGAAATTCAAAATGACGGCGTCGAAGTTTCGGTCAATGCTTCGATTCTTTCAAAACCCAATTGGTCTTTGTCGCTGCGGGCCTCGGCGGCCACGCTGGATAATAAAGTCACCAAACTCGGCGGCGCGCCGCCCTTCAGTATCGGCGGATTTGGCTTTTTGCCGCAACGTGTGGAAGAAGGCAAGCCGGTCGGCGTCTTCCGGACCGTGCATCCGACGGATGATCCGGCAACCACGGCGCGGGAAAATGAAACCCGTTTGGATTTCAATCCCTTGCCCAAGCGAACGGGAAGCGTTGCGCTCAATGCGACGCTGTTCCGCAATCTCAATCTGTCGGTGCTGGGCGATTGGCAGAGCGGCGGTTACAGCCTGAATACCGGCTCCGTGCTGCGCGTGTTTGATTCCATGAAACCGGAGATCGACCGGATTCCGGCGGGTTATACGTTTTCGACGGCATCCAGTGTCTTTATCGAAAAGTCGGATTTCTTCAAGCTGCGCGAAATCGTCGCCAATTATCGCTTCCGCAACGTGAAGTACGCGCGGGGCCTGGCGTTGACCGCCAGCCTGCGCAACGTCCACACGTTCACCGGCGTCAAGACTTTTGACCCGGAGCTGCACGGTGTGCGCGGAGGCGCTGCGGAAGCCGGCGGCATCAGTTTCTTTACGCTTTCGCCGCCGCGCCAATTCCGGTTTGGCATTGAGGTCAATTATTAGATTGAGAATTTTTCGACAATAACTCATGAATGATGAGGATTTGTATATGCGCTTATCAAAATCATTTCACCTTAAAACCTGGCTCTTAGGTCTGCTCAGTCCATTTGGTCTGTGGCTGGCCGTGGGCTGCTCGTTGATCAATCCGATCGATGTCGAAAATCCCCAAACCACGCGTGAAGACGTCCGTGGCGCCAAAGATACGACCATTCCTTTTTTAGCCGGGACGCAGCAGCGCTTCTCCAACGCCATGGAGCAAATCGCTTATTTCACCGATGTGGTTTCGGACAATTATGACAACGTTCAGACGTTTATTTCTCCCGAGGCGGACAAACCCACCCTGGTCACGCCAAGAGATTTGACTTTGAACGGCGGGGCGGGGCCCTATTTTGAGCCGCAGGAGTTGCGCGCTTTAGCCGAATTTGCCATCTCAGCCGTCGTGCCGTCAGACGCCAACGCGACGGCGCCGCAGAAAGCCGAGTTTTACTTTTATGCGGGGATGGCTTACATTCTGCTGGCGGAAAATTTTAACGCCGTTCCGGTCAAACCGGATGGGCCGCCGGTCGAGTGGAAGAATTTGCTGCCGTTGGCTATCGCCAGTTTTGATCAAGGCATAGCCACCAGCACACAGGGCGATCTCAACACGCGTTTCCATCTGGCCAAAGCCCGCGCCTATCGCCTCGCCGGCAATACGGCGCAAGCCAACGCCGAGGCGGATATGGCGCTTGCCGGCGGGCCGGCCAATTTTGTTTTCACGGCAAAGTTCGATCCGGCGAATGACACGAACACCTCAAATTCGTTCGCGGTCACGCGGGCGTTGAACGACATCCAACCGTTGCCGCGGTTGGATTTTCTGGATCCCAAATATATCGCCACGGATTCGCCGATTCCGGTGTTGAAAATGGAAGAGGCGCATCTCATCAAAGCCGAAGTGGCGCTGGCGGCGAATGATTTGGCCGGGTGCCGGACCAACCTGATCAATGCGATTACTTTGGCAAAGGGCCGCGGCACATCCAGTTTCCGAGACGTCGATCCGCGCACCGGCCGGCCTAATTCCGGAACGGTGAAGGCCAGCGCCAGTGCGCCGGAAGCGGCCAACTTGATCGTGGCGCGCCGGGGCGCAACCATTCAGGTGGCGACGGTTTCCAACACCAGTCTGGTTGCCGCGGACATCAATGCCCAAATCACCGGGCCGGCGCTGCTGCGAATTCTGTACTTGGCGCGCCAGGAAATCTTTTTCTTTGAAGGCCGCCGCATGAGCGATTTGGGCCTGCGCCTGCCGATGATGGAACGCGAAATCGAGACGAATCCGAATATTGCCTCAGGCGATGTGGGCACGGTCACGCTGGTGCCGGCTCATATTCCGCCTGCCGACGAATTGGATGCTTTCACGGTCGCCGGCACGGTCGCCACGATTAAATTTGACATGAATCAAGTGATCGCCGACAGAAAAATTTCGCCGTTCACGATGCCGTTCTGAGCCTGAGAATGAATTCTCCGTCCCGACAATAGTCGGGATAAAATCAAATCGGCTAAAGCTGATAAAGCTGATTCGAAAACTTCCAGAGATGCCCGCAGGGAATTGGAGAGAGCTGCGGGCATCTGTATTTTACCGGAAACAGGAGGATGCAAGATGCTTAAATTTAAAAAATCATCACCATTTGCGGTTCTTATTATTGGGTTGCTCAGTTCTGGTTGTGAGCATAAAAATACCCCTATTGAATCTGCAATTTCTTCCCATATAACCGGATCCTTTCAAGGAGAAACCAGCCAGAGTCAGACCATTGATTTTATCGTGACGGACGGTAGATTGACACGTTTCATCTCCTTCTCACCGAGCGAATACTTTGGACGGGTAGATGATCCGGTGGCTGTCATCAAAAATAATCAATTCAGCTTCTCATACGGCAAGCCCGAATCAGACGTTTTTAGTTTTTCCATCAGCGGAACATTCAAGGGTAACGAATTTTTTGGAACCATTAACCAAACTCTGGGAAAGCCTCCCCAGCAACTTCAAAAAGCAGGTTCGTGGCATGCGAAAAAGAGTTCATCAATTCTTTTTTATCCCAACCCATTCAAACTAAATGTCGGGAAACACTATGGCACCGAAACGGTAACGGGAATCGGCCCATTCACGATTGTGCTAGCGCCGAATTCAGAGATCGCCCAGGTTTCTTTGGACCCGCTCAATCCTTCTCTTCTACTCATGGCCGGAATTAAAGAAGGAAACACCGCGATGGTCATCCAAGATTCATCGACCCCGCCACTTGTTGGAACCATCGAGATCGCCGTCACCGCAAGATAATTCGGCTTCTTCAATTTCTGGTGATTATGATTTTGGCCCGTAGCGTTTGACGCGCGGGCCTATGTTTTTGAGGCTTGATATTGAACTTTTCGAGCGCTAAATTTGTCTTGTGAGTTGAAAAGAAAGTGTGCGGTATGAAAAAAAACTTAATTAGACTCCTGTCTTTAGCGCTCGTCTTCACTCCTCTCGCGTTATTTCACTCGCCGCTGCGGTCTCAGGACCGTGAGCACCGGGCCATTACAGCCGAAGCTTATTTGCACCGTCTCCAAACCGTTGACGCGGAAACGCTGCAACATGAATATGAAACCGAATTTCTGCTCTTGTTGAACGACCGCGAAAAGAAATATTATCAAGCATTATCCGGGCCGGAGCGCCGGAGCTACATCGGTCGCTATTGGCGTTTGCGCGATCCCGATCCCTTTACGCCCAACAATGAGCGCCTCGAAGAGCATTTGCGCCGGCGAGATTATGCGCGCGAAAATTTTGGCGCCGCGCCGCCGCAATATTTCGACGATCGCGGAAAAATTTATCTCAAATACGGCCGCCCCCGGGATCGCTACGTTGATCCCGGCATCTACATGCAGGTGAATCGCGAGCTTGCCATCTTTTTGCCGGACGATGAGTTTTTCGGCGGGACGGCCGTTTCCGACTCGGGCATCCTGGCGCTGGGCCTGCAAGGAAGTCCGCGGCGAACGCGAGAGACGCCGGAGTCGCTGTTGCCGCCCGGAAAAGTCATCGTTCTGGAAAATGAGACGTGGAGCTATGACCAAATTCAGCCGGGCTTGGTGTTCAATTTTGTGCGCCAGGGCAAATATTTCAAGCAGACGCCGGATCTGCTCAAAGCGGTGACCGGCGGCAGGTTGCGCCATCGCATTATGCAATCCGCCGTCATGTATTTGCAGCGCCGGAATGTATCGCGCACTTATGTGGAATTGGCCCGGGAATTCGACGACATCAGCCAGCGGATGCGCATGCAACCCGGCGGGTTGCAACTGAACTTGCTCGACAATGAAATTCGTATCGCCGTCGAGCGCAACACTTTCGATAGGGAAGAGATCGCCAGAAAATCGCCGCCCGCTGCTTTTATTCAAAAAACCAAAGAGCGGCCGCTGCCTTTTGTCGCGGACGTCGCCCAATTTCGCGGCGGGCAAAACCAAACTCAGGTCGCCATCGGCTTTGGCGTCAACTTGGAAACGACGGACTTGACCGTTGATTCCTCCGGCCATTGGTTGACAACGGTGACTTATAGTTACGTTTTGAATAATCGTGACGGTGAGCCGGTGGCGCGCGCGGATCGAAAACAAATCATTCCGAGCGCGCCCTCCGGCGCGGCCTCAGTGTTGGGCTCGATCGGAGTGATGGAATTTTCTCGTGACCCCGGAACATACATTCTGGCGCTGCAAGCCGTTGCGGCAAATGGTTCCCATCGAGGCCTCTTGCAACTGCCTTTGCCGGTGCGCGATTTCAGCGGCGATCGCCTCATGTTGAGCGATATCCAATTTTACCTGCAAATTCCTCGCGCCGCGAACTCTGCTTTCGACACGACGGCAACGAAGAGCATACTTTATCCGTTTGGCGAGGTGTTGAAATCCATTCCGTTGACGATACTTTTCGAGATTTACAATTTAACCGCGATCGGCTTGAATAAAAGCTATCGCCTCGATTACCGCATTGCGGAGGAGAAAGCCGGCAAAAATATTTTGCGCAAACTGGCCAATCCGTTCGGCAAAAAAGAAGACGCGTCGATTACCATATCGGAACGGCGCACGGTCACGCAACCGGCGGCGCGCGAGTCTTTGTCGTTGAGCCTGGAAAAACTCCGGCCCGGCGCTTATCTATTGGAAATCACCGTGCGCGCGGCGCAGGATTCGACGCTTTTGGCGACGGCGAAGAAACAGTTTATTTTGACTGAGGAAAAGTGAAGCCGCGGAAACTTTCGCTTGCGTTTTTACGGTGAATTTAATACTTTAATTTCGTGCCGGCAAAAATCAACCTTAAGAATCAGCATCTCATTTAAAAGACAAATCATCATGGCAAGTGTAATGGAACAAGAAGTGCTTACTGCCGCTACCACACCATCCGTGCAGACATCTTATCGCGAGGACTTGTCGCTTGAAGAAGATTTGCGCCCCGAGGAACGGACGGATTTGACCATTGAAGAAGCGGAAGAATTGGCGCAAGGAGAACCTTTTGAACTTATCGACGGAAGGCTAGTTTTCAAAATGGCAGATTCCAAACATTCCAACAGTCAAGGTGTATTGGTCGGGGAATTATATGCCTATTTCAAGCAAAATCCCATCGGCCGGGCTTGGCCGGAATTCAGTCTACGCCTCTGGCCCGAGAACAAACGGCGTTTGCCCACGCCGGATATCGCAGTTTTTCTGAATGAAAATTTGCACGCCATTAAAAAATATGCCGTCCGCGCGCCGGATTTGGCGATTGAAATTGTTTCTGATGATGACAAAGCCACGGAAGTCTTTAAAAAGGCCAGATTGTATTTGGCAAAGGACAGCCGGGTCGTGTGGATTGTTTTCCCTTCCGAAAAGAGAGTGATGATCATGACCGCGACGGAATGGCGGTGGGAATCAAATACCTTGGCCTGTCCGGAGTTGTTGCCGGGGTTCAGCATTAAAGTTGAGCAAATCTTCTCCTGGCCTGCAGAAGAAGAACCCCATGCTGGAGAATCAATTTCGGCTGAATAAACATTCCAGAAGCCAGAGAGTTTTGATCGTCAAGTTTTCTGCATACTTTGAGCAAAATCCCATCGGCGAGGCGTTTCCGGAATTCAGTTTGCGCTTATGGCCCGAGAGCAAACATCGTTTGCCCACGCTTGATATCGCGGTTTTTCTAAACGAAAATTTGCGCGAAATTGGAAAGTATGCAACCCGCGCTCCGGATTTGACAATCGAAATCGCCTCGGATGATGACAGGGCCTCGGCCATATTTGCCAAAGCCCGCTTGTATTTGGAGAAGGGCGGCAAAGCGGTTTGGATTGTTTTTCCCAGGAAAATCAATCTCGCTGTCGTTTTTTTTCACTAACGGGAGGTCATGAGAAAAATTTTGCGTTATTGTCTGCTCGCGGCGCTGCTGCTGCAAAGCGGCTGCGGCGGCACCAAGCCGACGAGGACAAGTTCGCCGCGCGCGCCGGTCAAATTTAATTTCGGCCGCAGCACGACGGTGGCGTCATTGTATCGCGTCGTGACCGACGTGCTGAATCGCTACGGCTATCATCGCACCCAACTCGGCACCACAACGGTGATCGACACGGACTGGCGCCATATGACGCCGGACGAGGCCGAAACGCAACAGGAAGTCATTGAGACGCGCCACCGTCTTGAGATTACCCTCGTCAATCGCCGCACCACCGCCGAAGCGACATTGCACTTACGTTGCCAAGGCCGCCTCGACAAAGGCCCGTGGTTTAAAATTCCACCCAACCCTGTGGTGCTCGGTTTTGTCGAAGACATGCAGCGCGAAATCAAACAGGAATTAAGTCTGATCATCACGCAGTGGTAGCGTACCGTTGTAGCGCAACATTGTAGCGCAACATAAATGTTGCGCTTTTCATTATCATTAGCCGGTGACATTTAACCCGCCGGCGTATGCAAATTTTGTTACAAAAGTGCAAAATTTTGCATTTTTAAATCTTTGCAAAACATCTCCAGAAACGCCGTCTCTAATTTTAAAGATTTGTAAAATAAATATTTAACTGATTTAAATTTTAACGTTATTCTAATCTGGTAAAATATTTGCACATCCCAATAAATAAGCCATTTTTGTGTCACGATTTCCTACTGTTTTGTATAGTTGTTATGTGAAGCTATCAGAATCTAAAAGCTGCCAGAGAATGTCAGGGAACTGGCAGAGATTCCAGGATTTGCCGCTTTTAGGACATGATGTATCCCTCTCGCTAAAGTTTTACAAAAAATAATTTCACAGTTGTTTTTTTTACCACCATCAGCTCAAGGAGGAGATGGGTATGTTTATTGTGAATGTAAAATTACCTGCCGCATGGCGAGTTGCCACATTCGCCATATTAATGGCAGCGCTGGCATTCCTTCCCACGGCCTCTCTGGCGCAAACCGGAGAGATCAGCGGAAAAGTGACTGACGTAAAATCCGGCGAAGCGTTACCCGGCGCCCTAATTGTTGTCAAGGGAACGAATCGGGGGGCAGCGGCGGATGCGAACGGCTCATACGCCATCCGCAGCATGCCGCCCGGCACTTACACCATCGAAGCGCGGTTCATCGGGTACTTGCTTCGAGAAGTCACGCTCACCCTGACCGCCAGCCAGCAGGCCACGGCCAATTTCCAGTTGAAGCAAACCGTCGTGCAATTGGGTGAGGTTGTTGTGACCGGCCAGGGTGTCGCAACGGAAAAGCGCAAGCTTGCCACCACCGTTGAAACGCTCGGACCCAGAGAGATTGAACTCGCTGCGGTAAAGTCTGTGGATCAACTCCTGCAGGGGCGCGTTCCCGGCCTCATCTCGGCGTTGCCCACGGGCATGCCCGGAACCGGCGCGCGCATTCAAACGCGAGGCATCAAAAGCGTCACGTTGAACTCCACGCCAGTGATTTATGTCGACGGCGTCCGGGTTGACAATAACGATAATTTCCGTCTTTCGTTCGGAACCGGCGGCCAGGTCAGTTCTTCGCTCGCAGACCTGGTGGTCGGTGAGATTGATCGCGTTGAAACGATTAAAGGCGGCGCCTCGTCAACGCTCTACGGCTCGGAGGCGGCGAACGGCGTGATTCAGATTTTCACCAAGAAGGGTGTGCCGGGCGCGGCGCGTTGGCGCTTCGGCGTGACCAGCGGCTCTGACATGGCCGAAAATAAGTTTACGTTCAAGCAATACACCAAAGACAAATTTTATCAATCGAGCACGTATCAAGGTTATAACGCCGGCGTGTCCGGCGGCACCGAGGCCTTTAGCTACAACGTTTCCGGCAGAATGTACAACACCGGCGGCATCGTCGCCCAGGATAGAGCCTCCGACAAGCAATGGAACCTGTCGACGTCGATGCGCGCGATCCTGTCGCCAAACTCCGACGCCGAGATTTCCGCGAGCTATACGCGCAGCCAGTTCGGCCGAATTTTCAACGATAACTCCCTGCTCGCGCCCTTGAGCGCGCTGGAGATCGAGAATAATTTTCGCGATCTCGAGCTCAGGAACGGAAATCAGGACAGCTTGCTGGCGTTGTTTCTGCTTCCCAATCTGCGCGAAGCTGCCAATCGCTTTATCAGCTCGTTCAATATCAATTATTCCCCGTATTCGCGCTGGAAAAACAAATTCACCGTCGGCATTGATTATCGCAAGAGTGAAGACCGGCAATTTGCCCCGATTGAATCCGAACCCGTCACGTTAACGGTTGGCGGCTTCTTGAATGCTTCGCATCGTGAATATCTGACGGTTACTCTGGGCTATACGGGATCGCTGGCTTTACCCAAGCTCGGCCCCTTCACGCAAACGGTTTCGGTGGGCGCGCAAGGTTTTCGCGTGGAAGACCGCGAGATTTTTGGCCGGGGCGCAACCTTCCGGCTTCCCGGCACCACGGATTTTGGCAACGCCTCCGTTATCACCGCGGATGAAAGTAATCGCCAACTTTTTTAACGGCGGCGTCTTTGCTACGGACCAAATCGGCTTGAATGATCGGTTCTTCGTCGATCTCGGCGTCCGGTTTGACGGCAATTCCGCCTTTGGCAAAGAAGTCGGCATTCAAACTTATCCGAAGGCCGGTTTCGCTTACAATATTTCCGAGGAAAGTTTTTATCCGGGTTTTCTCAAACGCTATCTGCAAAGCATGAAATTGCGCGCCGCCTGGGGCCAAACCGGCAACTTTCCGGCGCCGTTCGTGCGGGATCGTTCCTATGCCTCCGCCGCTTTTCTGAGTGAAGCGGCCTTTATCTTCAATAACCCCGGTGACCAAACCCTCAAGCCCGAGAAAACCACCTCGCTGGATTTTGGCTTCGATGCGGGGTTGTTGGATGATCGCGTCTCGCTGGAATTTACGTACTTCCGGCAGCTCAGCAAAAACGGTCTCTTTAATGTTTTGACTGATCCTGCTTCGGGTTTTGGCTCGCAACAACGGAATGTCGGCGAAATCGAAAACAAAGGCATCGAGGCGACGATTCGCGCCAATGTTCTCAATTGGAATAACTTCGATCTGAATGCGCGCGTCTCGTATGCCACGCTGCAAAACGAGGTCACTTCTCTCGGCGGTTCTCCTTCATTTTCGATTGCCGGCTTCGCCTTTGCGCCGCAACGGGTGGAAGAAGGCCGCCCGGTCGGCGTCTTTCGCGTCAATCAACCGCGGCTGGAAGCGGACGGAACATATAAAGGAAACGTGGATGTCGTGTATACCGGCACCGTCATCCCCAAACGCACCGGCTCCATCGCCCTTGATGCGACCATTTTCAGAAAGCTGACGCTTTCGGGTCTGGCCGAATTTGCTTACGGACACGTCGTGCTGAATCAAGGCCTGTCCAGACAGATCGTCAACAGCCAGGCTGGTAACATTCGTTACCCAGACGCTTATGCCAAAATACCGGGCGCGATCGATCCCGCGACCAACCGGAAAGTGTATGACCGCAATACCGCCTCGAGCATTTTGGTTGAAAAGGGCGACTGGTTCAAGATTCGCGAAGTTTCGTTGCGCTATCAGCTTCCGGCTTTCGCCGTGAACGGTCTGGCGCTGACCGCGAGCGCCAGAAATCTGGCCGTTCTGGGAACGAAGACGTTTTTTGCCGATCCGGAGTTGAATTTTATCCGTGCCGGCGGCGCATTGGAAGTCGGCGGCATTGTCGGCGCCAATCCCTCGCCGCCCAGACAATTTCGTATCGGCCTTGACCTGTCGTTGTAAATGTTAGCCTGTTGACTGGTTGGCCCGTTAGCCCGTTGGCCTGTTTAAAGGTTAATCGGATAACGGGCGAACTGGCAAACCGTCTAACTGACAAACCGCTCAGAAAAGGAGAATATAAAATGAAATCAAAACGCTTGAATAGATTCTGGTTTGGCCTCCCAGTCCTGGTGTTGCTGGCGTTTTCTTTCAGCGCCTGCGATCTGGTTGACCCGACCGAAGTGACGAACCCGCAAATTACGGATGAGGCGCTGCGCGAGAACGCCACCGGCGGCACCGCGGCGATGGTCACCGGTCTGCGCCGGCAATTTTCCGTTGCCATTCAATCCTCTCACATTATTGACGTGGTTTCCGACAATTATTTCAATACGGCGTCGTTTATCTCCAACAATCTTGATCGGCCCTCCACGGTGACGACGCTCGATTTGACGCTTCCTGCCATATACCATTCGTATCTGACGCTCAATGCGATTGCGGATTTCGGGCTTGGCACGATTATTCCGGGCGACAGGCTGGCAACCAACGAGCAGAAAGCCGAAACCCGTTTTTACAAAGGCATGGCCATCGTCTTGTTGGCCGAAAATTTTACCGCCTTCCCGCTGCAAGAGCTTGGGCCAAAAGTCACGAGTCGGGAAGGGGCGGCGCTTGCGGTTGAAGAATTCAAGACGGCGTTTGGGCTGACCGCTAACGCGAACATGAGGGTCAATTGCAAGCTGGCATTGGCCAGAGCGTATCGCCTGCTTGGCGACAAAGCCAACGCGCAAATTGAAGCGCAGGCGGCCCTAGCGTTGCCGGGTGGCGCCAATTACGTTTTCAATGCGAATTATGACGCAGCCTCGGTAACCAACTTGCCGGTTAGCCGCGTGACGACGGCGGCTGATCTGCAACCGCTGCCTCGATTGGATTTTCTCGATCCGAAATATACCACCACCGCGACGCCGATTCCCTGTTTGAAAGCGGAAGAGGCCCATTTGATTCTTGCCGAAGTGGCTCTGGTGAATAATGATTTGGCCGGCGCGCGCACGGCGCTGGGAAACGCCGTCACCCTGGCGCGAAGCCGGGCCGTGACCAATTTCAATGACCGTGATAATCGTGTCAATCGACCGAATGACGCTAATTTGAAGGTCAAGGCCAGTGCCGCCGCTCCGGCTATCGCCGCGTTGATTCAAAAACGCGGCACTGCCACATCGGCGGCGGGAACCGCGGTGAGAGTGTATGCCATTTCCGGAACCAGCGTGGTAGTAGCGGATGTCAATGCGCTGACCACGGCCACAGAGCTTTATCGAATGCTCTATCTCCTGCGCCAGGAGATTTTCTTCCTGGAAGGACGCCGAATGAGCGATCTTGGCCTCCGTTTGCCGGTTTCCGATCGGCAGGTTCAAACCAATACGAATTTCGCCGCCGGTGGAACGGGCACCCTGGTTATCGTCCTGGGTTACATTCCTGCCGGCGGCGTCGAGTTGGATCAATATACCGTTGATGTCGCGGCCGGTGTGGTGACGATTACCCATGACATGAATCAATTGATTGCCAACAACATTCAGTCGGTCTCGCCGTTTTTGGCGCGCTGAATATAGGTTTTCTATAAGACTTTTTGCCCCACAACTTGACTTTGGAGATGCCCGCAGATGGACGCGGGCATCTCTATTTGTATTCGCTTCCCCCAACGCGGACAAGCCGTGTCGGCGAGCCGCAACCCAACGGGCGCAGCCAAAAGATACCACGCGGATCAAAAACGCTGATAATCCGTGTGTGTTTTTGATCCGTGCGTAATTTTTTTGCTTTTTTTACAAAGATTTGATTTGTAATTGACTACGCCAGATTTTCAAACAAGTTTAAAACTGGAGCCCTTTGGGCAGCCATGAAAAAAATTTTCCCAACGGATAGAAACAACTCAACGGATATTAAAGTTTTCATCCGTTGCGTTGTTTCTATCCGTTGGGCATTAACACGCAGATTTTTTTTCTAACTTTTGCTCCGCAATGGCCTAACTTTTCTCTTGCGTTTTTAGGCCGAATTTGATAATTTGATTTAGTGTTTAAAACTTCAACTTCTGATTTTTCTCAATCGCATAATTTTTGAACCTTATATTATTAGAGACAAAATAACATGACTACTGTATTGGAACCTGAAGTGCTCGTTGCCGATTACACAGCGCCGGCAAAGAAAGATTACCCCACCGGCCTGCTTCCGGAGCGGGACTTGCTCCCGGAGGAACGAACCAACCTGACCATTGAAGAGGCGGAAGCGTTGGCGAATGGGGAACCTTTTGAGCTTATCGATGGAAGGATGGTTTTCAAAATGGCAGACCGCAAACATTCCAGCAGTCAAGACGTTTTGCATGGGGAGCTATATCTTTATTTCAAGCAAAACCCCATCGGCCGGGCGTTGCCTGAATTCAGCCTTCGTCTCTGGCCGGAGAACAAATATAATTTTCGCGTGCCGGATATCGCCGTCTTCCTGAATGAAAATTTGCACGAACAGGAAAAGTATGAAACCCGCGGTCCGGATCTGGCAATCGAAATTGCCTCCGATGACGACCCGGCCTCGGCGGTCTTTGCCAAAGCCCGATTGTATTTGGAAAAGGGCAGCCGGATGGTGTGGGTCGTTTTTCCGACCGAAAAAAGAATTACGATAATAACCCTGACGGAGTGGCGATGGGAATCGGCCACGTTGACCTGCCCGGAGATTTTGCCGGGATTTAGTATCGAGGTCGAGAAAATTTTCTCCTCGCCGACACCCAACGCGGACAAGCCGCACCAACAGGTTTAAAAAAAATTCCAACGGATAGAAACAACGCAACGGATAAAAGTTTGTTATCCGTTGCGTTGTTTCTATCCGTTGGGGTAACTTAAAACTCAGAATTTTTTTCTAACTTTTGCTGCGCAATGGCCTAATAGCTTCTTGATCCTCGCCGATATGCATCAAATCAAAATTCGCTTGCGGGAAGCACGCGGTTCGCGTATGGCATCGCGGACAACGCTGCTCGTGGCGCTTATATTTCCTTTCTTCTTTCCACCAAATCCACCCGTCTATTCGCAGGACGAAAAATTCCGGCTTGCCGCCGCGGCGTATCTGCAGCAACTGCAAACCGTCGGCGCCGAAACCCTGAACAGCGAATATGAAACGGAATTTTTTTTCCTGCTGGAACCCCGCGAAAAAGAACGTTATGAAAACCTGCCGTTGCCCGAACGCCGCCGCTACATCGCCGGCTACTGGAGATTGAGCGACCCCGACCCGTTCACGCCCGCCAATGAGCGTCTGGAAGAACATTTGCGCCGCCGTGAGTTTGCCCGGGAAAATTTTAAAACCGCCAAGCCGCCGTACTTCGATGATCGCGGCCAAATTTATCTCAAGTACGGCCGCCCGAAAGTTCGCTACACCGATCCGGGCGGCGCCATGCACCTCAATACCGAGCTGATGATTTTTTTGCCGCAGATCGACCCTTCTTCCACTCAACGCGGCGGCGCAGATTCCAGCAGTTTCGAGCGCCGAGTCGATCCGGCATGGGTTTTCAATACGGGAAAAGCTATCGGCTCGTTGCTCGCTCCCGGCAGCGCCACGGTTCTGGAAAATGAATCGTGGAATTACGAGCATATCGCGTCGAATCTCGTCTTCAATTTTGTGCGCGAGGGCAGCCGGTTCCGGTTGGTCACCGATCTGCGGAAAGCGGTGAGAGGCGGCAGGATGCGTGACCGCACTTTAAAAACCGCTGCGTTGTATTTGCAACGGCAGCACCTGTCCCAGGTTTATTTCAATCTGGCGCGCGATTTTGAAGAGATCGGCCACCAGATGCGCGACTGGCCGGCTGAATTTCAGTTGAACCGGCTGGATAACACCGTGCAGTTGACATTAGACCGCGGTATTCGCACCGTCAAAGAGAGCCTCAGAAATTCTCCCACCGCGGCCTATACTTACGAAGTCAGCGAACAGTCGCTGCCCTTTGTCGCCGATATTGCGCAGTTTCGCGGCGAACAAAACCAAACTCGCGTCGTGATCGGCTTTGGCGTGAATCTTGGCGAAAATGGCGCCGACGAAGATTCCAACAGCGTTCGGTTAACGAGCGTGACTTACAGTTATGTGTTGAGCAATCTCCTCGGCGAGACGTTGGCCGGAGCCGATCAGAAAAAAATCATCCCGACGACAGCCTCGGTGCTGGGTTCGGTGGGAGTGATGGAAGTCAATTGCGATCCCGCCCGCTATCTCCTCGCCCTGCAGGCTGCCTGGATCGGGGGGAGGCATCGCAGCATGTCCCGCCTGCCGCTCGCCGTGCGTGATTTCCGCGGCAGTCATCTCATGATCAGCGACATTCAATTTTATCTGCCAATTTCGCCGCCTGCGGAAACGTCGTTCGAGGTCACCGCCGCGAAGACCGTGGCCTACCCTTTTGCCGCCGTGTTGAAATCGATGCCGCTCATCATTCATTTTGAGATTTACAATTTAACTGCGATCGGCCTGGAAAAAAACTACCGGATTGATTACAGCATCACCGAGAAAAAAACCGGCGGCAATCTCCTCAGCAAGCTGGCCAAACCATTTGTCAAAAAAGAAGAAGGTTCAATCACCCTGGCGGAGCGCCGCACGGTGACGCAACCGACGGCGCAGGAGTCTCTCACGTTAAGCCTGGAAAAACTTCGTCCCGGTTCGTATCAACTGGAAATTACCGTGCGGGCCGAACGGGACACCGCCATTGTTGCGAAGACGAGCAAACAATTCGTTTTAGCCGGGGAAAAGTAGAGCTAATTTGAAACTTAAAGCAGGCTTCGAATATTATGAATCTTCCAGATTAAGGAAGGCGCGGTTTTAATTTTGTTTTGCATAGCCGCGTCCGGGAAAAGCGCCTCAACGTCGAGAACGCCGCTTGTGTAAAAAGCTTTTATAATATTGGATTCATCTTTAGTCAACGCAACTAACGGTTTCAAAAATTCCTCCACGTTTGCCACCATGTCGCGCCGATCCGGCGTTTTCCCTCTGGTTAATAGCGGCGTCAAATGCCGATCGATATCGAGCGCTGAGATTTGGCTAAAATCAGGACTGAACAAATCAAACACCCGGACGCGGGAGATGAGGCCGTAAAATAAGACGAGTGTGCGCAAGGTTGCGACACTATAATTGAAAGGCGCCATTGCCGCCTGGTAAACATCAAATAAGTCTCGCGGCGTGTAGCGGCTCAACAACGCGATGATCTTGCCGGCGAGAAGCTCTTCAAACGCCAGACACGGGTACTTCACCATTACATCAAAACGCTGAAAAGCTCGGCCTTCCGGTTTTAAGATCGGCAGACGCTGAAGATAGTTGATCTCTATTTTTAGCATATCCCTTGAATTAGACATCGTTTGATAATGAAGAACAAACTGGGTTAAGGCGTGTTCATCTTTAGCAATTGAGATAAGGATGTTTTTGAAGCGCAGCCAGAATATTTAGCAGGCGCAGAACCTTTTCTAACGGGTTCTTTTGAAACCCGGTTTCAGCCGCGAATTTTTGCAATTCGTTTTTTGTGAGTTGCAACATCAAGTCTCATTCATATTGACAACGGCTCGCGGAACCATCAGATTCCAGCGTTTCACCAAAATAGTGTCACGCGTTTTTTTCTTTAACAATTGAACTTTGGACTTCGGACGGTATCTCTCAAGTTTTTTAAAAACCTCATTACTGACATGCCAACGTTCCCGATTTTTTTCTAATAGCCACCCTAAGCGCATGCTGAGGCTGGATAGCGGATAATGTTTCAACATACTCATGAGCGCATTCAGGTCAATCCACGCAAATCCTTCAATAGATTGAAGAAACTCGGATATCCCAAGAAAGCGGTCGGCAAATATCAGGCCCTCCAACAGGATGCGTTCTTTGGAAAAATGCCTGACGCGAACATCAGATATGATTGAAGAGGCAATTCCAAAAGAAAGATTCGTCCGGTAAAATTCATACCGAGAATTTTGAAAATCAAATCGCCCGGGCACACGGGGAAGAGATTCGTCCACAGCGACCTGAAAAGCGCGTGATTCGCTATAGGCGGCTCCGTAACATTTCAAGGCTGCATGGTATCCCACCACCCCTTTAAGATGCGCATGTGCAGCCAGGATCAATGGATTGACCTCCACATGTTCGGCGTACCACTCCTCAGGGCGCTTGAAATAATACAGACCGGTTTTGATCGCAAGCGCCTTGCCATTGTTGAGCAACCACTGGATTGCAGTATTAGCCCTTGTTGTATTGCCCTTCAGGAAGGCGATAATTTCCTGACGGTGGGCGATTTGCCGATGATGAAATTTTTTATAAACGGCCTCGGTAATTTTCATTTTGGTTTCTCATCGTGTTGGTTTTAGAATATAAAACTCTGCTAAATCAAACACAATAAGAAACTTTAATGTCGATTTTAGATTATTTTCACAACCGCAATGAAGCATTCTTGTCAACGATCTTCTTAAGTTTGCCTCTCGCAAAATAAAATAGGACCTTGCTCTAAAAAATCCTTCGCTATTTCCCATCCATGGCCGTTATACTTGCATATTCCCCCGGCGTGTCGGCGTCTTCCAGAATACTCGCCGTCGGCATTGCAACTTCCAGAACCGCCTCAGGATGCCGGGCGAGAATGGATTTTCCGCCGACATCGCCCTGCAAGGCGAGCATTTCGCCGCGAAAGCGCAAATCAAAAATGACCGGATTGCCGCGCTGCCCGTTGAAAGTGGGAACCCCGATTGACTTTTCTGCCGCGCGGGAAAATTCTGCGATCAAAAAATTTAATTCTTCAGTTTGAAGAAGCGGCTGATCGGCCAGCGTAATCATCACGGCCTGCGCTGCCGGCGAGAGCGCCGCGAGTCCGGCGTGAATCGAGCTGGCCATGCCGCGGCGAAAATCGGGATTAAAAGTAAAACGCAACGGCCGCTCGCGCAGCGCGTTTTGGATCGCTGCCGCTTCATGGCCGAGCACCACGATAACTTCGGCAACATTCGCCTGCAAAATTGCATCGACGGCACATTCGATAATAGTTTTCCCCGCGAACGGCAGCAGCAGTTTGTTATGCTCAACCATTCTTTTCGATTCCCCTGCCGCAAGAACGAGAGCAGAGATTTCGGGCATGTTTTCAACAAAGCAGAGCGCATGGCGCAAAGAGCAGAGGGCAAAGAGCGCAGCCGTACGCTCTGCCCTCTGCGCCATGCCCTCCGCCCTCTGCTATTTAACGAGAAGCAATCTTCTGGTTTCAACAAAACGATCTCCCGCCCGCAGCCGATAAAAATAAACGCCGCTCGGCCAGCCGCTCGCGTCCCAGCGCGCTTCGTGGCGGCCGGCCGGAAGTTTTTGGTTGACCAGCGTGGCGATCTCTTCGCCCAAATGCGTAAACACTTTCAACGTCACCTGACTGCCGCGCGGCAGCACAAAGGGAATCATCGTCGCCGGCAGGAAGAAAGAAATTGAGGGCGGCAAAACTCAACAGCAAGCAAACAGCAAAACGAAGAGGTTTCATAAACATCCTATAGATTTTGTTTTTTAATGGTTTTGCCATTAAAAAATCCTCACCGTGGTTTAACAAAATTTTTGCAGACCCAGAACGCGACGGGCCCGGTGGCAACGGCAATTGAGCCGGCGATAATTACGCTCCACCCACTGGCGAACATGGCAAACAAACCAACCGCGACCGGAGAAATCACGGTGAGCCACAAACCAATTTTGCCGCCGGGCACGCGAAAATAGCGCGGCAGATCGGGACGGCTGCGCCGCAGCTTCGCGAGCGCAAAAAATTCCAGGAACATCCCGCCGAGAATCACCCAGATGTCAATGATCACCAACTTTTGAAAATCGCCCCAGGCAAAAATGCTGTAAATGACGCCGCTGAGTAAAATTGCCGTGACCGGCGTGCCGCATTTCGGCGAGATGCGTGTGATCGCTTTCGGCAAATAGCCGTCGTGCGCCATTGCAAACGGAAGGCGCGAGTAGGAAAGCAGCCACGTGCTGAACAGCGCCATGTTGGCAATCACGCCGGCCATCGACACCCAGCTTCCTAAAAACGGTCCACCAATTTTCTCGGCGATTCTCGCGAAATGTCCGGCTTCCCAGTTCTGCCAGTTAGGGTCGATCGCAAGACTCACCAGAATGGGCAGGCCATAACTCGCGAGCACGAGTGGAAAGATCAACACGAGCGCGCGCGCAATCGCCCGCTCCGAGTTTTTAATTTCCTCCGCGGCCGTGCCGATGCCTTCGAAGCCGCTGATGAACCAGATGCCCATGAGCAGGCCGGTACTCAGCACTGAAATGAAATCTTTGCCTTCAGGCGCCAGCGGCGTGAATGGATTGTGCGAAATCTTCGGCGCGCCGAACAGGATCATTACAATGAACGGCAGCGTCATGAACAGCACGAAGAAAATTGAGCTCGTGCCGACCACGGCGACGCCGCGAATATTCAGCAAGGTGAAAAACCAGATGACGGCGAGCGCGATGCCCCAATGCACGGCGTTGCTCATCTCAGGATCGAAAAATTTGAAATAATCCGCGACCAGCACGGCGTAAATCGCGCAATCTAAAAAAGAGCTGATCCACCACCACCAGCCGGCCTGAAAGCCCCAAAAATCTCCGAACGCCGTTTTGACCCAGCGATACAATCCGCCTTCGACCGGCAACGCGCTCGACAACTCGGCGGACATGAAGAGCAACGGCAAGCCCCAGAAAATCGGGATGAGCATCAGCAGCAGAAATGTCATGCCCGGACCAATCGCCGTCACCATTTCTTCAAGACCAAACGGGCCGGAGCAAATGGTCACGTAGACGACGCAGAGCAAGCTTTTCCAGCCGAGCGAGCGTTTGAGCGCAACGGGAACCGGTGGTGATATGGAAATCGTTGTCGCGGCGGGGTGCGGGGAAATTGGCGGCGGTTCAAAACTCATGGTTGGGCGCTCTCCGAATCATGGCGTCGGCAATCGGAAGAATGTGTTGGGGCCATATAGTAATTTATCCTGAAAAAACTATATTGCCCGCAAAGATTTTTTACACCACAAAGGCACAAAGTTCACCAAGGTTTTTCTTGGTGTCCTTTGTGCCTTTGTGGTGAAGTTTTTTTGCAGCCTCGCTGCGCCAGGTCTCTCCCGCGAAACTTTGACCGGGATAAAACCGGCGGGCGGAATGCCATCATGAAAAATAAGAATGCCGGCTCAGCTTTTTGATTTGGCTTTCGCTTTCGCCGCCGTCTCGCTGCCGCTTCTTTTCTTCAAATCCTGCCGATGGGCGCGTTCGTAAGTTTGAATATCCAGGAAACGGCCTTTGGCATCACGCACGGCATAAAGTTTTTTGCCGGCAACGCTGCGATGCGTCGTACGTTTTCTTACACCAGCCATAATCTTCTCCTTGGTAGTATGTTTGTACGAGCGGTTCTT
>Ga0247727_10006295_pt1 | contig 23427 bp, 41 predicted proteins | sample WisWelCaveWW1625_FD_202498 | JGI IMG/M metagenome (GOLD analysis project Ga0247727, IMG submission 202498) | Biofilm microbial communities from Wishing Well Cave, Virginia, United States - WW16-25 | ecosystem: Environmental > Aquatic > Deep subsurface > Groundwater > Cave microbial mat | place...
GGGATTCTACAATCGCCAGCGATTGCATCAGAGTCTGAGATATCTCACTCCGCTGGCGTTCGAGCAACGGATCAGTGACTCTTAACCTGGTGTCCACGAAACCCGGGGCAGCTCAGGGCGACCCCTTTTCTTTTCCCTGAAGTGCCGTTCCGAAAGACGACACGGCGGGGCATTCTGGATTTCCGAAGGCGTCGATTCACTTCACGACGCCCAGAGAATCAGAACGGCCGGTCATTCCCCCCGGACGCTTTCTCAGTTTTCGACTAGTGGAGAAACAGCCGGTGCGGAGGCGCCGCCGCGCGCGGACGAGGCGAGCATACACGCTACGGGCTCACCCAAGTCACTTGGCCTTTTGGAGCGTCCGAAAGTATTTGTTGGAGCTGGGGCACCAAGGGTCGAAGATCTTTCAAGCGATTCGTTGGCGCCTGCAGAACAATGACGGCGATGCTGAATTGCGGGAGATGCTGTTGAAAGGATAGGTTTCTGTCAACCGTCACAAAGACATCGAACTGAGCCTGCGCGAGCCTGAGCAGCTCTCCATTCTGGATACCCGCCCAGCCGGCCTGCGGCACCGTGACCACCTCATGGCCTTCGATTTCTTTGGCCAATCGACGGTCGATACACTCGTCAAGGAGAAGTTTCACGAAGCGACGGGAAGCATTCGGGCTTTGGCTTCTTCGAGGAAGGCAATCACTTGCTCACGCGTGACAGTGGGGAATCCGTCCAGAAACTCGTCGATGGTCTGCCCACCCTCTAAATACTCGATGAGCGTCTGCACCGGCACCCGCGTTCCGCGAAAGACCGGGGTGCCGCCCAGAATGTCCGGAGTCGAGGTAATGAGAGGTTGTTTTGCGGTGGCCATAACACATTCTCTATGTCTGAATAAGTTTAGGCCAGGAGGATGGAGAAAGCAACGGGAAGCCCGCCGCGCGCGGACGAGCCCCGCAATGTTGGATTGCAAGACCCGACCCCCCCTAGGTTGCTGTCCCCTTTTCTTGTTAGAAGGTGAGGGTGGTATCCCTCGCACACGCGCGGAGGGAGGGAAATGGTTCCTGACACAATTATCTTCTCCCTCCTTTCATGAAGCGTTGTCGTTTTGCCATCGGACACCTCCCGGGGCCCATGTCCCATTTTTTGGGATGTCCATGAAAGTGGGGCCAGCTCAGGGTGTTCCGTTTTCCCATCCATCCTTTTTTTTCCCTCTAGCCTCTTGGAGTCCCTTGCGACGCCACGAACAGTTTGACCTGCCTGATTGCATCATCGTCAGCAGTATTCATCGTGGAGCCGAATCCAATGAACTCATCTCCAGCTTTTTGTTGCGTATCGCGCCGAAAAGCAAATGCTCGTGCGCGCCACCGCTTCGGTCCGATTTTCGTACCGTGAATTACAGTACAGCCCCAATATTTATCGATATTAAATGTCATCAAGCGCCTCCCGATATTTAACAGTGAAGGCACGTCTATGCAGAGAACTAAGGTCACTGGATTGCAAAAATCGACTCTGCATTCGCAGAGCCATCAGGGCGGGCATGATACATCGGGAGTGCACTGATACCTATAACCGACCTGCTAGCTCCTCATATGCTGTAATTATGAAAGGCATTTGAGGCAGAATTGTAGTTGTGTCCACGCTAACTAGGGGATTATGAGCTGCTGCATCGCCCAAAAATTTGATCCCTTTTATGGCGTTTGCAGTTTTCGGTGAGAGTAGTGGCAATCCATTTACTTTCTCTTTGGCGGCTATCTCAATAACGTCTTGTAACCCTCGCCAGCCACCTGGACGATTCCTATCTTCTATTTGAGCATCTCTACCAAGCTTGCCAAAAACGATTATTAAAAGTTTTTCAAGAGTCTTTCGCAATAAGAATGCCGTAGCGTTCCCGTTCCTGCCAAAGTTGGCATGCAACTCAGAGAGTTCTACAGCAAACGCTTTCTCTAACCTTTTCATTAGTCCGTCGGAGAAGAGCTTTTGCTCAACCTCTAGAACACGCTTCTCTTTTCCGATAGTTTGAAGTGCTTGTGACCTAGACACACTTGTCAGCACGTAATAGTTCGCCTTAGAATTCTGAGGCCGCACAGCGTGAATCACTCCCGCACCCATGAACCTGCGCATATATGTTTGTATATAGGTTGTATTGAGCTTCCGACCGAACCGTTCCCGGATACGATGAACAACCTGTGCACTGGTTACAGGCATGCTAAAGAAATCGTCCAGCAAGAGCTTTCTAATCAATTCGTAGTTGCTTTCAGGATCTAATTCCATCTGCAGAGCGTGAGCCTTTGGATCACCAAACATAGGCCACCTGTTCCTTGCCGTCCTCATTTTTTTTTGCCTTGCGTAGGTCTTTCTTGCGTTGCATGCGCAGTAGCGCCATCTGAACACGATCGATCTCGCAGTGGTACTTGCCATGAAGGGCGGCGTGGACTTCGTGTCCGGTCTTAGGCTGCTTGAAAAATTCGGCTTCTCTAAGATCAAGAATGAAAGCGGACAGATTCTTCGTCCTGTTTAGGACGATTGTTTCGCCATGAATTGTAGACTGTATGACCTTGTTTTGGGTCAATGTGGCTGACCCGGAGTAACTGTGTCCTTTATTATCTGTCAGTGTGAATTCAATCCTCATGGTTGTTTTCTCCTTGCGACACTACTGCACGTAGACGTATTTTCTTTCTTGTTTAAAGCGACGCAAATTTCGCTTCTTCACCACACCCTGCATGGTGCCGGAGAGGGCGGTCAGCGGATAGTGGTGGCCGCCTTCTGCAAGTTTCTCTCTGACATCGCTCAGTCCTTGCGGAGTCTTGAAAAACTCAGCCTTCCTCAACTCTTCAACTAGATCAGGGAGATGTCTTCTTCCTTTCTGTGCTGAACTCTTGCTCGTTTCATCATTTATTTGAGTAGATTTCGCGCGAAGCCGCTCGACAAGCGTCGCTACTTCTTCGGGAGTGCCCTCGACCGCAACTGAAATTCCGTCCCGTGTCACAACTTTAGCCTTAGCCATTGCAACCTCCGTTTAGTAGACCGAATATTTCCAAAGTTTCTTTGAGCCTTCCTGCGTCTTAATTCTCCTGAACGCCTTCTTCCGCACAAGCCTCGTAAGTGGTGTGCCCAGAGACTGTTGTGGATAGTGCCAACCGCGGTCTGCCAATCCTTGCTGTATTTCTGGTAACGAACGTGGCTCAGTGAAAAAACCCTCGTCCACCAAGGATGTAATACGTGAAGTAGTCCCGCTTGCATCAGTGGATGTCGCAGACTTCTTCGTTTGGTCACTCATCTTCCCTATATCGAGGTCATGCAGCAATTTGTGCAAAATTGTTTGGAATGCCGGTACTTTTAAGTCGGGATCGGATATCCCTTCGACCGCAGTTTCCGCAATCCTGCGCAGTCGCACCAATTCATTTTTTGTCATTGTTTTCACCTTTTTCCAATTCGTCCATGAACCGAGGAAGACGGTATACGTTCGCTCTATAAGAGCCTCGCCCCACCGATTCCGCGAATCTTTCCTCAACAACTTCGGCCACTCGGGCTCTTGCCTGATTCGCAGGCAATCCAGAAACGGTGGCGAGCTCGTCCAGGCTAATTTCCGCTTTGAACGTGTTGTCTAGTTGATAAGCAATGGCCTTAGCCGCCAACGCAAGCTTGATCTTGAGCTTTCCGGCCATTGAATGATCTTTAAGATGTATTCTTCCTTGTGTATCAACGACGCAGTACTTGATGGCCCTTCGAACCAGAGGCTCTAGGTCCCGACGCATAGATTCTTCATCAACGATAAACTGATTCTTTAGATCTTCCAGGCTCATCATATCCTCCTATTTAAACTACAGTACAACTGTACGATAATTTAATACCAAATATCAAGCGGCTGGGGCGGAGCTGGATACGTCTAGCCTCAGAGTCAAAATTGACATACAGATGACTATGAGGCCGAATGATTCCAATATAATTAATATTACCTTAATTATCAATTATATATATAAAATTTTGTCGATTTCATGCTCCGCTCAAGCCTTTTAGTCCAATGCTCTGCAGCAACCGCCCTGATAAAATTTAGGAGACTCCGCGACATTACTCCTAAAGTAGATTTACTGTACAGTTGTATTAGTCAACTAATATATAATTAATGTGTAGTATTATATATATATGATATGTAATTAATAAACTTATTACATATGTGCGTTTAACAATGATCAGATCGCTTGGTGGCATCATGCGACCTGGTTCGATCTGACCTTCGCTTAACTTGCCTTGCCCGATGACTATGAGATCGCAGAGCATCGTCGGATCGGAATGAAGGGAGCCGAACCAGGTTAAGTCATTCCACAAATCGGTATGCTGCCCGGCCTGGCATCTGGGAAGGAAAGCTGGAACTGACCACAGAATTACCGATGGCAACTGTGCCTGAGAGAATTCCAGGACGTTTTCATGGCCCATCCAGCAGAAAGCCTCGCGAAAGGCCACGGAGTCCGCTATGTTTCAGGGTCGATCGGCGATCTCGTCACATGCTTGATGCTTGGCCGACGGCGCGATGCTTCTCATTTGCTGCTACTTGTAAGGGTGGCTTCAATGGGAGTTCACCTCAGAGAAGGAGGTTCGATTCGCCTCCATTGCGCGTGTTCATATATAAATGACCCTCTTGAGCTGGCGGGCTTTCTCTAATTTTGAATGGCATGTAGCAGGCTGGCTGCGGTTGTCGAGCGAGAATCTTCTGAGGGCGCGCGCGCTCCAGGGACAATGAAATCGATGGTGTGCGTTTACAAAGCAATGATGGGCTTAGTGGCATGATCGGACCTGATTCGATCTGGCTCTTCGCTTAACTTGCCTTGCCAGATGACTATGAGTTCGCAGAACAGCGTCGGATCGGAATGAAGGGAGCCGAACCGGGTTAAGTCATTCCACAAATCGGTATGCTGCCCGGCCCGGCATCTGAGAAGGAAAGCTGGAACTGACCAAAGAACCACGGTCGTGAGACCGTGGCGGCGGGAATCCAGAATGAAGAAACGGGAACATTCTCCATTTCAGGTGGTTCCTATGGAATTTAGCGACAGGCTACGACTCGCTGCAGCGGGTGTCAACTCAGCGAAATGGCGAAGTGCAACTATTGGCGAGGCTCGGCGAAACCGGTCATGTGCTCCATAAATTACGGCCCGCAGGACTCTTGCCCTGCGGGCCGTACAACAAATGCTCCCTCCAAGCTTGCTTGCTCTCTCTTTAGGGATGGGGGCTGATTGATCTTCCACTGCGCGCGTCCATGACGAAGATCGAGACAGGGGGTTCCGGTTGAGGGGACACGGCAAAGATCCGGTGAGGACAGAGGGGTCTGCTCAGGCCTTGAATCCGATGCGGCGGGATTTCGGAGTCGGCGGCTCCATGAGCTGACGGATGGCATCAAATAGCGATCGAATCTGTCCATCATGCCCTCCCACTTTCCGCTCAAGTTGCTCCAACTTCGTCGCCAAGGTCTTATGGGTTGCTGCAAACTCTCGCAGCTTCACAAAGGCTCTCATAATTGCGATATTCACATGGATGGCCCGTTTGCTTCGGAGCACACTGGAGAGCATGGCAATTCCTTGTTCAGTAAAGGCCCTTGGTAACTTCCTGGTCCCTCCCCAACTTGATGTTCCAAATTGGAACTTCAAATCGTTGAACTCCGAACGTGTCAACTGCAGCATAAAATCATCGGGGAATCTGTCCAGATTCCTCGATACCGCCTTATTGAGATCCCTGGTTGAGACGCCATACATTGCAGCCAAGTCTCTATCAAGGATGATCTTGTGGTCGCGAAGCAAGAGAATTGTTTGCTCTATTCGTTCGCTCGGAAATACCACACTCACTCCTCTCTCTTCTTCTCGCAAAAAGCTCTTCTCTTGCCGCGTAGAGATACCGCGTTCAAGGCATGAAATCAAACGAACGACTTTCTGAAATGATTGCATTTACACGGTATTGGGGCAGGGAGCTGAGGCTCCCGGAATGGCGAATGGCAGGGAAACAAGAACGGATGGCCTCCGGCACATGCACGTATTCCTCGCGCATCGAGCAGTCAATGATCCCGCCGAGCTTACCTGTGGTTTCCGCTCAAGGCAGGGGCTTCGATTCTAGCGGGTGAGCTGAATAGTCTCCCCTGCGCGTGTCCAACACGGGTCTTCCAAGGCCACGCGTTGCACGAGCGCAGATCTATGTGCTCCCTCCAAGCTTGCTTGTACCTCCTCTCAAGGGGGTGGGTCTGGATCTATCCCTTACTGCGCGCATCGACCGAGCACGGCCCTTGATCTGACAATCTAATTGGTCTTCTGTGCGCGGTCGGCGAGCACGAGGGATAGACCAGACCACCCCCTCTTTCCCTAATTGGAGATGACCCTGGGCGCCTGGAGGCGGCTGAGACAATCTTGCCAGAGTGTGGCCGGGTCCTGGTCAAAGATGCTGAACGAATCCGGCGGCAAGATCCCCCACGCGCCCACAAGCAGCTCAGCTTCCAGCTGCCTTGGAGCCCATCCAGCATATCCGGCAAAAGCCCGGAAGGTTTCGGGCGGTTTGGCCTGCGTAATGATGCGTTTCAGAACCTTAGACATGCCCCCCAGATAGACCCCGTCGAAGACCGATCGTGCGTCTGCTGGAGGCTCCTTGAGTCGGAACAGCAGGAGAAGCCGGGATGGTTCTACCGGCCCACCCGCAAACAGCCGGTAGCTGGTCCCTTTGAGTACGGTGAGGTCCGGCAACGCATGGGACAGGAGGACGTTCGTAGAGCGATTTAAAATGAGCCCAAGTGTTCCCCCAGGCCCGTGCTCCACAATGAGCACGACGGCTTGGCGGAAGTTCGGATCTTCCAGCGATGGGTTGGCCACTAAGAGCACGCCCTTCCCGATCGACGACGGTGAAAATTCCTTTTCCGCCAGAGCGGGTACCGCATGCAGGACGGTCAAGAGTCCCCCGAGCAGGAAGATCGCCATGACTTTCCGTACACCAGCGGGGCCCGGCGCGCTCGAGTAGTCAGACGGAGGCAGCATGAGGGAGCTTCCAAATGATAGTGAGACGGCGTCCATAGTACGAGGGAAAGAACCGGGAACATTCTACTTTTTCAACGCAGGTCTGGTCCACGTTTACGTGCGCACGGCAGGCAACTTTCTACACCGCAGGTCTTTCGGAACATACTCGATCCTCAAATGAAAGGGCAGCCTAGTTGCTCCTCGAATGCACGCGTCGAACGAGGGCTAACTCGTCACCAGCAACAAGCGAGGCGTCTGGTGTAGTCTCCACTGCGCGCATCGAGCGACCACAGCTTTATCGTGGGGGCTCTGCGAGCACGGAGACCATGCCAGCCGCTTCGCCACTTCCCTTCCGATCTCGCACGTTATTCTCCCCAAGAGGGTGGCCCGATTGGTCTACTACTGCGCGCGGCCAACATATGATGATCCTTCCAAGCTTGCTCGCTTCTCTCTCAAGGGGGTGGCCTGGATTAGTCCCCAACTGCGCACGTCGAACGACCACAGCTTTATCGTGGGGGTTCCGTGAGCAACGGGGACTAACCAGGCTACCCCCGCTCTCATTCTTCCTTATCTTCCACCCCCCAACTTGTGAGCACCACCTCCCTGCCCTTCGCTGAGCGGAGATGTTCTGCGACCCGCAATCCGATCAAAGCCTTTCCCATTTTTTCAGGCGGATATTCTTCGAGGAATTCGGTCGAGACGACCGCATCACGCGGCCCGCCGACGTCGTCGGTTTCGATTCGAAACACCTGCGCCATTCTGCCGGCATCGTACGAATCACGAATCGAGGCGCCTGGGAACTGTTGCTCAAAATACCCTCGCACAGCCACCAGCTTTTCCAGTTCTTCTTCTGTATTCGCATCCGATCCCCACGCCATGGCCTGCCCTCCTCTATATTCTGATGATCGCAATCTTCACTGCGCGCATCGAGGACCACGTTCTTATGATGCTTCTTCCCCGCTACCTCCGTTTCCTCTTGTGAATCAGAAAAATAAGGGCATTCTACTTTTTTCGGGCTGGTCCGGTCTATGTTTACCTGCGCACCTCCAACGCATTCCTCTGACCGATCTTTGTACTATGTCTCTAGGGAGTGGCCAGGCTATCCTTCACTGCGCGAGTCAGATAGAAGATCGGGCCGGGCTTTGATATCCTCACATTCACGAGGAGAGGAGCATCAGCCTGGAGCGCCGTTCATGATTCACATTCGACCCGCGACCGAAGCTGACTTCTCAGCCCTGCTTCAAGTACAGCAGGCCGCCTTCGGCGAATATGCCAATGTCTATCAAGTCAGCGGATGGACCACGGAAACACTCGACAGCCTCAGGCAGGATGCCAAGGAGAAACATATCTTTGTGGCAGAAGCGGATGGCGTGGTGGTGGGGTCCGTACGCTATTGGACGGTGGCCGGTGTATGCGTGATTCGGTTGTTATCCGTGAGTCCCGCGCACCAGAGCCAGGGGGTGGGGAAAGCGCTGATACGGGAAATCGAACGGGTTGCGACCGATGCCCATAAGTTCTTTGCCTGCACCATGCTGCGCACCGCCCGGAACATCCACTTGTTTATGAGCCTCGGCTACAAGGCGGAAACGATTCTCCCCGATCACTACGACCACCTCGATCTTATCTGCTTCGCCAAATACCGTTTAGCAGGATGCTGAAAAAGTCCGCCAGCGTCGTATTCTGATGATCACAATCTTCACCGCGGCATCGAGACCTTCTGATTCCCCATACCTCTCCTCAGGGGAGTGGCCAAGGCTGCCCTTTACTGCGCGCGACCTTCTTACCCGCCCAACCCCGAGCGCGCCGAGACGCGCTCTTCTCCCTGGCGAGCACAGTTTCACCGTGCAATCTTTCTTCATGACTTTCCTCTTCAAGGGTGGCCTGATTGGTCTCTTGCTGCGCGCGTTCAACGAGGGTCTTCCGAGACCGCGCGTTGCGCGAGCACGAGAGACCAACAGGTTACCCTCCCCTACCAATCGGCTCCCAGCCGATCAATGACCACTTGATGGACCACGGAATACTTGCCCAGCGTCGCCAGAAAGACCGCTGTTTCAGCCACGTCAAATGGATCAATCTTCTCGCTGCGGAGAATCTCCTCCGGCGACGCATCGACGAGCTCGTCGGCCACCCCGCCGGGACAGATGGCGCTCACTTTAATGTGATGCGGGCGGCCTTCGTCGGCCAATGATTTCGTCAACGCCATCATGCCGTGCTTCGACGCGCTGTACGTGCCCGTGCCTCCCCAGGCCTGCACGCCGGCGACGCTCGACATATTGATGATGATCCCCCCGCCTTGCTTCTTCATTTGCTTAAATCCGGCCCGGCAACAGAAGAACGTGCCGCGCAGATTCACGTTCATCACCTCGTCGAACTCCTTCGTCGTCGTTTCGGCTAACCGCCTACCCGCAATGACGCCCGCGTTGTTCACGAGAATGTCCAGCCGTCCATAGCGCGTGACCGTCTCCTCGATCAGTCGTTCCACCTGACGTTCATCGGCCACGTCGGTTTGAATGGCCCATGCCTCGCCGCCGTCCTTCGTGATCTGCGCGACAGTCTGCTCGCAGAGCGCCATCCGCCTCGCCGTGACGACGACTTTCGCGCCTTCGGCTCCGAACCGCAGCGCGATCGCCTTCCCGATGCCGCTGCTGCTGCCTGTCACAATTGCGACTTTCTCTTTCAACCGGTGCATATATTCACCTTAGTAGAGAAAGAAATGCTCCCTCCAAGCTTGCTCGTATCTTCCTGTAACGGGTGGCCCGATTAGTCTTCCACTGCGCGCGTCGAACGAGCACCTTCTGAGCGTGCGCGTTCCGCGAGCAAAGAAGACTAACGGGCTACCCACGCCCTTTTAATCATCTGGCGAGTCTGTGTCATCGTAGTATTTTTCGCGGTAGATGGGGCAGAGGCCCTTCTTCTGAAGCAACGATGTGGCGTCGGCGATCATGGCGCTGTTCCCGCAGAGATAGACGGCGAGATCCTTGACCGAGGAGACCCGCCCCTCGATCAGACGCAGGACGCGGCCGGATGAGCCTGACCAGCCGGGCTCGGGGCGGGACAGCGTCGTGATGGCCGTGAGGGTCGGAGTCTGTCTGGTCAATTCGGCCAGCTCCTCCTGATAATACAGATCAAGCTGGCCGCGCAGTCCCCAGAACAAGGTCGCTGGTCTTGGATCGGGACGTTCCGCATTCGCGAGGATCATGGACCTGATCGGCGCGATGCCGGTGCCGCTGGCGATGAACAGCGGTTCGCGCCCCGGGTTCTCGCGCAGATAGAAATTCCCCGCCGGCCCTTTGAAGTGTACCTTGTCCCCTTCTTTTAGGCTGAACAGATAGGTGGAGCCTGGTCCACCCGGCACTAGGTTAAACAGCAGTGTGATGACATCTGATCGGCTGGGCTGCGAGGCGATGGAATAGGGCCGCGTCACGACGTGGCCGGTCTGCGGATGCGGCATCTCAAACGAGATGAACTGGCCGGGTTTGAAGATGATGGTCTTCGGCTCGATCAACCGCAGGTCGAGCTTACGAACGTCGTGCGTCAGATCTTTGATCATTTCAACTTGTGCGGTGAACGTGTGGACTGGCATGGCGGGAGATTCTAACAGGATGCTGAAAGGGCTCGCCACCCGGAACACAGACGGCCTAGTAGATCTTCGAATGCGCGCGTCAAGAGAAATTCTTCCTCTGCTCAAAATATCTACTAAAGGGAGCGGTCGAGGTTGCCCTTAACTGTGCGCATCGAGCGACCATTATCCATCTAAATGATCCCTCCAAGCTTGCTCGTTCTCTCTCCAGGGATGGGGGCTGATTGATCTTCCACTGCGCGCAGCTTTCTCACCCGCCCACCCACTGGCACGCCGAGACGTGCCAGTAGCCCAGGCGAGGGCCTTCTGATTCCCTATACCTCTTCTTTAGGGGAGTGGCCAAGGCTGCCCTTTACTGCGCGCAACATTCTCACCCGCCCAACCCCGAGCGCGCCGAGACGCGCTCTTGTCCCAGGCGAGCACAGTTTCACCGTGCGCGTTCTGCGAGCAAGAAGGGCACCTGGCCGCTCCCTCCCCATCCTTCTGAGGCCGCGCGTTGCGTGAGCACAGAAGATCATCACTGCTCCATCCCCTCCTCAGCTCTGCGAGCAAGCAGGGCACCTGACCGCTCAAAATTCACCCTTACTTAAATCCCACGAGCATGCCGTCCGGTCCAGCCAGTCGCGTAGCCTGCGTACGCTTGAATCCGACCTCTTTCATCCACTTGCGGCAGTCCGCGCCGGTGAAGTCGAATCCGCCGTGGGTTTCAATGAGCATGTTGAGGCTCATGAGCAGTCCAAACGCGTTCTGCTTGCGCGCGTCGTCGATAAGTGCTTCATGCACGATCACTGCGCCGTTTGCCGGTAACGCGTCATAGGCCTTGCGGAGGAGCATCATCTTCTCCTCCAGATTCCAGTCGTGGAGAATATGCCCCATGATAATCACGTCGGACTTCGGCAGCGGGTCCTTGAAAAAATCCCCGGGGTGAAAACGCAGCCTCTGCGCGACGCCCCTCGCCTGCGCGTAGGCCTCGAACACCGGCCGAACCACCGGTAGATCCATGCCGAGGCCTGTGAGGTGTTTGTGCGCCAGCGCGATCTCGACCGCCACGCCGCCTTGGGCGCAGCCGATGTCCACAAACGTCCTGTACTTCTTCCAGGGAAACTTTTTCGCAATGACCTGCGCCGACCCGATGCTGAGACCGGTCATGGCCTTGAGAAAACCTTCCAACCGTTGCGGATCGGCATACAACGTTCCGAAGAAGTCCTCGCCGGTCTTGACCTCATTTTGGGGCTTGCCGGTGCGGAGGCCTTCGGTGAGCGAGCCCCAGAATCGGTAGAGCCGCGCGTTGGACATTTCGAGTATGCCGCCGACGTACGAGGGCTTGGCTTGGTCGAGAAACAGCGCCGTCTCCGAGGTATTGGCGTAGCGCTGGCCGGTCCGCTTGAGCATGCCGAGCGCAACCAACGCATCGAAGAAATCCCGCGCGCTGCGGGGATGGAGTTGGAGCCGCTTGGTCAAGGCCGCAGCATCGAGCGGACCTTTCGCTAACTCGGTGAACAGGCCGAGTTCGATCGCGCTCAGCAACGTCTTCGAGCCCCAAAATCCCGTGCCGAGTTGCATGATCTTTACCGGAGTCAATCGACCTTTGGTCATTGGTCACCCCCTTCTTATCTCTTATCCACTCTTTCCGCCCCCGATCTCTTTCAGGTATTCGGTTTCTTCCTTGAGGCGCTGTCGGACTGCTTGATGCGTAGGTCCGTTCGCAGCTCGGTCCCGCCAGAAGCTGTCGAGTGCGGCGTTGATTCCCTCTGCATTGAGTCCATGGGGGTCCGCGTCCCGTTTGTATTCCAGATAGGCCACGATGGCACCGGCTTCCTCTCTCGTAAAGACGGAGAGCTGACCGCGCGCATGATCGTACCAGGTCATGGCCCCGAAGCGGCGTGGATTGACGAACTCCGATTTGCCGATCGTCTTCTCATAGATCCGTTGCCCAGCGGGAATCTCGACGACCGTGTCGGAAAATCCATTGGTGAGGTGGAACACCGGATCGGCGGTCTGCAGCCGGTCTTGGAGGTCGGCGATCAGATAGGCAGGCAGGAAATACCGAAAACCTCCTTCGGAAAAGAAACTGAGCACGGTGTAGCTGGCATCGAGCACCGTGGGGTCCAGTTGCGACCAATCGACGACGCCGATGAACGGCGCGACCGACTCACCCGGCTCACAACCCTCATGGCTTCCCTGCAGAAAAGCGTCACTGGGACGCTCGGTGTCGCAAAAGGCTTGCCGAATGTGCTCGATGACCCTTTGCTTGCGTTGCATCGCATCCTTCCTCTTGCGTTTCGCACTGAACCATCTCTCGTGAAGCGTATATCGTTATTCGCGCGAGACTCGCGAGACTTGCGAGAAAAGCGGGACGGGTCGGAAGTTTCATCTTCGCGAGTCGCGCCTGTCGCGCACGTCTTGCTTGTCTCGCTCACGATCCACGAACGACGAGCGACGTGTTGTCCGACAGCGCCGGAATGATACCGCTGGTCGACACGTCGTACAAGAGTCCGATGCCCGTCCGCTTTTTCTATACAACCGCACGTCCGCGCCTTGGAGAGCGGGCAGGTAAAGGGAACCGGCATATGCAGCCGTACATGCTGACGGATATTGAGAAGCAATTCGCCTTGGGATGCTCGACCCGTCATCGCATATCTTTTGTTCGTCGCTCTGCTGCCGACCGTATACAAATCCCCTCTCCCAGCGCGCCTCCCAGTCAAGCAACTTTATACTTGACTGATCGTTCCATTATAGAGTACATGTGGTCCTGTCGCGAGAATTGGAGTCACCTCCCATGCCCCGCCCGAAGGAATTCGATCCGGACGACGCGATCGAGAAGGCCATGCAGGTCTTCTGGCACAAGGGTTACGAGGCCACGTCAATGGAAGATTTGTTGACTGCGATGGACCTCAATCGCGGCTCGCTCTACGACACGTTCGGCGATAAGCGCCAACTGTTCCTGAAAGTGGTGGACCGGTACTGCACCACCTTTGTCGGGTCAAAGTTCTCATTCCTCGACCAACCTGGCTCAGCACTCCCGACCTTGCGTCGGTTCATCAGTGGCATGATCGAGGGCGGCTTGGCCGATCCGCAGCGCCGAGGCTGCCTCATTGCCAACTCGGTCATGGAACTTGCGCCGCACGAGAAAGAGATCGCAGGCACGCTCCGCCTGGCCCTCAAGATGGCTGAAGATACATTCTTCAAGGTCTTGACCCGCGCAAAACAGCAGGGTGAATTGAAGAATGATAAAGATCCGCGTGCGCTGGCGCGCTTTCTCACGACGATGATGCAAGGAACCATTGTGATGATCAAAGCCGGAGCGCCTGCTGACGTAGTGAGGCAGACAGCGGAGACCGCGCTCTCGATCTTGGACTGAACCGATCTCTTTTTTTGACCTATTATGGAACGCTCGTTCCACATGTGAAGTTACAGAGTCCATCCGGGAAAGGAGGTGCCGTATGACATGTCAACGTTGTGATGGGCTGATGGTTCGAGAGCGGTACGACGATCTTGAATTGGGCTCTGCGGGATATGAGATCTCCGGCTGGCGCTGTCTCAACTGCGGCGCGATCGTCGATCCTTTGATCGTGGCTCATCATCAAACCACCCACAAGACCGAGCCAGATCAGTTGTGGCGACGACAGCTGAAGGAACTGGTGATGATTGCATAAGAGACTCCTCGCCAGTCGTTGCGTTGCGGAGAGACGAATCGAAACAAGCTCAACATGCACGGTTTCATCTTGTGACTGTCGCAGAATGGGCGTCACTGGAGCATTTTATGGCTGCATTAAAAAGCCCGGAACTTCACAAGATCCTAGAAACAGCGATGTATCATTCTCTGAACTATCCAGGACTGTACGAGTTGATCCGGTCCTGGATTTGGTCGTTCACTCGTTACAGATGTCACCCCTATCTTGAGGAGCCCTCTATGGTTTCAATTTCGCCCGCCTGCACATCCTTGTCCCTGATAGCCGCAGTCACAGTTTCGCTTTCGATGCTGTCATCGCAAGTCGTCGCGCGAGCTGACGCACCGGTCGCACAGTCAACCGCCTCCGTCATTTCGATCGACACCCGCGTCCGCTATCGGACTGTCGAGATCGACGGCATCAAACTGTTCTATCGCGAGGCGGGACCGGCCAATGCCCCGGTGGTGGTGCTGCTGCACGGCTTCCCGGCGTCGTCATTCATGTATCGCGACCTGATTGAACAGTTGGCTGGCCAGTTCCACGTCATCGCGCCGGATTACCCCGGCTTCGGTTATAGCGACGCGCCATCCACCCAGGCGTTTCCCTACACGTTTGATCACTTGGCGGACATCATTGAGAAGTTCACCGACCGGCTTGGCCTGGACCAATACGCTCTTTACATGCAGGACTTTGGCGGGCCGGTGGGCTTCCGGCTTGCAAGCCGGCACCCAGAGAGAGTCTCCTCCCTCATTGTCCAGAATGCCAACGCCTACGAAGAAGGATTGCCCGACAGCTTCTGGAAGCCGGCCCGAACGTTGTGGCAAGACCCGTCGCAGGCCAACTTCGACAAAATCCGCGAGGCGGCCATGTCCGACCAAGCGCTTGAATGGAACTACACCCACGGGGTGAAGGAGCCGGCACGGGTCAATCCGGACAGTTGGGTTCTGCAGCGAACTTTGGTGAACCGCCCCGGCAACAAAGACATCATGTTAGCTCTTCTCTATGACTACCGCGCCAACCTAGATCAGTACGCCCGGTGGCATGAGTATTTCCGCAAGCATCAGCCGCCCATACTGATTGTCTGGGGAAAGAACGACATTATTTTCCCCGCCGAGGGCGCGAGTGCTTACTTGCGAGATCTGCCTCGCGCCGAGCTTCATCTGCTCGACACGGGACACTTCGCGCTCGAAGACAAGGGGGATGAGATCGCCCGCTTGATGCTCGACTTCTTCGACAGAAAGCTGCCGCGCCGGTGATCGACAGCGCACGAGCCATACTCAAAGGGAAACGCGCATTGGCAGAGAAGAAGATGTTCGGCGGACTCGCCTACATGTCACAGGGGAAGATGTTTGCCGGCATCTTGAAAGACAACTTGGTCGTGCGTGTCGGCCCTGACGCCAACGGCTAGGCATTAAAAAAACCGCACACGAGGAGCCTGTCCGACATTGCCGTTCGTGATGAGGCGAAGGAGGTGTGGCCAGATGCGAGGCCGCAGGCCCGGAAAAACCGGAGGCGTATTCGCTGGAATACGTTGAGGATTTTTTCGGGCCGAGAACGACGCAGATGGTCGTGGATCGTTCGTCGCAGTAGAGCGGTTAGTGTCGGACAGGCTCCTAGGCCGATGGATTTCACGGGGCGGCCCATGAAGGGCTACATCTATGTGAGTCCCCACGGCGTAAAAACTGCGGTGCAATTGCGCAAGTGGGTCACGCGGGGGCAGACGTTTGTGGCGAGCTTGCCCCCTGCGAAGCGAGGAGCGGTACGTCGAGACACCAGAACTAGCACCCATCAACCAAGGAGGACCTCATCATGACGGCCATGGACATCGGAAAAGAATTGGTGGCGCTGTGCAAGCAGGGCAAGAATCAGGAGGCGATCGATCGTTTTTACTCACCGAATATCGAAAGCGTCGAGCCCTGCGCCATGCCGGGCATGGAACAGACCCAGAGGGGGATCGCGAAGATCAAGGGAAAGAATCAATGGTGGGTCGACAATCATCAGATCCACGGAGGCACGGTTGATGGTCCATACCCCCACGGCGACCGCTTCATCGTGCGATTCAAGTATGACGTCACGCCAAAACACACAGGGAAACGTATGACCATGGATGAAACAGGTCTCTACACGGCTCAAAATGGAAAAATCGTCAAGGAGGAGTTCTTCTACTCGATGACAGCGCCGGAGGCTGGGCAACATTGACCCGGATTGGACAACGTGCTGGACTATACACCTTACCGTTTCCCTAAGGAGGCCTCCGATGAAACGGCTGGCCTCCCTCGTCGGCGAATGGCAAGGCAAGGACCCTGAAGGGAAACCGATGACCGCGTCGTATCAATGGGCCAGTGGCGGCACGAGTCTCGTGGAAACGCTGACGATGGCCGAGAAGCCGGCGATGACGACGATGTATCACGCCGACAAGGGCGAGCTCATGCTGACCCATTACTGTGCGCTCAGCAACCAACCGCGTATGCGCGCCGCCATGCGCAAGGGCGAGGCCAAAGCGCTGGCCTTCAACTTCGTAGACGCCACGAATCTCGCCAAACCAACGGACACGCACATGCACAACATGTCGTTGAGCTTCCAGGATCACTTCTCCCAGGAATGGCTCCTCAGCAAGGATGGAAAGGAACTGCCACATCGGTTAGAATTTGCCCGTGCGAAGTAGAGAAAGTATCATCCACCCAAATCATAATCATAAAGGAGGAGTAGACCATGGCAATCAAACAATATAAGCAACTGGGATGTCTGGATGTTGACCCCAAAGCCGGCTGCGCATTCCAGGTGCGGGCCGAAACGGAAGCAGAGATGTTGCAACAAGTGGCCCTGCACGCGAAGCAGTGCCATAAGTTGGAATCAGTGCCTCCGGAGATGGCTGCCAAAGTGAAGGCGGCGATCAAGACTGTGACCGTCACGATCTAAGGGAAATCTTGACACAGGTGAGGCCTCCCCGTGTGGACATCAGCACGCGGAGAGCATCGCTTTGACTGTCTGAGAGTGAGCGCGGTTGCCATGGCGAACATGTTCCATCAGAAAGTATCGTTCACCGCATCGACGCGTAAACTGTTCACGATCTATCTCGATTCGAAAAAGCACGGCGCGGCGATCGACGACAGGGTATCGATCAGCTGCAAGGTGGGCGCGAGGTTCACGGCATTCGGCGGCATGCTGCAAGGCCTTAACCTCGGATCGTCCCGAATCGGATGATCGTCCAGTCGTGGCGCGCGAAACCGTGGAAGAAGAACGATCCCGACTTGATCCTGATCTTGCTTCTTCATAAGGCCGGTCGCGGCGGGCAGATCGAGTTGATTCATGTCGGCATGCCCGATTACGACTAGCTTCCAATTAAGAGAAGCTGGACAAAATACTATTGGACTCCATGGAAAAATATTTCACGGCCGGCGGTCCCGACAACAAGGAGGTTCCATGCAACGAATGATTGGATTGTTCGCTCTTTCAATGCTGCTGGTCGGGCTTTCCGGCTGCAGCTATCTGTTCTATCCCCGCGCAGGCGACTATGCGACGCAAGCCAAAGGCGCCAGTGGGGTTGAGACGATGATCAACCTCACTACTATGATGGAGGCCACGGCGAGCAAGGCCAAGGGCGGCAAAGGCGTCGATACCGCCTTCGATGATTTGCACAATCAGTTCCATGCGCTCAGTGATGCGTTCTGCGGTGTGACGGACACGCAGGCCAAGACGCCGGCTTACGACCTTGCGGTGACGCACAAAAAGGAATTGACGACCATCTTCAAGCGGCTCTGGAAATTCAAGGGCGACCAGCCGCATCGCGACCTGCATCTTGATCTCTTGAGAGCCGAGCTAAAGGAACTGCGCGACACATTGCAGACGATCTAGTAGCGTGCCGCAAGGGACTCGCCCGTAGTCGCACCTTCGGCTCACGCCGGGACATCCCGGTGAACCGGCGCGTGGGACGCGGGTGGAAAGGAAAGACATGACGCAACAGACACCCGAACAGGCCATCGACAGCCAGCGTCAAGACTGGAACCGCGTAGCCGGGGGCTGGGAGAAGTGGGATCGATTCTTCGACGATCAGATGACGTTTCTGAATCACCGGCTCGTGGCCGATGCGCGGCTGCGATTCGGCATGCGCGTCCTCGACCTCGGTTCGGGCACCGGCTTTCCCGCCCTGCTCGACGCACAAACTGTTGGGCCGAGTGGAAGCGTGATCGGGCTGGATCTCGCCGAGCAGATGCTCGCCGTCGCGCGACGCAAGGCCACGGCGCTGGGCCTCGCGAACTCGACGTTCCGCACGGGCGACGTGACCACGCTTCCGTTTGAGGCGAACTCGTTCGATGCGGTGACCAGCCGCTTCTGCTTGATGTTTCTTCCAGAGATTCCGAAGGCCGCCGCCGAGATTGCGCGCGTGCTGAGGCCCGGTGGCTGGGTCGCAACCGCCGTTTGGTCTGCGCCAGAGAAGAATCCCTCAATCGGCCTCTCGATGGAGGCGATTAAGAAGGTGGTCGAACTGCCCCCGCCGGACCCCACTGCCCCAGGCACCTTTCGGTTAGCCAAGCCCGGCGATCTCGCCGGCATGCTGCAGCAGGCCGGATTGGTCGATGTGATTGACCAGGAATTTCTCGCGGAATGGTCGTATGCTTCAGCCGAGGAGTATTACACGAGCCTTATGGAAATCGCGGCACCGGTACAGAATCTCATGGCAAAACTCTCTGCAACCCAAATACAAGAGGTGAGGCGCCTCATCACCCAGGCGGCGACCCAGTTCCAGCGTGGCAACAGAATCACCTTTCCTTTCGCCGTCCGAATGGTCGCGGCACGCAAACCTCTGTGAGACTACCGTGGCGCGGAAGCACGACGGGTTCAGAGACTTTGTCCTGGATCAACTCTGCGATCTGCACGGCGTCACCCACCGGGCGATGTTCGGTGGATACGGGCTGTACTGTGATAGGGTGTTCTTCGGCATCGTCCATAAGAGCCGGCTCTATTTCAAGACGAATGCGACCACGGCGCCACGATATCGCGAGCGCGAGATGAAACCTTTCAGACCCAATGCCAAACAGACCCTCAACACCTATTACGAAGTCCCGGTGGACGTCCTGGAAGATGCGGGAGAGCTGACGATATGGGCTCAGCAGGCCAGCAACCTCTGATGGCTTTCGCGTGGCACAGGCCAAACTGCTTGCCATTCCGACGCCTGATTCTTGTCGGACTACTCGGTTGTGTATTTTCTTTTCCTGTGTGGGCCGATGAGCGCCCGATACCGAAGAGCTTGTGGCAGACAGTCCTTACTCCTCCCGCCGCCGATCAGCCGCAAACGCCGCGGAGACCGTGGATGCTCCGCGATCGAGAGATCGCTCTCGATCTCCCACTGCTTGAGGTATTGAAGGATGCCGGGGCTAGACCCCATCCCAGGATAACCATTGAACTATTTGATGGCACCAACCACGAGCTAGACATCACGTCGACGATCTCTCGTAGCAACGATAGCGCCGTCATCCGTGGCACATTCAAACCGCCTTCGAGGGGAGACTTTACCTTTGTCGTCAACGGCTCGCTCCTTGTAGGAACCATCCAACTGGGCGATCGCATCTACAAGACCGAACACATCGCCAACGGCCGGCTGCGGCTTCTCGAAATCGATCCCGAAACATTGCCGCCGGATTGATCCTTTCCCCTTCCGGCCTGTGGAGATTTTCTGCTCGCTGTGTGACAATAAAAAGAATATGCATTTATCCCTCTGGACTCTCGGGCATTCGACGAGACCGCTCGATGAATTCATCGGCTTGTTGCACGCCCATCAGATCAGTCTTCTCGTCGATGTCCGCACCGTTCCTCGATCCCGCTACAATCCCCAGTTCAATACGGATACGCTGGCCCGGTCGTTGCCCGATACCAAGCTCAAGTATCGCCACCTGCCAGAGTTGGGCGGTTTACGAAAACCAAAGAACGATTCCTTAAACGACGGATGGCGCAATGCCAGTTTTCGCGGGTATGCCGACTATATGCAGACGGACGAATTCTTGAAAGCATTAGATGAGCTGATGGTTGGTAGCCGATTGCAGCCGACAGCCATCATGTGCGCGGAAGCGGTTCCGTGGCGCTGCCATCGGTCGTTGATTGCCGATGCGTTGGTGAGTCGTGGCTGGATCATCCGACACATCATGTCGCCCGATAAAGCCACCCCGCACGTCCTCACGTCATTTGCTCATTTCGAGAATGGAAGACTGACCTATCCGAAACAGACCGATCTCCCTTCGTTGTTCTAACAGGATGCTGAAAAAGTCCGCCAGCTTCGTTCTCGCCTCGCTTAGAGGCTCAACGTACCGAAGCGTACGCCTCGCCCCTTCGCTCGCTGCGGCCTTGCTTGGGACAAGGCGCGTCCTTGGGCGAGAGGCTGTCTTGGCAGACTCAGGGCGGGCGGGTGAAGTAGCCGCCAGGGTTGGGCGGGTGAGAAGTCTGGCCTTTTTGAGCATCCTGCGTGGGGTTCTCCTGTTGTCCCAGACGTTCACCAGTGAAGTTCTGGTGTGCCACATAGTTTTTCCGCGGCCTGCTAACTGAATGCGATGATGTACCCACTCCTGGCCAATCTGGTTCTGATCGTTCACCTGGTGTTGTGGTCTTCGTCCTGTGCGGCGGGCTGCTTGTGCGGAGATGGCGGTGGCTCGCCTGGATGCACCTGCCGGCTGCTACGTGGGGCGCAACCGTCGAGTTCAGCGGATGGGTGTGCCCATTGACTCTATTCGAGAACTGGTTGCGGGAGCAAGCAGGCGAAACCGGGTACCAATCAGGTTTTGTCACCGACTACTTGTTGCCGATTCTGTATCCCAATGACCTGACTCGCGACTTTCAATTCATGCTTGGCATAGTCGTGGTCGCAGTCATTATCTCGATGTACGGTTGGTTGTTGCGTCGGCCGCATCGACATTGGACTTGATGGCACGCTGCCCTTGCCGGCCAATCACAGGTCCTGGCCCAAGTTCCTGGTGGATATACCAAAAGACAAAGCCAAGCAAACGCGTGACATCTGCATTAACCCAACCGGCGCTCGGACCTCGGCCAGCCAGGTTCCCGAGCGGCACGGTCATTGTGGTGGAAATATACAAGGCCATGGCCTACGGCGACAAGCTCATGACCGGCATGGACTGGCAAGCGTATCAAAGGCGATCTGGCCAAGGTGTTTGTGATGGGCAAGGATCAGAGGTGGGACGACAAGCTTCCGGAGAGTTTGAAAAACGGCGACTGGATCTATGCCGCCTATGACGCGACCAGCAAACCCCTGATGGAAGACTTCTCGAAGTGTCGAGCCTGTCACATTCCGCTGGCGCAGAAGGATTTCTTCCTTCGTTACGATGAGTACTTCGAGAAGCGGTTACGGATATAAGCAACTCTTCCAGGGATCCGTCAGATATCGCGGCTCCCTGTTCCCCTTCTTGATTTATGCAGGCCCACTGTAAGGAAACGGACTCCCGCACGACTTACCACTGGCTTCCCGTATTCCTACAAGATAAGGAGAAACCAGAGTTGACGGAAGTCGTCATAAGTTGATACATGGACAGGCCTGCATATTTTCATTCGCCTGCGAGGACGCTATGCCAATAGATGAGATTACCCAAAAGGTCAGCGATCGTTATGCTCGGGCTGCGTCAACGGGCGAGCAGATCTGTTGCCCGACCAGTTACGACATGGCTGATCTCCAGTCCTTCATCCCGGAAGAAGTCCTCAAAATTTCGTATGGCTGCGGGACGCCGGCTGGGTTAAAGACCGTCTCTCACGGGGAAACCGTGTTGGATATCGGTTCAGGCGGCGGCATCGATTGCTTCGAAGCCTCCCGCCTCGTCGGCCCGACAGGTCACGTCATCGGAATCGACATGACTGATACGATGCTGGCCATCGCCAGAAAGAATGCCCCCATCGTCTCAGCCAATCTTGGATACACTTCCTCCAACGTCGAGTTTCGCAAAGGGATGGCGGACGCGATCCCGGTAATCGACAGCGCCGTCGATCTGATCATCTCCAACTGTGTGATCAACCTGGCACCGGATAAACGGAAGGTCTTCAGGGAAATGTTTCGCGTCGCCAAACCGGGTGGACGATTTACGATTTCTGATATCGTGGCCGATCGGCCCGTTCCGCAGTATTTGGTGCATGACGCTGAAAAATGGGGCGATTGCTTCTCCGGGGCGCTGACGCTCACCGACTATATTGCGGGGATAGTGGGAGCCGGCTTCCTGGGCATTCATCTGATCAAGTCTTCGCCCTGGCAGATGATCGATGGCATTCACTTCTTCTCCGTCACGTTGACGGGATATAAACTTCCCGCGAGCGCGCCAGTGTCGGCCGTTCGTTATGCCACGCTCCGCGGGCCGTTCAGCCGAGTAGTCGATGAACTGGGCACGACCTATCTCCGAGGCATTCCCCAGCCAATCACGCCAGACGTTGTGTGTCTGTTGAGCCAAGCTCCGTTGGTGTCTTACTTTGTCCTGTCCTCCGACCCGCTATGGCTGGATCGAGCCGATAACCGATGGACCGCGGTCTATCCGGCAGACGCCCCCTGCCTCTGGCAAGGGCATTTCGCCATGCTCGCCGGACCCTTCGTCGAAGCCGCCGACGACGATCACCATGTGTATCGCCGGGGCGAACCGTTGGAGATCTGTTCGAAGACGCTAAAAGTATTGGAAGCCGGCGGCTACGCTCTTCATTTCGCGATCATCAATCGCGCGGGCCAAAAAGCCAGCGGGGATGCCGTCACCTGCTCCCCTAATGGAGGCTGCTGCTGATGCTCAGCGACGATGAGTCACGCAGGCAACCTCGGTGATCGGTTTCGAAACGGGCCGCGGCATTGCGAAAAAGAATCCTATGGCACTGACCCTGCTGGGACGACAGAACCCCCTCGCCTCCCCAACGGAGCAATTGAAGTTGCTCGGGAGGACAACGAGCTGCCCCCCCTTCGAGACGCAACTTAATCACATCGGCCTGCTCCCGCTTCGCGCCACCGGGATCACAGTCTTTCAGATCAATGTCGGCAAACTCTGCAATCAGACCTGTCGGCACTGTCATGTCGATGCGGGGCCCGACCGAACCGAAAGCATGTCCCTCGAAACGGCGGAGCAGTGCATCCGGGCTCTCGCTAAGACCGATATTCCGACGGTCGATATCACGGGCGGAGCACCGGAACTCAACCCCAACTTTCGCTGGCTGGTTGAACAGAGCCGGGCACTGGGTC
>Ga0247727_10006296_pt1 | contig 23425 bp, 24 predicted proteins | sample WisWelCaveWW1625_FD_202498 | JGI IMG/M metagenome (GOLD analysis project Ga0247727, IMG submission 202498) | Biofilm microbial communities from Wishing Well Cave, Virginia, United States - WW16-25 | ecosystem: Environmental > Aquatic > Deep subsurface > Groundwater > Cave microbial mat | place...
GTAAATAATATGTAAATTATAGGCTGGGTCCACAAAATTTTTCTTGACATTTCTGTAACCTTAAACCTAAAAACGTAAGTTGAACCACTGTTTTTGGTTCAAGTCAGAGCCAAATGTGGTGTGAACGGCGGGATGGCGACGTTGAAGGGCAGTTTATCCCAATGCGGACGTTTCTATCCGGCAAAAAACGGACATTGCTATTCGGGATCAACGGAAGCACGTATTAGGTTGACAAGCTCCTTAATCCCGTCTACCATTCTTTCGTAACCCACAGCCGGGGAAGCGTCGTGAAAAGCGACCACTGCCCCGCAACGGTGAAGGTTCCTCGGAACATTCGAGCGAACATAAGTCCGGACGACGGCTTTGGCCATATCGCCGAAAGGCGCCTTCGCGGGAAGGATTCCAAGTCACCCAACAGGACTTGTCCCGCCCCTGTTGGGATTTTTATTGGCCTGGCCCTTTCCCGTGCCGGCGGTGTGAAAAATTCATGCGTCGATGGATTTGGGGAGCGGCCGTCGTCTTTTGGGCCGCCCTCGCGGGGGCGGAGACGCCGCGGACGGAAGTCAAACCTATCGCGACGCTCATTCTTCCCTCGAAAGGAACCTGCCATGAAACAATTCGCGTTGCTCCTGCTGGCCCTCACCGTCGTTCCCGTCCTCCGCGCCGAGGACGAGGGCGTTTTTCTGTCCTTGACGCGCGATGCCCGGGACGCCGAACGCCTCCCTTCCAACATGACTCTGATCACCGCCGAAGACCTGGAACGGACGAAACCCGCCTCCCTGGAAGACGCCCTGGCGCTCCTCCCGGGCGTTCAGGTTCAGCGTGGCGGTCCGCTGGGGACCTTTTCCACGCTTCGCCTCCGCGGCGTTCCCTCGTCGGCCCAGGTCCTGGTGCTGGTCGACGAAACGCCCATCGGGGGGGTGTCCACCCAGTTCGTGGACCTTTCGCAAATCCCCGTGGACGACATCGAGCGGATCGAGGTCATCCGCGGCGGGAGCTCCGTTCTCTACGGGGCCAACGCCGTCGGCGGCGTCGTGCAGATTTTCACCAAACGGCACGCCGGCGACCGCGTGCGGTCCCGCATCAAAGCCGACTTCCGGTCCTATTTCACCCAGGTCTACCAGGGGGAAGTCGGCAACCGCTGGGGCGGCCTCGACGCCTTCGCCACCGCCGGGAGGACGTTGACCGACGGATTTCAACGCAATCAGGACCAGGACCAAATCAACGCCGCCCTCCGCGCCGGTTACAGCTTCGGAAATGGGGCGCGGATCGGGGTGGACCTTTTTCGGGTGGACCAGGAGGGTGGCAATCCTGTGGGGACGCCCGTTTCGATTCACCTGTGGGACGGCCGACTTGAACGCGAACCCAACGAACCCCTCCAACGCATTGAACAAGGGACCACACGCGGACGCTTGACCGCCAAAGTGCCGGTCGGCGAGACCCTCTTGGAGGCCGCGTCCTTCGCTCAAATCCAGGACCGCGGCCTCACGGCGGATTCTTTCGGAAATCCCGCGACCGACTTGCAGAACATCGTCACCGGCCATGACCTGCGGGCGGTGTTCGGCCGGTGGCTGGTCTTGGGCGGGTCCTACGAGCGCGACGCGCGGGAAAACAGTTTCCAACCCGGAACGGTGCGGCGTGACCATGTCGTCAACACCGGGCTCTATCTGCAGCCCGTCCTCACCCTGGGGGCCTGGGCGTTTCTTCCGGCGGCGCGCTGGGATAAACACGCGGCGTTCGGCGGAACCGTGAACCCCCGGTACACCGTCGTCTACCGGCCGAGCGATCGCTGGAAATGGTCGGCCAATGCCGCACGAAGTTTCCGCGCGCCCGACCAATCGACTCTCTTTGACAGTTTCCCCGCTTTTTTCGGATTCGGACCGACCGTACCGAACCCCGACGCGCGCCCCGAAACGGCCTGGTCCTACGACGCCGGGGTGGAGCGAAGGATCGGGGAAGGGGCCTCGTTCACCCTCAACGGCTTTTTCACCCGGCTCCGGGACCGGCTGTACGGAACTTCCAATTTTGATCCCGTGCCCAACATGACCCTCAACGGACCTGCGGCGGAACTCACCGGGGGCGAGGCGGAATGGAGCCAGCGCGGAAAAAAATGGGACGCCGACCTCCAATACAGCTACCAGCGGGGCATCGGCAACGGGCCGACCTCCCGCGAGCACCTGGCCCTGCGGTTCACCCCGCGCCACAAAGCGTCGGCCAACGCAACCTGGCGCCCTGGGCGGGGTTGGAGCCTGACCCAAACGGTCCGCTATGTGCACCAGCAATTCACCGTGGATGGCGATAAGGGCTCCCTCATCCCCGGGTTCACCGTTTGGAACGCCCGGATCGCCAAGACCATCCTGGGCGCTGAATTCTACGCCGCGGCGGACAACATCACCGACCGGCACTACACCGAGTCCGCATTCTTCGGCCCGATGCCCGGCCGGACCTGCTGGGGCGGTGTCTCCATGCGCTTCGCCGACTGACAATGAGTACAATCGCGGCCATGAGGCCGCCGCGGTGAGGGGCGCCGGGTCCTCATGAACCATGACGGGATCGTCCTGATCCAATCCCTCGAGCGGACCAGCGATGAACTCCGGGTGGCTGAAAAACAGCTTCGCCTCCCTCCACCCGACCAAAAGGCCGCCCTCCGCGGGATTGACGCGCACTCGAGGGAAAAGATCCTTCCGCCCTCCCGGGCGGTTTCCCCGGAGGAATCACCGCTCACGTTCGGTTTTCGCGACGCCGGCGGGGCCTTCGCCGCCTCGATCCTGCGGGAGGAAGGTTTCCCCCTTCAGCCCCGGTCGGTTCAGGAATTGACGGAATCCCTCCGGAATTGGGTGGTGAGGACGGCATCGTGGACTATCTTCTTGGGAAGGAAGGGGCCGCAAAACAGGAGGATATGGTCCCCGCCGATTCCGCCCCGTGGAATGTCGCCATGGATTCCGAACTCCGGGCCGCGATCCGTCGGCTTCACCTGAGCGAGCGCCTGTCCCAGGCCGCCGTCGCGCGGCAATTGAATGTCCACCGGGACACCGCGCGCCGGACCGTCGGACGTCCCATTCCACAAACTGGGCCGGCTCCTAGTTCCGCCCGGCTGACCCGCTCCAACGCTTGACGGAAGACGTCGATGTGGTCATGGAACACCATGACTTTGGAGAACCGGCCTAAACTTTTTTCCGTGATCATCACGAATTTGTGCCCGTTCTTGGTGACGCGGCATTCCAGCAAGCAGGTTCGCTTTCCGCACTGCGGCGTTTCCGAGTTCATGCCTGCCCCCTCTGAGACCCCGCCGCGTGAAGCAACGAAGGATTTAAGAAGCGACGACGTTTAATTTTTTGAGAACATCCACCAACTCGCGGACGGCGGCCGCCGATTTTTGAAGGACGGCCTTCTCGTCCGCGGTCAAGGACAATTCCATGACCTTTTCTATTCCCCGCTCCCCCAGCTTCACCGGCACGCCGAGGAAAAAACCGTTGACGCCGTATTCGCCCTCCAGATAGGCCGCGCAGGGCAGGATGCGCTTTTTGTCCTTCAGGATCGACTCCACCATGGCGACCACGCTGGCCGACGGCGCGTAGTAGGCCGAACCGGTCTTGAGGAGCTTCACGATCTCCGCGCCGCCGTCGCGCGTCCGCTGGAGGATCGCCTCCAGCTTGTCTTTCGGCAACAGCTCCGTCACGGGGACGCCGGCGACCGTTGTGTACCGGGCCAGGGGGACCATGGTGTCGCCATGCCCCCCCAGGACGGTGGTCTGAATGTCCCGGACCGAAACGTCCAAGGCCTCCGCCAAAAATGTGGCCAGTCGGGCCGAGTCCAAAACCCCCGCCATGCCGATCACCCGGTGTTTCGGGAACCCCGTCACCCGGAGCGCCACGTGGGCCATGGCGTCCAAGGGGTTCGACACCACGATCAAAATCGCCTTCGGCGAATGCCGCGCCGCCTGTTCCGACACCGCTTTGACGATCCCGGCGTTGGTGCTCAACAAATCGTCCCGGCTCATGCCCGGCTTCCGGGGGATGCCGGCGGTGATGACCACCAGGTCGGAACCCGCCGTGGGTCCGTAGTCCGTCGCGCCGGTCACCCGCGTGTCGTAGCCGTACACCGGCCCCGATTGGGCGATATCCAGCGCCTTGCCGGCGGGCATCTCCTCGGTTTGGGGGATGTCCACCACCACCACGTCGCCCAGTTCCGCCTCCGCCAGCCGCTGGGCCAACGTAGCCCCCACGTTCCCCGCCCCGATCACGCTGATTTTTCGCCGCACGATGTCCTCCCCCGCCCTTTGAATAACTTCAGTAATAATTTATTACATTTACAGAAATATACGCCGTATGTTCTTTTTGTTCTATTTTTAAATCGGATGGCCGTTGCACTCCCGATGAAAGACCGAAATGGAGGAACCATTTTTATCGCCTTGTAAGATTTTAGGAATGTTTTTAGCGGGGGATGGGAAGCGGTGGAATCCTTGCTACTTCTTTTTGACCTCGGCCTCTTCGCTGGCGCCGCCCAGGACTTCCCGCACGGTGGTGAGCCCGTCCAGCGCCTTTTGAAGGCCGTCGGCGATGATGGTGCGCATTTTCTGCGGCGAGACGGCCGTGGCCGCCGTCCGGATCGCGTCCGCGTTCACGTCCTTGAGCACGGCGGCCCGGACGGGATCGTCGATCACGAGCAATTCGTGGATACCGCAGCGGCCTTTGTAGCCGCCGTCGCCGCAGGTCGCGCAGCCCCGGCCGAAATAGAGTTGGGCGTTGGCGGGTAGAGGGAATTTGTGCTCTTTGTAAATCGCGATTTCATCAACGGTCGGGGGGCGCGCGGTCTTGCAGTCGGGGCACACCCGGCGGCAGAGGCGCTGGGCGAGGACGCATTTGAGCGTGCTGGCCACCATGAAACCCGGAATGCCCATGTCCACCAGCCGGGAGAGGGTGGAGGGAGCGTCGTTGGTGTGGATGGTGGAGAACACCAAGTGGCCGGTCATGGCGGCCTCCATGGCGATGTGGGCCGTTTCCTGGTCGCGGATTTCGCCCACCATGATGACGTCGGGGTCCAGCCGGAGGAACGAGCGGAGCGCCAGCGAAAAATCAAAACACTTGTCCTCGCCGAGCTTTAAATCGGGGTTCACCTGGACCTGAACGATGCCGTCCAAATTGTATTCGACGGGGTTTTCCGCCGTCAAAATTTTGATGTCGGGCCGGTTGATGTGGTTGAGCGCGGCGTAGAGCGTGGTGGATTTCCCCGAACCCGTGGGCCCGCAGACCAGGACGATGCCGAAGTTTTTCTTGCCACCGACCCCTTTGAGGAGGCCGAGGAACCGGCCCAGGGTGTCCGGGAAAAACCCCAGCCGGTTGATGTCCACCTGGACCGCCTTGCGGTCCAGGATCCGCATGACGACGGATTCGCCGTAGACGGTGGGGACGACTTCGACGCGGAATTCGATGGGACTGCCTTTGGCCAATATCTGGATCCGTCCCGATTGGGGGATCCGCCGCTCGGTGATGTTCATGGAATTCGTCATGATCTTGATCTTCGCCAACACCGCGTTCCGGTAGGTCCAGGGGATCTGGAAATTGGCCGCCTTTAAAAACCCGTCCACCCGGAAGCGGACCAGAACGCGCGAATTTTTCCCCGACGGGTCCTCGAAGGGCTCCACGTGGATGTCCGAGGCCTTCATTTGCAGGGCCGAAACGATGATGGCGTTGACGATCTTTTCGACCTCGGGGGCCGAAGCGTCCACTTCGGTGACTTCGGTCTTTTCCTGTATCTTTTCAATGGACCCATCTGCGGCGGGAAGGGCCGCCGCCGTCTCCGCCATGTTTTTCAAGAGGTCGGCCGCCTGGTTGCCGACGGCGCCGACGCCGAAGACCTTGTCCAGCTCCTTGAGGATGTCTTCGGGCATGGCCAGGTAGCGCTGGACTTCGAGGCCGGTGCGCAAATGGATGTCTTCGGAGACCAGGAAATCACGGGGGTCCGCCATGGCCACCAGGAGCACCTGGTCTTCCTTGGCGAAGGGGAGGATGAGGTGTTTCCGGCAGGAGGCCTCCGGAATGATTTTGACCACTTCGGCGTCGATCTCCATTTCGGCGAGGTCGACGGCCTTGGTGTGCCATTCCCGGGACAAGGCCTGGAGCACGTCCACCTTGTCTGCGAGCTTGAGATCGACGACAATTTGTTGTATCGGGCGGTCGCCCTTGGCGGCTTCTTTCTCCGCCTTGGCGAGGTTTTCCCCGGAAACGAGCCGGGCTTCCTGCAAGATTTCCTTGGCTTGCTTGCGGCCGATGTTGCCTCGGGACACCATTAGCGGGACTCCTCCGGAAGGCGTGAAAAAACGGGGGCGGGTGGTGGACTCACGACGGGCATCGTCACTTATTTACACCTCCAACGGGCTCTTGTCCAGGGGTTCCCCGTCCCCCCCAATACAAAACCAGGGCCCCCGCGGCCGCCCACCACAGGAAGGCCGCCACAAGCGCGCGCCGTTCCCGTTCGCGCTCGGGCGCCGGTTCCGGCGTCCATCGCCCCCAGGCCAGGGTGCCGACGCGGCGGCCCCCGGCGCGAACCTCGGCGGCGAAGGCCAGCGACCGCGGCGCACCCGGCTCTTCGTAAACCTGATCGGGGAGACCGCGGCCCAGGGCCCGCGCGAATGCCTCGGAAGGTTCCGCCCCGAAGACCGCCAGCGGGCGGCCCCGCCGGTCCAGGAGCAGGCCGAACCGGGTCTCCGGCTCCCCCGCCAGCCCGCGAACCCGCTCCGCCACCCAGGAGCGGTCCGTCCAGCGCTCGCCCACCCCCTGGGCCGTTTGCCGGAGCAAGCGCCGGCTTTCGGCCAAAAACATCGTCCGGTGAACGTCGGCGAGGTGTCCGTCCACGCGCGCCAACAACGCCGCCGCCCAGAGGAGGCCGAGGGCGTAATAACCGAACCCCACCCCCCGTCGAAATCCCGGCGGGACGGCCACGGTTCATCTCGCGGTGCGGGGCGACAGGCGCCGGAGGGCGGCCCCGATGAAATCGCGGAAAAGCGGGTGGGGATGCAGGGGGCGGCTTTTGAGCTCGGGGTGGAACTGAACCGCCACGTGCCAGGGGTGGTTTTTGAATTCAACCACCTCCGCCAAATGGTGCTTGGCGTACTCCCCCGATACTTTTAGACCGGCTTTCTCCAGCACCCGACGGTACTTGTTGTTCAATTCGTAACGGTGACGATGGCGCTCGCCGACGGTTTCCCGGCGGTAGGCCTGGTGCGCCAGGGAACCGGCCTTCAGCCGGCAGGGGTAGACGCCCAGGCGCATGGTGCCTCCCAGCCGCGTGATCTTTTTTTGTTCCTCCATTTTGCAGATGACCGGGTGGGCGGTCTTGGGGGCGAACTCCGTCGAATGGGCCGAGGGCATTTTGGCCAAATGGCGCGCGACATCGATCACCGCGCACTGCATCCCCAGGCAGATGCCGAAAAAAGGGATTTGACGTTCCCGGGCGAATCGCGCGACGGAAATTTTGCCTTCCACGCCGCGATCTCCGAATCCGCCGGGGATGAGGATGCCGTCCACCTGCATCAGCTGGGATTCCAGCGTCTTGTCCTCGGCGTCCAGGTATTTGACGATCACCCGGGCGTTGTTGGCCAGGCCCCCGTGGATGAGGGCCTCGCCGATGGATTTGTAGGCGTCCTTGAGCTCCACGTATTTCCCCGCCACCCCGATCGTCACCTGGTGCTGGGGGCTGCGGATCTTTTCGACCATGGCCCGCCAGCCGGAAAGGTCTTTGGTGGGGGAGCGCTGGCGGAGGAGCATCAGCACCAGTTCGTCGAGCCCCTGGCGCTCGAGAACGAGGGGCACTTCGTAGATCGAGCTCACGTCGATGGCTTCGATCACCGCCTCTTTGGAGACGTTGCAGAAAAGACTGATCTTGTCCCGGATCTCCTGCCCAAGCGCGCGGTCGGTCCGGCAGAGGATGATGTCGGGCTCGATGCCGATTTCCCGCAATTTTCCGACGGAATGCTGGGTGGGTTTCGTTTTGAGCTCTTCGGAGGCCTTGATATAGGGGACCAGGGTGAGGTGGATGTAAAGCACGTTGTCCCGGCCGACGTCGATCCGCATTTGGCGGATCGCCTCCAGGAAGGGCAGGGATTCGATGTCGCCCACGGTGCCGCCCACTTCCACGATGACGATGTCCCGGCCCTTGGCCACGCGGCGGAGGCGGTTCTTGATTTCGTTGGTGATGTGGGGAATGACCTGGACGGTCTTCCCCAGGAATTCCCCCCGCCGTTCCTGCTGGAGGACCGTCTCATAGATCTGGCCGGAGGTGCAATTGTTCTCGCGGGTCATGTCCACGTCGATGAAGCGCTCGTAGTGGCCGAGATCGAGGTCGGTCTCGGCGCCGTCTTCGGTGACGTACACCTCGCCGTGCTGATAGGGGCTCATGGTCCCCGGGTCCACGTTTAGGTAGGGGTCCAGTTTGATCATGGTGACGTTGAGGCCGCGGGACTTGAGCAATCGTCCCAGGGAAGCGGCGGCGATCCCCTTCCCCAGGGAACTCACCACCCCGCCCGTCACGAAAATGTACTTGGTCATACCGAGTGTTGCGACCGGCAAATTCCTTCTATTATGGCCGGGCGATTTTGTGGGGCGACAAGGAACGACGAGGGGTCGCGCCTGCCAGTGGCAGGCGTTTGCGACGGGCCGAATAGGCCCCGGCCCCGAAGGGGATACTGGGAGTATGTGACCGAGGAGAGACGCAGCCCCTCGGCGCCAGAGGCGCCTCGGTCCCGCCCGGTTACAACCGGGCGCGCCAAACGTGCGCCAAAGGGCACACGGCGCCCGCGCAAAACCGCCCGGCCCTTCCTCAACAGATCGCCTCGCTCAAGCGAGGCGAATTCGATGGAAGGGTGGCCCGCCTCCGGCCGGATTCTTCGTTGCTCGTAGGTTACGATGGCCCGCATCGCGCCCTCCTCACGCCTCGAATCCGGCTCGGACTCGGGCCTCCATAATGTTCGTATTTATCCGGTCGCAACACTAGGCCTCCCGCCGAAGCTTCAAAATTTTCTCCACGCGCCGCGCGTCACCGGGCGTGTCCACCCCGATCGAATCGTCCGGCGTGAACGCCACGCGGACACGGACCCCGTTCTCCAGGGCGCGCAGCTGTTCCAACTTTTCCGCCGACTCAAAAAACCCCGCCGGCCAGCGGACGAACCGCTTCAGCAGGTCCGCCCGGAAGGAATAGATCCCGAGGTGCTTTTGGAGCCGCGGGGTCCCGGGCGGCGCGGCCGGCGCTCCCTCCCGGTAATAGGGCAGGGCCGCGCGGGAAAAATAGAGGGCGTCTCCCGCCCTGTCGGTGAGCACCTTGACCGCGTTGGGATTGACCCAGTCCCCCGGCCGGAGGCGCGTCGCGGCGGTGCCCATGCGGACCGCAGGGTCCCGGTGCAGTGCCAGCACGCGCCGGACGGTTCGGGCCGTCAGGAGGGGCTCATCGCCCTGGATGTTGAGGTAAATCTCCGCCCGCACTTTTCCCGCCGCCTCGGCCACGCGGTCGGTCCCGCTGCGGCAGCGCTTCGAGGTCCGCACCGCTTCGCCGCCGAACCCACGCACCGCCTCCAAAATTCGCCGGTCGTCGGTGGCCACCACCACCCGGGGCAGGGCCGCCTTCGCCGCCCGCCACACCCACCAGATCATCGGACGCCCGGCCAGGGTCGCCAGCGGCTTGCCCGGGAACCGTTGGGCGCCGTACCGGGCGGGGATGACGCCGAGGACCTTCACGGGACCGGGCGGACCGGAGAGCCCGGACTCATTTTCGGCCGGTGCTCAACGCGGCGCGCAGTTCCGCGGGGCTGACCGTGGCGGTGCCGAGCTTTCCGACGACGACGCCGGCGGCGGCGTTCGCGATCCGCGCCGCGTCCTCCAGCCCCGCGCCGGCCGCCAGGCCCAGACAAAGCGTCGCGATGACCGTGTCGCCCGCCCCGGTGACGTCGAACACTTCCCGGGCCTGGGACGGGATGTGGAGCGGCGGCCGGCCCTCCCGGTAGAGACTCATTCCCCGGTCTCCTCGCGTGATCAGCGCCGCGTGGCACCGAAGCCGGCGGAGGATGCGCCGCCCCAGGCCGTCCACCTCTTCGTCGGTTTTGGGCGGGAGGGCGCGGAGGCCTTCCGCAGCTTCCTTCAGATTGGGGGTGATGCAGTCCACCCTGCGGTAGCGGAGGAAATGTTCGACTTTGGGGTCCACCGTCACCAGTTTTTTTTGCCTGTGGGCCAGGGCCAGGACGGCTTGGACCAAGCGCGCCCCGATGACGCCCTTGCCGTAGTCCGACAAAATGACCGCGCGGGCCTGACTTAATTTGTCCCGCACTTTCTCCATCAGTTGAGCGAGGACGGAGGTGGCCAGGGGGGACCGGCTTTCCCGGTCGAAGCGCACCACCTGCTGATGCCCGGCGACCACCCGGGTCTTGACGATGGTCGGCCGGTGGGCATCGGACACGACCCCCTCGACGTCCACATTCTGGCCCCGGAGCGCGGCCAGGAGGCTGTCCCCCTCCGGGTCTTCCCCGACGACGGAAACGAGGAGCGGACGCCCGCCGAGGGCCGCGATGTTCGCCGCCACGTTGCCCGCCCCCCCGGGCATCGCCTTTTCCTCCTGGACGTCCACCACGGGAACCGGCGCCTCGGGGGACAGGCGGTGGACGGCGCCGCGGATGAAACGGTCCACCATCAAATCGCCGATCACGAGCACCGGCATCCCGCCGAAGCGGGCCGCGCGGGTCCGAAGAGTCATGCGGCGGCGGGGGACTCCGCGAGACGACGGGTGGCCTGGCGGTACACGTGGGCCACGGCGAAATAGCTCACCGCCATGGTGACGAACACCCCGACGAACAGGCACAACACGCCGACGATATTGAGGGCGATCAACAGGAGGGAAAAGAGGAACAATTGGCCTTTCCAGCCCTTGGTCAGGCGCGCGCTGTCTTTCATCGCCTCAAGGGGCCCGCGTCCGGTTTCGGCGATCACGTAGCCGTAGAACATGAACATCAGGCCCAGGATGACGCCCGGAACGATGAGGAGGAGAAGCCCAACGCCACACACCAAGCCGTACAAGAGAGTGCCCAGGACATACCAGCCGAAGGAGGGCCGGCCTGTGAAAAAGTCCGCGAAAACGACCTCTCTCCCGTCGATGAGGTTGAGGGACACGATCAGCGCGTTGAAGGTCAAAAACCATTGGGCGACTTTGAAGAGCAACCCCAGCGCCACCCGGACCGATGCCGCGTCCATCACGCGCGCCAGCAGGCCTTCCGCCACGCCCAGCGCCACCAGAACCCCCAGAAATCCCAACCACAGGCCCACGCGGCTTTTGGTCAACCGCCACCCCTCACGAAGAGCTTCTTCATACGACAATGCGACATCGGACATGAAATTTCCTCCTTAGGATCAACGAATTATACCAAATCAATCCGGGCGCCTCGGCCAGGGGTGTCTAGCCCCTTAGAACCATTAACGGCCTTAGAGCCCTAACGAAGCTCGGAGTCTTTGGAGACGGCCGGCGCCTCGCCGGGAACATAGCGCGTCATCTCCGCGTCGAAGGCGCCCACCATCACTTTCGACCGGAGCCACACGGGCACCCGCCGCGCGTCGTCGGTCACCCAGACTTCCAACTTTCCCTTCGCTTGAAAGAGCCCTTCTCCGGCCAGAACCGGTTCGAGTTTCAGACAGTCGTAACGGCCCGCCGGGACCTTGACGGTCTCCCGGGCCCGGACGTGAACGTGAAGGGGCCAGGTGGCGTTGGCCGAATTGGCGTCGAGGGTGTAGGTGTTCCCCACCTGAAGGTCGAACGTGCGGAGGTAGTACAGGCTGGAGAGGATGTCCTGCACGAAGGGCGTCGTCGGCCCGTCGTAAACGTATTCCTTGCCCTTCCGCCATTTGCGGTAAATGAAACGGGAAGAGGGTTGATCGTAGGAGGTCTCCACCTTCCGCTTGTAGAAGCCTTCCCGCACATCTTGGCGGAACCGGAGGGCGCAAAGGCTTTCGACGTCCATCCAGGATTCGTTCGTGTCCCGAACCTTGAACACCGCGTCCATGGCTTTGTTGCTGCGGGCCGTCGAACGCAGGGCGTAAGACGGACGGCCATCCACCGTCTCCATCCCCCGGACCTCCATCGTCGCGAGGCCGGCGGGAATGACGCCGTATTTAATCACGTAGCCGATGGATTCACCAACGGAAAAGGCCGTGTTTGGAAGCCGACGCCAGGCCCAGGCGGAATCCTCCGCGAAAACCGATCCCGTGGCGCCAAGGAGAAAGGCCGCGAGCAGGAAACGGTTCACAAACCCATCAAACCCTTCACGAGGACGACGCCCGCGCCAGCGGCCCAGCCCAGGGCCGCGTTGTATTCCCTGTTTTTTCGGAACCGGGCCCACTGGAACCGGTCCGGGTTTTCCCGGCGAGCGGGGGAGAGGCGGGGCAAAAACCGGCGGTTCCGCGCGGTGAAGGCCCGCCACGCGTCGCCGAAGTATTTTTCAAGGGAGGATTCCTCCTCCTTGATCCGGCGGGGGTAAATTCCCAAAAATAGGAGGGCGAACACCCCCCACAGGATCCAACCGTGGATCGGCCGCCGGGGAGAGGTGCCCGCGAGGCAAAACCCCAGGGCCATCAGAAAACTTCCGGTGTACAGGGGATGCCGGACCCAGGCGTACGGCCCGTCCTGGGCCAGGCGCTTCCCTTTCTCGAGGATTCCGGCCGCCCACCCCCGGAGCAAAAGCCCCGCCAGCGCGATGAGCACGCCGGCCGCCGCGCGGCCCGCCGACCCCACATGCGACACCGCGAGAAACATTGCCCCCGCCAAAAACCCCATGAACACGCGCCACCGAGAGATCACAACGGACTCCTAGAAATAAAAATTGGCCCTGATTTTATTATTTTGACGAGCCGTCTGCGATGCGTTCCCTAAGCGAAGCCTCGGCCGGAGGCCTCGACACCTGGGGCGGCAGAGCCGCTGATGCGGCTGCGGCGGAGCCCAATAGGAAATAAAAACACATCATGATTTCCGAGTCGTGGGTCCAGGATTCAGTCAATCCCGCAAAGGCCAGGCCGACGAATCCGAAGAAAAGGCCGTTCCACAGGCGGTCCGCCGCCGCGGCCTTCCACAGCAGGCGTCCGTAACAGGCGAGCAACCAAAGAAAAACGGCCAGGCCCGGAAGGCCCCGCTCCACCGCCATTTGCAGGTAGATGTTGTGGGTCTCGGTCCAATCGGAGTCCGGCGCCGCGCCGCCCCACCGCAAAGCGCGCCCGGGGATGTGAAGGTTGCCGATGCCGACGCCCGCGATCGGGTGCTCGAGAACGACCTTGACCGAAGCCAACCACACCCCCCGCCGGATCAGGTTCGAGGGGTTGGCCTTTAGGTCAGCCACGCTGGCGACCCGGCGGCGAAATTCCGGCGACAAAGCGCCGGCGACGAGGGCGGCGGCAACCACTGCGGCTGCGGCGGCGGCGATCCGGCGGTCCCGGCGAACCGCCGCCCAGAGGGCCAGCGAGGCGGGAACGGCCATCCAAACGGCCCGGGTCCCGCTGGCCGCCACCCCTCCCAGCACGGCAAAAAATTTAACCGCAGAGGCCCGGCGATTGAGTTGGCCCCGGAGGGCCGGCGCCGCGCAGGCCGAGGCGAGAGCCAGGGTCAAGGCCGGAAGCAGCATCTCCGCGTAGGTCACGGGGTGGCTGTAAAACCCCACGGCCCGGCCGCGCCACAGCGAGAAAAGGCGGAGCACCGGCGGCGGCCACCCCGGGGCCCAGCCCGGACGAATCCCGAGGTCCAGGAAATCGTTCCAGGAAAACCCCAGGGCTTTTTGCGCCACGCCCAGCCCCCCCGCCAGGGCGGCGCCGGACAGGAAGAACCCGATGTGCCGACGGCTTTCCGACGGCGATTGAGCGTAGAGCAGGAACAGGACCACGAGGATTTCGCTGGACACCTTGCCGAGGCTATGACCCGGGCGGACGGAGAGGGCCGCGGTGGCCACTTCAACCGCGAGATAAACCGCCCAGGGGAATTCCAAACCCGTCCGGCGGTAAACGCGGGAGGCGGGATCCGCCGCCCAAAGGCCCGCCACGCAGGCCAAGGCCGCCACCCACAGGATGTTGGACGCGGCCAGGGAGAGCGGCAGGACGAAGGCCAACGCCGCGAGCGACGCAGTCCGGCCCCATCGAAACCCCTCTGCGGCGCGCGCTTGAAAGGCGCTCACAAATGTAGTGTCTCACTATTCCCTTTGCCATTGGCCGGGCGATTTTGTGGGGCGACAAGGAGCGACGAGGGGTCGCGCCTGCCGGTGGCAGGCGTTTGCGACGGGCCGAATAGGCCCTGGCCCCGAAGGGGATACCGGGAGTATGTGACCGAGGAGCGACGCAGCCCCTCGGCGCCAGAGGCGCCTCGGTCCCGCCCGGTTACAACCGGGCGTGCCCAACGTGTGCCCAAGGGCACACGGCACCCGCGCAAAAGCGCCCGGCCCTTCCTTAATATATCGCCTCGCTTCAGCGAGGCGAATTCATTGGAAGGGAGGCCCGCCTCCGGCCGGCTTCTTCGTTGCTCGTCGGTTACGATGGCCCGCATCGCGCCCTCCTCGCGCCTCGAATCCGGCTCGGACTCGGGCCTCCAATGGTAAAGCGAATAGTGAGACACTACATGAGGCTCTGGTAGATGGCGGCGACGGCTTGGGCGTAAACCTCCCAGGTCCGGCCTTCCACCGAGCGGCGGCAGGCGGCGCGGTCCAGCGCCCAGGTTTTTTCGACGACATCGGCGAGCGCCGCCGGATCGCCGAGGTCCTCGACCAGGTTGCCGTTCACCCCCGGAGCCAACACCTCTCGGGCGCCGGTCCGGCCGCTCACCACTGCGGGGGTGCCGGAGGCCAGCGCGTCCAGGACCGTAAGTCCGAACTCTTCGTAATGGGCGGGGAGGACGTAGACGTCCGCCGCCGAAAAATATTTCTCGACATGGTGGGTCATCGGCACCTGGAAAAACCGTCCCGCGGCCGCCAGCCGCTGGACCGCCGGATCTTTCCCCAAATCCACCGGTCCAATCAGGCAGAACGCCGCCGGGGTCCGCCCCGCCAGCCGGTCCACCGCCTCCGCGAGGAGACGCAGATTCTGCGTGGCGGGGTCGTCCGTGACCACGGCCAGAATGACTTTGTGCTGGTCCGTCCAGCCCGTCGCGCGGTTCAGGGTGAAGCGGTTTTGACCCCGGTCTTCCATGGAAAAACGGCGGAGATCGACGCCCGGCGTCAGGACGCGGACGGCGGCGGGGTCCGCGTCATACCCTTCGGCCAAATCACCGCGGACCATTTCCGACGGGGCCAGGATCACGCGGGCCCCGCCCGGGCCGAATTGAAACCGGCGGAGATAGCCGATCCCGGCGGGGATCGCCGGAGCCCCCGGGACGCGGCGCTGCCGCGTCTTCTCGCAAAAATAGACGGACAAAACGTCCTGCGCGATGAGGTCGCCGTGGCCGTGGATCAATTGGACCTGACGGTCGGCCAGGCGCCGGCGCGCCGCGCGGTCAAAACTGTAAGCCCGGAGCCAGGAGAAAAACGGCCATTCGCCGACGGTTTCCACGTCCAGCGGCCGCCCGTCGGGCGTGTTGAGGTCGACGGTGCCGACCCGGTGGACCGCCAGGCGCGGCTCGATGCCAAACGCCAACAGACGCCGGGCCAGTCCGAGCGCGACGCGCCCCGGCGTCCCCCCCGAAGCGAGATCGTTGACGGCCAACCCCACCGGTGTCCCCATCATAAGAAGCTCCTTCTTCCTCTCACAAAATTTCCCGGTAGACGCCGACGATCCCTTCGACGTGCCTTTCCCAGGTGTATTTTTCGGCCGTGCGCCGGGCCGCCACCCGGTCCAGCTTGTGCGGCGCCAGGATCGCCGCAGCCAACTCCTCCGGATCCGTCATCTCGCGGATGACGACGCCGTCCCCCCCGCCGGTCAAGATCTCGGCCGCGCCCACGCGGGAACCCAGGATCACCGGGCAACCGGAAGCCAACGCCTCCAGCGCGGTCAATCCGAACTCCTCGTAAAATGCGGGCAGGACAAAAACGTCCGCCGCCGCAAAGTAGTCCTCCACCCGCAGGGTGGCGGGAGCGTGAAAAAACCTTCCCTTGGCACGCAAGCGTTCGACGCTCGGGTCGCCGTCCAAGTTGACCGAACCCACCACGCACAGAGCGGCGGGGCCCCGCTCCGCCGCGCGAAGCGCCGCCCCGGCCAGGAGGGACAAATTCGAACGGCCAGTCCGACCCGGAGGGCCATCAGGGTTTCCATCGGTTGTGGATCCACAGCCACTGGGACGGGTGGCGGCGGATCCATTCTTCAACGACGCCGGTCATCCGCCGTGTCAACGAGCGCAAATTTTCCGGCGTCGGCGGCGCGGAAGGGATGTCCATGGCCGGTTGGCACTCGATGATCAGCCGCCCGTTTTCCCGGTAGGAATGGAGGGGGTGCACGGGGTAGCCGTAGCGGAGCGCCAGGAGCGCCGGCAAGCCCGTGGTGCGCGCCGGGCGGCCGAAAAACGGGACGGAAATCCCCCCCTCGGTGATGCGCTGGTCGAAGAGAAGGCCCAGGGCCCCGCCGGAGCGCAGCCAACGGACCGATTCTCGGACGGCGTTCCGGTGGAGGATGACGCCCGCCCCGAACCGCCGCCGCACGCCGGTCACGAATTCGTCCACGAGGGGGTTCTTGATCCGCCGGGCGACCGACGCCAAACGGAGCCCGCCGAGCGCCAAAAAGGGCACGGCGTACTCCCAATTCCCCATGTGGGCGGAAAAGAGAAGCACCCCTTTTCCCTTGGCGTAGGAGGCCTGGATGCCCTCCAGCCCCCGGACCGTGACGGCGGTCCGGTATTCGTCGGCCGACAGGCGGGTTAACCGGGCGAACTCCCAGGCGGCCTGGCCCAGGTGGCCCCAAATCTCCCGGGACCAAATTCTGATTTGTCCGTCCCCCGCCTCGGGAAAAGCCAGCCGGAGATTTTCCTCCGACAGCCGCACCCGTCGCGTCGAAATCGCGCGCAACAGCCGTCCCAGTACCGCGCCGGTCGGACGGCCCAGGGACGGCGGGAGCCGGCCCAGGGCGGCCACGATCCCACGAAGGCCTAGGAATTCGAGGCGAAAGCGGAATCGATCACCGATGTCCACAACCTGTCCTCCCATTCCAGATCGAGCCGCGCCACGCGGGCCGGGAAATCGCGCGGGAGACGCTGGGCGTCTTTTTCCGTCGTTACGATCACGCGGCCTTCCCGTTCCGCCCGTTCCCGGGCCCGGGCCAAGTCGGCCGGGGTAAAAACATGGTGGTCGCCGTGGCGCTGGACCGCGACGCGGGCGCCCAAGCGTTCCAGACTGTTTTCAAAGGACGCGGGATCGGCCAGCCCCGACAACGCCAGGACCGGCTTCCCCGCCAGTTCGGCGGCCGCGACCGGCTTCCCGGCGTGGGGGTCCCAGAAGGAAAGGCGGTAGTGGGCGAAACCCAAGGGCTTCCGAAGCGGAGCGAGCGCGGCGCGAAGCCCCGTCCGCTCCTCCTCCGTCAATCGCTCCGCCCGAGTCAGGAGCAGGGCGTCGGCGCGCGCCGCGTTCCCGGGCGACTCCCGCCAGGGACCGGCCGGCAGGAACGGCGCGGCCTCACCCCGGACCCAAACCTCGTGGGCCAGGCGGGCGTCCAGGCAAAGGAGATTTCGGTCCCGGTAAAGCCGGTGGTGTTGGAACCCGTCGTCCATCACGAAACAGTCCGGCCCGAAGGCGGCGATGGCTTGTTCCGCCGCCCGGGCCCGGTCCGCCCCCACGGCGAGGGGAACCCCGGGCAACCGGCGCGCCAGGAGGCCCGGCTCGTCGCCGATCACCTCCCGGTCCGGAAAATCCTGCCCGTCGCGGTTGGCCACCAGGGTGATGTCCTTTGAGGACCGGCCGTACCCCCGCGTCAACACCACCGGGCGGTGTCCTTTTTTAACGAGGAAGTCGGCCAGCCAAGCGACGACGGGCGTTTTCCCCGAGCCGCCCACGGTCAAATTCCCGACGCAAAAGACGGGCGCGGGAACGCGCACGGTTTCCAGATATCCCCGGCCGTAGGCCCACGCGCGGGCCACCGCAGCGGCTTGAAACATCTTGGCGGGAAGAAAGAAACCAGCCCGGAGGATCCTTCCCCCGGGAGTTCGGACGCACGGGAACCTCACGACGCCGACAGCGACGCGGGACGTCCGGCGGACAGGACAGTCTCGGTTTCCCGCGCCACGCGCTCCGGCGACACCCACGCCAGGCACTCATGGCCGTAGGGACAGCGATCCCGGTTGCAGCCCAGGCAGGTCAGGCCGGCGGTCTGAACGTACCGGTGCGGCGGCCGGCGCGGGTTCCAGGATTCGGGCAGGGTGGGGCCGTAGACCGTCACGGTGGGTGTGCCCACGGCGACGGCAAGGTGCATGAGCCCTGAATCGTTGGTCACGGCCGCGTGGCAACGGGCCAGGAGTGACGCCGCCTGCCGCAGCCCTCCCGACGGGATTACGAAGACCCGCTCCGGGAACCGCCGGGCCAGGAGGGCGAGTTCATCCCTCTCTTCCGGTCCGCCGCAAAGGAGCACGGCCCGGGACGGAGCGGCCAGAAGGCGCCCGATGGTTTCCGAAAATTTATCCAAAGGCCATCGGCGTATGGCCCGCCGGTGCATGGGCATCACGGCGACGCGCTCCGCGAACCGGTCCAGACCGTTCTCGGCCCACCACGACCGCGCCCCGTCGAAATCGTTCTCATCCAAGGAAAGGCGGGGGAGCGCCTGACGCGGGGGAGGGATTCCCAATCGCGTCAAGAGGAGAAACTTGTTGAGAACGGCGTAGAGCGGGCGCGCGGGACGTTCCACCCGATGGGTGTAGGCAAGCCCCCAAAAGGGGGCGTCAAAACCGGCCCGCACGGGGGCGCCGCTGGCCCAGGTCAATTGGGCCGTCCGCGGATTGTTCATGAAATCAAGCACCCAGTCATAGCGCCGCCGCCGGATTTCTCCCAGCCAATGCCAAAAACGCCCTTTGTCGAAAATCAAGGTTTCGTCCAACCCGGGATACCGTTCCAGGACGGGCGCGGCCGCGGCCTCCACCAGAAACTCAATGCGCCCGTCCGGAAAAGCCCGGCGGAGCGCGTCGATGACCGGCGTCGTGACGATGACGTCCCCGATCCGCCGGAGTTGCAGGATGAGTATCCTCATCGCGGCCCTAAAAACGCGCCCGGCCGCGGGTCATGTTCAGGTGGAAATCCCAGGGCGTGTCGTCCCCCCGGACGAAAATCCGCTTCAGGCACAGGGGGGCGTTGACCACGTCGCCTTTGCCCTGGTGGACGGAAACCGCCCAGCGGTAACCGGCGTCTTGAATCATGCGTCGAAGGGAAAGGTCGTCGGCGCCGTCGCCGTAGGGATGGGCGAAGGACAGGGGCGGCGCTCCCAGCTTCTCCGCCAGCGCCGCGCGGCTTTGAACCAATTCCGCCCGGGCCTCCGCCGGGGACAGGAGGGAAAGGCGTTTGTGATTCATCGTGTGGGAACCAATTTCCCATCCGGCGCGGGACAGGCGGCGCACGCCGTCCCAATCCAGCATGGGGATCCGCGCCTCGTGGACCGGGTCGTGCCAGAAATTGTCTTTGCCGACGGCGTTGACGACGATGTAGATCACGGCCTTCCAGCCGAAATCGGCCAGGATGGGATAGGCGTTCTCGAGGTTGTTCTTGTAGCCGTCATCGAAAGTGATCACGACGCCCTCTCGGGGGAGGGGCCGGCCCGCGTCTAGGTGGGCGGCCGCTTCGGTCAACGTCAAAGGGGCGTAGCCGCGGTTTTTCAAGTAGGTCATTTGCCGGCGGAACTGCGCCGTCGACACCCAGAGCTTTCGAAGGGCGGACCCGGCCGGGGGCTCTCCCACTTTGTGGTACATGAGGAGGGGAAGCCCCGCCGCGGCGGGACGCCACCAATTCCACCGGGCGGAAAATCCCGCCAGGGCCAGGCCCGCCGTTGTGAGAAACGCTTCAGCGATCACCGGGGGTCTCCTCGTCCAGTAGCCGCACGTGCTTCAGCCAGGCGTAATAAGCGCTCAGCGCGGCGTAGATCAGCCCCGGATTTCCGTCCAGGAACCCCGCTTTGAGGACGTAGCGGACGAAAAATTCCCAGGGAAGCCGCGCGTGCTGCCAAAAGTGGAAGCGTTGACCCTCGGTCCGCTTTTTTTCGGCGATGAGGCCCGTGTACCGATTGCACTTTTCGAGATACTCAGAAAAATTTCGGTAGCTCTCATGGCGGACGACGCCGCGCAAGCGCCCCCGCGCCCCGTCCAGGTCGATCCCCTCGTGAATGGCTCCGCCCACGTACTTGGCTTTGTCGCGCCGGAAAAGGCGGAGGTGGTGTTCGCGGGCGCATCCCCCGAAGCGGAGCCGCCGACCGAGGAAGACGAGGTGGAACCGAATCCAGTAGCCGGACTTGGAGGAGCCGCTTTCGAGAACGTTCTTGATTTCCCCCGCCAAGGCGGGGGAGAGGCGCTCATCGGCGTCCAGACTGACCACCCATTCGCCGCGCGCCTGCTCCAAGGCGAACTGCTTTTGGGGCCCGTAGCCCGGCCAATCGCGTTCAAAAACCTTGGCGCCCCGTTCCCGGGCGATCTCCCGGGTGCGGTCGGAAGACCCGCTGTCCACGACGATCACCTCGTCGGCCAAACCCCGAAGGCTGTCCAGACAGCCCGGCAAGTCCCGCTCTTCGTTCCGGGTGATGAGGATAGCGCTCAACTTCAACATTTAACGTCCCACCACTCTTTCGTAGAGTTGCTCGTAGGCGTCCGCCATGGCGGTGACGCTGAATTTGCGCGCGGTCTCTCGTCCCCGTTCCACCCGTCGCCGGGCCTCGGCGGGATCGCCCAGGACCCGCTCCATGTTTTCGGCCAGCCGCTTTGGATCTCTCGCCGGGGAAAGCTCCGGGGCCCCCGGACCCCCATAGAGGTCGGGAATCCCGCCTGCGGCCGTGGCCGCCGTGGGCACGCCCAAAACGAAAGCGTCCAGGAGGGCCGTCCCCAAACCCTCCTCCGCGGACGAAAAAACGAACAGGTCAGCCAGGGCCGTATATTCTAGCACGTCGGTCCGATGGCCCAGGAACGAAACACTCGCCGCGACGCGGAGGTTCCGCGCGAGCGCTCCCAGCGGCCCGCGCAGGGGACCGTCTCCCAGAAGGAGGAGGCACGCCCCCGGCCGCTGGGCCAGGAGGGCGGCGAACGCCCGAATCAGGGTCGCCTGATCTTTGTGGGAAACCAGGGCCCCCGCGTGCACGATCAACAGGTCCGCCGGCCCAAAGCCGCGGTCGCTCCGAAGCCGTACACGGTCGGCGGCGGAGGGGTAACGTGCGGGGTCGACGCCGCTGGGGATGAGGTTGATCTTCTCCCCGGGGACGCCGCCGGTCAATAGGACATCGCGCACCTTTGATGAGATCGCCGCCAGGGCGTCCAGCCGGCGGTATTTCCATCGGGTCCATGGGCTGTTCTTCAGGGGGAAATCCACCCGCCGGGTGGCGATAAATTTTACCGCGGCGCGTCGGCTGGCCAGGGCCCCCAAGCCCACCGCGTGCCCCGTGTGCGCGTGGAGCAATTGGGTCCCGGCCCGGGCGAATTCCCACCGAAGGCGGCGCACCGCGAAGGGGTCGAATTCAAAAAAGGGGTTGAGCGGCAGGACAGGGAGCCCTTCCCGGCGGGCCGCCTCGGCCAGGGGGGCCCCGGGCCGGGCCGCGATCCCGTTGACGTGGCCCCGGCGCTCGAGCTCCCGCGCCAGCCAAAGGGTCTGGCGTTCCCCCCCCCGCCACCCCCGCTCGGTGTTCAGGTGCAGGACGCGGAATTTCACCGGCGGCCGCCCCGCCGGTGGAGGGCATCGGCGAAGACGGCCTCCGTGTCCTCCCCCAGCCGACCCATGGAAAATCGCGATTCCACGGTCCGGCGGGCCTTCTCGCCCATCCCGTAGCGAAGGACCGGATCTTCCAGCAACGCCCCCAGGGCGCGGGCCAGTTCGGGCGCGCTTTTCGGCGGGACCAGATACCCGTTGTCGCCGGTCAAGATGATTTCCGGCAGGGCGCCGACCGTCGTCGCCACCAGTGGACGTCCCTGGGCCATCCATTCCAAAGCCGCCCGGGAAACGGCCTCGCTGTCCACCGAAGCGACGACGCCGATGTGGCAGGACCGGATGAATTCCACCGCGTCCGGAACCCGCCCTAAAAATCGCAGGCGGTCCGCCAAGCCTCGGCGCGCCGCCGCCTCGCGGAGTTCCCGAAAACGGGTGTTTTTTTCTTCGCCGGCCGCGAGGAATTCCGCGGTGGGGAAACGGTCCTTCAAGAGGGCGGCCGCCTCGATGAAATACCGGTGGCCTTTGACGGGATCCAGCCGCGCCAGCAGACCCACGCGGACCGGACCGGCCGGTTCCGGCGCCGGGGCGGTCGGCGCCACGCCGGGGGGGACCACGCGAAGACGGCCCCGAAGAAAGGGGAAGGCGTTTTCATAGTCGCCCCCCAGCACGCGCGAGGCCGCAATCACTCCATCGGTTCGGCGGAACAAAAATCCCTGCCCCGGCCGGAGCGCCAAACGCCGGGTCTCGGCCCGGGTGCGCACCAGGGCCGCCCGGGTGAAACGGGTCGCGAGAAACCCGCGCGTGTGGCCGGCTCCCGTGTGGGCGTTCACCACGTCAACGGCGTCGCGGAGGACGAGGCCGCGAAGACCGATCGGAGAGGGCAACGCAAAGACGGGTATCCCCAGGTTTTGGGCCGCGGCGAAGGCCGGCGCGCCGGGGCGGGCGGCCACGCGCACGCGGTGGCCGCGGTCTTGCAGGGATCTTGCGGCGGCGAGGCCGTAGGCGGTGAGGCCGGAGTCCCAGCGCTCGTCAAGGATGTGAAGAATGTTCAGAGAAGAGTCAACGCCGCGTTGACGACGCTCTCCACGGGGATGTCGGTCATGCATTTGAAATGGCCGAGGGGGCATTTTCGGCCGCCGTGGAGAGTGCAGGGGCGGCAGGGCAAATCGGGGTTTTCCATAACGGCGACTTTCCCGCCCAGGGGGAAAAAGCCAAAGGCCTTAACGGTGGGGCCGAAAAGGACGACCGTGGGAACGCCCAGGGCGGCTCCCAGGTGGGAAGCGCCGGAATCGTTGGTCAAAAGTACGGCGCACTTTTCCAGGATCAACATCATCTCCCTCAAGGTCGTTTGGCCCGCCAGGTCCTGGGCGTGGCCGCGCAGGGCGCGACGCGTTTCCTCGGCGGCCGGCCGGTCACCGGCGGCGCCCAGGAGAAGGATTTGCGCCGCACGGTTTGAGCGTTGGCCGGCGATATCCGCCAAGCGGTCGGCCGCCTGGGCGAAACGCTCCCCCGGCCAGCGTTTTGTCTCGTGAAGGGCGCCGGGGGCCACGGCGATGAAAGGGCCGTCCCCCAGCCGACTCATCCACTCCGGCGAAAGACTTTCGTTCGTCTTCAGGAACAATT
>Ga0247727_10006297_pt1 | contig 23424 bp, 15 predicted proteins | sample WisWelCaveWW1625_FD_202498 | JGI IMG/M metagenome (GOLD analysis project Ga0247727, IMG submission 202498) | Biofilm microbial communities from Wishing Well Cave, Virginia, United States - WW16-25 | ecosystem: Environmental > Aquatic > Deep subsurface > Groundwater > Cave microbial mat | place...
TTGAAAACAAGATCGTATTGAAACATCAAAACGAATTTGTCTAACAGGCTACTTCGACAAACAAACCATGGACATCAACTACATCGCCCTCGCCATTCCCATTTTCATCCTGCTCATCGGCGTGGAGCTGGCCTTTGCCTGGCATGAGAAAAAAGATTTCTACCGGTTCAACGACGCCGTCAATGATATGAGCTGCGGCATTGCGGATCAAGTGGTGGGCATCTTCTCGAAGGTGCTCATCTTCGCCGGCTATCTGTGGATTTATGAGAATTTCCGTCTACTCGAAATTTCTCCCGCATCGGTTCTCGCGTGGGTCGTCTTGTTGTTCGGCGTGGATTTCTGCTACTATTGGTTTCACCGCGTCAGCCACCGCATGAACGCGCCGTGGGCCGCGCACATCGTGCATCATCAGAGCGAAGAATTCAATCTGGCGGTGGCGCTGCGGCAGGGCACGTTTCAAAGCTGGTTCTCGTGGATTTTTTATCTGCCGCTCGGCCTCATCGGTTTTCCGCCGCCGATGTTCCTCACCGTATCCGCCTTCGACACGCTCTATCAGTTTTGGATTCACACCCGCGCCATCGACAAGCTCGGTTTCCTGGAATGGTTCATGAACACGCCCTCGCATCATCGCGTGCATCACGGCCGCAACCCAAAATATTTGGACAAAAACTACGCGGGCATTTTTATCATTTGGGATCGGATGTTCGGCTCGTTCGAGCCGGAAGTCGAGCCGGTGGTTTACGGCGTCACCGAGCCGCTCAACAGTTGGAATCCGATCTGGGCGAATTTTCATTACTGGGCCAAGCTCAAAAATCTTGCGAAAAAGTTTCCACGCATCATCGATCGCGTGAAATTATTTTTCATGCCGCCGGAATGGCGTCCAGCGGGTGTCCCGCCTCTACCGCCACATCTGGAAGTAAAACCGGAGACCTACGTCAAATTTGACACCGCTGTGCCGGTCGGCGTGAGGCTCTATGTGCTCATGCAAATAGCAACGGTCATCGCCGCGACATTTCTCATTCTGCAAATGGAAAGCACATGGCCGATGACAACACTCGCGAGCGTCGCAGGATTAATCTTGATGGCGATTCTAACTCTGGGCGGGATGTTGGATAGAAAAAGTTGGGCATTAAAATGGGAAATGGTGAGGCTGGTCATTCAAGCCGCGCTTATCATGACGGCTCTGTGGCAGCATCAATCCTTTGCGTCGATCGTCGCATTCGACTTATTTCTAACTTCGGGATTTATTTATTGGTTGATGCGTTATCGTGGGTTCTTCGGTGCGAAAAGAGCGATTGCTGCTGAGGTTTGATGGTCGGAATATCGTAACCAGTAGGACTACACCACCGCCACCCCATCCATGTCTGACGGAATCGGCAGCCCCATCATCTTGAGAATGGTCGGCGCTAAATCTCCCACCCAAATGTCGTTGTGGGTTTTGGTGATCTCGCGATTGCGAATGAAGAGCAGCGAGTCTTCGTAGGTGTGCATTCCCACCAGCGCGGTTTTTTCCCCATAGACTTCTTTATTGACATTGCCCTTCAAATCATACCCATCATAAGGCACGGCAACGAGATCAGCCGCGGCCTTGAAATTCTGGCCGTCGTAAATCTCTTCGCGTTTAATCACCTCACGGATGATTGGCGCGCCGGTTTCGGGATCCTTGAAGCGCAAAATCGTGTCGGTCACTTGCTCGCGAACGGCTTCATATTTTTCCGGCAACACCGATCCATTCGGCTCACGGCCTTTCAAGTTTAAAAAAATGCGACCAGGAATAATTGAATAAGCCAGCGAGTCGGGGTGCATATCACTCAAACTCTTGGGCGGCATCGTCTTGAATTTTAACAACCCAGTTTCAGCAAGAAACCAGTTCAGATAAATCTCTTTGCGAATCGTGCAGAAGCCATGATCGGAGAGAACGATCAGATCAACATCTTCGCCGATTTTCTTGGCAACTTCGCCAATGAGATCATCCACTCGTTTGTAAAAATCAAAAAACGCTTTCGCATACTTGGGATCGTCTTTTTCCATGTGTTCCCAGAAGAAGTGATTCATCCGGTCGGTTTCCATGATGTGGCACTGGAAAAAGTCCCACTGCTCTTTGTTCATGTAATGAAACATCGCTTCAGCGCGTTTGGCCAAAGCTTTGTTACACTCATCGAGGTACTTGTCAAGATTATCGCGGGCTATCCAGGCATCGGCGTCGATGATGTAGCCCATCTTCTTCAACTCTTGTGATACGTTGGCAGGGTAGGCGACCTTGTCGATTTGCGTGCAGAGAAAGCAGCCGATGAGAATGCCGTTGACCTGGCGTGGCGGATAAGTGAGCGGCACGTTCATCACAAACACTTTCTTGCCGGCCTTGCTCATCATCTCCCAGATGGTTTCGCTGGTCATGTGCAAGGAAGTGGGCACGAAGATGTCGTGAGAGCCGGGCTTCTGCTCGACGAATCCGAAGATGTTGTGCTTGGCCGGATTTTTTCCGGTCATGTAACTCGACCAGGCCACCGAGGAAATGCACGGTTGCACCGAATTCATCCGGCGGAACGAGCCGCTTTCCACCAGCTTTTTGAAATTCGGGAAATCACCCTTCTCGATGTGCGCCTTCATGAAATCATAAGGCACGCCATCGATGGAGATGACGAAGACGCGCGCTGCGCCGTTTTTCTTGAGAAAGCTGAACATGAATCGATCCTATTCATGCTCATACTCTTGCTCATTCTCGTACTCTTACTCGCTGCTAATAAAATCAAAAGCGAGTAAGAGTACGAGTAAGAGTACGAGTAAGAGTTTTAGAGATACCCTAAATCCGCCAAACGCTTCTTTACTGCTTCCTCTTCCTCATCGGCATTTACATCTTTGCCATTCGTAGAAGGAGTCAGATACCCAAGTTGTTCCAGCTTATCGACAATCTTCTGCGCGCTTTCTTTTGGCGTTTCTTTTTCGGTGTAACAAGTAACTTCGGGATTGTCGGGCGCCTCGTAGGGATCGCTGACGCCGGTGAATTCTTTTATTTCTCCCGCCAGCGCTTTTTTGTAAAGGCCCTTTACATCGCGTTTCACGAGCGTGTCGAGCGAGGCGCTGACATAGACTTCAACAAAATCTTTGATCAACGCGCGGTTTTCATCGCGAACGTGCTTGTAGGGTGAAATCGCCGCGGCAATGGCAATCACGCCGTTGCGGCTGAGCAGATGGCAAACAAATCCGATACGGCGAATGTTGATGTCGCGATCTTCCTTCGAAAAGCCGAGGCCCTTGCTCAGATTCGTGCGCACCACATCGCCGTCGAGCACTTCGACTTTGCAGCCGCGTGCATGCAGCATCGGCACCAGTTCGCCCGTGATCGTTGACTTGCCCGCGCCGGAGAGTCCGGTAAACCAAATCGTGCAGCCTTTAGTTGACATGAGTTATCCTTTCATAGATTTTTTATTCAAAGTTGTATAGGTAAAGATTCAGCCCGCGAAACCCACTAAGCACCCGAAAGTTTTCGACAGGTTTTAGAGACAGAAAACTTTCGCGTCATTCGCTTGTTTCGCGGGCTATAAACGATTGCTCTTGAGCCTCACAGTTATGCAGCCGGCTTTTTCATTGCTTTGATCAACACCTGCACGACTTCAGGTCGGCTGAATTCAGGTGGTGGCGCTTCGCCGCGTGAGAGCATCTCGCGCACTTGCGTGCCGGAGAGAACAAGATGGTTGCTGCTGTCATGCGGGCAGGTCTTACTGGTCAACACTTGACCGCATTTTTTGCAATAGAACGAATGCTCGAAATTCAAGTTGGTGATGCCCAACTCGCCGTTCTTGAAATTCTCAAAAATCTTTTGCGCATCATAGGTGCCGTAATATTTGCCGACGCCGGCATGATCGCGGCCGATGATGATATGCGTGCAGCCATAGTTCTTGCGGGCAATAGCGTGCCAGATCGCTTCGCGAGGACCGGCATAACGCATGGCCGCGGGGAAAACGCTAAGCACGGTTCTGTTCTTTGGATAATAATCGTTCAATAACACTTCATAGCTTTCCATGCGAACTGCCGCCGGGACGTCGTCGCTCTTTGTTTCACCGACAAGCGGATTCAAGAACAAGCCATCGACAATTTCCAAAGCGCATTTTTGAATGTACTCGTGCGCGCGATGAATCGGGTTGCGTGTTTGAAATGCCACGACGCTCTTCCAGCCCAGCTCTTCGAAAAGTTTGCGCGTCTGCACCGGCGTTCGGCGATACTCCGGAAAGGTCACATCGGAAGGCATGTCGATCATCCAAACCTCGCCGGCAAGCAATGTGTCGCCTTGTTTGTAAATGCGCGCCACACCGGGATGAGCTTCTTCCGTCGTGCCGTAAACTTCTTTGGCTTCGCGTTCCTTTTGCGCCGGATATTTTTCTTCGAGCTTTATCATGCCGAGAATTTTGCCCGAAGGCTCGGTGAGGGCCAGCTTCTCGCCGATGCGGAAGTCCGCGGCCATTTCCTTGGTCACAGGAAGAGTAACCGGAATTGACCAGACCAACCCGCTCTTCATCCGAATGTCTTTGATAACACTCTCATAATCTTCTTGATGCATAAAGCCCGTCAGCGGGCTGAGTACGCCGGTGGCAATCAATTCAAGATCAGATACAGCGACGTCGGAGAGCGGAACTTTCTTCAAGCTCTTCGCTTCATTCATCGCCTCTTTTTGCGCACCGTCGCGGAGAAATTTATCGACTAATTTTCCGCCATGCGGGGTACTTAGTGGCATTTTGCAAACGCTCCTCGTTGGTATGGTATATCAGTGATTGATTAATTTGCTAACGAATATAACCCAAGCTTCGCAACTCTTTGACGCTTTTTTCATCGACCTTCACCCCGCCTTGGTCTGTCATCGTACTTCTGGTGATCTCCGCCCAACGTAAAATTTCGTTCTGCATCTGCGTGGCGGTCTTTGCATCCTCATTAGCGAGGTTTTTACTCTCAGTGGGGTCGTTTTGCAGATCGTAAAGCTCGCCTGTTTTCGATTCCGTATTGTAAATGTATTTGTATTTTTCAGTTCGCATGGAAATCAAGTCGGCGCGCTCGCTGAACACGGGAAATTGTTGATGCCCATTTGCGCCGCCTTTGTATGTAAGCAGACTGTGCCCCATGACGTGCGGGTCAAGATCAATCTCGCAAAACTCCAGAATCGTCGGCAATACATCGATCGTTTGCACCTGCATACCCACGACGCCGCGATATTCTCCCTTCGGAAAGCGAATCATCAACGGCACGCGCAGCAACTCGTCATAAAGCGTGTGCGCATGATCGACGCCGCCGTGTTCGAGAAATTCGTCGCCGTGATCGGCGGTGATAACGATCAAGCTATTATCGTAGATTCCTTCTTCTTTCAATTTCGCGAACAGCGCGGCCATGTCATCATCAAAAGCGCGAATCTCCGCGTCATAAAGCGCCTTCAATTGTTCGGCGTCAGTTTGGGTGAGCGTGATGTTGCCGTCGGTTACATCGCCTTTGAATTTTTGCCAATCCTTCACTTGCTCGGGAAAACTTGTCGAGTGATCGAATGAGCCGAACATGTCTCGATACTTCGGAGGCGGTGCGTACGGCGCATGAACGTCGAGATAGTGAAGATAGGCAAAAAACTTTCGATGTTTGTTGAGCGGCAGCCAATGGAAAAACCCATGATTAATTTCCGCCGCCGCACCCATGTCCGGTTTATAATAATAAAAACCTTGCGCAAAGCCCATGTAACTTCGCAACTGTGCTTGCTCTAAAAAGCCGGCTGTATTGAAACCGGCGTCGCGCAGGTACTCGGCCATGGTCTTGAACGAATCGTCGAGAACGTCAGAAATAAAATTTCCCGCAGCATCATGCCGCGTGTTGCGAAAGACGTTATGCTGCGACGGATAAAGTGACGTGAACAACGAGGCGATCACCGGTTTAGTATAGCTGCTTTGCGAAATGGCCTGCGTGAAGAGCAAACTCTCTTTTGCAAAGGCGTCGAGCGTCGGGCTGGTTGGCCGAGAATAGCCATAGCTGCCCAAGTGATCGGCGCGCAAGGCATCAATCAAAATGACGATGACATTCTGAGGCTGATTATTCGCCTCATGCTTCGCAATAACTGCCGAGATGTTAATCACCGCCAAAGACATCGTGGCTAAAACCGCTGGAAGCGCTGCGGCCCGGCCAAAATCTCGAGAGAGTAAGTAATGCCGAAATCTCAGATACGCCAAAGCCACGACCGCGGCACCGATCAAAGTCACGGTATAAATCAAAACGCGGCGAGATAATGCCAGCGGAAACCAATACTGCATATGGAAATCATAAAGCATTGCCGCGCATAACAACATTGTCACGACGGCCAGCCGCACAAAAAAGATGACTTGATCATTCAATCGTCGTACAAAATTCAAGAGTTGAAAAAGAATTTCGGCGATCAAAAAAATTCCGACAACGACCAGCGTGCTCTGATTGACAAAATACTGCAAGTAGGAAAGAAAAATGTCGCCCTGCCCGTTTTGAAGATAAGCATTCGCTACATCGTCGAAATACCAACGACCGGCGCCGGCCAATACTCCGAACAACAAGGCAAATATCAAAGCCACGGTAAGGCGGGCAAATAACCGGTTATCCAAAGACGCGGTTTCCTGTTTTGTTTTATTCATGCTGCACAAGGAAGCTTTGATAAAGATTCTGAAATCCCTCGACCTGCTTTTCGAGTGAGTATTCTGCCTTCACGCGCTTCAGGCCGTTGCTGCCAAATCGACGCGCCAACTCCTGGTTGGCGACAAGCGAGGAAATTTTCTCTGCAAGCGCTTGCGGATCCCCAGGTGGCACGAGATAGCCGGTTTCGCCATCGACGATCAACTCCGGCGTGCCATCAACCGCAGTGGCGACCACAGGTTTGGCGGTTGCCATCGCTTCCAAGACGACGTTCGGCAGCCCCTCATAAAGAGAGGGTAAACAAAAAACGTCAAACACGCGCATTAAATCTTTGACATCTTTCCGAAAGCCAAGGAACATGAAATTTTTTTCAACATTTTGCGCGCGCCCCAGTTTTTCCAATTCAGCGCGCAACTCGCCGTCGCCGACGATGATGAATTTCGTTTTTGGATATTTTGCTACGATGCTTTTCGCCGCCTCGATCAAATAGCGATGGCCCTTTTGCGGATGCAGCCGCGCCACAACTCCGACAACTCTTGCGTCCGGCTCGATGCCAAGTTTTTGTTTCAACTCCGGATTTTCTCCGGCGCGGTAAAGATCAAGATTCACACCATATGGAATTACCACAACTTTGTCGCGCGGCACGCCTCTTTTGTCAATGAGCCACTTCGCTGTTGCGTGTGAAACAGAAATCACTCGCGTGCAAAAGCGCATGGCAAAACGATAGACCAGCAAGCGATGGGTCAACAGCCATTCAGGGGCGGAAATTGTTTCCCATGAAAAAACTGCTTTTGGTTTTGAAAACACCCCGGCTAACGCGCCCAACACATCGGCATAAAATAGCGTGGTCATCACCACGTCAATTTGTTTTTCACGAATAAGCTTGGCAACTCTGAAAATCAGCCCCAAATCGACGCGTTGCTTACGCGCCATTGTGACGAACTCGACGCCAAGCTTTTCAAATTCTTCTTTAATGCGGTCGCCCATTCCCAGACTGCAAACTACAGTCTCGAAGCGGTCGCGATCCATGTGCGTCACCAGCTCCATCAACTTTGTCTCGGCGCCGCCAAGATTGAGTCCTTCGATCAATTGCAAGACTTTGATTTTTCGCAAAGGCGCTCGCTTTCCCGGCGAAGCATGTGACAGCGAAGCGTTCTTATGAAGTGCGCTCGCTACAGATTTCTCGGAAGGATCAGATGCAGAAATAATTTCCGGCGACGTAACGGTGTCCGTATTCATTTATTTTAATTGCTGACAGCGACGCGCTTCTCGCGTTTTACATTTGGTTGCGCGTGCGCCGTTAAAGGCTCGACCGCCGGCTTTACGGCGCGCGCCACCATTTGCATGCCCGAGCAAAAGAACCAGGAAGAAAACATCCGCAAAAATTTAAGCGCGGCTTTCCCCACGCCATTCAGCTCCCAAATCTCTCCGCCTTGCTTGCGAAGAAAGAAAAAGTCGGCCCACAAACCAATATGCCGCTTCTTTTCTTCGGGAATGTAATCATCGATGTCGGTGTAAATCACTTCGAAGCCGGCTTTTTCCAAATAGGTGCGCAGCTCCTTTTCGGTAAAACGATATTCCCAATAATACTTCGGCTTGCCTTTCAAAGTACGCCACAAAAAATACAGGCTGCGCATCGGATGGGCAATCAATCGCCGAAACAAAGTCAAATACGGCGTGGTGACGAACGCTAATCCACCGGGCTTCAAGATGCGATGCGCTTCGGTCAGCGCTTTTTCCGGGCCATGTTCAAAATGCTCGATGACGCCCAGAGAAATGTAAGCGTCGAAAGAACTGTCCGGATATTTGAGATCGGTAATATCGCCGAGCGCCACCGGAACGGTTTTGTCGAACTCGTGAGCGCGCTCAACGATGCGCTTGTCGTACTCGATGCCGATAATTTCGTGGCCGCGCTCTTGAAACCAAATGCACCACGCGCCAAAGCCGCAGCCACCCTCGAGAATGCGCATCTTGCGGCCGCTCATAAATTTCTCGAAAATGCCGACCAATGTGCGGCTCTTGAAACTCTCCAACTCGCCCCGCATCGATCGCTCTTCCCATTGATCCAGATCGTGCTCGGCGCTGGTTTTAAAAGAAAATAGTTTGTAGCTCATAGTTCCTGGTGCAGTGCGTGTAGTGGGTCAACTTTTAAGTTGACATTGTTTTCATTAAAATGGACTTGGTTCAGTTTAAATCTCGACTTTGAAAACTCCCTTCAAAGCAAATCCCGCGATCAAGCTCAATATAAAAAAACCTAACAGCCAATGAAATCCGATTCCCCACAAGCTCAGATCTCGTTTGGGATAAGCCAGCATGATCGACTCGACCGACGCATCTGCCGGCAACGACGGTTCGGCGGGACTGAACAACGACGCGCTGAAACTCTTTCGATCTTTGCTTGGAGAAAGCGCGGTCAAAGCGTTGGAAACAAACACTCGTTTTTGAAACACCTGGCCTGCATCGTTTATTTGCAGATCAAAGCTCCCCTCTTGCTCCATCTTAATGCGCCACGACATTTCTGCTTTTTCAAGAATGCGCAATGCCGGTGTTTCCATTTTAATTCCCGATGGCGCGCTCAACGAAATCTTCGACAACGCATCGAGGCTCGTTGGAGTCGCTGCGTCGTTCATATGCTGGCGAACCGTGATCACCGTGATCACCGTGCTCTCTCCCACTTTAAAAGGCCGGTGCTCATAACGGCTATCAAGCTGAATCAAAACCAAGCCAACGGGAACGAGCATGAACAACATCGGCTTCACGGATTTGCTCATATAAAACAAATTGCTCACGATGATGTTTTTCATCGTTGCGAGCATTTGCGCGATGTCATCTTTATAAAGGCGTGTTGCAAGAAAGTGCGCCTTCACCAAATTCTTCGCGCGCTTGATGCCCTTTTGGTCCGATGTATAACGAAAGACGATCAGCATCAGAATGCCGGTGATAACTGATACAACCAAAAGGCCGTAGGCTGGATCAAGCCCGGCAAAAATTCCAAGAAGACTGTCAAAAATAAAATTGAGAATTCGGTTCAACGTTTCCATATTCTTTTAGCGCTTCTCGCTTCACTCTCTACGAAAGATACCCCAATCCCTTCAACCTCTCCTTCACTTCATCCTCAGATGCCGCGTCATCAAGAGCGGAAATTTCTTTCTCCAGAGCATGGGCAATAAATTCATCAACCGATGAGTAACCAGCCATGTCAGCGAATTTCTTCACGCGATCATACAGCTCAGTGTCAATTTTAATTTTCGTGGTAGACATGTTTTTCTCCTTGTTCAAAAATCGAAGATCCAACCATCTGCTCTTCTTTCGCGATGCCGAACTCGCCGAGAATCGTCGGCGCGAGATCGTAGAGATAAGGATCAACTTTGGCAATCTTACGATTCGAGAAGACGACGCCGGGAACGATTTCCATCGCCATGCAATGGTCGCCGCTCCACGGATCGAGATTATCGACAAAAAGCTCTTCGGGAAAACTGCCGAGAGTCGTTTCCCAAGAAGCGCGATAACCGCTGCTATAGCCAATCAACAAATCCGGTGAATCCTTCACGTAGGGTCCGGAATAAATTTCTTCGGCCCGATAAATTTTTTGAATTATTTGCTCGCCGGTTTTCGGATCACGCACGGCCAGCAACTTCTCGGTGAGTTCTTTGATCAAGTCATTGCGCTTTTTGCCGGGCGCCACACTGCCTTCGATTTCACGGCCACGTTGATTGATATACAACCCATTCAGCCCAACCGCATACGCCGACGTGCGGTTCCAATCGACACGATTAAAATACTTCAACTCTTCCGGCTTAGGCGAGCCGCGAAATTTCACATAGCCGTTGTTCTTCAGCCAGGTATTCAAATTAAACGAGCGATAGTACGGCGCGAAGCCATGATCGCTCATGACGATAAGCGTCGTTTGTGCATCGATTTTTCCGAGCACGCGGCCAACGGTTTTATCCATCACTTCATAAATTTGATAAATCGTATCGCTAAATCGCTCGGCCTCGGCAGCGTTATAGCCCGGATGATTTTTGTCAGTCGCGCGCCAGAGAATATGATGATTCTGATCGACGCTGCCAAAATAGAAAAACAACATGCCTTCTTTGAAGCGCGATATCTCGTAGTCAAAAAGTTTTTGACTCTCGTCCATCACCGTATGCGCTTGCTGCACAAAATCGGGATAATCAAACACGCCCCAACTCAGCGCTTTTGTGTCTTCAGGAATTCCTGCGGTGTAGAAATAACCGATCTCTTCGTAAAGCTCGTGCGCGTAATCTTCGGGCGTCGAGAGCGGCAACGCCGGTTTTGCCGGATCGATGTTGATCGGCGTGACATAAAGCTTGAAAGTTGGACGCATCTGCTTGAGGTAAAATCTGCATATACCGCCGATTGATTGCACGTACGGCATCATTTCAAACTCAACCGGCAGCCATTCACTCCATTCGCCTTCGTTGAGCACGATTTCTTTATCCGCGACTTCGATCTTCACAACTGCATTTTCCGGATCGAGCCACACAGTGAACGGTAACTTGGTTTCGGGAGTGCCTTTGCGAAATGCGTTTGGTGGCCCGACAAGATAGGATTCAATTTTGTTGTCTATGACTTTGGTTTCGTACACCACGCCGCCAGAGATGTCGTCGCGGTTAGCCGGAGGCTGATCAGTGTAAAATGAAAACGTTCCGTAGGTACCGAGAAGATCCGGCGTGCCCATGCCGGAAAAAGATTTCGCATCGGTTTGCAACGGCGGAAAATTTGCCGGCACGCGAAAGACCGTAGTGGGAATTTTTTTATCGCGCAGCGCTTCCCAGAAGGCGCGGCCTTTGCGCAACAACTCGACCTTTCCAGCGGAAAGCGGAAACACCCAATCGCCGATGGAGACGGTCTTTGTGGAACCCGTCGCTTCCGAAGTAGAAAGATACGGTAGCATGGTTTCGGGTTTGCGATGAATAAAATCAAAAATGCCATGCCCGCCGGGATTCATGCCGGTGATGAAATTCGACCACGCCACCGGACTTTGCGGCGGCATGCTCGTCGCCAACGGTTTGTAGTCGCCGGTGATGCGGAGTTTTTGCAAATTCGGCAAACGGCCTTCATCCATCAATCGCATCGTGATTTTGTAATCCATGCCATCGAAGCCGAGCACGACGACTTTCTTATGTTGCACATCGGCCTTGCTCTTCGCGCAGTGCCAGCTCACGGCGATGCTCATCGTCAACAACAAAATAGCTAAAACAAATCCGGATGTATTCACACTCTTATTCATTTTCTTACGCAACCTCAGCAGCACGCTTTTCCTTCACTTCCCAAGGTTTTGCCGCTACAGCGGCTGTTGCCTCGTCGCCAAAACTCAAAATCGGTTTGCCTTCCATGTATTTCGGAATATCGACACCGAACAAATCCAAAACCGTCGGCGCCATATCCACTAAAGCGGGCTTCGTGGCAGCAATTTTCTTGTTGCAGAAAACAACTCCCGGCACCAAGCGCGGATCAATGCAATGATCGCCGCTCCACGCCTTTTTATTGTTTTCAAAAACTACATCGGTCACTTTACCGGTCGCGCCATCCCATGAAATGCGATAACCGATATTGTAACCGATGATCAAATCCGGGCCGCTGTTGGTGTAAGGCCCTTTGTAAACTTTTTGATTGTCAAACGCCTCGGTGATTCCGATCTCGCCACGCTCAGTATCTTTCAGACCGGAAAGTTTTGCGATCAGTTCGCGTTTGAGCTGTTGCGTCTCTTCGCCAGGGTTCACGATGCCGTGAATCTCGCGGCCTTTTTGGTTGATGTAAATCCCCGCCAAGCCGAGCGCATAAGCTTTGGTGCGAGACCAATCAACGTTCTTGAACCAGTCGCCAGGCTCAACGCCCTCTTTCAAAACGATGTAGCCGTTTTGATGCAGCCAGGCATTCAGATTAATACCGCGACGAAACGACTTAAAGCCATGATCGGAGAGAACGAAAAGAACGTCGCCCTCTTTTACTTTGGCCATCGTGCGACCAACGAGATTATCCATTTTCATGTAAAGCTCGTCAATGACGTTCGCATATTTCTTAATGTCATGACCGTTCAACGCCGGATGGCCTTCCTCGAGAAATCTAAAAAACATGTGTTGAATGCGGTCGGTGGCATCGACGACGACGGCGCAAAGTCCCTGCTTGGTGTTGTCAACCGAGTGCAAGAACATCTTCTCGCGTTCTTCATGAATGTCGTAAGACTGTTTCAAGAAATCGTCTTCATCAATCACGTGCTCGTTTAGCGCCCAGGTATCTTCCGCAAGACCGAGCGTCGCATATTTGCCAAAAAGTTTTGCCAGGTAAACCGAATAGAAGTACGGATAAGAAATCGGCAGCGCCGGACTTTCCGGATCGATGTTGATCGGGGTCATATATAGCTTGAATTCCGGCTCGATGCTCTTCACCAGAAACCGCGCCATGCCGCGAACCTTGATGCCCAGCCCGGCTTTGAACGTTAGTTCAAGCCACTCAGAATATTCGTTGAGTTTGAGCTTGTGTTTTCCGGTGCTCAACTTCAATTCGATATGCTGTTCATCAAGAACGGTCACATTGAACGGGCTTTGCAAATCTCCGCCGTTTTTGCTGAGCGAATTATGCGGTCCGCGAATCGCGCCTGAAATAGTTTTGCCCTCACGCCGGACAATCGTGGTTTGTCCACCGGTCATCTCTGCGCTTGATTTCTGAGCGGTTGTGTTTTGATCGGTGGTGAAGAATGAAAACTCTCCCTGCGTGCCGCGTAAGTCGGGAGTACACATCGCCGAGAGCAGAGCGCCGTTCAACTTCTCGGGCGGAAAAGTAATCGGCACGCGCAGCACGTGACTGAAAATGCCGTGATCGCCGAGAATTTTCCAGAAGCTCTGGCTTCTGCGGAGAAATTTGATAATAGGTTTGCCGATGGGAATTTGATAATTGCCAATCGAGAGGACGCGCTTCGCATCACCAACGCTTGACGATGAAAGTTCTGGCAGGTAAGTTTTTTTGTTGCGCGCCAGAAAATCAAAAATGTTGTGGCCGCCAGCGCAAACACCAGTTGCAAAAGTTGACCACGCCACAGGAGAAATCGATGGATACGTAGATTGCAGGTGGCTATACGCGCCTTGCTTGGCAAGACGCTGCAAGTTTGGCAGCTTGCCCTCAGCCATCAATCTTTCGGTGATCGTCGGTTCCAAGCCGTCAAGGCCGAGAATGATGACGCGATCGGTTTTGCTTTTCTCAAGAGCTTTTCTTCTTTTGAAAAAACGAATGATGACCCGCACCGGCCAGGTGAGCATCGTGAAGAATGCCATGAAGAAGCTGAGAAACAACATCAGGAAGGAAGACAAAAAAGCAAAGCCTGCGCCCGGTCCAATGTACGCCAACGCCGGCGCTGGATCGATCATCATCGTCACGAACAACAACACGCCGAAAATCAATATGCTTCGATTTCTCATGATACTCTGTTGTCTCGCTCTTGATCTCTCACAACCATTAACATGCAGTGTCACATCAACTAATCAATCTCGCACAATTGGCAAACATGGTGCCATCGTTACACCCCAATTGTAAGCTATTTATGATGAAGTTGTTTAATATTTTTTATGAAAATTCTTCCCAGCACGCAAAGTTAATGTATCACATTAGAACATGGCACTGAAGTGAAACATTACTTCGATTCTTCAAACTGCAAATCCGATTCGAATTGTCTGATCGTCTGCCCGGAGTTTTTCACTCGTTTGAAATAAAGCTGTTGAGCCGAGGTAAGCTCGCCAAATGTTTTTTCTCCAGCCAACTTCGGCGCGAGGAAAATATAATCCGACCACTCAGCATTCTTCATCTGAAAGGCAACGCCCTCGGATGCGCGCAACATTTGACCGTTCATACTCACGGAGAGATTCTTCAGTTCCGTGACGGGTGAATCCGAGCCGTGAGCGGGAACAAGAGCGCTGACAAAAACTGCGGGCGCGGCGGCGACTTGTGAATAAACAATCACCGGCGCCGGCTCACTCTTCCCATACGCAGGGGAAATCCATCCCTGTATCGGATCGAGTTGCCCTTCGATTTTTTTTAATTCAACTTTTTCCGGAAATAAAGAGAAGATTTGCAGATTCGGCCCGGCGGCTTTTTTCGCACGCACAGTTTTTCCATCAGCAAGAATTTCCACATCCATTGGTGCGAAATGAAAAAACTGATCGAAGCGATGGGGACGCGCGCCGTTCATTCCATCACTTTCACCTTGTGTGTCATTGGAAGAAGAAATAATGTCCCAAAGTATCCAATAATCCGGCTTCACAAACAGCATCCGCCGTTCGTGGCGAAAATTACGATCAATGTCTTCTTTTTTGTCGCCATAGCCATCGTCATAAACAGCCGAGAGATAATCAAAGTCGTCGGTGCTGATCCACGTATTCGGCAATGGTTCATCAGTGCGATGCGACCACTTCGTTTCATCGGCCTGGCGAAATTGTCCTTTGCCATCGACGACGACCGTATTGTGCGCAAACGAGCTTTCAAAATACTTGTGCCACTTGTCGTACAAATAATTGAACGTGCCAGCCTCGATAATGAACGGCGTCCCAAACGCGTGCAGCTCGAAACTCAACTTGTCTTCATGGCCATGCGACGAGCCGAACAGTCCAGCATCGACGATGCAGTAAAGCGCGTCTTTGCTCCAATTGCTCCGCATTGCATAAACGCCGGAATAAGGAAATCCTTTCGAGGTGAATCCCGGCGGCTCTCCTGCTGCACCGTTGCTGCTGAAAAATTCAAAATCGCTGCGATTGAATTCCTTGGCCGGCGCAACGAACGACTCGCGCAAATCGCGCGAATAAAATCCGTCGTTGATTTGCGGCATCGCGCCGTCGGGTAGCGACACGTACATCAAAAAGTCGTACATGCTTTCCAAGCGCTGCGTAATTACTGCAGGCAACTCCACCTCGTTGGTTTCGGCAAAGTTTTTAATTTCCTGTAGCACCCGCATGGCAAAGCGATGATAGTACGTCGAGCCTTCGATGTAGCCGCCGTCTATGTAAACGTCTTCTTCGACGGCGCGAGAGAGACGCGCCAGGGAAATTTCTTCCCAGCGTTTGGACATTTTGAATTCCGGCAACAGGACGGCGATTTGCAAGAGGCTGTAGGATTCGCGCAACAAGTGATTGTGCTGCGGCGAGCGAAAATGATAGAGAAACTGCCCGTGATCGTGCAGCGAGGCCAACACCCGCACCTTCAGCTCGCGACTCAAGCTTGGCGAGTTTAAGAAAATAAAAAATGCATCGACCCAGTTGACGCCGCGAATGCCGGTTTCCATGAGCCGCCACACCGGATGGCGTTCGTTTTTCCACTTCGGCAATTCGTTTTGATCGAACCAACTTTGCAAAACTGCGGCAAAATCACGCGCATACTTTTCATCGTGCGTCAAAGCATAAGCTTGGGAAATTTCCGCCAACCACTTTTGCTGGTTGAGCGCATAAATCCAAACGCGATCGTTGGTGGGATTCGTGCGCCAATCGATGCGCTGCGGTAATTCTCGATTCACTCCCCAGAATGTAAAGGACCGTCGCAGTGATGAATCGGCTTTAGCGATCACGGTCACGGAATCCGCGCCATCGATAATCTGCTCGAGACGCTTCAAATGTTTTTGGCTGCGCCGTTGCAAATGTTCAAATAGCAATTGGCTGGCGGCATCGAAATCTTTGGATGCGACAGCCTCACGAACCGCCGACAAAGAATCGCCTTCCAGAACTAACCGATCGAAGAAGTCATCCCTGACAATCTTAGAAGAGGGCGTCAAGCGGGAATAGGATGGCTGGAAATAATAAAAGCCGTAGAGGCTAATCGCCATCATCGCGATTACCAGCAGTCCGCGGCGGCCTAAAATATTTCCCGATAGCTTTAACTTCGATGCCCATTTTCTAAAAACCAGCCAGCAACATACGGCAAACGCAACGGCGAGCACTCCATTTCCCACGATGCTCTTCAGCTCGCGAATCCCCGGCAAAAATTCTTTATTGAGAAAATAGGCAAGCAGCAAAAATGGAACAGCGACGACAAGCAAAGTTATGGCGATGTGCGCGGTGCGATCAAAAACAATCCACGCCACGGCAAACAGGACGCCGGCCGCCACACCAAACAGAATGGCATTGCTCAACGGCGTAACCAGCAACACCGGCCACAACGCTGTTAATTCATCGCGCGTGTATTGTTGTTGGATTACAAAAAAAACAGCCTTGCCCACTCCGGCGAGCAAGCCACCCAAGAGGCCGAGAGAGAGGCTGCCGCCAATCTTGCGACGAATCTCTTCCTTATCGAATCGCGCTTGCACTTATTTCACATATCCAAGAGAACGAAGCTTGGCAATGGTTTCTTCGTCCAAATTATTTTTGCGCGCTTGAATGGAGCTGCCCTTTTCAGCGTTGGTCTTCATCCACGCATCGACCTCGACTTGCAGCTCTTCGCGCATTTCGGGAAATTGTTCGAGGACATTTTTTTGCTCGCCCGGATCCGTCGTTAGATTAAACAACTCATGCATTCCAAGCGTCGGCCAAAAAATGTATTTCCATTCGGGCGTGCGTATCGCTTTCTTCTGATCGACAACATCCGATTCCGAATCGATAGGTTCGAATCTATCAGCATACGCAGACAGCTCCAACTTTTCGTTTTGGATCGACGGCAAAATATCGATGCCCTGGGAAGTTTCGGGAACGGGCAAACCGAGATAGCTCAGCAGCGTCGGCGTCAAATCAATCGTGCGCACTTGTTGATCGATGACAACGCCAGCGCTCTCTCCTTTCGGAAACTTGATGATGAGCGGCACGTGAATGTGCTCATCATAAAGCTCTTTGTGCAGGAAATCGCCATGCTCGCCAAATTCTTCACCGTGATCCGAAGTGAAGACGATCAGGGTTTCGTCGTAAATATTTTTCTCTTTGAGCTTGGCGACAAGCCTTCCGAAAATCTGCTCGTCCATGTGGCGAATGCCGCCGTCGTATAGCGCGACAACATGCTGAACTTCGCGCTGATTTGATTTGTCGATCCGCGACCAGAACAACTCATGATAGCCCGGAAAAGTCCCGCCGTTTCCCGTTTCTTTATAAAGTTGATCAAGCTCCTCTTTGGAATCCAAAATTGGTCCGGAGTAGTCGGGATCAAACATAGTGTCATAAGGCGGTGGCGGCAAATATGGCGAGTGAACTTTGAAAGTGTGCAAGAAGATGAAAAACTGCTTATCGAAATTCTGCTCCACCCAGGGAATCGCTTTCTCCCAGAGTTGATCGTGGTTATCGTACAGATCGAAGCCGCTGCCGAATCCGATTGAAGCATCGACATTGCCGCCGCCGGTAAACGCGGCGGTGGTGAATCCGGCGTTCTTCATGATCTCCGGCAGCGTGATGATTTTGTGATCGAGCGCGTAACCGCCTTTGATGTTGTTCCAATTGCGAATCTTGTGCACCGACGGAAAAAGCGAAGTAAACATCGTCATGTGCGACGGCGAAGTTTTCGGCGACTGACTGAAACAGCTCGTGAATAGCACGCCTTCTTCGGCGAGTTGATCGATGTTCGGCGAAGTCTCTCGTTCGCTGCCATAACAACGCAGATGCTTCGGCGCAAGAGTATCGATGGAAATGAGAATCACTTTGCGCGCGGTGAGCTTGCTCAGATATTTTTCAGGTTCATGTAACTTCCCAGCACTGTCATAATCGCGATAATACATCGGCAACGTCTCGCGATACAGCATGTAACGATTTGTGCCGTAGACAACAGCCAGCACGGCGAAGAGAACAAGATCAACCTTCAGTAAAACTTTTTGAGTCGCAGTCTTCTCTTTGGTCATAAGCAAATAGATCAAAATGCTGACGACCGTAGCGACAACACCCGCGGCAGCCACGGTTCCGGCGGTCGCCAAAATATCAGAAGTCGAACGCAACGAAATACCGGCAAGCTTGCCCACCGAGGTGACGTTTTGATATTCCCATTGCATGCCGATGTAGTTGACGATATACAGAAACACCGGCACCCAGGCCAACGCTGCAAGAACTTTTGCAAAAATTTTATTCTGAAGCATTCTATTACCTCATTAACAAAACCAACAAAAAACCATCGCCCGCAGAAAACAACTCTCACAGAAAACTCTTTTCATTCCAGTGGGGTTTTTACTTCCGTGGGCTGAGGCTCGTTCTTATTTGCAACTTGCAACTTGTTACTTCACATACCCTAATGCCCTCAACCGATTCATCAGTTTTTCGGTATCGGTAATCTCGGATTTTTGATCGTCCTGCACCGGCTCAAACGAGTTGAGCCATTTTTCAATCCGCGCATCAAGAGAGTCGGCAGCATCCCGACGTTGTGCAATGATATTGTTTAATTCTTCGGGATCGGCGTTGAGATCATAAAGCTCGGAATTCTCGTTCGACGATTGAATGTATTTCAAATTTTCTGCGTCGTTCGAATAAATAGCCTTCAAATCCCGATAGTAGCGTTCGGGGTAAAGTTTTGAATGCGCATTGTTTTTTTGCTCAAACAATTCAGCAAGAATTTCATGATTCACTTCATCGAGCGGCTGGCCTTGAACTTCCTCGGGAACAGGAAAATCACAGACCTTCAAAACCTCTGGCATCAAATCGATGGTCGAAACATATTTATCGACCACACCAGAGCGCTGCATTGATTTCGGATATTTGATTAGTAACGGAACGTTGATCAGGATATTATACAGCTCTGTATTATGGCCGAATGAATAATGCTCACCGTCGAGATTGCCGTGATCCGACACCACGATGATCATCGATTCATCATAAAGCCGGCGCGCCTTGAGATCGTCAAAAAATTTTCCGAGATGATGATCTAGATAAACGACTTTGCGGTCGGTGTAGGCGTCGAAGAAGCGGTGTTGCTCAGGAGTGACGGCGATTTCTTTTTTTACAACTTTCACAGGATCAAAACCGGCGAAGAGCACGTCGTTCAGCTCGCGTCGAAATCCAAACAGCGTGTCATAAGGCTGGGGAATGTGGCCATAGCCGCCGTGCGGCTCCATGTAATTGATAAACAAAAAAAACGGGTTGCCGCCATGCTCATCGAGCCAGAGATCGACCATTTGATTTAGCTCCGAAGAAAGTCGAAGCTCGTTATGCCGAAGATCGTTATTTCGAAAATCACCCGGCAACGATTCGATCAACTTGCCCCACAACAGGCTGCGCGCCGCGGGCATCGCTTCGAAGTACATTTCGAAACCTTGATGGAGACCGAAGCCAATCGATAGTCCTGCATTGTTAGCAGCGATGCCAACGGTGTTGTATCCCACGGCCCCAAGAATTTCTGCAATCGTCAAGTTTGCGCCGCTCAGAGGGTCACAATATTTGTTTCCAGTATGATGCGCTCCATGTTTTGAAGGATACATTCCCGTGAACATCGAAGCGTGTGATGGAACGGTCCACGGCGCAGCGGAGATGGCGCGATTGAAAACAACTGCATCTTTGGCGAAAGTTTCGAGGTTCGGTGTCGTCTTACGCTCGTAGCCATAAACCGACAAACGATCACGGCGCGCGGTGTCGAGTACAATCCAGATGATGTTCGGTTTGCCGCGCAAATTTTTCATGTCTGCCGCCGACGGCTCGCCGTTGTTCGCATCAAGTCCGTTCAAGCTCGGCGGCCCAAGCAGAGACATCACACCGAAGCCTGCGACAAGAAGAATGACGGTTCTCATCAAAGCGCCGAAACTTGAGGCTTGCAAGTTCGCAGACAATAATTTCCAGAATCTATATTCAATCAAAAATCCGAAGAGCGGCATCATCACAAAGGCGAACAACACACCGGTGACGCGCCAAAATCCATGAGGAGACGCGCCCCATCCGAGAAGATGATAGGTCATGCCGACGAGCATGACGATTGCCAACGACCCGATGCTGGCGTAAGCCATCAACAAAGAAGAGAACTCCCTTTTGCCGTTGAAGCGATAAAAGATTACGGCGAGGCCGCAACACATGAAAAACAAAACCGCGCTTGACGCGATGCTCGACAAAGCGAGCAAGCTATCGCCTGCAAGAACTTTTTCATTGAGATAATAAAAGCCGTAAAGGAAAATGCTGGCCGCGAGAAAAGCTGATAAGTGGAATGCGCTACTTGCTAACGCAGGACGGCTTTTGAAGAAATATTTTTGGCAAAAACCAATCGCTATGAAAAAGGCAACGCCGAAGAGTGAACCACCAACAGCGTAAAATAGAATCATCAACAGGTAGGTGTTTCGGTAGATTTCAGCGTAGAGAGAACTAAAAAAAGTTTCCGCTCCTCCGAACAGCAATCCGGTAAAGAGCCCCAACACCGCGCCTCGTGTCGCCAAACGTCCGATTGAATCTTGCTGATCAGCCCTTGCTTTGTTCATTCTCAAATCACTTTTAAGAGAAAAGTATTAGGCAAAATGATTTTATTGCACAATCATTAAACCATCTTGCATGAACTCTAAGAAGTTTTGTTCTACGCTTGTTTGAATAATTCGCTTATAGATAACCCAACGCCCGTAATTGGCTCTTCAACTCTTCAGATGATTCCATGTCAGCTTCTGCATCTTTGCCGGTTTCGGGATCGTCGTGACTGGGAATGTAAAGCACCGGATGGTCGGCTTGAAATTCTTCAGTTATTGCTTCGCTCAAGATGCGGCCATCCATGTCTCGACCAACCGGCAAATTATTTAACGCCAAAATCGTCGGGATGATATCGAGCACTTGCACTTTTTCTTTGAATCTCACTCCCCTTTTTAAACCGGGTCCTTTCATGACCAGGATTGCATTCTTGCCGTCGTGAATGCCGGAGGTGCGATGGCCGGAAGTCAGCACGAATTCATCCAACGCGAAAACCGCATCGCGCAGGCGAATGCGCCGGCCATTGGTCTCGCTGATGCGATTATTGAGTCGCAGCCAGAGATTGCTGGTGTCGTGTTCAAGGATGCTGAACAACGGCACGCTGTCTTCTTCGAGATTGATCGAGAGAAAAAGATCTTTAAGCTTTTCTTTGCTCCCCGGACTCTCGACTCGCGGCTTCACCATAATGTCGAAGCCAACATTTGAGTACGACACTTCTTTTTCGATGCCGAGCTTTTGCATAAGATGCTCGGTGTTGATCGCCGGAATGCGCCATTCCAATGCTTGATTCACCGCGGCCTTTGCGCCATGATCAGACGCAGCGACGACCAGCGTTCTCTCATCAGCAAGCTGGAGAATTTTTCCCAGCGTACGATCAGCTTCGCGATAAGCATCGAACAGTCGCTCTCCATACTTTGCAATATCCGCCGGAGAAACACCGTCAAACTTTTCCGGCTCCATGTATTGCCAGAAAATATGGGACGAGGTGTCGATGAGGTGATTGTGAAAATAAGCATACTTGGTTTGATATTTCCTGCATAACGCAACAAAGAGATCGCTGTACAAACGCTGTTTCAAAACGCGAACGTCATATTGCACGTCACGAAAATCTCGATTGCCGATTTTTCTTTTTGCTAATTCACCGGCGGCTTGAAGCAGCGTTGAAAACCGAACACCGGAGCGCCATGCGGTCAATGCAAAGTTGACCATCTCGCCGAGGCCTTGGCGCTTGCCGGCTTTGGAAGATTCGGTAAGATGACGGATGAAGCTGTATTCGGGCGGATAGGTTTGAGCATCCAATGCGAGCAAATCTGGAATCATGAAACCGTTGATCTTGCGCGGCGGCCAGGTCACGAAGTGTCCCATCACCCCGACGGCATACCCGCGCTCTTCGAAGATGTCCCAAATTCTTTTGGTGCGAACCGAGGCGGAAGTTCCGTGAAAACTTTTTATCCCGTGCTTGTCGGGGACTTTGCCGCTGGCGATGCTGCTCCACACCACCGGCGACACGACCGGCTCGTCGGTTTCGGTGTGAAAGGTGACGCCTTCGCGCATGAGTTTGGAAAGATACGGCAGGTCGCCGTCTTTCACCATCTTTTCAACGATCCAGTGGGTAGCGCAATCAAGGCCGACAAAAATCGTTTTCGAAGGTATTCCGTTTTCGTGAACAGATGACATTTAATCTTCCTAAAAAGAATTAATCGGTCACGGAATTGGGACAGCTCACGGAATTAATTTTCAGAAAATTTTCCGTGAGATTTCTTTTCCGTGAGCCAAAGTTTTTTTCTTTCCAGCTTACGCTTCAGAAGGGTTTTTCACAAGATAATTACCAATAGCCAAATATCCAAGATGTCCCATCTTAAAAGAACGAATGGCGTCGTCGGGCGTGCAGACGATCGGCTCCTCGTGCATGTTATAGCTGGTATTGACCAGCGTCGGGATGCCGGTCAATTTGTGATACTCTTTGAGAATATTGTAGTAGCTCGGATTGTCTTTTTCAGTAATCAATTGCGGGCGCGCCGTGCCGTCAACGTGAACCGCAGCGGGTGAAGTCTTGCGCATGTAATCGGTGCACTCGAAAGTGATGGTCATGAATTTCGCAGGCAGCTCGGCGCCTTTGAGATTCTTGTAGCATTTGTCTGCGTACTCCATCATCGTCACCGGCGCGAACGGCATGAACTCGGTGCGACGCAATCTTTTGTTCAACCAGTCGTTGACCGTGGCATCGACCGCGGGATAAAGAATCGAACGATTGCCTAGGGCGCGTGGGCCGTATTCCATCTTGCCGTTGAAACGCGAGATCACGTTGTTATTCGCGAGCAACTCGGCAATCTTAGCTTCGATATTCTCCTGATACTCATAAGGCAATCCTGCTTTCTTCAACTCGGCTTCGATTTCTTCGTTGGAAAATTCCGGGCCGAGATAAGCGGTTTCTATTTGTGCGCCGACGCTGCCGTTGCGT
>Ga0247727_10006298_pt1 | contig 23424 bp, 18 predicted proteins | sample WisWelCaveWW1625_FD_202498 | JGI IMG/M metagenome (GOLD analysis project Ga0247727, IMG submission 202498) | Biofilm microbial communities from Wishing Well Cave, Virginia, United States - WW16-25 | ecosystem: Environmental > Aquatic > Deep subsurface > Groundwater > Cave microbial mat | place...
CGAGCGCCGGCTGGTCACCGGTTATTCGTTCAGCGGCGACACGCCCTGGCAACAGGAGTTCGAATCGGCCTTCCCTTACGAACTCACGCCCGATCAAGCCGTGGCGATCACCGACGTGAAAGAGGATATGGAGCAGCCACAACCGATGGATCGTCTGCTCTGCGGCGACGTCGGTTACGGCAAGACCGAAGTCGGCATGCGCGCCGCGTTCAAAGCCATCATGGACGGCAAACAGGTCGCCGTGCTCGCTCCGACGACGGTGCTTTCGTACCAGCACTTCCAGACGTTTCGATCACGTTTCGCCCCCTTCCCAGCGCGCGTCGAATTGCTCTCGCGTTTCCGTTCGCCGAAAGAGCAGAAAGAGGTGGTGGCTGCGGTCGAAGCCGGCGCGGTTGACATCCTGATCGGCACGCATCGCATTTTGTCGCGCGACTTGTTCTTCAAAGACCTGGGGCTGGTGATCGTTGACGAAGAGCAGCGGTTCGGCGTCGCGCACAAGGAGCGGTTGAAGCAGATGAAGAAGCGCGTGGACGTGCTGACGATGAGCGCCACGCCGATCCCGCGCACGCTGAATATGTCGCTGCTCGGACTGCGCGACATGTCAATCATCGAGACTCCGCCGCGCGACCGGCTGGCCATTCAGACCAACGTCGTGCCGTTTGCAGAAAACATCATCCGCAGCGCCATCGAGCAGGAGCTGCAACGCCAGGGTCAGGTCTTCTTCGTCCACAACCGGGTCGAATCAATTGACACGGTCGCCGAGTTGATCCATCGCATCGTGCCGCAGGCGCGCATCGTCGTCGCGCACGGGCAGATGGGCGAGAAGGAGATGGAGCAGGCCGTGCTCGATTTCGTAGATTACAAATACGATGTGCTGGTCGCGACGACGATCATCGAAAACGGGATTGACATCCCGCGCGCCAACACGATCATCGTCAACCGCGCTGACGCTTACGGGCTGTCGCAGCTTTATCAATTGCGAGGCCGCGTGGGCCGGTCGAACCGCCGCGCCTACGCTTACCTGCTCATCCCATCCGAGCAGGAGTTGTCGCCGATTGCCCGAAAGCGATTGGCTGCGATCCGCGAATTCTCCGATCTGGGGGCCGGATTCCGCATCGCCGCGCTCGATCTTGAGCTGCGCGGCGCGGGCAACCTCCTCGGCGGCCAGCAGTCCGGCCACATTGACGCCATCGGATTCGAGCTTTACACGAAGATGCTCGAACGAACGGTTCAGGAACTGCGCGGCGAAGAGATCGAAGAAGAGGCCGGCACACAACTCAACCTGGGCGTGGACGTGCGCATTCCCGACGATTACATCACCGATATGAGCCAGCGGTTGCGGACTTACAAACGCATCGCCTCGGCGCGTTCGGATGAAGAGTTGAATCGAATCGGCGACGAAGTGGCTGATCGTTACGGGCGATTGCCCATGCCGGTTGAAAACCTGTTCCTGTACGCGCGCGTGCGCCGCGAGGCTGAACGGCTGGGCGTCGTTTCGATTGACCGCGTCGGCGCAAGCCTGGCGATCAAGCTCGGCGAAAAAGCTCGCGTCGAGCCTGACCGGTTGCTCGAATTCCTGGCCGAAAACCGCTCGGCCAATTTCAGTCCGACCGGCGTGTTGAAGGTGAGGTTGGATGCGGGAGTCGAAGAGTTGCTGGCCGATAGAGTGTTTGCTGCGCTGGGCGAGATTCTGGGCCGGTTGCAGAAGCAGTGAGTCACGCTCGCTGCCGCTCGCGGCACTGCGCCAATTTTTCAACCGCCCCTTCTCCATTGCTTGCGGGCGCAACTGGCCGCGTCGTACAATCCGGCATCGTTCAGTGCTATAAAAAACTACCTGCGGGCAAAGGCGTTTATGCGAATCAAATTTATAGCCCTCGCCGTTTTGCTGTTGTGCGGCGCGCTGGCCGGTTGCCGTTCCTCAAAGTCTTCGTACCTGGGATCGCCGGAAGACAAATCTCCGGTCATCGTCGAGATCAACGGATCGCCGGAGCGGCAAGCGGCCTTCGGGCGTTTCGTCAAATCGCGCCTTTCGGACTTCGCCGATCAGAGCATGCAATCTCAGGCCGAGAGCGATCAACAGCGCAGCCGTCTGCTCGATGAATTCATTCGGCGGCAATTGATCGTGCGGGAATCGCTCAAAAAAAACATCGAGCCGACGGATGACGAAATCCGCAACGCCCTGGAAGAACAACACAAACAAACCAATGCGCAGGGGTCGGATCAAAGTCTGGCGACGCTTGAAAGCAGCGAACGCCGGATCGAGATATTCAACGACCTGCTCGTGCTCAAATACCAGACCGAAGCCCTCAATCTCAAAGAAGTGAAAGTGACTCCGCAAGAAGTCGAGGAGTATTACCACCGGAACCCGGAACGTTATCAGGGGAAGAACGGATTCCTGGTGCGTGAAATTCGCGTGATGGACGAGGCTCTGGCGCAGAAACTCTACCGGCAGGCTCTGGCCAAACCCGCCGACTTCGCCGTGTTGGCCAAGGAGAATTCCGAATCGCCGACTGCCTTGAACGGCGGGTTGATGGATTACGAGGCGCAACGGCTGCCGCAAGTGCTGGAACAGGCCATCACCCCGCTCAAAGTCGGTTCGATCAGCAAGGTGGTGAGATCGAATTACGGATTCCACATCTTCAAGCTCGAAAAGCGCGCCGAGCCGTTGCCGCTTGACAAGGTGCGGAAAGAGATCGAAGACAAGCTGCTGAGCGAGAAGAATCAGGCGTTGATCGTCGAGTTCAACGATCGTCTGCTGTCCCGCGCGAAGATCAATATCCATCGCGACCGGCTCGGATTCAATTACGTGGGAAAGCTGTGATTTGATTGGGTTGCGCAAGTAATCCATTCATCCGCGTTCTGGTAAGGCGGGAAACGCAAGAGTCGCGGCATCAATCAACATCGCTGGGTGGTTTTCAAGGAGAAGTTTTCTATGAAACGAATGAAAGTTGTCCTTTTGCTGGGAATCGCGCTGCTGGGCGCAAATGCCGCTTTCGCTCAGGAGAGCGACATCAAGCCGATTGACGAAGTGATCGCGCGCGTCAACGCGGGCGTGATCATGCGCTCGGCTTACGACAGCGCGCTGCGCGAAGTGCTCGATGAGCTGAAGAAGCAGGGTTTGACAGGCGAAGAGTTGGAGAAGAAGTTCGCCGAGATGAAGGCCTGGGTGCTCGATCAATTGGTCAATACACAATTGCTGGCGCAGCGCGCCAAAGACCTTTCGATCAACGTTGACGCTCAGGTCAACCAGCAGTTGTTGAGGATGATGAAGGAGAACAACTGCGAATCGGATAAATGCCTGGAACAGAAGATGCGCGAGGCGGGTTACGACATTGACGAAGTCCGCCGCGTGCTCGGAGAGAATTTCTCCAAGGAGGCGGTGCTCGGTCAGGAGGTTTACGGCAAGGTCTATCGAAACCTGACCGAAAAAGAGAAGCGCGAATTTTACGAAAAGAACAAACAGTTTTACGCCGAACCGGGCGAGGTCACGCTCAGCAACATCTTCGTCGCTTCCGGCAAGGACCCGAACCAGGCGCTGTTGCGCGCCAAAGAGATCGTCATCCAGGCGCGCAGCGGAGCCGCTGATTTCAAGGCCCTGGCGCAGAAATACACCGAAAGCGAGGCGGGCAAGAAGGACCCGTCGCTGGGCACGTTCAAAATTCCCGAACTCAACCCCGATGTCAAAGCCGCCGTTGAAAATGCCACGGCCGGCGCCATCACCGAGCCAGTCAAGCTGGAAACCGGCTATTCGATCTTTCGCGTTGATCAGCGCAAAGAGCCGAATCAATTGCCTTTCGACGATGAACGCGTTCAAGGCCATATCGCCCGATCGCTGGTCGAGCAGCGTTCCGGCGAACAGATCGAAGCCTACCTGGCCAAGCTGCGCAACGATGCCTTCATCGAGATTGATCCGCGTTATCAGTTCGCAGATTCCAAAGTGAAATCGGCGCAGATCAAACGCGTCCCCTATTCGGACGATAACAGCAAGAAGAAGAAAAAAGAGAAGAAGGAAAAAGAGAAGAAGGAAGGAGAAAAGGCGACCGCCAACAATAAGCCGTAATCCGGCCCCGTTCGTTCGCGACGAGGGAACACAAAAACCCGCGGAAGGAGTGAAACGCTGACTCACGGAACCCAGAAAGCGTTTCGCTTCATCCGCGTTTTCCTATTGATTTCATGCCGGTTGGCGTGAGATATAAGCGCCCGTCATGGAAAAAATCTTCATCCGCGATTTCGCGCCCAACCAGACCGTCAGCACGACATTCCTCGTCAAATCGAAGGAGTTGAGAAACAAAAAGACCGGCGGGCAGTTTGCCTCGATCACGCTTTCCGACCGCACGGGCGACATCGTAAGCCAATGGTGGGACAACTTCGAAGACACGATTGACACGTTCGACCGCGACGACATTGTCTTCGCCCGCGGACTGGTCACCGTTTACCGCAATCATCTTCAGCTTTCGCTCCATCGAGTGCGTCCGTGCCAGGAACACGAGTTCGATCTGGCTGATTACTTCCCGGCGACGAAATACGATGTTGACGAGATGTTCGCCGAATTGATGGCGATCATCGGCGAATTCAAGAACCCGCACCTGCGGCAATTGCTCCAAAACATCTTCGCTGATGAAAACACCGCGCGGAAATTCAAGAAGGCTCCGGCGGCCAAGACCATGCATCATCCTTATCTGGGCGGCCTGCTTGAACATTCGCTGTCGCTGGTCAAACTCTGCCGCAAAGTCGGCGGGCATTATCAGGGTATTGACATTGATTTGTTGCAGACCGGCGCCGTGCTGCACGATTTCGGAAAGATTGACGAGCTGAGTTACGAACGCGGCTTCGGTTACACGAACGACGGGCAAATGATCGGCCATCTGGTGATGGAAACGATGATGGTGGCCGAGCAGATCAAGCAGGTCGCGGATTTTCCCGATGATCTGCGCCGCCACCTGTTGCACATGCTGCTGGCGCATCACGGCAAGCTCGAATACGGCTCGCCCAAATTGCCTTCGACGCCCGAAGCGTTGATGCTCGCTTATCTGGACGACCTGGATTCAAAAGTCGAAGCGATGCAGCGGTTGATCGCCGAACCCAACATCGAAGGCGATTGGACGCGCATCTCGCCAATGTTCGAGCGTCCGATCTATCGCCGCCGCACGATTGAATCGCCGAAGGACGAAGACGCCGTCACAGGTGATGGTCAGACAGCGGCGGCAGCCGCAGCCGCATCGTCGCAGCCCGAAAAGGGCAGCTCCCGGCAGCACAAACCATCGGCTCGTCCCGACAGCTTCAACACCCCGTTCGAGCAATTGTCGGGTTTGCTCAAAGAGGCGGAACCGGGATTGGCAACGAGCGAGCGCCCACCAAGCGATTGACTGCCCGCTTACTCAAATTCGCACTCTCAGCCGCGCGGCGTCCGGTCTTCGTTGATTCGATCAGCTTGATTGCCGGCTTTGGTTCGGGCAAGCTATTGCCTCACTCATCGCAATCAAGAATCACGAGCAAAATATCAGGAGGCCGCAAATCACACCATGATTTCAGGAATTCTTCTGGCCGCCGGAGAGTCCAGACGGATGCAAGGCGCTTTCAAGCCGCTGTTGAAATGGGGCAAACGCACGGTCATCGGCGAATGCGTCCATCAAATGCGCAATTCGCAACTGGCCGAAATCTTCGTCGTGCTGGGTCACCGCGAGCTGGAAGTCCGCCAGCGCCTGGCCGGGTCGGGCGTGCAGTACGCCATCAACGAGGATTATCAGAAAGGCATGCTCAGCTCGATCAAAACCGGTCTGGCAATGCTCAGCCCGAACGAAGACGCCGCGCTCATCGCGCTGGTTGACCAGCCGATGGTCACGGCGAAGATCGTAGACGCATTGATCGAAGCCTATGACAAAGGCGACAAAGGGATCGTTCTGCCGGCTTATCAGGGCAAACACGGACACCCGATCATCGTCAGCTCGAAATATTTCGACGACATTATGCAGCTCGATGAGAATACGGACGAAGGGCTGCGCGCATTCATCAACGCGCATCACAACGACTGTCTGGAAGTCCCGGTTGATTCGCCCGCCGTGATCGAAGACATTGATCTGCCCGAAGATTATGAGCGGTTGAGCAAACAGGTTGAGCCGCTTTACGAGTATCACAAGTGGCATCCCTAATCCGCAATCATATGGCTTACGCTGATCTGCGCGAATTCATCAAGGTTTTAGAGAAGAACAAGGAGCTCAAACGCATCACCGTTCCCGTTTCGAGCGACCAGGAGATCACCGAGATCACCGACCGCGTGTCGAAACGCGGCGGCCCCGCGTTGTTGTTTGAAAACGTAGACGACGGCGACATCCCCGTTTTGATCAACGCGCTCGGCAGCCGCCGTCGAATGGAGCTGGCGCTCGAAGTTGACAGCGTCGAAGAGGTCGCCGCGCGTTTGACCGAATGGCTCGATTTCAAATCGCCCGAAGGCTTATTGGAGAAGGTGAAGATGCTGCCGAAACTGGCCGAGCTTGGAAAGTATTTTCCACGCGAAGTGAAGTCAGGCCCTTGCCAGCAGGTGATCAAGCGTGAAGGCGAGTTTTCGCTCTTCGACTTTCCGATCCTGAAATGCTGGGAAGCCGACGGTGGACGTTTCATCACCTTCCCGATGGTCTTCACGCGCAACCCGCGCACGGGCAAGCGCAATTGCGGGATGTACCGGATGCAGGTTTTCGACGAGAAGACTACGGCGATGCACTGGCAGATTCACAAACACGGCGCGGCGCATCACCGCGATCAGGAGAAGCGCGGGGTCGAGCGAATGCCAGTCGCTGTGGCGATTGGCGCAGAGCCGATCACCAACTTCGCGGCGGCGCTGCCATTGCCGGACGATCTGGACGAGATGATCTTCGCCAGCTTCCTGCGCGAAAAGCCAATCGAGCTGGTCAAATGCGTCTCGATTGACCTGGAAGTTCCGGCGACGGCTGAGATCGTGCTCGAAGGTTACGTTGACCCGGCGGAGCGCAGGGTCGAAGGACCGTTCGGCGATCACACGGGCTTTTACACGCTCGAAGAGCCGTATCCGGTCTTCCACGTCACAGCCGTCACGCATCGCAAAAATCCGATCTACCAAACAACGATTGTTGGCCGTCCGCCGATGGAAGATTGCTGGATGGGTTGGACGATCATTCGCATCACGCTGCCGGTGTTGAAGCGTCAGTTTCCAGAAATTGTGGACATGAACCTGCCGTTCGAGGGCGTCTTCCACAACCTGATGCTGGTTTCGATCCGCAAACAGTATCCCGGCCACGCGCGCAAAATCATGAACGCGATCTGGGGGTTGGGGCAGGCGATGTTTACCAAATGTATCGTGGTCGTTGACGAAGACGTGAACGTGCAAGACATATCGGAAGTCGTCTGGAAGGTTTTGAACAACATTGATCCCGAACGCGACATTCAATTCATGCTCGGGCCGGTGGATGTGTTGGACCACTCTGCGCGCGAGACCGGCTTTGGCTCGAAGATGGGCATTGACGGCACGCGCAAATGGAAGAACGAGGGGTTTGACCGGAGGTGGCCGAAAGAGAACGCTACCAGCGCGGAAGTGAAGCGGATGGTGGATGAGAAATGGAAGAAGTTCGGGTTGTGAAGTTACACGAGAAGGAATGAGCCGTCATATCGAAGCGGGCTTTTCACCTTGCGTGTGCCGTGAGTTGCTTTGTTGCCGCTGTTTGGCCGGGTATCTTGCCCGTCAACGATTCCAGAAACGCCACCAAATCCTGCTGCTCGTCTTCAGTCAATCCAAGCGCGTTCAGGTCCCACTCGCGATTGATATTTCGACGCCCGCCTTGGTTGTAAAACCTGACGACATCGGCAAGCGTGCGGGCGCTGCCGTCGTGAAAGTATGGCGCGGTGAGCGCAATGTTGCGCAGGCTGGGCGTGCGGTACGACCCGATGTCGAAGACCTGATACGTGATCAAAACTCTTCCCAGTTCCTGCCCGCCTTCCTGCGCGGCAAGTCTGTCAATTGCTTCTTTCGCTCTGCCGGTCTCGACGATACGGTAAGTCTGCTGCGCAAGTTTGTCGAAGTTCGGATGGTTCGCGGCGACGCCCGTGTTGTGATAACTGAAGTCGGTGAAGAAAGGCAGCGCGTCGCTGAACGTGTGACAGCGCGAGCAGCGCGCTTTGCCGCGAAAAAGCGCGAAGCCGCGTTTGGCCGCATCGCTGATCGCCTCCTGATCGCCGGCGACGAAACGGTCGAGCGGCGAATCGCCTGAAACCAGCGTGCGTTCAAAAGCGGCGATGGCTTTGCCCACAAGCTCAATCGTGATCTCGCGCCCAAAAACGGCTTGAAACTCCGCGCGGTATTCCGCCATCGCCCGCAATCGTTTGACCACATCGTCGTGCGATTGATCTCCCATTTCGAGTGGATTCGTCAGCGGTTGGATCGCCTGGTCTTCGAGCGTGTCGGTGCGGCCATCCCAGAACTGCCCGGTGTTGAACATCGCGTTGAGCAAGGTCGGCGAATTGCGCGCGCCGCGCCTTCCGAAAATTCCCTCAGCCACCGCTTTGCCGTCGGTGAATGCCAGCTTCGGGTCGTGGCAGGTCGAACACGAAACTCTGCCGTCGGCGGACAGCCGCGCGTCGAAAAACAGCTTGCGGCCCAGCTCGATCTTCACCGGCGTCAGCGGATTGTTTCGCGGAATGTAGTAATCCCAGGTGTCCGCGGGCAGTCCCAGAGGAATTGAATCCCTGAACAACGGATGTTGCGCGCTGAAACCAGGCGCCAGCCACACGCAGCCCGCCACCGCAAATGCGAAGACAACCAATACGCGTATCAATTTTTGATCGAACTTTCGATGATGAACTTTCATATTTGTCAGAAACCACGTAGTAAAGCCTGTTGCATTGGCCCGCTCTCTAATTCTTCCTCTTGCTCTTCCTTCGGTAAATCTCTCGGCGTTCTTGCAACACGCAGGTCTACGGAATCGAACATAGTGGACTTTTCTCGGATTCGTCTCCTGCTCATCTCTGTGTATTCGGGATTGAGATCAATCCCGATCCACTTTCGTTTGAGGACATCTGCGACGCGACAAGTAGTGCCGCTGCCCACAAACGGGTCAAGCACTAAATCCCCTTCGTTGGATGAGGCCCGAATCATTCTCTCCATCAACGCTTCCGGTTTTTGAGTCGGATGAGGCTCCCTCTCCGCGCTGCAATAATGGACGTGAGAGAATTGCCAGACGTCGCCGGGGTTAGCGCCGGTCATGTTATTCCGCTTGCGGTAATACTTCTGCGGAATCCTTACGTCATCAAGGTTGAAAGTGAACAAATCGCTCTTGGTGAAATAAAGTATATCCTCGTGACGCGGGGAAAATCCTCTCTTTCTTCCCATCCCCTGCGTGTAGTGCCAGGTAATCCAGCCGTTGAAAACAAGACCGAATTCTTCGTCCATCATCAAAAAGAGACTGGAAATGAACCGGACACCCATAAAAACATAGATAGTTCCCGAAGGTTTGAGTATCCGAACGGCTTCAGTCAACCAGGTCTTCGTAAATTCTTCGTACTCGCGCCAGGCTTTCAGGTCTCTATTGTTGCCGTAGTCTTTACCAAGATTGTACGGCGGGTCTGCAATGACGAGGTCTACACTCTCGGCAGGAAATTCTCTCATCGAGATGGCGGCCTCACCACAGATGAAGCAGTTCGTTTCCATCATTCAGCCTCCTTGATCCACCCATACTTTCTCGCTAAAACCAGCCAGCTTTCTTCTCCCTTTGAACGTGAGCGTTTGAATTTCTCGTCAAGCAACTGACAGAATTCCCATGTCGTCCTGTCTTGCAGTTGAACATAGTGAATGTCACGTATCTGTATTTGCCCGGTCCCGAGCGCCGGATTATAGCTGAGGTCAGCAGCGGAAATATATTTGAGATCATAAACAGCATACGAGGTGACTTCCATTATCCCATTGGTCATCCCTGTCTTCTTTCGTTTTTCACTATAAACTTTGTGCTTGAGCGAGAGAATGATGAAAATGTAATCGGGGTCTTCGATGTATTCTGAGCGGATACGAGCATAAGACGTAATGTTCGGGCTTTTCCCAGAGCTAACGATATCTTCCGCCGTAGCTTTCACATCGACATTTGCTGAGATGTAATCCACCGTTTTGTTCTTCCGCCGAAACTGAAGAATGATGTCAAATGGGTCTAAACGTTTTCCCGGCTCTACGTGAATAAGCTCATACTGATTACCCACGTCATCCGCGATATTTTCAAACTGCTCCAATGCCCATGCTTCTACAAACGGCCCAGCCACTTTATTGATATTCTCAAGCGGGAGCCCTCGTTTGAGGTTTGTATGTATGAAAATCCGATTGTGACCGGCCTCTATTGAACATCTCATAATCGCGGATATTTGGGCGATCACGAAATCCGAATGGCTCTTGTAATCAGACGACTCTTGGGGAACCTTGTAGATAATTTCCATTCAAAGTGCTTTCTTCATCCCTTTTGCGGCTTCAATCTCAAATCTGATCCAGAATTATCTTCGCAATCGTCAGGTAAATCAGCAATCCAGTGGCATCAACCAACGTCGTGATCAACGGCGCTGACAACACAGCCGGGTCAACTCCGAAACGGTGCGCGGTAATCGGGATGATTGCGCCGACCGTCGTTGACCAGACGCAGATCGCACAGACAGTGATGGCAATCGTCAGCGCCAGCCGGAAATCGTGCGTCACCCAGTAAGCCTGGCCGAATGCTACCAGACCAATCGTCGCGCCAACCATCATTCCGGTCACCGCTTCGCGCAATGCGACGCGCCAGGCGTGTTTGACGCCGATCTCGCCGAGCGAAAGGCTGCGGATCACGGTCATCACGGTCTGTGCTCCCGCGTTGCCGCCAGTGCCGATCAGCAGCGGCACGAAGAACGAGAGAGCGACCACCACCTCCAGCTCACGTTGAAAGCTGCTCAGCACCTTGCTCGTCAGCGTTCCGGCGACGAAGAGAAACAGCAGCCAGCCGATGCGCTTCTGCACGACGCGGAAGATCGGGTTGTCGAAATAGGGGCGGTCTAACGCGCCCGGCTCGACGGCGGCCATTCGCAGGATGTCTTCGGTTTGCTCTTCGATCATCACGTCAATCACGTCGTCAACGGTGACGAAGCCGACGACGCTCCCGTCTTTTTCGAGCACGGGCACGGCGAGCAGGTTGTACTTGGCAATCTTGTGAGCGACCGCCTCCTGGTCGTCGCCGGTTTGAACCGTCACGGGCTTGCGCCGCATCACTTCGATTACCGGCTGGCCGATTTCGGCCATCACCAGATCGCGCAGCGAAATCGAGCCGAGCAGCCTTCCCGTCTCAGGCTCGAGCACGTAGCAGGCATAAATGGATTCTTTTTCACGGGCGACCGAGCGGATGTGTTTGAGCGCTTCGCCGACGGACATCTGCGGGCTGAGGCGCACGAACTCGGTGGTCATAATGCCGCCCGCCGTATGCTCCTCGTATTGGAGCAGATGTTCAAGCTCGACTTTGACTTCGTTGCTGACTCTGGCCAATACGCGGCGGCGCTCGGTCAAGCCCATCTGCTGGATGACGTCGGTGCGTTCGTCGGCTGAAAGCCCTTCGATGATCTGCGCGGCGCGCGCCGGATCGAGCTTTTCCAGGATTGCGCCGCGGCGCGTCATCGTCGGCTGATCCAGAAGCTCGATGACGCGCGGCACGGGAAGCATCATGATCACTGCCGCCGCTTCGATCAGCTTCAACTGATTGAGCAGTTCCACCAAATCTTCAGGCGGAAGATCGGCCACTTGCTCGCTGATGCCGACGAAACTCTCGTCGAGGCGCAGATTGATGCGTTCGCGCAATTCTTCCAGTGTTGCCACGCACTCACCTCCTCTCTTCCCACTTCTTCTTCAAGTCATTCATCAGATCAATGAAGCGCAGGTCGCAGCGCAGATTGTCCAGCCGCGGGTTGTCGGCGAAGAGCGGGTAGTTTTCATTGCCGAGCCTGATCGCGCGCTCGACCCATTCGACCGCTTCGTCGCGCATATTCTCCATGGCATAGAACGAGGCCAGCCAGATGGCCACGTCGTGATCGGCGGCGGCGACCTCTTTGACGTGATCGGTGACGAGCGCGCGCGCCTCGTCGTGACGCCCGCGTCTGTTCAAACACCACGCGCGCAGCACCTGCAAGGCATCGAAATGCGGATGCTCGCCGAGCACGTCTTCGACCATCGTCTGGCATTCGTCAATCCGGCCCTGGTTGAAGTAAGTCAGCGCGAGAAAGGTTTTGATCAGCGGATGTTCGGGTTCGACCTCCCGCGCTCGGTCGAATTCGACAATCGCTTTGTCGAATTCGTGGCGATAGGTGTAGATGCGCCCGCGATTGTATGCCGCGATGACTATGTCGCGCGGGTTGAGTTCGAGCAGCTTGTCGTATTGACGGAGCGCCTTGTCGTACAGGCCATTCAAACGATAGAGCATTCCGGCGACGATGAAGACGCTCGGATCGTTCGGGGCGAGGCGCCTTACGTCGGCCAGCGTCGCCAGCGCTATCTCTTTTTCACCGCGATGCAGATAAACGTAAACCATCTGCAACCGCGCGCCCGAAAGCTGCGGATCAAGCTCCAATGCGCGTTGCAATGATGCTGCGGCCAGCTCGAAATATTCGTGCCCGCCGTAACCCTGCCCGTGATGCACGTAACAGCGACCGAGCGTGTAATGCGCTCGCGCGAAGCTCGGATCGAGCCGGATCGCTTCCTGGAACATACTGATCGCCACGTCCAGATCGTGGTCGTCGAACGTGTGTGACATGTACTGGAAGAGCAGGTCGCGCCCGCGCAGATAAAACTCGTATGCTTCGGGGCTGCCGGTCAGCGGCTTTTCTATCTTCTGCTGCTCTTCTTCGGTCAGCTTGAGCTTCAATCCGGCGATGACGCGCTCGGCTATGGTGTCCTGCATGGCAATCAGATCGCGCGCATCGGCGTCAATCTTTTCGCTCCACAGAATCTCGCCCGTCGCGGTCGCAATCAGTTGTGTCGTCACGCGAAAACGGTCGGGCGTTTTGATGAAGCTGCCCGCGAGGACCGTGCTCACGGCCAAGTCTTCCCCGATCTGTCGCGGATCGGCGTTCTGCCCGGCGTACCCGGCAATGTATTGCGACGGCCGCACCACCAGTGAGCGCAAATGCGCAAGCTCGGCGATGATGCCGTCGGCCAGCGAAAATTCGTAGAAGTTGTCTTCCGCATTGCCCGAAAGATTTTTGAAAGGCAGCACCGCGATGGTCTGTTTGTTTTCGCTCCCCCAGGAAAGAGGTCTGGAGGATGGCGGGCGCGACGTACTCCCCGATTGGCCCGACTGGCTTGGCGTCGAGCGCGGTTCGCGGTCGGGCGACTGGCTGGGAGATTGGCTGCGGCTGGGCGCTTTGCTGTCACGGTATCGGTTGAAGACGCGTCCGCCGAAGACTCGCCCCAGAGTCCCACTCAGCCGCCACGAGCTGTGCGCGCGTTGTGGCGCAATCGGAATAACGCTGATTTCAGCCGGCACGACGCCCGCTTCCTGCGAGAGCTTGAGCATCAGCTTTCTCAGCTCAGCGCGCATCTCGGCCATCGTCCCGAAACGCTCGCGCGGCTTTTTGGCCAGCGCGCGGTCGAGCATCGGTTGAAGCTGCGGCGGCGCGTTCGGGTTTTCGTCGTTGATCGGTTCAGGTTCGTCGTTGATCACGGCGTGTAAAATCTCGATCCGGTTTTTGCCCGTGAACGGCTGGCTGCCGGTGACCATTTCGTAAAGCACCACGCCGAGGCTGAAAATGTCCGTGCGATGATCCACGCGTTCGCCTGCGGCCTGTTCGGGCGAGCCGTAGCCCATCGTGCCATAAGGCACGCCGATCTCGGTCATTGATTTGTCGCGGTCAACGCCGCCTTCGTCGCTGGCAAGCATCTTCGCCAGGCCGAAGTCGAGCACCTTCACCTGACCCTGGTCGTTGACGATGATGTTGTTCGGTTTGATGTCGCGGTGAACTATGCCTCGCCCGTGCGCCGCCGCAATCGCGTCGGCAACCTGAATGGCGATTGAGAGCGCGCTCAGGGTCTCCAGCGGCTGTCCGGCGATGATCTGTTTGAGCGTCCGGCCTTCAATGAACGGCATGACGATGTAAAACAATCCGTCGTTTTCGCCGATGTCGTAAATTGCGCAGATGTTCGGATGATCGAGCGCGGAAGCCAGCCGCGCTTCGCGTTCAAAACGGCGTCGCGCGTTTTCGCTCGCGGCCAGCTCGGGCAGCAGGACTTTGATGACGACCGAACGATTGAGGCGCGTGTCGGTGGCTTTGTAGGCTGTAGCCTGCCCGCCCTGACCAAGCTGTTCGACGATGCGGTAATGTGAAACGATAGTGCCTGGAGCGAGCGGAGTCATAACCAACCTCTTTGCAAATTGGAATCTGTCTTTACATTGAATTCGGTCGTGAGAGGCGCTTAAAAACCGCGCGGGTGTTATCGGGTAAAACCACCCGTATGCTACTACCGTAGGGAAATGACATCAAGCAGATGCTGGCAGATGCTGGCAGATGCTGGCCGGCAGATGTCGTCCGGAGCTCGATTGCCAAATTGCACACTCGCCGCAGGCTCTGCTAATATCCGGCCTTCGTTTTTGTGCCCTCATTTTCACCCTGCACAAAATCCATCTTGATGATCGAAAGGATTCAATAACAACAATGGCAGCGCCAAGCATGGAAAGGATTGTGAGCCTGTCGAAAAGACGCGGCTTCATCTTCGCTAACTCGGAAATTTACGGCGGCATCGCTTCGACCTGGGATTACGGCCCGCTCGGCGTCGAATTGAAGAACAACGTGATGCGCGCGTGGTGGCGCTCGGTCGTCTACGAGCGCGACGATATGGAGGGGCTGGACGCGGCGATCCTGATGAACCGTCTGGTCTGGCGCTATTCGGGGCACGAGGCTACGTTTTCAGACCCGCTGGTTGATTGCCGCGAATGCAAATCGCGTCATCGCGCCGATCACCTGAAAGACGGCAAATGCCCGAACTGCGGCTCGACCAATCTGACCGAGCCTCGCAATTTCAACCTGATGTTTAAGACCACTGTCGGGCCGGTTGAAACCGACGAGAGCATAGCCTACCTGCGCCCCGAAACCGCCCAGGGTATCTTCGCCAACTTCGCCAACGTGCAGCAGACGATGCGGCGCAAGCTGCCTTTCGGCATTGCGCAGATCGGCAAGGCGTTCCGCAACGAGATCACGCCGGGCAATTTCACTTTCCGCACGCGCGAGTTCGAGCAGATGGAGATCGAATACTTCTGCAAGCCGCCGCAATATTTGCAGCCCGGCGAGAAGAATGACGTGGAGCTGCACCAGGAATGGGTCGAGCAGAGGTTCAACTGGTACGTCAACCTGGGGATCGCGCCCGAACGTTTGCTCAAACGCGAGCAAACGCCAGACGAGTTGGCCCATTACGCGAAGGCGACGGTGGACATCGAATATCTGTTCCCAGGCTCGCTGGGCTTCAGCGAGCTGGAAGGCATCGCCAACCGGCAGGATTACGACCTGACCGCGCACAGCAAGGACGTGCCGGAAGAAGACCTCGCGCGTTTGAAGCTGCAAAAGAACACTGACAGCACACAGAAGCTGGATTATTTCGACGATCAGTACATTGATCCGGCGACGGGCAAGAAGGGCGCGCGTTACATCCCATATGTGATCGAGCCTTCGGCAGGCGCGACGCGGGCGACGCTGGCTTTTCTGTGCGAAGCCTACAACGAAGAACTGGTCAGCGAGCCGAAAGCGGAAGATTTGAACCCATTGCGCGAAGCCATTGCGGCCGCGCGCAAGAACATCGAGAAGAAGATCGGCGAAGCTGAGAAAGCTGCAGCCAAAAGCGCGGCGAAAGCCGACGGCCCAACTGCCGGTCAACTGCGCGCGATCAACGAATCGCTGGCAAAATGCGAAGCCGAATTGCCGCATTCATTGCTCGGCGTCGAAGACGCCTGCGACCTGCCAGGCGGCGACCGCGTCGAACTGCTCAAGAAGGTTCGTCAAGTTGCGGCCAGGCTTTGCGACGAATACACGCGCGTTGTGTTGAAACTCCACCCGCAGCTCGCGCCGATCAAAGCCGCCGTCTTTCCGCTGAAGAAAAACGAGTCGCGCATTGTCGAGATGGCCAGACAGATCAAACGCGATCTGCAACCCACGATCCGCGCCGTTTACGACGATTCGGCGGGCATCGGCAAGCTCTATCGCCGCCAGGACGAGATCGGCACGCCGTTCTGCCTCACAGTTGATTTCCAATCGCTCGAAGACCGGACGGTCACGGTGCGCGACCGCGACACGATGCGGCAGGAGCGCGTGGCGATTTCGGAACTCGAAACTTATCTACTCAACCAGCTTCGATAGGACCGGCCACCACATTTTATGAATCTCCTCCAAGCGATCATTCTAGGAATCATTCAAGGCCTCACCGAATTCATTCCCATCAGCAGCAGCGGCCATTTGATCATCGCCGAAAAATGGATGGGGCTTGAGCAGACGATGACGCCGCAGCAGATCACGGCTTTCGTCGCCGTCATGCAATTGGGCACGCTGGCGGCGGTGCTCATCTATTTTTTTCGCGACGTCCTGTCCATCACCATCGGCTTCATCCAGGGCAACCTCCTCTGGTTGCGCGGGCTGCGCGATAGCACGTCTCGCAAAGGAGCGAGACTCGGCTGGCTGATCATCATCGGCACACTGCCGATTGCGATCATCGGGTTGCTGGCGAAAAAGATCATCGAAGGCGATCTGACCAAGAACCTGTTCGTGATCGGCTCCAGCATGATCGTCTGGGCTGTGTTCTTGTGGATTGCCGAACAGGTGGGGCACCGCCGCAACGAGATGGAACACATCGGAGTCAAGGAGGCGCTGGTCGTCGGCGTCGCGCAGGCTTTCGCGCTGATTCCCGGCTCTTCGCGTTCGGGAACCACGATCACCGCCGCGCTGTTCGCCGGAATGAGCCGCGAAGCCGCCGCGCGCTTTTCGTTTCTTCTCTCGATTCCCGCGATTGGCGCGAGCGGACTGCTTGAGTTGAAAGAAGCTTTCGAGATTCTTACCGGCACGAGTATGTTCAACCTGGCCGTGGCGACCGCAGTCTCGTTCGTGGTCGGTTATGCCAGCATCGCGTTTTTGATCAGCTACCTGCGTCGGCACTCGACCCTGCTCTTCGTCGTCTATCGTTTGATTGCGGGCGTGATCGTGCTGTGGGTGGCTTTTCGCGGCGCGCAATAATCAGTACCGCGAGCGGTAGCGAGCGTGACTCCATCAGTCGGTCCTTGATGGAGTCACGCTCGCTACCGCTCGCGGTACTGATTATTGTTTGCGAAATGAGTAGAGCTTGGCAGGACGGTGCGCCACGTCGCCGCGCGCTTCGTTGAGTTCGATGATCTGGCCCTGCGCCAGGATTTTTTTGCGGAAGTTTCGTTTGTCCACCGGGCGTTGCAGAATGATCTCGTAAACGCGCTGCAATTCCGAGAGCGTGAATTTCTTCGGCAACAACTCATATCCGACCGTCGTCCATTCGATCTTATTCCTCAATCTCCACACGGCGTAATCAAGAATCTTTCGATGATCGAAAGCCAGACCCGGTGGATCGAAGACTGAGTGCCATCGGGCGTCGGCAGCGTCGGAGGCCGCGACGATGCGCTGCCGTTCGGCGTCAACCAGCGCGAAGTAAGAGACGCTGATCACGCGGCCGCGCGGATCGCGCTTCGGCTCGCCGAACGTGTAAAGCTGTTCGAGGTAAACGTTGGTGACGCCGACCTCTTCCTTCAGTTCGCGCGCGGCGGCCCGTTCGAGCGATTCGTCAATTTCCACAAAACCGCCGGGCAGCGCCCAGCGCCCTTTGAATGGCTCCTGTCCGCGCCGGATGAGCAGGACTTTCAGATCGTCTTCGGCGATGGTGAAGATGACCAGATCAACGGTGACCGAGGGGCGGGGATAATCGTTCGTTTTACTCATTCGCGCGGGGTGTCTCCTTACGCAATCTCAAACCTCAATTCAGCCTCTTCAATACTTCATCGGTCGCCGTGAATTCAGCTCCCGCAGCGCGCATTTCATCAATCGTGCGGGAAGTCGTTTCCGCCGCAACGCCGCGAATGGCGTCTGCTACCAGCCAGACGCGCGCGCCTGCTCCGGCCAATCCGAGCGCGCAAGCCCGCACGCAATAATCGGTAGCGACGCCGAAGACCACGCACGATTCGTCTTTGAATACCCCGCTCTCCCGCAATCCCGCCAGCCACTGATTGGAAAACAGATCGAAGACTTTCTTCCTGACGATGTAATGCGTGGCGGGTCGAAGCCGGGTCTGCGCATCAGCCGCGGCGTTGACGGCTATTTCCTGACGCGGCAATGCGGGCAGCTTGGCGAAGATGCGCTCGGCGCCGCGCGTGCCGTCAATGCAGTGCGGCGGGAAGACCTCGAACTCGGGGTCGTTGGGTTCGTGCGCGCAGCGCGAAGAGATGGTGGTGATCTTGTGCTCGCCGGCCGCGCGCAGCAATCGCTCGATGTTCGGCCGGATCGTTTCGGCATCGGGCACATAGAGCGCGCCGTCACCATCCATAAAATCGCGTTGGGTATCAACGTCGAAGAAAATCATCTGTCCTGCTCCCAGTTCATCGTTTGCCGGCGAATCGTTCGAAGATCGCGTGATCGTTTGAGGTGAAGAGAACGAAGACGGCCAATTCAATTGTGCTGTCGGGATGCTCTGCGGCGTAATCGCGCACCGCGGTGATCATCACTTCGGCGCATTCATCAACCGGAAATCCCGCGACGCCCGTTGCCAGAGCAGGGAAAGCGATTGATTTCAATTTCAACTCCTCCGCCCGGCGCAAGCTGTTCAACGTCGCGTCGCGAATTATCCCGGCGCTCGATTCGGTTCCGGGCTTCTTCGGAACCAGAGCGTCTTCGGGGCGATAGCCCATCGCCGCAGCGTGAATCACGTACTTGTTCGGCAATGCACCGGCAGTGGTCACGGCAGCTTCGCCCAGACGGATGGGCGCTTTCCGGCGGCCTTCTTCGTCAATGATGTTGCCGCCTTTGCGGCGGATGGCGCCCGCGACTCCTGCGCCCAACATCAGGTCGGTGTTTGCCGCGTTGACGATTGCTTCGATGTCTGCTTGATCGGTGATGTCTCCCGGTCGGATTTCGATTCGCATCGTGACCTCTCTTTCAGTTTTCGCGCTCAAGCTCGTCGAGCAGCTTCTGGCGCTCTCGTTCGAGTTTCGAGCTGTAACTCACAGGATAGCTTTCAGGCTCGCTCAGCGATTTGAATCGCGCGGGCAGCCGGGCAAGCTGCTTCCTGGCGCGAGCCTGGCTCTCGCTCAAATTCGGCAACGCATAGACCGGCTCACCATCTTTCATCGCCTCGATCAACAATGGCTCGTCGGATTGCGGGACTTCATCCGCCATTGCAATACAATCGCCGATGAAGCCGCCGTCGCTTGCCGAATAGCGCCAGACTTGCTTGCGATAAGGATACGTCGCTTTTTCGCGGCTCAGCTTCATCTTCGGTTCCACGTGGCCGGCGGATTCGACTTCTACGAGTTTGTAAATGCCGCCGAGCGCAGGCGCGTCGTGCGAAGTCGAAAGCTCAGTGCCGACGCCGAACAGATCAATGGGCGCGCCGCCGGCCAGCATCCTGGCGATCTTATGCTCGTTGAGATCGCCGCTGGCCATGATCTTCGTCTGTCGCATTCCGGCTTCATCCAGAATCGCGCGCACCCGTTTCGACAACTCAACCAGGTTGCCGCTGTCCAACCGCACACCGCGCAGCCTGGAGCCGAACTCGGTCGCCAGATGCGCCGCGTTGAGCGTGTCGTAAGTGTCCAGCAACAGCGTGGTGTGTTCGGGAAAGACTTGGTGAAAGGCGCGAAACGCGTCAATCTCTCGCTCGAAAGCCATCGTGAACGAATGCGCCGCAGTGCCGTAGACCGGGAGGTCGAACATCCGCCCCGCTTCGACGTTGGACGTGCCGATACAACCGCCGATGAAAGCCGCGCGAGCCGCATGGACCGCCGCCTCGAATCCGTGAGCGCGCCGCGCGCCGAATTCGACGACGCCTCGCCCTCCGGCGGCTTCGGCCACGCGCGATGCCTTCGTCGCAATCATCGTTTGAAAATTGATCGTGGCCAGGAGAAAAGTCTCGGCGATCTGCGCTTCGACGAGCGGCGCAGTGACGCGGAGCAGCGGCTCGCCGGCGAATGCCACCGTCCCTTCAGGCATCGCCCACACGTCGCCGGTGAAACGAAACCCGTGAAGATAGTCGAAAAATTCCGGTGAAACGTGAGCGAAGATGGGAAGACCGCGCAGATATTCGATCTCTTCAAGTGAGAAGCTCAAGCGCCGCAGGTAACTGAGCGCCTGCTCCAGACCGGCGGCGATCAGATACGACCTGACTTTCGGCAGCTTACGAACGAACAATTCAAAACTTGCGCGTTCGCCGCGCCGGTTCGCGTGATAGGCCGCGGCCATCGTCAGTTGATAAAGGTCCGTGGCCAAACCCGAAAGACGGGGATTGTTGCGGTTGGTTTCCATCGCGCCTTCCCTGATCATCGAACGTCACTTAGTGTAGTTTGCACACGAAGCCTACGCGGCAGACGGCGATCTGTCAAACGCTTTTTCAACCAGTTGTGAGCGGGAATCGAATTACGAGCCGGCAGATTTTGCCTGCGCTGCACGGTCGCTTCTGCGCGCGATTTTCACCATAGCACGGGCAGCGCGGATTTCGCGCAATTTGACAATATCGCGCCGCATCCCGGGAGATTCGGCGAAACAGGTATTGAGGCATTCGATCAACCGGTCGGCGTAATTTGCAACTGGCTCGGACAGCCGGTAATGGACCCACAAGCCGTCTTTGCGGTCGCTGACCAGCCCGGCGCGTTTCAGGTAGGCCAGATGGCGCGACACTTTCGGCTGATTCGTGCCGAGCACGTCAACCAGATGGCAGACGCAGACTTCGCCTTCCGCAGCCAGCAGATTGATCAATCGCAGCCGCGTCTGATCGGCGCAGGCTTTCAGAAACGCCGCCATTTGCGGCAACAGATTTGTTCGGGGCGATTTGCTGTTCGATTTAGCCTCTGTGCTCATACGGCCCGATTATACTCGAAGAGATTCTTTTGTCTCTCATCAACCAGCACAGTGACGCAATCGCCTGCGCGCACCGCGCCGCCTTTGACGATGCGCGCCATCAGCCCGCATTGGCCGTAAAGCCGCTTCGGCAACCGGTTGTCAATCCGTGTGATTGCGCGACACGGTTTGCGCGCCTCGACGATCTCGATAATGCTGCCGCCGATGCGAAGCCGGGTGCCCGATTTGAGCGAGTCAAGCTCGATGTTTTCAGTCAAGAGATTGGCGCTGAGTTGTTCGGCTGAGACTTGAAAACCTTCGCGCTGCAATTCGCGCAGAGTTTCTGCCGCAAAGAGACTGACCTGACGGTTCGGATCGCGGCCCGCGTGGCTGTCTCCGCGCAAGCCGTGATCAACGATCAATTCGGCGGATTCGACTGAAGCCTTGCCTTCGCCCTTACGGGTTCCCGTGTAAATGCCAACGAGTTTTCCCGCGTTTTGAGGAGACATAAGACTGTTGCCTTCCAGATCATTCAGCCGATTTACAGCCATCTCGCAATATTCGGGAGAAATATCAATGCCGATGAAGTGTCTTCCCAGGGTTCGCGCCGCGACAGCCGTTGTTCCGCTGCCGGCAAACGGATCCAGGACGATTCGCGCTATGGTTGATGAGACTATCCGGTCAATCAGATCAAGCGGGAAAGGGGCAGGATGAGGATTGTTCATCTCCTGCGTGAATTCCCAAATATCGCCGTGCCTGCTCGCTTTCGGGGCAAGCCTGAAACCGGGCTTGGCGATCAGATAGACGACCTCGTAAGTCGGAAGAAAATAGCCTCGATTGAAGTTAATCCCGCCTTTGCGTTTCCAGATGATGATCTGTCTTATCGGAAACCCGCCGACAATATCTTGCCGGTCTTGCAACCGCCCGGCTTGCACTCGCCACTTATGATTGTAAAAGATGGCCCCGTCACTTTTGATCAGCCTGAGCATTTCAGTCAGACATTCGCGTTGCCATTGGGCGTATTCATCGTGATCCATGCAGTCGCTGTGCGAAGCATAGCCTTCAATCAAGCTTGCGTTAGCCCATTTGCCGCCTCTGCCATCTTTCATTCCATTGCCGGTCGAGTTCCTTAAGTTGTAAGGTGGTGAAGTTACTATCAGGTCAATGCTCTCGCCCGGCATTGAACGCATTACTTCCAGAGTATCTCCGCAAATGATTCTGTCCAGGAAGAAGCCAAGTGGATACACTTCAGGCGAGGTTTCGGAGTGGGGAAAAAAGAGAGCCTGATCACTGATTGGCTCCTCAGCTTCATCATCAATGATTAGGGGAAGAGCAGGGGTCGCCATCTCAGTAATTTCCTCCCAACCATAATCGTTCAGTTATTGGTAAAAGTCGTTGTTGGGTCAGTATGCCGCTATCTCCCTCATGGCCCCCAGCACATCCTCGGTCTGCGGCAGAATGGCATCTTCGACCTCGGGCGCATAAGAGACAAAGCAATCCAACGCCGCGACGCGTCTGACCGGCGCGTCCAGATGCTCGAACAGCTCGTCGGCGATGCGCGCGGCAATCTCCGCGCCGTAGCCCCACGAAGCGAAATCCTCGTAAACCACGATCACGCGGTTGGTTTTCCTGACGCTGCGTTCGATGGCCTGCCAGTCGTATGGATTCAAGCTGCGCAGATCAATCACCTCGACATCAATGTCTTCGCCGTCGGCCTGTCTCGCGGCAACCAGCGAGCGTTGAACGAGCGCACCGTAAGTGATGATCGTGACATCCGCGCCTTCGCGCACGACTTTGGCTTTGCCGAACGGGATCATAAAGTCCGCGCCCGGATACCGGCTCTTGTTATAGGTTTGACGATAGAGGTGTTTGTGTTCGAGGAAGAGCACCGGATCGTCCGAGCGGATAGCGGTTCTGAGCAATCCATTTGCATCGAGCGCAGTTGACGGCATCACGACTCGCCAGCCCGGGATCGAAGTGAAGGTCGAAACGCCCGATTGGCTGTGATAAATCCCGCCGCCTTTCAGATAACCGCCCACCGGCACGCGCACCACCATCGGGCATTTCCAGGTGTTGTTCGACCGCCAGCGCAGCAGCGCCACTTCGTCGCGCATCTGCATAAACGCCGGCCAGATGTAGTCGAAGAATTGAATCTCGGCCACCGGCTTCAATCCGCGCGCAGCCATTCCCATCGCGCGGCCGATGACGTTGGCTTCGGCCAGCGGCGTGTTGTAAACACGGTCGCTGCCAAATTTTCGTTGCAGATTGGCGGTGACTTTGAAGACGCCGCCTTTGCCTTTGATGCGGCTCAGGTATTCGGCGCGGCTCGCGTCGGCCACGTCTTCGCCTAACACGACGATGCGC
>Ga0247727_10006299_pt1 | contig 23424 bp, 23 predicted proteins | sample WisWelCaveWW1625_FD_202498 | JGI IMG/M metagenome (GOLD analysis project Ga0247727, IMG submission 202498) | Biofilm microbial communities from Wishing Well Cave, Virginia, United States - WW16-25 | ecosystem: Environmental > Aquatic > Deep subsurface > Groundwater > Cave microbial mat | place...
ATTCTTCTGCATTGGCCCCCGGGAGAGCGCTGTGGGAGTCTCCACTTGAACTGCCTTCCATCTCGAGTTGTGCGTTGTAGTGGTTGCGACCCGCTTCTTGGAACTCGTTGCGGTACTGCACACATAGTTTTTGCAGCCCCTCGAGTGCCGCCATCGTGGACACGCGCTTCTCGTCGCTATCAAGTACCCATAGGGATTTAGTCTTCCCTCCGGGGGCTTGAATTGTGGGCATGACGCTCATGACCTCATACTGCGGGTTCTTCCGCTCGTCCTTGACCGTACCTAGCATAAAGGTGGTCATGAAGTATGGGTCACCAATGCGTTTCGCTGCATTGAGGGCCTTGCCCATCTTTTGGCTGTAGAACGAGATAATTCCTAGCCCTGCGATCTGCAGAACATAGAGATCTTTCCAGTCGCCTCCAATCCCAATGATACAGATCTTCTGGCGACAGCGCTCGCTCCGGTTCTTGTCTTCACCCCATTTTGGGCGCTTGTCGGGGTGATGCGGGCAGCTTGTGCAAGCTGTTGCACCCCACTCGTTGACCATGCTGGGGGTAACCCCGTCGCGAGACTCACAGTGGGTTACCGCAACACCTGCGTCGGAGTCCCAGTATCCGTAAGTACGGATGGTCCATGCCAATAAGGCAATGAACGGAAACGGCTTCGGAAAGACACTCTTCCCAATAACCGTCCCATCAAGCTGCTCCTCTCCATTGAACGTCTTGTCTTTGGTGTTCCCACTGATCTTCTTCAGGAACGTAGCGCGGAATCCTTGTTCCTCGCCAAGAAGCGGCATATCCGGTTGGTCAAGCTTGCTCGGGACGATGAACCGAGAAAGAATGAGGGCTTTGAGCTCAGGAGGGAGGTGGGCGAGGACTGCATCGTCACCCATAGACAGAGTGATTTGCTCCGCGACTTTTAGTGCGGAAGGTGCTACTACTGCGGGGATTAAGTCGTTGGTGGACATCTAAAAGCATGTTCCTGTGGGAAGGCCTTGGGGGTGTCTATAGGTTACTCCTTGGACAAGCCCCCGTCAAACGCCAGAATGGGTTAGAGCGCAACCTCAGCGAAGGCTGGGAGTTCCGTGGAGGCCATCTGTGCCTCGGGGTTCTCCGCGATTGCGTCGGACTTCATGACCAGATTCATGTGACAGAAACCCAGACGGTGGTTTCGGTTCTCACGGATCTGGCACGCTCCAGCGATATGATTGAACAGGTTTGCACACATGTCGCATGGGCTTGCGTACACGATGCCATTGACTTTGATCTGAAGAGTGCTTGCACGGTGCAGGAAAAGCGCAGCCGCACTGGTCACATCTATCAGGACGGTGACGTTCTTGACGCTTCCCGTCTTTTGCATCTCGAATCTATCCACTTCGGACATGTGGACATTTGTGCGGTTTGTCGTATGCGACATCGTTTGCAGCTTGTCCAGGTACCGCTTCGCCAACTGCCGATAGTCCCCATTCGGAGAAGGCAATGTCGTAAACGGCACGAGGGTGTAGATGTAGTTCTCCTGGAAGAGGGTCTCCATGTTGTGGTTGGCCAATGCGGGAATCTTTGCCACATAGTCAATCATGGGCTGGAAGCAGTCCCACGCGATCTTGTGGAAGATGAAAGCGTTGGAACACAGTCGGAGAACCGCTTTGGGGGAGTTCGTGATGTAGAACTGCCGGGGAAACTCCGGATGATTTGCATTCATGGTTAAGACGGTAGGCGTCATGTTTCTTCTCAAAGGAGAGGCTACCGGAGCACCGAAGTGCTCCGGCAGACAGTTGGGTTAGCGCAAGACGCGGCTGAGTGTGCTTGACACCACGCGCCCGTAAGGAGCGGGAATGGCATACCCGGTTCCCACCAGGATCCACTCCAGGGGCACTGGGGGCTTCATTACTGGAGCTTCCCCGTGACCATCGGTGATGTAGACCAGATGGTCTGGCTTGAGGCTCTCCAAGACGGTAGCGATCGGCCCACGGAAGTCCGTCCCTCCACGCCCCATCACAGGGTGCTTCCGGATGTCTTCCATGGTCTTTGCCTCGTACATCAGATGCACGATGGTATCTGCGTACGCGACATGGACTTCCAGCTTCTTGTCGTAAGCCTTGAGTCCAAGAATCGCTGCGATCCCTTCCTTGAGTTGTTCATCACTCATCGAACCACTCGTGTCGAGGATAACCGCGATCTTCCATGATGGAGCCGAACGGGTGTACCCGGGAATCGGAAGAATCCCGTGCTTCCGCAGGTGGATAAGCCGCCGGTTCCAGATCGCGTTTGACGCCTGGATCTCAGTAGCCCTCCCCTTACGAATAGACTGAGCGAGCAGCCCGGTCCACGGCAGTACCACTTCGGGGACCACCCAAGCCAGATTCAAGATCATGGAGATGTGTCCCGCAGATTCCCCGAAGGTCTTCGTCTGAACACGGCAGACTTCACGCCGGAGTTGCTGATTGCTCAGATACTCGGCCGTAGTCCCTGTTTCCGGTTCGAAGGCATTCGAGGGGATTTCCCGAGGGATCGGCTTGATGGTGATGTTTTTGATTTCTGCAGCATTAGCCATAGGACGATGGGTTGAGAACTTGTCCTCATCATCTTCGTAGCCGACCCCCTCGTTAGGGGGAGAATCCCACGTGTGTCCTGCCGAAGACCCACGTTCTGTAGTGTGGCTAAACTGCGTGGCAATGTCCGAGTACTCGTAGTTATCGAGTGCCCAGCCCTGCGGCTTAGTCGCGTCTGCGTACAGGGTAATCTCGATCTGCTCGATGAACTCCACGGGGGCCGTTTGATAGGCAATATCCGAGTTGGCATCGTAGCTTCCCGGACGACGACCTCCCCCGTAGTACCCGTGCGCTTTTGCCCCCTTGGTCGACTCTCTCACGTCAACCGCCGGCTTTACTGTCGGCGATGGCGATGCAGCAGGCGTAGGAGCGCCCTCTACTACCACTGGAGTAACAGCCTTGGGCGCTTCCGTGATCGTTACCTTGAAGAGGTTGGGTACACACACAAGAAGACGGAAGTAGGCCTCCAGAGACAACCCTTCCGGGAAGTTGAACTTGTGCGGGAAGTACTCTCCTGGCAGTTCGTCGTGGATGAACTGCAGGACCACCGGAGAGTGAATACCCCCGCTCCCGTCTGTCCGATCACCATTCGTATACTCTTCTGGAAAGAGGGTCCGAATGATCAGCGAGTTCACGGCAAGATCTGCCGCGATTTGGAACGAGGACATCTCTTGGATAGAGAGCTGAGGGTTATGGCGGCGGAAGTTCTGCCACCGTGCCATGTGTCGAAGCGCTAGGTGAGCCCCTTCATGGGCTAGAGAAAACTCTAGCTTCTTGTCGGAGATCTTGGTTACGTAGAGAGGGTTGTACTCTAGCGTAGCTCCGAACATATACCGCAAGTCCCAACGTAGACGCATTGTTGGGATGTGCGTGATTGGGTTTTTGGGAATCCGGCTCAACAGTGTTGGCCAGAACTTGTTCTTGGCCACTAGCCGCATTAAACGGAGAGTTGCCTGCTGAACGAGAGCATCAAACTCCTGCATTGGCATTTCCAAATGCATGGGAGTAGACTCCAAGGAGAGTATTTTTGTTCGTAAAAGCCGGCTACAGAGGAGCAGGCCCCAATGGATGTATATTCCGATACGTATCGCGCTCGGCTCCACTCGTTCCATGAGGAGGGTCTCCTTTCTCCTCTTGTGAAGAGTGCGGAGCTCCTCTCGGAGGAAGAGCGAGATGCCTTGCCGGATGCCGCTTTCGCGGATCGGTATGGTAGAGCTTACCCTGTCCATACCCCCGAAGATACGCTTTTATCGGCAACCTACTTTTTCAAGACGGCTTCCTATGAGGAACGCCCTGATATTCTGCAGCACTTGCACCACGCAGTACAAGCTCACGGAGTTGAGCGGGAGTATCGGGATTTGCTGGGGCGCATCGCCAGCCTTGAAAAGCGCGCCTCGGAACGGACGCTCGATCAGTTTGGTCTTCTGTGCAAGGTAGGAGAAACCACGGTCGGGCGATACCGCGTACAGAATGTAGAGAACTTGATCAAAGCCGCGGAACATTTCACACGCAATCATCCTCAGTACCCCATCATTTGGCGCGTTCGTGTGTCCGAGCACCTGATGGAAAAAGCTGCAGAGCTTGAGTGTGAACAACAGATGCCTCTAGCTGTACGTGCCTATGCGCGCGAGAATGTGTGCTACTCTGAGAAGACTGCATACGAACTGGTCAAGCGAGCTTTTTTGCTGCGCAATGACGTAGATGCTGCGCAAGTTTGCCAACGTCTAGCGAAGCTAGTTGTCGGAAGCATGCGCACACCGGAGATGCTGGAGAAGGTCTCCCACACCATCGACATGCTGGACCGTGTCTACGGACTCGATAAGCACTACGATGGTGATCTCTCAGACCCCTATAAGGCCGTGTACAACATGGACAAGGAGTCAGCAGAGGAAATCGTCTCCTCTATTGTTGACATCCTTGGAGACCAGTACACTCTTGCCGAGCTTCAAGGGGTCGATCCGGGGATCTACAAACGAGCACTTGGTGAAGACTTCGTAGAGGCTGTTTCCGATGGCACCATGAAGATCTCTTCTGAGAAGATTCGGGATATTCTCCCGACTCTTCCTCACGATGAGAAAGTCATGCTGGCGAAGTACCTTAAGGACTCCATCTCCAAGTAACTATGCGCTACACCTTTTTATACGGAAATCCCCAGTCGTACACGACGACGCTGATCTCCGCGTTCATCAAAGAGTACGGCTCAGGTGCGCTTAGTTGGGAGCCTCTGACTATCCAGCTTGAGATTCAGGACGACGAGAAGTTAACCTCGGTTCCTGAGATCACGATGGATAAGCTCCAGGCTGCTATGGTTGTCCTCACCACCAACCAGTTCTATCAGTACATCGAAGCGTTTGAGAATGTAGGGAAGGTCCTCAACCTGTCCCCTCCAGACTTCCAGATTGCGACCCCTCTTTCACCCGAAGAGGCAGCCTGGGCTGTTATCGAAGCCCGCATTTTCGATCCCGCGCTTTACGCTGGGGACAATGCATATTCACCGGAAGTCTTGCACTACATTCGCGCGTGTATGGATAGCGCAGGTATTTGCATGCCTTACCCAGAGATCTTCAAGAAGCTGAAGGTTCCTGCTGGGAAGTGCGGCTGTGACGAGTTCCCCGAATTAAAAAAAGAAATCGAGGAACAACAGAACGTTAAGCGCTTGCGGGTAGAAGCTTACGTCAACTACCACTACACGCGCCTAACGTCTGAGATTAAGCAGTACTTCCCAGAGACGAAACTACCGTCCCTGGAAAGCCTGCTGGGAACCTAGTTCCCCACTACCGCGCGACGGAGCTGCGACAGCTTGAGCTGAAGCTCGCTGTCCTGCAGGATTGAGAACAGCACGCTGTCCATCGACTCGGTGGTCCCGAGGGACACACCCTTCGTCTGCCGCTCGTGCATCGCCGTCACGAGGGCCTGTAGCGTCTCCTGAGGCATGTCCTTCAGGAACGCGCGGTAGTTCCGCAGCGAGGTCTGGTACATCGGGTCTGTCGTCGACATCCCCACCAGAGCCTCGAGTGCAGCCAGCCCTGCTACGGGCACGTAGTCGACCCCGTGTCCTTCACGGAGCAGCTTCAGCACTTCCCCCTGGACCTTGCTATAGCTCGACAAGATGTCCGTCGCACGCAGACGCGACCCCACCCGGATGTAGTCGAGCAGCTCCGTTGCCACGGAGATGCCGACCATGCCCGAGATGAGGGGTAGCAGCTCCGTCACTGGAGCATGCGTCGCGAGCGCGTTGAGGAGCTCCTGGACACGAGTCCAGGTGGCCGCGCAGGTGTAGACCTTGCCGTTGCGACGGGCCTGGTCATCGTCGAAGAGATCCGGCTTGGTGAGCAGGAACTCGGTGACGAGCGCACCCATCTGCCGCTGCGCCATCCAGCGCTGCCACGAGGCGAAGTCGTTCCGCACGAAGAGGAAGCTCGCACGCCGCATGAAGAACGGGTCGAGCAACTCCTCCGTGTCGTAGATGTCCCCGTGGTTGAAGTCGGCCACGATGTTGATCCCTGGTGGGATCACATGCTCATCGATGGCACGGCTCTGGAACACGTCCAGCAACGGACGGATCACCTGACGAGCCACGGGGCGGTTCATCTCGGTGATCTGCCAGATCCCCAACATCAGCGGATCGGTGGGGATGCTGCGCGGACGGTAGAACGACTGCTCGCCTGTGACGTCATTGACACGCGGGAGCCCAACGTAGTCGAAGGCATCCTTGGTCGACGGGTTGGTCGTCAGCAGCTCGAACGGAACATCCCCCGACTGCATCCCCCGATCGCGAACGACTCCGTAGATCCGCTCGTATTCGGCGATGACCTTCCAGTTGTGAAGCTCCGTGGGAACCTTCCATGAGAGCAGGTTTGCGCTAGCACGCTTGGCCAGCTCGCGTGCTGCCTCTGCACAGACGGCGGACTTGCCCTGGCCGGTTGCACCGATCAGGCAGACGGGCATGCGTGCGTGCCATGCGAGAATGAGTTGACGTACCGCTACGTCCGGCGTCACGACGGCGATGCCGAGCTTCTGTGCGGTCTCGTGTCCCGGGAAATCCGGGGTCTTTGTTGGTGTAGTTGCCACTCTTAGACCTTTCGAAAGGGTTAGAACTTTTGGTGACATTCAGCCCAGAACTCGCAGCGATCTTCACGACACATCCAGTGACTGTAATTAGGGAGGTACTTACCCGTTTCCATGGACTCCACAATTCGAGTCACAGTCGTAATGGTCGTCTGCATTTGTTCCGGAGTGATTACCTTCGGTACGCGTATGATCTTCGGCTTACGTGTTTTGACGATGTAAATGATCTCTGCATTCACAGGCACTTCCCCTTGAGTTAGACACCAGCCGTACATCGTCAGCTGGAGCATATCGAAGTTTCCCAGTTGGGGAACGCCTAACATTGTGCTGGGAGCCTGTGATTTTGACTTAAAGTCGATGATGACATCCGTTGCCGGATCGAACGTTTCTCCAATTTCACCCGTGGTGTAGTCACCCGTAGTGTGTACGCAGTCAACGTACCCTTGGATATCGAAGCTCTTCTCGGGCAAAGACTTAAGAAAGTATGCCTCGAGATGTTTTGGCTTAATCGTGTCTAGAACGGGATAAGCCTCTTCGAACACGTTCGCGATGAAACGGAACTTATCGGGTTGTGTAGGCACACCCAACACGCTGTCGGGATGATTCGACTCCCAAAATTGTCGGAGGTAGTCGGTGGTGTCCCCCATAGGAGGTAGCGCACCGTCAACACGCTTCCGGTTTAGGGCATATTCAATACCCTTGTGGTATGTCGACCCCTCGAATAGTGCAGGGGATGACGCGGACCTCCGATTCTCGACGTATCGAAAATAGAAGAGCGCCTGATCTTCCATGAATAGGCGAATCTTGGAAGGGGAAACCCGCATGCGGTCGATGTCTAGATCATCGTCGCTTGGTAGGTCTAATTCGAGATCATCGAAATCAGACATGTCGCACCAGCTTTTCGTACTCAGACAAAAACGTTTGACTGTGGTTCAGGAAGTCCGCTTTCTTAAACTCCGCATGGTACTTATGGTGCGGAATACGGACAACGATATTCGCAAACTTATCGACCAAGTTATTGAATATGTCAGTTGCGTGCCCGCGTACCCACTCGAGGCGCACGTCAGTCATTGCAGTGATCTGCGACTGGATCGCCCGGATTAAACCAAGGTTATGCCGAGCCTTGTACTTTCCTGTGATGCAATTAACGGCCCACTCAGAGTCTGAGTAAATCGTTAAGGGGTATAGTTGATTGTCGTGCGAGAACCCCACGCAATCCAAGATTGCCTGAAGCTCTGCCTTGTTGTTGGTGATGTCGTTCCCAAGCCACCAACCATTTAGCCACACATCTTCTTCTGACATCAAAACATATGCTGCTGCTCCGAAACCAGGATTTTGAGGTCGAACGGACCCATCAGTCCATGCCTGGTAGGGGGTTAATGTTTTAGGTTCAGGGGGTGTGCTTTCGTGATCAGAGCCTTCGCTTCTCCTACGTGACGACACGGAGAAACTCCTCATATTTAGCGAGAAATGCGGTCGGCCCTTCTTTCCGGTTAAGGAGGTATTCACGAGGTGTGCCCCAGCGTTGCAACAACACTTGGCTCGCATCTACGCCGTATAGGAGCCCAATCGGGGCATCACTAAGGGCGAGGCGATCCAAGGTTGCTTTCTGCACAGGAGACAATCGACCCTTCTTTTGCTTCGCTTCGATCAACGCTACTTTCCCTTGGGTTCCCACTAAGAGATCAGGAAGACCTCGTAGAGAGAATGGTCCTTGGGCAAGCTTTAAGACGAAAGCCCCAGGAATCCAGGATTCCACCATTAGACGGAAGAGAGTGATAACCTGGGATTCTTTCATTAGGATTTCACAAAGGCGTTAAGAAGTTCAGCTTGAGTGGAATACTTACCACGGAGGGAATGAAGGAGTGTACCATCTATGGTTTCCTCCCCAGCCAATGATGTAGCCAGGAGATAATAGTGGTGGGTGGTGCGGATTTGTCCTGCGCGGTGAATGCGTTTGTTGGCTTGGTAGTCGTATTCAGCACTCCAATCCATGGAGTACCAAATGATGTATCTACATGTGGTGAATGTTAATCCATGTGCGATGGAACGAGGATGTGCCAGTAGATACTGAAGTTTCCCCGTTTTGAACTCTTCAATCGCTTCCTCTGCCTTTGGCCCTGAGATCGTTCCATTAACAATCTTCGCGGTAGGCAAGCGTTTGGACAAGAGTTCAAACTCTGGACGAAAGTGTGCCCAGATTAGAACCTGTTCGTTCCCGAACTCTTCCAGGAGGCTCTCTACAGCTAAGAGCTTCTCTTCGTGGAGGAACCGGAAGATCTCATCTTTCTCAATCTCTCCCTCAGGGGAGAGTCCCTCGACTCGTTTGAAGAGATACCCGTTACAGATCTCACGTAGCTTCAAAAGCTTATCTAGCTCGTGGTGGCTTGCCCAAACCTCAGTTTCTTGAGAGGGGAGCTGAAGTGTAGCGATAGCCTTCTTTTTGTAAGCTTTGTACAGGTTCATCACGGGTGGTGGAAGAATCACCTGCATTGTATGGTCAATACGCTCCGGTAGATCGAGGCAATCCTCGGACCTATACCGTAACGAAAAAGCGTGCACGCGGGAGAGAAACTCTCCCTGAAGCAGGGGGTTTAGTCGAAAGGTGAACCCCCCAAACCCTTCGGGAACGAAGAACTGATTCCGGAAAGCGTAGAAGTTGCTCCCCAGCAATCGCTTAGACAAGACCCGCAACTGAGGCCAGTATTCCACGGGAGAGTTAGGTGCGGGAGTCCCCGACATTACAACGCGGAACTTAGGACCAGAGTCAGCAAGGCGGATGATGGACTTCGTTGTCTTCGCCTTGAAGTTCTTGATCTTGGAGGACTCATCAATAATCAGCGCATCAAACTGGAAAGTGGCCAAAGCCTCTTCGAGAATACGGACCTTGTCTGGATTGATCAAGTACAGGTCATGTTCCCCCGTTCCAGCTAAGATACCCCGGGCTGTTTCTACGTCATCGTTGAACGTGACGACCCGCAACCCCGGAGTGAACTTCTTTGCATCCTCAGCCCATGCTGAGTATAACGTGCGAAGGGGGGCAACGATGAGAGCCTTTAGCCCAGGTACTCGATGATCCTTTAGGTATTGTAACCAGTGTAGAACTATGTATGTCTTGCCGATACCGCAGTCGGCAAAAAGCGCGCAAACATCGCTGACCTTCAGGAAGGACAGTGCTTCTTTCTGGTGTTGGTAAGGAGGGACAAGAAAGCGGAACCCCTCGAGGTCCACGGTCTTCTCGACCTTCATCTTACCAAGAAGTGCCAACCTATCCTTTCTCTTCTGGTCTGCCTCGAGACACTTGTCTAGCGCCCCCCGCGTATAGTCATCTGCGGGCTCAAGGTTTGCCTGAAACATCTCGTAGGTTTCAAGGAGAGCTTCCGGCGAGAACTTTGCGTCCCACTTTTTTGTAGAAGAATTGAACCGGTAAAGACCAAGACCCCGCAGCACATCTTTTCTTATGCGATCTGCAGGGTCCCCCATATTGACGTCCACCTCTAGCTTCTTCGCTGAGGTGAGCTTGATAATCATGGTGTGGGCGTCGTGATGTCGCGGACGATGTTAAAGACTTCGCGGATAACGGTTTGCCGAAATCCGTCGCTCGAACGAGTAAGTTCAACGTCGAAAACATAGCCACGCGGGAGGAAGGTTTCTGTCATTCCAGGTGGAATGGTCAACTGCAGAACGCCTAGAGCAGCATCGAGAACAGTAACGTACGACGGATCAGCCGCAGCCGTTGCCTGAAAGAGAACTACGTCGTCCCATTCCTCGCATTTCACTGTGAAGACGATGTCAAAGTCCGTCAGGTCTAGCAGTTCGTCCTCTTCCGTAAATACTTGTAGTTCGAAGCGAACTGTATCGCCACGAAAGAAAGTTAACTCCTTGATGGGATCGGCTTGTTCCCCTGTGGGATACCGCCCCTTCAAGTAGGTCTTCGAACGGAATAGGCCGAACTGCCGACGTTCCATGACTAAGCTACCGGCGACTTGAGGAGGAATGGATCAAGGCTACGGAGAGTATTTGCGTACCCCTGATCTTGCAGAGCACGGCGAATGGACTCATCGATTTTGAACTGAAGGCTCGAGATGTTGAAGCCGTCCGATTCGATGATGAGGGTCCGCGATTTGTCCGGGATCGCCGAGAAGGCAGCGTCCACGTTTGCGTCGATGACACGGTTGGCGAGCATCTCCGCCTCATCCCGGAGCGTCCACCACTTCTTGGCTTCGATCTTCTTGGTCTTGCCAATAAGATGGCCAATCCGCCAGCGTGGGTGGTCGGGCCAAATATCGATGGGGAAGTCCTTGTAAACACCACCGTCGCGATAAGCAACCCCATCGAGAATGATAGGTTTGAACGCGAGGGGGAGGCAGCTGGACATGTACACGGCAAGAGCCAAGCTCATCTGAGGATGGGTCTCTTGTGTGATGATCTCAAGCTTCCCGTTCGTGATGTCACTTGTCATCACGTAAAAGGGAACCGTGATGTCCTTCATCTTCTTGCTCCCAAAGAGGCGCTCAAGCATCTTCAGGTATTCTTCGCCTGTGCTGAGGTACCCTTTGGCGAACAGGCGAAGGACAGCGGTCCACCCCATTGGGACGAAGGACTCGTAGTCGGTTTCCATTCCCACTCGAGAGATCTCTTCTAGAGACATCCCCGATAGCCAGAGGGCAGAAACCAGAGAACCCCCGGAGTTCGATGCAACACGTTTGGGCTTGATGCCCAGATGAGAGATCGCGGAAAGAAATCCCACGTGTCCCAGTGCCTTGGTAGATGAGCCAGACAGCACAATGTCGGCTTCCAGCATTTCGTCACGGACTAGAGCCACGGTTAGGCCTCCATGTACTAAAAATAAAACGGTAACGAGCGGTAATCTCTATCCATATTATTATACCAAAATAACATAGTCTTCTTAAGACTTAAGCTCCGCTACCCGTTTAAACTCAGTACTGCCGTCTGGGTTCCGTAGAACTACATCAATGAACTTCACCTTGAAGTACTTACGAAGACGTTCGGCAAGTGCAGGATTTGCAATGAGATTGCTACGAAGAGTTTCGTATGTTCCCTTCATAAGTCCGCAAGTGCCACACTTCCCTGCAGCCTTTCGTGCTGCAATACGATTATCTAGTTCAAGATAGGCGCTTGCCCACTCAGGCACAATCGTGCGGAATTCCTTAGAGGACAGGTTCTTTTGGAGAACCCGACTGGACAAAATCATATCTAGTTACCCGTATATGTCCGTGAAAAGGATGGAGAAATTAGAAGATTCTCATCAAGGAGAATCTGATAGTCGTCTACAAGCTTTTGAATGTCGAGCTCCAATGCATCAAACACTTCGTTAAGCTCAGAGAGAGACGGGAACGACAGTTCAAGCGAATCTCTTCGGAAGAAGACCTGCCCTGATGCGGGAGCATTCGCAGCAAACTCAGTCAAGTTGATTGGGGTTGCTACCGCACAGAAATGATCGACCCCTGCAAGATCTCGTTCAAATACGAAGATATGAGGTGCAATATACTCGTTGCGTTCAACGTCCGCCGTAAGAACGAACTTGTACGGGTCAATCTCCTCTTGTGTCTTGGAGTACTCGACTTCCAGCAACACGGTATGTGTAGCCATCGAAACTCCTAGTAGTTAGCGTAACGGTGACGGGGATAGAGGCGATACGTAAGAACAAACGTCACAGGGGCACCTCCTGTGTTCTTCAGGTGAAGCTCCACAGGATGCTTGAAGGTTACGTCGTTCTCAAAGACGAGGATTTCCCCGTTGTTAAGGTCTGCCGCAGCTCGTGCAAGGAAATATCGACGATGTACTCCGGCAAGAGGACTTAGCTCCTCTCTTACGGAAATTTCATAGTCTGTTGCCCCTGGAGCCACAGAGACAGTGCCTAGGGACCATTCATCTCCAATGTCCCCCGTGACAATACGAACCTTACCCGTGAGACCAGCCCCGAGCAGGGTAAAGGGAGTCTTCTCCCATTCAGTGTAGTCAAGGGTTGCAAAGACGCCTGTTCCGGGGTCTTTGGTCAGTACGAAGGTCATCGGCTTACGCCTCGATGTAGAAGAACATAGGGCCGTTACCTAGTCCCTATAACGCCAACAAGACACTCTCCCCAAGAGTATCTCCTGGAAGAGTGTCTTGTTGCCACTAAGTTTTCCTAGTCGTTAGACTACCGACCGATCCCATGTCCAGCCGAGGGTTGCAATGTGTACCGAACGTGCTCCTACGAGAGCACGCATTGCTACGGCACCTCCGATTGCGGAGGCCACGACTTGGCCTGTCGCGATCCCTGCGGAGGCCCCTGCCGACGCCAGCGGGGCGAGGGTTGCAGACGGAGCTACGTCTACCTCGTCCACGGAGTGGATGTATACCGACTCTGCATCAACAACTACTTGAAGCAGCGCTTCTACTTTCGGAAGAGCGGGTACCGTGAGAGGTACTACAACTTGCGAGGTTGAGCTCGCCCCAGTTGTGAAGTCGAGGATCGGCGTCTTCCACTTAACGACACCACCCCGTTGGGTGAAGGGCACGATGAGAGATGCGCCGTCCGTACGGACAACCCCAAGAATGCGCCGTGCTGCCCAACCGGCTGGTGCGTTCGCACCGGTGCTGCTTGCGTCGAACATGGCATCAAGCACACCAGTTGTGGTGTTCTCAAGAAGCCATACAAAGTACCATGCAGACACAGTGGCGGGAGGCGGGCCTGGACGCAGCCCGCCCGCTGCCGTTCCTGCTGCCCATGTAGCGTCGATCCGCTTTACCAAGGCAGAGGCTAGGCGAAGAGGCTTAGCTGGAGACCCGCCCATGCACACGCCTACCCCAATTAGGATGTCGTGCGTGGGATCACCAGCGTCGAGTGCGAGCTGCAAGCCACTCATCTCGCCATCGGCAAAGGCGAGGGAGACCTCTTCCTGTGTCGCCGGGCTTCCTGGATCGCTACTGTAGCCAGTAACCGAGAGATCCCCCGCAGCGATCAATGCGCTTACGACAGGATCGACCCGCAACTCATCACCGACAGTGAGAGAAGCGCCAATAGCGAAGGTTGCCCCAACCTTTGTGATGGTTGGTACGAACAGGACTTCGCCTGATACGTTAGTGAGAATCATGGTTCTCTACACTCCAGTAGATCTTTACGGGTCGCAAGGGTTATCGGTGATTTCAATGCCAAACCCTGGTCCAGGGATATTACCCGGTGGATCGGGACAAGGCTCTACACTCTGGGGACAACCCCCACAATTCACACAGGGGGAACATACGGTTGCTGCTACAGGTCCCCCAGGTCCGCCGGGACCTCCTGGTCCACCTGGTCCTGGACTCCCTACTGTTCCTGACCGCTCACAAAGGTTTGTAACGTCAATCACAGTACCAAAGACAAGCCGGTGCTCCCCAGGGGTAATTGTGACAAACTTCTCCGGAGAGAAGCTGAAATTACCGTTTTTCCCGGGTGCAACCCCATTTATAGTATACACCGCTTCGGTGCACTCTGCAGGTTCAGGGCAGGGACCTCCGCAGTAAATTCCCTTTCCCTGTCCTGGGATTGCGCTTACCACAATACTATTCGTTTTGAAGTCAAACACCAACCCAACGTTGTAGCCCTCTTCTAGTTTTACGTGGCCTACAAGAGGCGAACCCGGATCTCCTAATTCAGAAATCGAGCGGACTCGTGCGAAGGGGTTCGTTTTGACGGCCTTTTGCTCAAAGGGGATTCCGAAAGAGCCGAAAGTAAAAGTGCCATTCCCCAGTTTAGCAATAAGCGGCGCAAAACCGTCTCCTAGGACGAGTACTCCTCGGGAGCCCACGCGCACAGGTGTGAGCTTCACGGTATACGGGTAGGTAATCCCGGTCTTTGGAATCGTCGCAGTTGCCACAACTTCGCTAAACGGAAGGTCTACTTCCGAAAAGGAAAGAAGCGTAGAAGCCGTGAGATTCTTCAGTTCCGACAAGCAAAGTGCAGAGACATCCGTAAAGCCGACCCGAAGAGGAATGCTTAGTCGCGCGTCCAAAAACGCAGAGGTGGGTATGCGATCGATCGGGATTCCCGCAAGATAAATAAGCGGGTCGCGATCCTCCTCTAGGGGGTACGCCCTTAGAGCATTTTTGCTCTGCCAGCCATTGACTTCTGAGATCATTACGGGATTCCCTGCAGATCATCATACCAGGCATTTAGACCAATAGCGGTTGCAAGGTCGAAGGTAATGATCTTCAAGTCAACGATGTCTGTTAGGTCTGCGGGACCCACAGGGATCGGAAAAGTCACTGGTTGAAAATCTGCTGGCGATAGAACGTGGGGGGCCGGGTATCTCCAGGCAGGCAGTACACCCACAAAGACGTTGGTTACATTTAGAAGACTGTCTGTGAGTTGAAGTTGCAAAAAGTCTGCCGGACCACCTTCGGCGGGGTCGAACTCCTTCGCGTACATGAGCCCGAACGATGAGTATGCCGAGAAGTTCCACGGGGGGGCGCCTGCTCCGCTGAGGGGCCCAACCGTGATAAGAGCTCTGGACGGGAAAATATTTTGAACTTCGAAGGCACCCGCGCCTTCCACGAACTGTGGGGCTGGAAAGAGGAAAGGTCCACCCACAACGAAACTCCCTAGTGAGGGAGGGTCGAAGTTCTCAATCTGAACGGGGGCTACGACAGGTGGCGTGATATTAAGGCGAATCGAGTTGGTCCAACCCATAGTCAACCCCCCAATACTTAGTGGGATCGTCTGAAGGCGGAAACCGTAGATGTCGTCAGGAGAGGCAGGGGAGGTCAATCCTGCAGGAACCACAACTTGGCAAGATGATCCTGTAAGCGACAGCGGAACAAGTGGAACAGTGATTGGACTTTCAGTCTCAGTACAGAAAGTGCCACCTTCCACAATGTCCACTACTCCTAGTGCAGGAGGGTTAGGCTGTTGGAAGTCCACCCCCGTAAGGGTAATGGTATCGCCCTCGGTGAAGACGCCTGCATTCCCCGCAAGGCGGGGCACGACGAAGGGGTCCTCACTGCCGTCACCACCGCCACCACCAGGATCATCTGGCTCCGGGGATTCGTCTTCCGGTGGGAAATCCTCGTCGTCGTCGTTAGGCTCAGGCTCGTCGTCTTCACCTTCTTCACCTGTCTCGTCACAGCAGGGACAACAAATATCACCTGCACAGATGACAGTCAATCCTTTCGGACCTCCGGGCCCACCTCCGCCACTTCCTCCATTCGCTCCTCGAGCAGCTGCCTCGAAGGGTTCAATGCAAAGCTGGTCTTGTCGGATGATTGTACCAACGAGAATTCCAGGAGATGCGGGACCTCCCTCGCCCGCGGGAGTGCCCACGCGCAAGATAAGGAGGTCTTCAGCAGATACAGTAATGTTTCCGAACTCGTCTGGTGGGCAGTTATTGATAGAGCGAATGAACGGTGTGCCGAGAGGAATCGGGCAGTCTTCTGTCCGTTTGATTGCACTGATCTCGACACTGTTGTTCCCTGGGAAGGTCTCTGCAGTCATTGCCCGGTCAAACCGAAGCTTTACGTCCCCTGTTAGGAACTCCGCTCGTCCCTGGATCCCCACGGACGTCACAATCCCGAAATTGACTGGAAGAAAAGCAGTAGGCTCAAGTTCGCCTTCATCTACTGTCAGGGTCTCTACCGTTGTACCAAACGTCATGATCGAGATTAGGCCTTCCCCGAAGACCGCCCGACCAGTTGTTGCAAGACCTGACCCGGTAACTTGTTGTGATAGCCCGATGATGCGGCGAATGGTGGGGATAACAATGCTCGCTAACGCATTCCCTGAAGGGTACCCCGAGAAGACCAAGGTTAGCGTGCGAATACCCGAAATGGTTAGCGACGACAGATAAAACCTCGTATCCGTTGTCTTACGCACAAAGCCTGAGAGGTCGATCAGAAAGTCATTAGGTATGATCTTTCCGCGAGCTGTAGTACGCCCTGCCGTTTCTTTAAACGGATAGTTCCGCAGGCTGTTGCGATTTCGCCATTCTAAGTTACGCATGGGTTAAGGTACGTATGCCAACACAGGGGTCATCAACGATGGGTCTTCTGGATCACAGGGGATACATTGGCATGCCCCCGGCTGACAGATAAGCCCGCCTCCACCTCCGCCGCCCCCAGGTGCGCCGGGACCCCCAGGGCGACCATCTGGTCCCTGCGTGTAGTTGGGGCAAAGGTCAGCAGGCAACAGAGTACTACCGAAGACGATGGTGCATTCCCGTTGTGAAACGACTACGATGGGATCACCGTCGAAGAAGAACTGACCCCCTGCTGCTGTTGGAGGGATGTCGTTGATTGTGCGAATGGGGACGCGATTACATTGATCGGGGTCGCAGTTCGGCTCACACTCAGGAACCAGGTACCCCTCTTGGATCGTTGTGAAGACGATCGCGTTGTCTTCGAAGTCATACTCAAGCTTGACGTTATCCCCAGCGAAGAGCTTCACATCGTGAATCAGAACATCAGGAAGCCCATGAACACCTAGTGACAACACGGGGCCCAGCTCTACCGGCGGACAAGTCGTAGGTTCGAGGAACGCATCTTTGAAGTAGTGATTCCCTCGAGGCCACGAGGAGAGCAATGTCTCGACTCCCTTGCCTAGAGTAACTACGCCCCCTTCTACCGCTAAGCCCGTCTGCATGGGGTAGCTCGCGTACTCTTCCCAGGTATCTAGGTCGACTGTAGCAATCCCCATCGTTAGATCAGCAGCATCCTGGATAAGAATAGACAGGAGGCGTCCGGTGAAGCTTAATGTCGAGATACGGCAGGGATACGTGACGGTTTCAGGCACGCAGAGCTCGAGGTCGACAATCAGATCGTCTGGAATTTCGACATAGTTGCCAACACTTGTCTTCTTTGAACGTTCCGTTAGGGGATACGAACGTAAAGAGTTGGTGTTCAACCATTCGTGTGCTGTTTTCATTACGGTCCTTCGAGTACCGTGATTCGAGCATCCAGATCAATCAACCGATCACAGTCGCAGCATGGACGACAGTGGTCATGCAGAGCGATCATGTTTTGTTCGCGGTAGTTTCGTACCTCGATACACTCCGACGCCTGAATCTTGAAGTTCCTTCGCGCATCCGCCATTAGCCCGTTGATCGTCAAGATCCCAGGGAGAGGATCGTCGTCTTCATCACATGAATAGCATGGGCCTTCTCCCCCGCCTGGAACCGCATTGAATGCAAAGGACCCATCTTCGTCGTCTTGTACAACTTCCATGTTACAGCCGTTAGCCAGTAACACGTCCCCCTGAAGTCGTCCGGGAACCGACATATTGGGGTCGTCTTCTAGGTCGATACTAAGGACCTTTGCTTGTTCAGGGATGATGCAACTTGGCTCGATCTCGGCAGTGTCGAGGGTAAAGATATGGGTGAGCGTGGGAACTAGGTTCCCCCAACCTTCTCCAGGAACTAACCGCAAGGTGTACTTGCTGTCTGTCGCGGTTCCCGTCGACTGCACCTCTCGAAAGAGGTCGTGGGATAAGGGAAGGGTGATGGCTATGATGTCCGCCGCAAGATCCACGGAGTGGAACGTTAACGAGACTGTGTTCAGTAGGATCTTGAGCTCCCGCAAGAACACCCGATCTTGCGAGTCTACACCCGAGATGACCAAATCAATGATCACGTCTTCAGGGAGGATGAACCCGGCCGTGCTTGTACGGGAGACATTTTCTTTAAAGGGATACGTGATCTGAGAGTTGCTACTCAACCACTCCAGGTACGCTTCCACGTTATGGCCCTTCTAATGCGGCAACACGTGCTTCAAGAGCATCAATGTCTTCGCAGTCACAGCAGTTAGTTACACAAGTATTGCTAATCTCAATCCCGTTCTCAATACCTGTAATTTCGATGCACCCGATCCCCCGAATGTTAAAGTTTCGCGAGGCATCCCCGGGGATCCCATTGATGAACGCAATACATGGAGGTTCGGCATCTTCGTCTGGACAATCGCAGATGAGGCCAAGGCCTGCCCCCTCAATGGCGTCGATCCGAATAGTTCCTGTGTCTGCATCGATGATGACGTGGGTGTTGAACCCATCTTTGAAGAGGATGTGGTTCTGAAGTAGGGCGAAGGTCGTCTCCCCAATTGGCTTCTTGGAGATCGACGTGACTCCTCGAATATGGGGAAGGACTGTTCGCGCTTCAAACTCGGTCCCAGCAAGATCAAACTCAAAGAGTCCGATAGAGCTTGCGAGAAGCGGGGCTAGTTCTCCAACTACCAGTTTGCCAGCGCAGTTCTTGTACGTCTTTACTCCTACTAACTCATAGAAGTCGTACGTAGTGTGGGCAGATACGTCGATGGAGAAAGTCGCGGCCGGCTGGTTGGTCTCGTCATATAGCTGACCACTGATCACGTCTGGAAGGACGGACAGATAACGCAAGAAGAAGCGCCGGTCCTTATGGACATCCACTGCCCAAACCATGTCTACAATGAAGGAACTCACTAGACGATAGGACCCGGAGAGGTCGTATTGTGTAGCCCCTTCTTTAACTGGGTACGAGCGCTGGCTATTCTTGTTCAGCCACTCAACGTTACGAATGCCCATGACGATCTCTAGGTTAACTTGATGGTGTATTGTGGGTTGATGATCCCGACGTTGCCTTCGTAGGTATCTAGCGTATCCAGACGGCGCAAGGAGAAGCTTAGCGTTGCATTTGGAACGAGCTGAGAGCCAGCAATCTCCATAACGATCGCTGTGAAGGTGTTGTAGGCCACATAGTCCGCAGCCATTACGACTGTCTTTGCAGCAACTTGCTTTGGCTTCAGAATGGATTCGGTGAGTGACACATCAACGATGTTGTACTCCAGCTCGAACATGATCGTATCGGCTGTCGCAGTATCTGTCTCTCCAATCATCTCAAAGAGAAACCTGAGAGGGATCCCCGTGTTGATCGTGGCTGGAAGCCGAATCTTGCCGATGAAGGCTGACTTTGACCCCTCGGGGAACTCAATATAGGGGGTTAGGTTATGAAACGACTGCTTGGCATTCTGCAGCAGGATATCTGGGATCTCTTCCCGAAGCTCGTCTGCAGCAGTTGCCGTGACAGTAACTTTACCCTTCCCACCCGAAGGAGATAGGGAGACCCCCGGGCCCGCAATCAACTGTTCTACCATCGGTCCAGCAGTGGCCGTGATTTCTCCTGTGGTTTGGTTTACCACAAGCGACTTGATCGCAAGCGTACCTGCTGCGATCAGCGAAGAGAACACAATACTGGGGATGACCCCGATTTGCAAGTTCCCTGAATCTGCGGGGCCACCTGGAGAACAGTTGGTGATCTGGACGTTAGGTGTGGCCGACTTCAGAAGTGTTACGCCGGGGGACGACTTGCTGATCGGCTGAATATAGTACACCGTCACGTCGAACATCTCGAAGGACGGTGGGTACTCTGCAGACAAGTAGTTCAACCCGTCAATGGACATATCATAGTCCACCCCGTACTCCAGAAGGTGACCGTTCAGGACCATCTCTGTGGAGTCGTACGGAATCGGGGGGAACGGATCAAACTCAACCTTATCAATCAGGAAGGGCCCAACCGTGATCGATGAGGCGCCTGCCCCACCTGCTCCACCGTAGGGGAGGACAAGAACCAGGGCTGTATCGCTTGTGATCGAGTCCACCCGGACCCACAGGTCATCGGCATCTAGGAAGATGACACTTCCTGGGGCGAGTTCTGTAGTGAATAGAGTACCGACCCCAGTGACAGCACTTGACGCAGGCGTGAACGTCGGTGTCCCCGTCATTGCAACGGAGGGTCCTAGGTCGATCCAGTCTGCATTGTCGATCTTGAAACGGTAGTGAAGATGCTCCTCACCAAGTGCCTTGAGCTGCGGGAAGAAGTAGAACTCGGTAGTGGAGAAGAACACCCCTACCATGTACTCCAGGCCTAGTCGCGTCTGGGTACAGCGTCCTGCTTCCGATGGCTTTGTTGATAGCCAGTAGGGCTTCCCAAGGACTACCGTTTCGGTAGTCTCGATTAGGTTTGTGAAAGTAGTAGCTTCCGCAAGGCCTCCCAAGCGAAGGTCGCAGATCTTGCTTCCTGGAAGCCCACGGATATTCTGTGCAATACCTACGACGAAGCATCTATCCGTTGGAGCGTACTGAGGAGGCATTCCGAAAGACGCGAGTTCAGCTACCGCGGACTCTAGCTTTTCCGTAGCACTGTTGAAGTAGACGATCTGGTTCTCAAGTACAAGATCACCGACAGGGCGATCTTGGATCGTCAACACCTCGAATAGTCGTTGGATCGCGTCTAGCTGTTCTTTTAGGAACAGAGTTCGAGCGTTCAACTCGTTAGTTGGACGGTTAGTGTTGGAAGACTCTACTGTCTCTCCATCAATGACGTTGTGGATTACCGGAGGAAATGTTGCCACAGAGGATACTTCCTACGCTTAGGTCTTGGTGAACGCTGCGATGTTATGGATTCGTGAGTTAGCGCCAGCGATGACGGCCCTTACTACGAGAGTAGAACCCGCGCCTGAGACTGGAGTTACGTAGGTTAGTTGTGAGGGAACGGCCATGAAGTCACCCGGGACGAAGCTACCGATCAAGTTTGCGCTGAAGGTTACAGTTCCCGTGATTTCCCACATCAACGCGACTTGCCCATCAGGACCACCTGTGATCGGGACGACCGCGATGTACTGCAGCCCGTCCCCACTGGCTTGTCGCAACTGAACGTTAAGGGTTGCCGTTGTACTACCGTCCGCCTTCGTCGTGTCGATGAACGTCTCGTAGAAGGTGAACTCGGCCCCAAGTCCCCAGCTTGCTGCGAAGCCCTTGACGATCGAAGCGAAGTTCCGGTCTGTTTGGACTCGGTTACCCGCAATGTAAGCATCGAAGAACTCCGTCGTCTCTTTTAGAGTATCCCCGTTGGAGATCAGCTCGGTCGAAAGGTAGACGAACGGGGCTACGAGTTCTGCGCCTGTTCCAACCTTAGCAGCTACGTTAGTAGCAAAGTCGAGAGACGTTGCGGAGTCTGCAATGGCTGTATTGGCTAGCGCGCGATTGACTGCGGCGTAATCGTCCAGTTTCTCCAGCGCTTCGTGGTGAGTATCCCCATCGAGGAAGACCACATTGCCTGAGCCGTATACGGGTGGGGCTGCACTACTTACCGAACCACCAACATTAGCGTTGATGTTTGTTAGAGAGATTGACTGACCTTGCAAGCCCGTGTCCAACGTATTCAACGCCGTATGGTGACTCTTCAGTCCAGTCAGCAAGAACAGCGACGTATAGGTAGGTAGGGCGATGTCAGAAGAGTCAATGACGGGAAGCCCAAGCTTGATCTGCAGGGCAGCCATCACTCCCTTATCTTCATCGAGATCCAGCTTCAGGAATTCGGAAGCATCAATCAATGGCTCCCAAACGTCTGCACTGAGTACCGACGCATTGACCAGTTCCCCGTTGATGGGAAGGTCAATAGGGTAGGTGAGAAAAGCGGGTACTACCGGGGGTGTGTAGGGGAGGGGCATAGCTTGTCCTTACAGCAGCTCAATGGTCCACACGGCTTGGATCGCGAACCCAGCCAGCTTAATCAAGGCAGGCACATAATTATGCGCCACGAGAATTTCAGTTCCGTCAGGAAGCTTACAAATCAGGCCTGCTCCGACGAAGATCTCTCCGTTTACAGCCGAACTATCCCAAACCGCAAGGATAGTGACGAGATTGTGGGAGTATAGCAATGGATCGGATGTAGCGAAAGACGTAACTAGGATTTGCGCTTCGGCATCTACCGTATCTCGGGGAGAGGTACGTAGGACATCCACAGTATCGGTACGATCTGTTACCAGGCCGTTAAGGGAGCCTTCGATGTAGCCACTGAATCCAGGGTCTGCGTGTTCCCCATAGATATGAGTGAACTTGTACTCCGGTAGTCCGGCCGATGCCTTGGCAAAGAAGTCGGCCCCTTGATATGTGATGATATTGGGGCGCGTAACGGTCTTGACGACCTTACCTGTAGCCTCCTCAACCACCCGATAAGTGACCTGTCCCCGATACCGCTTTGAATAGCGGTCACGTAAAGGCCTAGTTACTCTGTGCATGGAATCGCGACCTTAAAGAATCGAGGACCAGGTAGGAACCCCACCGTAGTGTAATACGAAACGTCTCCCCAGACATCTCCCATTCCCCAACGAGGCAACCCCCAGAAGCCATCCTCGAAGTCCTCGTAGGTGTCTGTGTGTACGTGCGCGCGTTCGAAGTCCGTTTCGTCAGTTGTTTCAGTCTCGAGGTTGTAGCTATCGTCAAGTTCCTCTTCGAGGATATTCACATAGTGAACATACGCGGGCAAGGACTCCTGTAGAAGATCTGAAATCTTCGAAGTCAGCTTCCCACGAGGAACCTGGTCTAGATGGATGAAGAGCAGGAAGAGATTGTACTTCCAGAAGAGTTGGAACAGAAGATCGAGGGGCTGAAAGCTGAACGAGCCTTGTCCCCAGGTTGCTCCACCTCCCCAAATCAGCGGGAAGTTCTCGTAGAACGCCTTGCGTTCAGGAGTCATCTCCCCGATTGCTTTGATTGCGACTGTTCCACCCCACTCGACAGGGATCGTAGCAAACTCGTTGAAGATTTTGATAGAGGAAAAGTGTTCCCATGAGACGATCTCCTCAGGAATAGGCAGGAACGCGTAGTTCTTCCACCATCCTGGGACCGAGACGTTATCCGCGATTTCAATGGCTTCTGTGAGGTGATCAAAGGCGGATAAGACGGTGCCCGCTTCTAAGTCCTGTCGTATGACTACAGCTGGCTTGAAGTCGTAGAGATTCTTGTCAGTGACTACTTGTTGAGTCCCATCCTCGAGAACCTGGTACCTGACGAAGGTCTCCGT